>Ga0210409_10001922_pt1 | contig 25967 bp, 18 predicted proteins | sample IncBWH17MmetaG_FD_161649 | JGI IMG/M metagenome (GOLD analysis project Ga0210409, IMG submission 161649) | Forest soil microbial communities from Barre Woods Harvard Forest LTER site, Petersham, Massachusetts, United States - Inc-BW-H-17-M | ecosystem: Environmental > Terrestrial > Soil >...
TACAAAGATAAAAATGGCGAGCGGCAGAAGCGCACGGAGTGGCACAAGATTGTGGTGTGGGGCAAGCAAGCGGAGATCGCGCAGCAATATCTGAAGAAGGGCTCGCTGATTTTCATCGAAGGACGCATTCAATCGCGCGAGTGGCAGGATAAGGAAGGCCAGAAGCGCACCAGCTTTGAAATTGTGGCCAACAATTTCCGCATGCTCGGCGGGCGGGCGGAAGGCGCAGCGGCGGGAGCGGGAGCGGGCGGCGGCATGGGCGGAGGCGCTCCGCGCGGCGGCGATGACTTCGACGCCGGAGGTCACGACGAACCGGCGGCGCCCGGCGCCGGCCCAGAAATCTCGGATGAGGATATTCCGTTCTAGGTAGTACAGGCTCTTGCCTGTGCAGGCAAGGAGAAAACTAGGAAGGGATTTGCCACCGAGGCACAGAGACACAGAGCGGAAGACATCAGCGTAAACCTGGAGCGACGTGGGTGGGCGCTAGATCGGTTGCGCCGTCATCGATTTCAAGGGAATCGCGATTGTGGTCGTCAGAGCACAGCCAAGAGTGGCTGTGCTACTAGAGGCCACTCACGGCTGTGCGCTTTTTCGCGCGGCTGGCAAGGGGGATAGGGCTTCAACGGCGGACAGCCAAGAGTGGCTGTCCCACAACGGCAAGAGCCCGCTTCAGAAAGCGGGCGCTACAACGGCGGGGCTAGAACGACAGACTGATGACCCAGACAAATCGACAACTGATCCTGCGGGCGCGGCCCAAAGGTTTGCTTGCACCCGGGGACTTGGAACTCGTGGAGACGCCGGTGCCCACGATCACGGATGGGCAGGCGCTGGCTCGCGTGAAGTATTGCTCTGTCGATCCCACCATGCGCGTGTGGATGGCTACGGACACCTACCTCCCTGCCTGCGTGATCGGCGAAGTGATGCGCGCGATCGGCTTGGCGGAAGTGGTGGAGTCGCGCCACAAGGAGTTCAAGAAGGGCGACAAAGTCGTGGGGCTCACCGGACTGCAGGAATATTGCGTGATCGATTCCGCGGAAAAGCGCGGCAGCTTCCGAAAAGTTCCGCCCGTTCCGTTTATTTCCGACACCGCGTTCCTGGGCGTGCTGGGAGGCACGGGACTCACCGCGTATTTCGGCATGACGGATATCGCCAAGCCGCAAAAGGGAGAAACGCTGGTGGTTTCGGCGGCGGCGGGCGCGACCGGGAGCATCGCGGGGCAAATCGGAAAAATCCACGGATGCCGCGTGGTGGGAATCGCCGGGGGCGCGGAGAAATGCAAATGGCTTACGGAGGAGCTCGGCTTCGATGCCGCGGTGGACTACAAGCAGCTGGACTGGAAAGAAAAGCTGGCCGCGGCTACGCCTAAAGGCGTGGACATCGACTACGAAAATGTGGGCGGCGAAATCATGCACGAAGTGTTGAAGCGCATGAATCTGCACGGGCGCGTTGTTTTGTGCGGGCTGATTTCGGGTTATACCAAGGACGATCCGGCCCTCGAGAGTTTCGTCACGATTTTGAGGAAGCGCCTGCGCGTGCAAGGTTTCATCATCCTCGATTACGCGGATCGCTTCATGGAAGGAGCCACACAGCTCGGCAAATGGAAAATGTTCGGCAAACTGAAAGACCGCGAAACGATCGTGGAAGGGCTGGAGAAGGCTCCCGAAGCGATCAACATGCTCTTTAGCGGCGGGAATATCGGCAAGACGATCGTAAAGGTGTGATTTGGCGGCGCACCGGTATGTTTGTTTTCGAGGACGCTTTAGGTGAGATCCTTCGGTCCGGCTGAAAAGCGCCGGGACCTCAGGATGACATTTTTTCGCTGATCGCGAAATTCAGCGAGGCTGAGGCGGGGCGTTGCGCCTGCGCTCTTCATCCATGCGCTTGAGGAATTCCTCGAACTTGGGCAACTGGTCGGGATTCAAAATAGCGCGCACTTCCGCGCGGCCTCTCTGGCGCAGCGAGTCCATTTGCGCATCGGTCTGATCGTGAATGGCCTTGGCCTCGGCATGACGCCGCAGCAGAATGCCATCAAGTTGCTGGGCCTGCGGCGGAGTCAGCGACAGCTCCTTGGTAAGCTCGTCCACGCGATGCGCGCGCCGCTCCGGTTCGCTGAGCGGAGGATTCGCGGCGCTCACCGGGCGATGCGCGAAGAGGTAACCGAGCACGCCTCCCAACGCCGCGCCAAGCAGAAACACGGCGCCGACCCAGAGCGCAGCCTTTCGCGTGGCGGTGGTGGACACGTCAGTCATGCCCGTTCTCCATGGTGGGCAAGATATCATCCGCCGCGCCCGACGGTTGCGCATCGAACAGAGATTCGATAGTTCCCTGGCTCTGATTGGCGGGGTTCTGCGCACGCTTCGGCGACTGATATAGCCAGGTGCTGGCCAGCAGCAAAGCGAGCGCGGATACCCAAGTCAGGCGCGCGGCGAGACGCGGAACTGCGGCCCAGGCGTCCAGTGATTGCCGCAGCTCGGCCTCACGCGCGGCGATCGCAGCCATCACCCGCGGAGCAAACCACGGTCCGGGCGCTGCGGCACGTGAAGCTTCGTGCAGGACGCTGCGGCTGACGGAAATAGCGTCCGCGGCCTCCTGGCAATCAGCGCATACGACCAGATGTTCGCGCTGGGCCGCGGAGAGCGGGGCCCCTTCCGCGGCGTCTTCCAGCGAGTCGCGCAGGAGTCTACAGTCATCATAACTTTTTTTCATTCCTAGCAGGTTAAACATTCCCGCCTCCTACTACATTGAGAAACGTATTCCGACGCCACGCCAGGCGTGGCTGCCCGGTATGAAACCCGGGCACTACGATTTTCCGAATAAAACGGTGGTGTTCCAGTTTGGAACAGTACAATCACCTTCATCTTGCTGCGTCCCTGCGCTTACGGACTTGGTTCACGATGCGGCGGCGCGCGCGAAACAGACGAACCTTCACGGTATTGGCATTGAGTTCCAAAATCTCCGCAATTTCCTCGATGGCGAAACCTTCTACTTCCTTCAGGATCAGCATCATACGGTCGCGTTCGTCCAAGCCTTGTAGCAGGAGTTCCACCTGTTGCTGGGCTTCGAGTTTATCGGAAACGTCTTGGGCGCCGCTAGCGAGCCTTTCGCTGGCGGCGAACTGCCCGGCTTGCTCTTCGCTGAGATCGGATTCGTACAAAAGCGGCCTAACCTTTTTCTTTCTCAGCAGATCCCAGCATTCGTTGACCGTAATTTTGTACAGCCAAGTGCTGAAAGCGGCGCGCTGGTCAAAGCGTTTCAGCGAAAAATAGGCCTTGACGAAAACTTGCTGGGCTATATCCTCGACATCTTCGCGTCGGCGGAGGATGCCGCCAGCCACGGCAAAAACGCGGTGTTGATGGCGGTGCACCAACTCTTCGAACGCCTCCTTGTCGCCGGACTGGGCGCGGCGGACCAATTCCCGGTCATCCGGGACGCCGGACGCCTTGGCGACCGGTTTCAAGACTGCCGCGGTAGCGGTAGCCATAGGCTCTGCTTTTGGGACGCGTGCCATGGGTTTTCGGTTACGCCTTTTTAATCTGAGGGTGCGGCGCTCGCACCATCTGTTTCATTTTACGGGGCAGCAACTTTGTACTTGCAGACCCCTTAACTACATGCAATAATAGCAGCATGATTATTGGTGACCGCCTCCGCGCACTGCGTGAGGAAAAGAAACTCTCCCAGGGTGATATCGAAAAGCGTACGGGTCTGCTTCGTTGCTACATTTCCAGAGTCGAGAATGGCCATACAGTACCGGCCATTGAAACGCTGGAGAAAATGGCCCGCGCTCTAGAATGCCCACTCTATCAACTCTTCTACGACGGCGAAGAGCCGCCCGTACTGCCAAACTTGCCCAAGCGAAAGTCCTCGGACGATATCGCGTGGGGCACGAGCGGCAAAGAAGCGCGCTTCCTCAACAAGCTTCGCCGATTGCTGGGCAAAGCTGACGAAGAAGATCGCAAGCTCATTCTATACATGGCCCAGAAAATGGCCAACCGCTAGTTCCGGGAAGACGTTTTATTCCTGTAAGTGCCGGTTAGTGTCACAAATCTCAAGAGAAGGGCCGCGTGAACCCCGCGAAGCGCGGCCTGATTCTGAGATATCCCACCGGTCTTATCCGATGACCTCCGTTTTGGTACCCCGCCGCACTGTAAATTCCCTCTAGACTCTCGGCTAGTTCCCTTCACTCCCATTCGATGGTGCCGGGCGGCTTCGAGCTGATGTCGTAAACTACGCGCGTCACCCCTGGAACTTCATTGACGATGCGGGTGGAGATGCGCTCGAGAACATCACCGGGGAGCCGCACCCAGTCTGCGGTCATCGCGTCTTCCGATTCGACTACGCGCACCGCAATCGTGAGTCCGTAGGTGCGGTAATCGCCCATGACCCCAACGCTGCGCACCGGCAGAAGGACCGCGAAGGCTTGCCAGACCTTTTCGTACAGGCCGGCGCGGCGGATTTCCTCGACGACCACGGCATCGGCTTCCCTGAGAGTTACCAGGCTTTCAGCCGTTACTTCGCCAAGTACCCGCACGGCCAAGCCTGGCCCGGGAAACGGATGTTTCACCAGGAGCTCATTGGGAAGGCCTAAATCCCTGCCGATGCGGCGGACCTCGTCTTTGAACAGGTCACGCAAGGGTTCAATGAGGGCGAAGGGCATTTTCTCAGGCAGGCCGCCCACATTATGATGGGTCTTGATGGTCGCGGAGGGACCCTTCACGGAAACGGATTCGATGACATCCGGGTAGAGAGTTCCCTGCACCAGGTAGGCAATTTCGCCGTGGGCTTCCTGCTGCTGCAGCTCCATGGCTTTGTCGGCGAAGACGGAAATAAATTCCGCGCCGATTAGCTTGCGCTTGCGCTCGGGTTCGGTGACGCCCTTCAGTTGCGCGAGAAAGCGTTCGGAGGCGTCGACGCCAATGACGCGCAGGCCGAGGCGGTCGCGCAACATTTCCAGGGTGTGCTCGAACTCGTTTTTGCGCAGCAGGCCGGTGTTGACGAAGATGTTGGTGAGGCGGTCGCCGATGCCGCGATGGACGAGCATGGCTGCGACCGTAGAGTCTACGCCGCCGCTAAGCGCGCAAATGACGCGGCTGTTCCCTACTTTGGCTCTGATCGTTTCGGTGGTTTCTTCGATGAAGGCGGCGCCACTCCATTTCTTTTCGGCTTTGCAGACGCGGAAGAGAAAATTGCGGAGGATTTCCGTGCCGCGGTCGGTGTGGCGGACCTCGGGATGAAATTCGACGGCGTAAATCTTGCGTTGCGGATCTTCAACGGCGGCTATGGCATTTTGCGTGCGGCCCACGGTGCGGAAACCGGGCGGCAAACCGACTACGTGGTCGCCGTGGCTATTCCAGATGCGCAGCGACTCGGGAAACGCGGCGAAGAGTTCGGATTTATGGGTCGTGTTCTCGATGCTCAGGACGGCGCTGCCGTATTCGCGACGCTTGGCGGGTTCCACTTTGCCGCCGAGATGGTGAGTGAGCCATTGCATGCCGTAGCAGATTCCGAGGACGGGGATGCCGAGCGCAAGGACGTTGACGTCACATTTAGGAGCCTGGGGATCGTAGACCGAGCTGGGCCCGCCGGAGAGCACGATGCCGGAGGGTTCGAGTTTGCGAATTTCGTCGAGCGTGGTGGTGCACGGGAGTACGGAGGAAAAGACTTCTTGTTCGCGGATGCGGCGGGCGATTAGCTGAGTGTATTGGCCGCCGAAGTCGAGAACGACTACGCCGCCGCGTTCGGAATTGGGGCGTTCGTGGTGTTGTTGCATTTGGACTCCGCTGGACATTGTCCCCCCGTGGTTACTGTCTCGCCTAAGCTTCAGTCGTGAAAGCGGCGGCAAGACCGCCGCACTCCAAGAAAATCGCGGCCGTGCCGAGCTGGGGCGCAGCATGCTGCGCCCCTACGATGAAACCGACCGACTAGGCGACCACCAAATTCACGAGCTTGTCTGGCACTACAATTTGTTTTACAACGCGCTTGCCGTTGATGTGCTGGGCTACGGCGGGCTCGGCTAGCGCTTTGGGAACGAGGTCGGCTTCGCCGAGGCCGGCGGCTACTTTTAGCCTGGCGCGGACGCGCCCGTTCACTTGCACCACGATTTCGACTTCCTCGTCACGCGCGAGTTCGGGATCAAAATCGGGCCAGGCAACGGTCCAGAGGCCCTCTTTGTGGCCGAGCATTTCCCAAAGCTCTTCGGCGAGATGCGGAGTCATGGGCGCCAGCATGAGCGTGAGCGTTTCGAGGACGTGCTTGGCGATCTCAGGCCGTACTCCCTTTTCGAGCGGAGCGTGGATTTCATTGTAGAAATCCATGATCAGCGCGATTGCGGAGTTGAAATGCCAGCGCGTTTCGATGTCCAGAGTGACGCGGCGGAGCGTCTGATGAGTCTTGCGGAGCAAGGTTTTTTCCGAGTCCGAGGTTGAGGCCGGGATGCCGCTTTTAACGTCGCAAAGTGATTCGGCGAGGCGGTCGACGAGGCGGAAGACGCGGTTGATGAAGCGCCAGGCACCTTCGATGCTCTCTTCGCTCCACTCCAAATCTTTTTCGGGGGGCGCGGCGAACAGCGTGTAGAGACGCCCGGTATCGGCGCCGTATTTGTCGGCCATTTCCATGGCGCCAACGACGTTGCCTCTTGATTTGGACATGGCCACGCCGCCCTTTTGCACCATGCCTTGAGTGAAAAGGCGCGCGATGGGTTCATTGTGTTTGACGAGGCCGAGATCGCGCATGACCTTGCACCAGAATCGGGAATAGAGCAGGTGCAGGATGGCGTGGGTGATGCCGCCGATGTACTGATCGATCGGAAACCAGTAAGCGACTTTGGCGGGGTCGAAGGGAGCTTTGTCGTTGTGCGGGTCGCAGTAACGATAGAAATACCAGGAGGAATCGACGAAGGTATCCATCGTGTCCGTTTCGCGGCGCGCGGGACCGCCGCACTTCGGGCACGTGGTGTTCACAAATTCCGGCGTGGCGGCGAGCGGAGAGCCACCTTCTCCGGTGAGCTTGGCATTTTCTGGAAGGATCACAGGGAGATCTTTGTCGGGCACAGGAACGATGCCGTCGGTGGCGCAGTAGACGACGGGGATGGGAGTTCCCCAATAGCGCTGGCGCGAAATGCCCCAGTCTTTTAGGCGAAAGATGGTCTCCGTTCGCCCAAACTTCTTCTTCTCTGCGAACGCCGTCATCTTCCCAATGGCTTCTTGGGGAGAGAGCCCGTTGTAAGGGCCCGAATTCACAAGCTTCCCTCGCATGTGCTTGTCAAATGCCTTGGTTATCGTTTTCGCATCAATCGGTTCCGCGTCGAGCGGCTGCACGACTACCCGCACAGGTAATTTGTATTTTCGGCAGAATTCCAGATCGCGCTGATCATGCGCAGGGACGGCCATGATGGCGCCGGTACCGTATTCCATCAGGACGAAGTTTCCTACCCAGATCGGGATCTTCTTATGAGTAAAAGGGTTCTTTGCGTAACGGCCCGTGAAGAACCCTTCCTTCTCTATTGTTGCGAGATCTTCCGTCTTCACCGAAGTCCGGAGCATGTTGTCCAGTTTCTTCAGTCTTGCTTTCAGTTCCGGTCGGAGCTTCAGACTCTTGTATCCCCTAAGCAGTTTGTTTGCTTTCGGGTGTCTAGGTGCGAGAATTATCGCGGTCGCCCCGTAAATCGTGTCAATGCGCGTTGTGAAGACCTCAATTGAGTTCGTGCCTCTCACCCCTATTACGGCGAACTTCACCTTCGCGCCCTGCGATTTACCGATCCAGTTGCGTTGCATGGTGATGACACGCTCGGGCCAGCGGCCTTCGAGTTCCTTCAGATCATCGAGGAGCTCGTCTTTGTATTTGGTGGTCTTGAGGAACCACTGCTCGATTTCGCGGGTCTCGACGAGAGTATCTTCGTGTCGCCAGCAATAGCCGCCGTTGACGACTTGCTCGTTGGCCAGCACGGTGCAGCACTTGGGGCACCAGTTGACGCGGCTCTTCTTGCGATAGGCGAGGCCGCGCTCGAGCATACGCAGGAAAAACCACTGATTCCAGCGATAGTATTCCGGCTCGCAGGTGGAGATTTCGCGGCGCCAGTCGTAGCTGAAGCCGAAGCGGCGCAGCACGCGCTGAAATTCGGCGATGTTGTTGTTGGTCCACACACGCGGATGCGTCTTGTTCTGGATGGCGGCGTTTTCGGCGGGCAGGCCGAAGGCGTCCCAACCCATGGGGTGCAGAACATTGAAGCCGCGCATGCGCTTTACACGGGCCACCACGTCGCCGATGGTGTAATTGCGCATGTGGCCCATGTGCATGGTGCCGGAAGGATACGGCAGCATCTCTAGCGCATAGTATTTGGGTTTCGCGGGATCTGCTTCGGTATCGAAGACGCGCGCTTCGGCCCAGCGCTTTTGCCATTTGGCTTCGATCTGTTGCGGGTTGTATTCGGCCACGCCGGTTATCCCCTTTTGCGCCGGGGTCTTGGCTTCGCGGGCGATTTTTTTGTGGGCGGCGAAAGGCGCCCGCGACGGTCCGCGGCCGATACATTTGCTCGCGTCTTGCGGCTTGCCGCGCGGCTTGATTTTACTTGCTGCGCGACGCTCTTTTTTGCCGCGGCGGTTAACATCGAGAAGCCTTTTGCGGCCGCGGGGGCTACGTCTTTTAGGCCGGCGAACTCCCAGAGCGCGGCCACGTTGCGGCGGTCGTCGCCGGGATCGTCGATGGGCGTTTCGGCAAGGAATGCACGGCCGGTCAGGCCTTCGGGGGCTGAGGCGCTGAGACGAGGATGGGTAAGGAAGCGGCGAAACGCTTGCTCACCGATCTTCCCTTTGCCGATATGTTCGTGGCGATCGACGCGGCCGCCGAGCGGAATTTTGGAGTCGTTGACGTGAAAGATCGGGATGCGCTCCAGGCCGATGGTGCTGTCGATCAAGTCGAGCGTGGAAGCGAGGCCTGATTCGCTCTTGATGTCGTAACCTGCGGCGAAAAGATGAGCAGTGTCGAGGCACGCGCCAACTTGCAGGCTCTGCAGCGCATAGAGCATTTCGCCGAGTTCTTCGAGGCGAGCGCCGAGGGCGGTGCCCATACCGGCGGTGTTTTCGAGCAAAATTCGGAGCGAAGTAGGGGGCAGATTTTTTGCCGCTTGCTTGACCGATTCTACGGCGAGGCGCGCGGCTTGGTCGGGCTTGCATTCCCCGCAGGCCCCGGGATGCACGACGACGAAGTCCGCACCGAGCGCGATGGCGCGAACCAGCTCATCGTGGAAGGCCTGGATGGAGCGAGTACGCAGCATGGTCTGCTGGGTTGCGAGATTGATCAGATAATTGGCGTGAATGACTAGCGGACCGAGGCCGAGCTCCTGGCGGCGCGCGCGAAAGGCGGTGGCGTCGACGTCTGGAATGCGCGTCGGACCGCCAGCCCACATGCGCGGGCTGGCCGAGAAAATCTGCAAGGCGTTGCAGCCGAGCTTGTGCGCGGACTCAAGGGCGTTGAGATAGCCGCCCGCGATGGAAGTGTGAATGCCGATGCGCAGGCTGCCGTCCATCCAGGTCGGCGGGGCGGGTTCGGGCTCAGGTTCGGGGCGATATTCGTCTTCCGGATCGAATTCTATGACGTTGGTGAGGGGTTGTTCAGGCATTACCAATGAAAAATTCTGCTCCTGTTAAACTCACTATTCTAGCACACGTGAGAAGTTGACGCGGTTTGCTCGTCGCGCGCGTAAGTCAGTCAAAGGCCGCAGGTCCAAACCGCGGACCTGAGCTACAGGCGCTTGCGGTGAAATTGGTCGATAACTTTTTACGCCTCGAAAGCGGCGGCAAGACCGCCGCACTCCAAGATTTGCTGGCCTGCCGAGCATGGCATAGACTACATGTTTACCGAGTCACATTAGGAGCTAGGGATGCTTGTGGTGATGCAGTCGCATGCTTCGGAGGAGCAGGTGCGCGCGGTGTGCCAGCGCATCGAGAGCTTGGGACTGAAGGCGCATCCGATTCCCGGGACGATTCGCACGGCGATTGGTATCACCGGGAACAAGGGTGCAGTCGATCTGGGTGTGTTGGAGTCTTTGCCAGGCGTGATCGAGTGCATTCCGGTCAGCAAGCCCTACAAATTGGTGAGCCGCGACGCTAAGGAAGAAGACAGCGTGTTGCGCATTGCGACGCCGTCCGGGGATGTGATTGTGGGCGGCGACAAAGTGGCGCTGGTGGCAGGGCCGTGCGCGGTGGAAAGCGAAGAGCAGGTGTTTGCGATTGCGGAAGGTGTGGTGAAAAGCGGCGTGCGGCTGTTTCGGGGTGGCGCATACAAGCCGCGGACTTCTCCGTACAGTTTTCAGGGGTTGGGCGAGCCGGGACTGAAGATTTTGGCGAATGTGCGGAAGAAATTTGGGTTCGGGATTATCACCGAGGCCATCGACAACGAGAGCCTGGACCTGGTCGAGGAATATGCCGACGTCATTCAGATCGGCGCGCGGAACATGCAGAATTTTTCGCTCCTGAAGCGGGCGGGACGAGCCAAGAAGCCGGTGCTGCTGAAGCGCGGGATGTCCGCGACGCTGGATGAGTTCCTGATGGCAGCGGAATATGTGCTGTCCGAGGGAAATTACAACGTGATGCTGTGCGAGCGCGGGGTGCGCACGTTTGCGGACCATTCGCGAAACACGCTGGACTTGGCGATCGTGCCGGCGGTGAAGAAGCGGAGTCATCTGCCGATTTTGGTCGATCCTTCGCATGGGACTGGCAAGCGGCATAAAGTGCTGCCACTTTCGCGGGCGGCGATTGCCGTCGGCGCGGACGGATTGCTGGTGGAAGTACATCACGAGCCGGACAAAGCGCTTTCGGACGGGATGCAGTCGATTTTGCCCGAGGAGTTTGCGGAGCTTACCGAAGAGGTGCGGCAGATTGCGGCGGTTTTGCACCGGCTGGTGAATTGAGACGGAATGGGCATGCGAGCTTTTTGGCGAGTTGTTATCTTGCGGCAATCCTGCGAAGGGATCGGCTGAGATCCTTCGGCCCGGCTGAAAAGCGCCGGGACCTCAGGATGACATGTCCATGTAGCTTCTAATCAGATCTGGCGAAGAGTTCTCGATTGAGAAATCCATTGCGAAATGTTCGGGTGATCCTGCTGACCGCGGTGCTGCTGGTGGGCACGGCGATTTTGCTGCTGCGCGAACAGCGCGCCTCGTTTTTGCGGCCGGGCTTGCGGCTGAACGCGTATGTGAGCGCGGCAGATGGCAGCGTGGCGGTGCTCGATTTGGTGCGGCTGCGGGCGGTAGCGCGAATTAGCGTGGGGCCGGGACTTTCTGGAATGCGCGAGCATCCCACGCGAGCGGAAGTGTGGGGCGTCAGTTCGCAGGGGGGATACGTCTGGGTGCTGAACGCGCGAGTGAACCAAATCGTGGCGCGCATTCCCGTGGGCGCGATGCCGTACGCGCTGGATTTTTCGGTGAACGGCAATCGCGTGTATGCGGCAGCTTCGGGGAGTGACGCGCTAGTGGCGATCGATTGCCAGACGCATGCCGTCGTGGCGAGCGGACGCACGGGGCACGAGCCGGTGCTAGCGCGCGCGACTCCAGATGGCAAAAGCGTGCTGGTGGTGAACCGGCGCGATGCGTCACTGGGAATTCACGACGCGGCGACGTTGTCGCTGCGCGGCAGCGTGCCGGTGGTGGCGCAGCCGGAAGACGTCGCGGTGATGGGAGACAGCTCCGTGGCCTTTGTGCTGAGCCGGACGGAGCCGCGATTGTCCGTGGTCGATTTGCGGCGCGGCGTGCTGCTGACCAATCTGCAACTTGCCGGGAAGCCATCGGAGATGTTGCTCAAGCCGGACGGCGGCGAGCTGTACGTGATTTCGCCCGAAGCGCATGGGCTGCAGGCGATTAATACCTGGACGCACGAGGTCGGCGATTATGTGCTGCTGGGCTCGGCACCGACTCATGGCGCACTCCTGCCCGACGCCAGCGCCATGTTTGTTACGGATACGGCAGCTGGACGCGTCGCTCCGGTGGACATCAATAATCGTCGCGTGGGGCGGCCGATTTCCGCGGGGCAGGCGCCGGAAGCTTTGCGCTTCGACTCGAGCGATCCGGACGTAAAACCGAGTCTGCTGCTGGTGGTGAATCAGGGATCAGGGGATCTCGCGGTGATTGGTTTGCGCGCGGGAAGTCAGAGCTTGCTGACCATGATTCCTGTCGGCTCGCAGCCGCAGGACCTGGCGGTGAAGTTGTTTTGAGCTAGGCGGCTAAGAAGATTCCTTGTAGTGGCACAGCATACTGTGCCACTACAAAGACGCGGGAACGAGAACGATTACATTAATCGGGTAAAGGCCAGGAGTACTGCTCGTCACCCAGCGCGATTTCAAGGAAGCCCTCGGCGGGAAGCACGTCGACCGGCAGGCCGCCATGCCAGAGTGCGACGCCGAGACGCAGGCTCTTCTGCCCTTTCAAGTTGATCTCGCTGCGATTCACGGAGACTTCCAGGGTGCGGTCAAAAGCAGCCTGCGCGAGTTCTTTGGGATTCAGCAAACAGAGTGGGCCCTTCTCTACCGCGAATTCCTTCAAACGGCCACGCTCCAGCTTGACCATCACGGTCAGTTCCTCAGCGGCTCCGATCGTGACGCGAAACTCCGGATCTTCCAGCTCCGCGAGTGCTTCCGGAAAAAGGTCGACGCGCACGCTGAAGCGATCCTCTTCAAATCCGTAGCGCAGCTCGCGTAAGTGAAAAATGCGGCCGTGCATGGAGCCGCCGCGGCGCTCCGGAGAGTAGAGGCCGGAGCCGAGCCACTCGAAATAGGACGTGTCGCGGCCATCGACCTTGACGGTGAGAAAGCCGGTCGGCGGAACTTGCAACGCGTGCTCGGGCTTGCGTTTAATCGGTTTGGCAAGCTCTTCCGGCGCGACTTGGCTCAGCGCGAGATACACACCGGTGAGGTGCTTGCGATACAGCGCGTCGAATTCCGCGTCATTCGCGGTACTGTGCTCCGGACCAAACCACCAGCACCAGTCGCTGCCCTCGGCGGCCAGCAGCGATTCGTATGCTTCCTTCAGCGCTGTTTCCGTGGGCGCATCGCCGCGGCCTTGTTTGCGCGCTTCCGCTCCCCGCGCGTACGCTTGGCGGGCGTCCCACAACAATTCCCACGCGGCGACGTCTTCCGCGTGACCGATCCACACGTCGAAGTTTGCGTTGATCCAGGAAGCAGGGAAAATTCCGTTCGTGGTGGGAATTTCGGTCGTAGCTGCAATCGCTTCGCTGGCCGTCAGAGCACGGAAATCCTGATCTTTATCGACGCGCTTGTAAAATTCGCGCAGGAACTCGCGGCCATTGCCAGGGTAATACTCCCAGGCGTTCTCACCGTCGAGAAACAGGCAGACGGTCAGCGGCTGTTGGCTCGGCACGCGTTCCCCGAGAAAACGCAACCGGCCATGCAGGTCGGCGGCGGCTGCTTTGCCGTCCATGCGACTGTAAACGAAACCTATGAGATCCGAAAGATGGTGGTCGCGGAACAATCCATGAATGGAGCTTCCAGCCAACTGCAGGCGGTACGGTTTGTACAAACGCTCCGAATTGGCGGGCAGGCCGGCGGTATCACGAAAAAATCCGACGTTGAGTGTGCGGCCGAGCACGCCTTCATCGGTGCCAAACCACTGAAAGCCTTCCTCCATCGCAATGGTAAGCGCTTGATCGGAGACCGAGCCTTCCGAGGGCCACAGTCCGGCAGGCTTCACGCCAAAGACGCGCTGATGATAGTCGCGCGCCCGGCGCAATTGCTCGCGCGCATCATCCGGCTGGCGAAACGCTCGACGGGGTAGCGGTGTTCCCGGATTCGCAACACGCGCGATGTCCGAATCGCACAGAAGCGGCAGAATCGGATGATAGAGAGGCGTGGTGCTGATCTCGATTTGCCCGCGTTGCGCTGCTTCACGATACGCGGGGAGCACCAAGCCGAGGAGTTCGAGCTGCTTCGCTTTCAGCGAGTCTTTATCGCGTTCTGTGAAGTCCTTGCCCTTGCTAGCCAGTTGGCTCACAACGGCATCTTTTGCCAGCCAAATTTCGTCCATCCACGCGAGCTGCGAAAGCACTTGCAGGTCGCGCCAATCACGCGGGGTGAAGGTCACCCGCGCCTGCGCGCCACCCGCCGGGCGCGACCACTCGAACAATTCCACAAAGCGCGGCCAGCGCGACATCAGCCGTTCGTGGTTGAGTTGAAACGCGCGCGCCAGAATCTCCGCCTTGTCTTCACGGGTGAGATCCTCGGTCGGCTTGAATGCGAGCGCAAACCACGACTCGTCGAAGTTGCCGCTGGCGTACTCCTCCAGCTGCATACCCAACGCTGGAACGACATTGAAGGTGGCGCGAAATCCGGGCACTTCGGCGAGGACCTGCACCATGCCCCAGTAATCCTTCACGGCATGGAGCCGCGTCCACGGCAAGACGTACTGCCCGGTTTCCGGGTCGCGATACTGCGGTTGGTGCATGTGCCACAAAACCACCAAGTTCACGCGGTTCATCGGAGGCGCCCCTTCCGATGCGAATCGGCGCTCGTGTTACACTCACCTTTCTCGACATGCGCATCCTGGACCGCTACATCGTCCGCGAAGTTTCTCGTCATGCCTTCCTTGGACTCGTGATTTTCACGTTCGTTTTCTTCGTGCCCCAATTGGTGCGCCTGATGGCCTTGTTCGTCCGGCACAGCGGCTCCGGCAGCCAAATTCTGAAACTGTTTCTGTGCATTTTCCCCGGCGTATTCACCTTCACCATTCCGATGGCCGTTCTGCTTGGCGTGCTGCTAGGCCTTGGCCGCATGTCCGCCGACAGCGAGATCATCGCCCTGACGGCCTTGGGCATTGGTCGCCGGCGCATCCTGCTGCCGGTCGGCGTGCTGGCTGTCGCCGGTGGGCTCGCGACCGCACTGATGACCCTGTGGCTCGGTCCCGTGGCACTGCACACCTTTCGTACCCTCGAAGCCGACCTCATCGCTTCGCAAGTCAGCTTCCAGGTGCAACCGCGCGTATTTGATGAACGCTTTCCTCGACTCGTGCTGTACATCAACGACGTTTCAGCCAGCGGCACGCAATGGCACGGCGTGTTTCTCGCGGAAGCCGGCGGAGAGAACGGCTCGCGCGTGACCCTGGCGGAGAATGCGATTGTAATTGCCGAGCCGAAGCAGGGCAAGCTGGAGCTGCACCTGCAAGGCGGAAGCACACACGAGTTCGATCGCACCGACCCGGATCATTACTCGGTCACGGCCTTTGGGCAGAGCGACATTCCCATCGAGGTCACCGGGGTGCTGCCCGTACAACCGCGGCAACTCAGCAATCCGGAGCGGCCACTGCGCCAGCTCGCGCGGGACGAGACGGCCGGGTGGCGCGAAGCGCGTGTTGAAATGTATCGCCGCTTTGCGTTTCCCGTGGCGTGCTTGGCATTTGCTTTGATCGCCGTGCCGCTTGGGGCACAGCCGAGACGCGGCGGGCGTGCCGCTGGCTCGCTGATCGCCGTCGTACTCATCGCGTCCTACTACTTGCTCCTGATCATGGGAGCGGGAATGGCCCGTCAAGGCACCGTTCCTCCCGCGGTCGGCATGTGGATCGCGGACGCGGTGCTCGTGCTTGCTGGCCTGGCATTGCTGCCTCGCATGGAGCAGTTCCGCGGTGAAACCAGTTGGCTCAAACCCTTCGGACGCTTGAAGACCTGGTTCCGGCTGATTCGACTGCGGACCATGCGCGTCAGGACAGCCGTGCGCATCTCCAATGGCACCCGCTCGCACAGAGACGTGGTTGCTCATTCTGGCGGAAGCTTGCCCTTGCTCATGGACTTGTACTTACTCCGAAAGTTTTTCTCGTACTTCGCAATGCTGATGCTGGTGTTCGTCTTCTTGTTCGAGGCTTTCACGTTTTTCGAGCTGCTCGACGATATTGCCCGCCATCGCATAGCGTTCATCGTGGTGGTGGAATACTTTTGGTTTCTCACGCCTTACTTGATCTATCAGCTCGCGCCTCTTGCGGCGCTAGTCGCGATTCTGGCGACGCTGGGGATCATGAGCAAAAACAACGAAATTGTGGCTTGCAAGGCCAGCGGCATCAGCCTTTATCGCCTCGCGGTACCGATGTTATTCGCGGGATTGGCGCTCGCAGCCAGCATGATCGTGCTCGACGACACTTTCCTGCCTTACGCCAACCAGCGGCAGGATGCTTTGCGCAACCAGATCAAAGGCCGCCCTCCGCAAACTTACAAGCAGCCGGAACGCTGGATTTTTGGCCAGAATTCAAAAATCTACAATTACGATCTATTTGACCCCGCGCAGAATCTTTTTGGTGGCTTGACCGTGCTGGAGGTTGATCCCGTCACGTTCGAGATTCGCCGCCGCATCTTTGCCGCGCGCGCGCAATGGTCCGCGACACAAAAGCTTTGGCTGTTGGAATCCGGCTGGATACGGGAATTCTCCAGCGGCAAGATTGACCGCTATGAGCGCTTCAATGTGAAAGATTTACCGGAGCTTACCGAGCCGCCCAGTTATTTCAATCGCGAAGTGCTGCCCGCTATCCAGATGAGCTGGCCGCAATTACACCGCTATATCGACGAGCTGCACCGCGCGGGCTTCGACGTTTCCGCCCTCACCGTGCAGTGGCATCGCAAGCTGGCGTTTCCGCTCATCGCACCGGTGAGCATGCTGCTGGCGTTCCCGTTCGCGTTTTTGGTGGGCACGCGCGGCGCGGTTGGAGGCGTCGCGATTGGCATCGCGATTGGCATCATCTATTGGCTCGGCGCGGAACTACTTGCCGCAATGGGCGGCATCGGTCAGCTCCCACCGCTGCTGGCTGGCTGGTCGCCCGACATTATCTTCTTCTTCCTCGGTCTCTACTTCTTCTTTAAGATGCCGACCTAATGTGACCCCGCCCGAGAGCAGGCGAAGTGTTAGCCGAAATCCAAAGTTAAAGTATTACTTTCGCTTTGCCTTGGGCGCCCTCTTGTCCTCAATCACAGCTTGGGCCGCGGCTAGGCGAGAGATCGGCACGCGGAACGGTGACGCGCTGACGTAGTCCATCCCGATCGCGTGGCAGAACTTCACGCTGTCGGCGTCGCCACCGTGCTCTCCACAGATGCCCACTTTGAGCTTGGCGCGAGTTTTTCTACCCTTCTCGATGCCCCATCGCATTAGCATTCCTACGCCTTTCGTATCGAGCGACTGAAACGGATCAGCGGTAAACACGGCGGCTTTCTTTTCGTCGACATAATCGGGCAGGAATCGCCCCGCATCGTCGCGTGAGAGCCCCATCGTCGTCTGCGTGAGGTCGTTGGTCCCGAAGGAGAAAAAGTCCGCCACTTCCGCGATTTCATCGGCAAGAAGAGCTGCGCGCGGCAGTTCGATCATCGTTCCGACAAGGTAAGACAACTTGATGCCGGCCTTTTTGATTAGATCTTCCGCTACGCGCCGAGTCGAGTCCCCGAGGATGGACATCTCTTTTCGATCCAAAGTAAGCGGAATCATGATCTCAGGTAATACTTTAACTCCGCCCTTTTGGCACTCGATGGCTGCTTCAATGATGGCCCGCACCTGCATCTCCAGAATTTCCGGATACGTGATGCACAACCGGCAACCGCGATGGCCCAGCATCGGATTGGCTTCATGCAATTGTTCAACTCGACGAGCCACTTTCTCGACATCGAGTTTCAACTCTTTGGCCAGCTCCTGCTGTTTGGCGCGCTCGTGAGGAACAAATTCATGCAGCGGCGGATCGATCAGGCGAATCGTTACGGGGAAGCCGTCCATGGCTTTGAAGATGCCTATGAAGTCGCGCCTCTGGAACGGCAACAGCTTGTCCAGCGCGGCCACACGCGCTTCTTTCGTGTCGGCCAGGATCATTTCCTGGATGGCGCGCTGGCGTTCGTGACTGCGCTCCGGCTGCTCGAAGTCGGTGAAGAACATGTGCTCCGTGCGGCATAGGCCAATGCCTTCGGCGCCAAACTCGCGCGCCTTGCGAGCATCTTGCGGCGTGTCCGCATTCGTGCGCACGCCGAGGCGCCGCGTCTCATCGACCCACTTCATCAGCGTGTCGTACGATTTCGGAAGCTGCGGCACAACCAGCGGCATTTCGCCCGTATAAACAATGCCATCGCTACCATCGAGCGTGAGCCAGTCCCCTTCCTTTACGACCTTGCCATTCGTAGTCATTACGCTCGTCTTGTAGTCAATGTTCAATGCATCAGCGCCGACCACGCAGCACTTGCCCCATCCGCGCGCCACCACGGCCGCGTGGCTCGTCTTGCCGCCGGTTGCGGTGAGAATGCCTTGCGCGACAGCCATACCGCCGACATCCTCCGGGCTCGTCTCGCGGCGTACCAAAATTACTTTGTCGCCCTTCGCCGCCCAGTCTTCCGCCTTGTGCGCCGAGAAAACCACTCTGCCAACCGCTGAACCCGGCACCGCGTTAATGCCCTTCGCCAAGATGCGCGACTCCAGCGAGCGCTTGTCCACCTTTGAGTCGATGATCGGATAGAAGAGCCGTTCGATGTCTTCCGGTTTGATGCGTTCTATCGCCTCTTCCTTGGTGATCAGTTTCTCGTTGGCCATGTCCACCGCGATGCGGAACGCGGCGGACGGCGTGCGCTTCCCGGTGCGTGTCTGCAACATGTACAGCGTGCCGTCTTCGACGGTGAATTCCATATCCTGCATGTCGCGATAATGCTTCTCAAGCTTTACTCGAACTTTTTCGAGCTGCGCATACACCTTCGGCATGGCGCGTTTCATTTCGCTCAGGTGCATCGGTGTGCGAATTCCAGCGACTACGTCTTCGCCCTGCGCGTTCACCAAGTAGTCACCGTAGAAAATCTTTTCGCCGGAACTGGGATCGCGTGTGAAGCAGACGCCAGTTCCGGAAGTGTCGCCCGTGTTGCCGAAAACCATTTGCACTACGTTTACGGCCGTGCCGAGCAAGCCGGTAATCTTCTCTACGCGGCGATACGTGACGGCCTTCTCCGCCATCCACGAACCGAACACCGCGCCAATCGCTCCCCACAATTGCTCGATGGGGTCCTCGGGGAAATCCTTCCCGGTCTTCTCGCGAAAGTTCGCTTTGTATTCCTTGACCAAATCTTTCCAGCCGCTGGCCGGCACATCGGTATCCTGCTTGACGCCAAGCCTGTCCTTCATCGCACGCAAGCGATGCTCGAGATCTTCCTTCGGCAACTCCATCACCACGGTGGAGTACATCTGCACAAAGCGGCGATACGCGTCGTAGGCGAAGCGCTCGTTCTTCGTGGACTCCGCCAGCCCTTGCACGGAGCGGTCATTCAGGCCAAGGTTTAGAATCGTCTCCATCATGCCCGGCATGGAGCGCGCCGAACCGGAGCGCACGCTGACCAGCAGCGGATTCTTGGGATCGCCAAGCTTCTTGCGTGTCACCTTCTCCAGGCGTTTCACTTGCTCCGCCACTTGCTTCTTCAACTCCGCCGGATACTTCTTGCCGTTCTTGTAGAAGTAGTCGCAAGCCTCGGTCGAGATCGTGAAGCCCGCGGGCACCGGCAAACCAATCCTGGTCATCTCCGCCAAGCCAGCGCCTTTTCCGCCGAGCAAGTCGCGCCACGTGCCGTCGCCTTCTGCTTTACCTGCGCCAAAAAAGTAGACCCACTTTGTCACTGTATCCTCGCTTTGAGATTTATTCTGATTCGACTTTCTAATCCGTTGGGACTCCACGAACAATGTCGGCGTGCCGACTCGCTTACGACCGACACCACATACCTCAAGTAAAACTTGACATTACTCGCTGGCACCGATTTCTGAAAAATCCGCCACGGTCGTGAACTCGCGCAATAATTCCGCCAGCAGCGCCAGGCGATTCTTGCGCACCGCCTCGTTCTCCGCCATCACCATCACTTCGTCGAAGAAGCGATCGATCGACTTACGCAATCCCGCAATGCGTTCGAGAGCCTGCTCATACTGCCCGGCGCGCTTTTCTGTTTGCACCTTAGCTGCTGCGGCGCGCCCGGCAGTGAACAGTTCCCTTTCCGCTTCGCTCTCGAAAAGTTCCGGCTGCGCGACGACACCGTCGCTCTTTACATTGGACTTCTCCAGTATTTTGCGAATGCGTTTGAACGAAACCGCCAGCGGCTCGAAATTTTTTGACTTGCGAATGGAGCGCAACGCGGCCAGCCGCTTCTCAGCGTCGAGCAAATCGTCGGCGCCGGCGCGGAAGACGGCGCTGACTTCGTCGTAGCCGTATCCGCCACGTTCGCGAAAAACATATCGCGCACGGTCCAGGATGAAGTCCAGAACCTGCGCCTCTTGCTTCGGCGTCACACTCCTCTTCGGAGCACTGGAGTGAAGCACTTTCGCCACTGCCCCGACCGTTTGCGAGAGAGACACCGGAAGCTTCTTGTCCAGAATAATCTTCACTACGCCCAAGGCCGCGCGACGTAGCGCGTAGGGGTCGCTCGAGCCAGTCGGCACAAGTCCGACCGCGAAGCATCCGACAATGGAATCGAGCTTGTCCGCCATAGCCACTGCGCAGCCGATCAGGTTGCGAGGAATAGGATCGTCAAGTCCAACCGGCCGGTAGTGATCGTAGATGGCATCGGCAACGTCGTCCGCTTCCCCTTGTGCTCGGGCATAGAGTCCGCCGACGATACCCTGAAGCTCGGTAAACTCGCGGACCATTTCCGTGGCGAGGTCGCACTTGGCCAATTCGGCGGCGCGATCGGCATCCGCCACGTGCGCTTGCATCATGCCCAGGTTGAACCACTGCTCCATCAGCCAGCGCGCGATGGCTCGGATGCGCTCGACCTTGTCGCGATAGCTCCCTAGGCGTGACTCGTAAGTGATCTTTTCAAGTTTGGGCAGATAGTCGGCGAGCCGACATTTCTGGTCGGCGGCCCAGAAAAACTGCGCGTCCGCAAACCGTGCACGCAACACTCGCTCGTGTCCCGCCCGAACCAAACCCTTCGCATCCTTGGCAAGATTGATCACCGCCAGAAACGCCGGTGCCAATTCCCCGCCCCGTTTCTCCAGCGCGAAATACTTCTGGTGGTCGCGCATCACCGTGATCAGAATCTCGTCCGGCAAGTTCAGAAACGCCGGGTCGAACTTTCCTTGAATTACCGTCGGAAATTCATTCAAGTATGTGACCAGATCGAGCAGATTGGGATCCTCATGCAGGCGAACTCCCGCCGCCTTCGTTTCCGCCACCAGCTCCTTTTCAATCTTGGCGCGCCGCTCGGCCGGTCGCACGATGACGCCGTTGGCACGCAGCTTCTTCTCGTACTCTGCAAAATTGCGCACGCGAATGGACGCTGCGCCCAGGAAGCGATGGCCGCGCGTCGTGTCTCCGGCGGCGATCCCCGCGCAAGTGAGCTTCAATGGTTTGCCGCCGAGCACCACCACGATCCAGCGAATGGGGCGGATAAACCTCGGGCCGTCCAGACCGGTCCAGGTCATCGAACGCGGCCACGCCAGATCATGGACCGCGCGCGGCAAGATGTCGGCAAGAACTTGCTCCGCGGTGCGGCCGCGCTTGACCTGTTTCGCGGCGAGGTACTCGCCCTTCGGCGTGGTCACCAAAAACACTTCGTGCAGCGCAACCCCCTGCTTCTCTGCGAAGCTAACCGCGGCGCGTGTCGGCTCGCCGACCGAATCATACGCCACCGACTTCGGCGGCCCGGTCACCTCATTGACCACATCCGCCTGCTTGCGCGGCAGGTTCTGCACCCACAGCGTCAGTCTCCGCGGTCCGCCGAACGTCTCTACCGTCACGCCCGTCCCCAAGCTCTCTGCCGTCAGCAACTTCTCGATGTACGACTTGAGATCGTCGGCGGCCTTCGCCACCATGCCGGCGGGAATCTCTTCGCAGCCAATCTCGAAGAGCAGCTCTACTCCCTTCTCTGCTTGCGCCATCGCAGGCGTCGCAGCCCGCTTCTTTTTCTTCGGTGCGGAGCTCATGCCCGCACCTCCAAGCGCAGGTCGCGCCGCTCCTGCGTCCCGCCAATCTGTTCGAGATAGGAGGCAGCAGCCCGGCAAGCCAGCGTTCGCACACGCGCCATCAACGCGGCTCGCTCCGTGGTCGAGATCACGCCGCGCGCATCCATCAGATTAAAGAGGTGCGAACATTTCAGACAGTGGTCATAAGCCGGCAGAATTGGATAGCGCGCCCGCTCCTGCCCTTCGGATCCCGTAAAGCCTTCAAGTAATTCTTTAGCTTGCCGCTCGTGTAACTCGAACTCCGCCCGAATCGCTTCGGCATCGCTGCGATCGAAACTGTAAACAGAAAACTGCTGCTCCTCCGCCAGCCGAATCTCCCCGTAGCTCTTGTCATCCGACCACCGCAAATCGTAGACGCTCTCCACGCCCTGCAGGAACGCGCAGATGCGCTCCAGCCCGTATGTCAGTTCCACCGAGATGGGATCCAGGTCGATTCCTCCGCTCTGCTGAAAATACGTGAACTGCGTAATCTCGAGCCCGTCGAGCAAAACCTGCCAGCCAATCCCCCACGCTCCCAGCGTCGGCGACTCCCAGTTATCCTCCTCAAACCGAATGTCGTGTTCCTTGAGATCAATCCCAATCGCCGCGAGGCTCTTCAGGTAGATATCCTGCACGTCGACCGGCGAGGGTTTAAGCACCACCTGAAATTGCAAATGCTTGTACAGCCGGTTGGGATTCTCGCCGTAGCGACCGTCGGCGGGCCGACGGCTCGGCTGCGCGTACGCCACCCGATACGCCGCAGGTCCGAGCACGCGCAGGAATGTTTCCGGGTGCATCGTCCCTGCCCCGACTTCCACGTCGTACGGTTGCTGCAACACACAGCCCTGCCGCACCCAGAATTGCGACAGCTTCAAAATCAAATCTTGAAATGTGATTCCAGTTCTCTGCTCAGGTTTTACTTTAACTTTCAAGTCGTCTCCAAAAGCTCTCGTGCCTTCAACTTCCTGTCGCTGTTGTGCTCGATCCAATTCAAAGCCGCGTCGCGCAGCTCTGTTAAAGTTTTACTTGAATCCTTAAGCCTTTCTATCCGGTCCAGCCGCTCGCCCGCAAATCGCTCCGCAAGCTCTCGTGCCTCCAGGTGCAGCGGCTTCATTCCCGGACGCCGGCACTTCTCGCATAGAAGCCCCGGCTCCCAAGTCGCGTGGTACGCCGCGCCCGTTCCAAACTCCGCCCCGCACAACGAGCAGCGGTCAAATCGCGGCAGCCACCCGCCCAGCCGCACCGTCCAGAACGCAAAGTACGTTAGCGGCAGCGCCCAATCCCCTGTTCGCTCGATCTCTTGCGCCGCCAACAGAATCAGCCGGAACATCGGCTCAGCCGCTTCATGGTCCGGCAGCACCAGCTCTGCCGTCTCGCTGATCACCGCCAGCCCGGTGCTCAACTCATAGTTGCTCTGCGCCTTGTGGAACGATTCCAGTAGCTCACATTGCTGAATGCGCACCAACTCCCGCGTTTCCTTCTCCACGTACCAGATCTGCACGTGAGAAAGAATCTCCAGCGTCGAGCCGTAGCGGTTCTTCACGCTTCGCGCTCCTCCAGCGACGCCGCGCACCCGGCCGGACGTGCGTCCAAGAAAGCTCACCAGGCGGTCGGCTTCGCCCAGCGGAAATGTCTTCAAGATAATGGCTTCCGTTTCCCGGGCGGGCATTAGCTGTCGGCGCGCCGACGCTGCGTCGAACTCCATCTCAACCGTGAGGCTACGTCCGAATCGCACGCACACGCAGAGCTAAGTTAATTACCACACGCGCTCACTCCGCGCAAATCATTCCGAACAATTCTCGGGGCGGGCCGCCTCCGGAAACCGCACTATCAGACTTATGTCAGTCCGAATGAACGAAAGCAGACATGTTCACTGTGGCATTTGGGGACGGAGGTTGTAGAAAAATGTGAAGCGCACGACGATATAGGGCATAGAAGATTTTTCAGGCAGCTGACTGAACGGCGCGGCCTCGCGGACTCCTTCCAGGCTGGCCGCGTCAAAGTCACTCTTCCCTGCGCTAGATACCATTTTCAGGAAATCCTTAGGTACGTTTCCATCACGCAGGACTCGAAACTCTACGGTGTTCGTTCCTTGTTGTCCCTTCTCGATCGACGGCGGCATGTTCGCAAACCACCTTTTCTTCACTGCGCCGTACACCTCTCGAAGATAGGGACTGAAATCCACGCCCTCGGTATTAGTGACCAAAGTCATTGTGCACGCCGCGCCGCCAACCTTGGGAGCGGGGTTACTCGACTGCGAAGGCGCGTTCTTGCCTTGGTAAGCTAAGGTGGTTTCGAGTGTCCGGAACTGTGTCCCGGCCAAAAGGGCTACAAGCAAAAAACGAAAAAACATATTCCACCTCGAGAGGACAGGAGCCGCAGACTGACCTGCTCCACATTCTAGCAACCCGGTCGACTCCTGCCCAAGTGGATTTGGCCCAGAGGCGCAGTTTCCGAACAGCCAAGATCGCTCAAGCTTCGAACGGAAATCGTCCCGAAAATGCTCTGCCATGTCCAACTTTCACAAATTCAGCAGCTTGCAGCCCTTCCAGATTATGTTAACCATGTCGGCGCGACGACAATATTATCAGACACGCTTGGCCCGCTGCCCCGCCCTAACTTGCATTTCCCTTCATTTCCGGTACTCTGCAATTCCCACTCGCGCTCATGTTCATCCCTCTCAAAGATCTGAATCCCCACCGCACCTACCCGATCATCAACAACACCCTCATCGCCGCAAACGTTCTTGTTTTTCTCTACCAGTACACCCTGACGCCCTACGCCTTCAAAACTTTCATGATTACCCACGCCACCGTTCCCGCCCGCTTCCCCGCTGCGCTTTCCGGCCATGCTCCCCCGGAGGCCGCATTCCTGCCCTTGCTCACCAGCATGTTCCTCCACTCCGGCATCTTGCACATTGCCGGCAACATGCTTTTCCTATGGATCTTCGGCGACAACGTAGAGGACTTCTACGGCCACTTCACCTACTTATTCTTTTACCTGTTTTGCGGAGTCGGCTCGGGCCTGCTGCACGTCGTGTTCAATATGAACTCGACCGTCCCCGCCCTCGGTGCCAGCGGGGCCATCTCCGGCGTAATGGGCGCTTACGCCATCCTCTACCCGCGCTCCCGGATTCTGACGCTCGTGTTTATTTTCCTTGTGCCAATTCCCGCCGTCCTGATTCTCGGTTACTGGTTCATCCTGCAGTTCCTGTCGGCATTCGCCTCGCTCGGCGTCGTCACTTCCGGCGGGGTCGCGTGGTGGGCCCACGTAGGAGGGTTCTTGATGGGTATGTTGATTACGGTAATGGCGCGAGGCAGGCAATCCGCCCGCTGGCAGTCAGCCTAACCGCGCAACGATGAACCTGAAGTAACGCTTTAAGGCACAGTCGCCTTCGAAACAAAATCGGCCAACCAATCGCCGACCTCAGTCGTCTTCTTCGTTCCACCAAGGTCCGGGGTCAAGTAGTTCTTGAACAGCGCCTCTTTCACCGCCGAATGCAGCGCAGCCGCTTCCGTCTTCCAGCCCAAAAATTCAAGCATCATGCCCGCGGTCAGCACCGCGCCCAGCGGATTCGCGATCCCCTTACCCGCAATGTTTGGAGCCGACCCATGCACCGGCTCGAACAGCGACGTTCTCCCCGGATGAATATTCCCGGATGGCGCCAGCCCCAACCCTCCGACCAACTGCGCCCCCAAGTCGCTGATAATGTCCCCAAACAAGTTGCAGGTAACGATCACATCGAACTGCCGAGGGTCGCGTACGATTTCCATCGCCAGGGTATCAATGTAAAGGTGCCGCGACTCGATCTCCGCATACTCCTGCCGCACTTCCTTAAACACGCGCTGCCACAAATCATGCGCAAACGTCATGGCATTGGACTTGTCACTCATGCACACCCGCTTCAGCCCACTCTTCCGCGCGTACTCGAACGCGTACCGAATGATCCGCTCCACGCCCTTGCGCGAGTTCACATCCTCCTGCACCGCAATCTCGTCCGCCGTGCCCTTCTTGAAGAACCCTCCGACCCCCACATACAGCCCCTCCGTGTT
>Ga0210409_10001923_pt1 | contig 25966 bp, 22 predicted proteins | sample IncBWH17MmetaG_FD_161649 | JGI IMG/M metagenome (GOLD analysis project Ga0210409, IMG submission 161649) | Forest soil microbial communities from Barre Woods Harvard Forest LTER site, Petersham, Massachusetts, United States - Inc-BW-H-17-M | ecosystem: Environmental > Terrestrial > Soil >...
AGATGCTCGCCGCCTGAGCGCCGCGACTCGCAGATCGGGCTCAGGGAGCCCGGCGGGTGCTCTCCGCTTCGGCCTCCTCTTCGAGCTGGTCGCGGTCATCGCCACGGAAGAGCACGGCGAGCAGCACCACCGCGAACACGATCACGGCGAACACGACCACCAGTCCGCTCGCGACGGCAAGAGGGAGCATCTCCTCAGACGATAGCTCCTAGCGCCGGGGCCGCGGCCGGGGCTGGCAGGTCTCGCAGACGTAGGTCCCCCGCCCGCCGACGACCATCTTCACGATCTCGCCGCCGCACCTGGGGCACGGCTCGCCGGCGCGGCGGTGCACGAGGAACTGGTCCTGGAAGGAGCCACTCACGCCGTCGATGTCCCGGAAGTCGTCGATCGTGGCCCCGCGCGCGTCGATGCCGGCCTGCAGCGCCGCCGTCACCCCGTCGCGCACCGCCGACCATTGCGTGCGCGACAGGCGCCCGGCGGGACGCCGCGGGTGGACGCGGGCGCGGAAGAGCGCCTCGTCGGCATAGATGTTGCCCACGCCGGCGACCATCCGCTGGTCGAGCAGAAACGCCTTGACCGGCGCCGTGCGCCCGCGCGCGAGCCGACTCAGGTGCTCGCCCGTGAAGCGCTCGTCGAGCGGCTCGAGACCGAGACGGGCGGCGAAGAACGCCTCCAGAGCCTGCGAGCCCAGCAGCAGCTCTCCCGTGCCGAAGCGCCGCGGATCGACGATCGCCAGGCGCACACGCCCGCGGCCTCGCGAAGACACGGACGCAGCCTTCCCCGCCTCCGTGGCGCCGCCACCCCGCTCCCCCTCCCCCTGCCGGCTGCGGCGCGACGGCGGACCAAGCTCCAGACGCACCCGCGTGTGGGGCGGATCGGGCTGCGGCCCGCGCCCGGTGGGCTCGACCAGGACCGCGCCCGTCATCCGCAGATGCTGGGCGAGATGGATGTCGCCCTCGAAGCTCCACACGAGGTACTTGCCACGACGCCCGAGACGCTCGATGCGCCTGCCCTCGAGCGCGGTCGAAAGCTCCTCCGGGGCGAGCGGGCGCGACCAGCGCGCGTCGAGGATTTCCATCCGCAGCAGCGTGCGGCCCTCGACCAGCGGGGCGAGCTGGCCTCTGATCGTCTCCACCTCGGGAAGCTCGGGCATCGTGCTCCCAGCGTATGCACAACGGGTTTCCTGACCGCCGCTGCCGGGTAGTGAGCGCGCCGAAGAGGCGCAAGGGAGAGAGAGTGCCGAGAGCACGGCGGGGTCGGGGACAGCGTGGGTGGGCGCGGGTGTGGCGGCGAGGGCTGCCTGCGCGCACGGGGTCGTGCGGGGCCTGGCGCCCACGCCACGCGCTCGCCGGCCTGGCCGCCGCGGCGCTCGCCCTCGCCGCGTTCGCGCCACAGGCCGCGGCCGACTTCCCGTATGTCGGCGATGGCACGGCCGCCGATCCGGCGAGCTGGGCGCTCGCGCCGGGACACGTGCCCGGCAACCTGGGAGGGCTCGGATGGAAGTTCGCCGCGACGCCGGCGATACCACCGTCGAAGGAATCGCAACCCGCCGAATATCAGGCGATCACCCAGAACAACTCCCAGCAGGACGAGCTGTGCGGTGTCACCGGCATGAGCCTCGTCGACGCGCATGCCACGTTCCCGTCCGGAACGGGCTCGTGCATCGCCGCCGGAAGCCCGGTCAAGACCGCTTTCGAGGTGAGCCTTGGCCGCCCGGACGTCGCGATCGGAGAGCTCGACTCGGGCATCAAGTGGAACGAGGCCGGCGACATGCTGCAGCTGCGCAGGAAGGTGCTGCTCAACGCGGGAGAGCTTCCGGCCCCGAGGGTCGACATGGCGAAGAGCTTCGATCCCTCCACTCAGGTGAATTGCGAAACGGCGCAGGCCGGCGCCGGCGGTGACTACAACCCGCACGGCGGCATGCCCGGCGGCGAACCGGGCGGGAGCGGCCGGATTCCGTACGACATAAGCGGCCAGGGCGTGTTCGACACGCTCTCCTACGCCTGCGACGCCCGCGTGGCGCACGTGCTCGAAAGCTACCCGCGGTGCGCGAACCCGCCGACCACGAAGGCATGCCGCAACGGGCCACCCGGGATGCTCACGCCGGAGGACCTGATCATCGCCTTCTCCGACGGGGTCGACCACGACCACAACGGCTACGCCAACGACATAGCCGGCTGGAACTTCGTCGACAACAACAACGATCCGTTCGACGACGTCCAGTACGGGCACGGCACCGGCGAGGACGAGGATTCGACGGCAGAGGCGAACACGACGGCAGGCGAGGTGGGCTCGTGCCCGAACTGCACCGTGCTCCCGCTGCGGGTCGGCGAGTCGTTCATAGCCGACGCCAACCGCTTCGCCGAGGCGGCGATCTACGCCACCGACCGCGGCGTCAACATCATCCAGGAGGCGCTCGGAACCTACAACGACCCCGTCTTCGCGCGCCAGGCGATCGACTACGCGTACGGCCACGGCGTGACCGTGATCGCCTCCGCGGCCGATGAGGCGGCGGAACACCACAACCAGCCCGGAGCGCTCCCGCACACGATCGTGGTGAACGCCGTGCAGGGCCCGGCCAGCCTCGGCGGGGTGCCGGTCACGAACAAGCCGCCCTCCTATCTGCAGATCGACGGCTGCACGAACTTCGGCACGCGCGTCGACCTCTCGGTGCCGGCCACCTCCTGCTCATCGGAGGCGACCGGCAAGAGCGCCGGCGTCGCCGGCCTCGTCTACAGCGCCGCCCTGAACGCCTGCGGCGCGCCGCTCTACGGCCACTGCGCCTCCGTCTCCGGGTCGAAGCTCGCGGCCGCCAAGGACTGCACGCGCCTCGACGGCGCGGCGTGCCCGATCACGGCCAACGAGGTCCGCCAGCTGATGGCATCGGGCAACATCGCCGGCACCACCGTCAACGGATCCTCCACTCTCGGCTCCAACGGGCCCAGCACGGGGGGCGCGCCGGCCGACGCCGGCGAAGGCGGGCAGGCCGACGATGTCAACACCGCCCTGCAGCCGGAGACGGCTTGCAGCGTCGGGATGGCGCCCGGCTGCACGGACCCCAACTCCAACACGACGTTCGCCGCCGACCAGAACGCGGGCGTGATCGGCCCGCTGCCCGACACGTTCCGCTATCCGTCGCGCAAGGGCTTCGACGAGTTCTTCGGCTACGGCCGCATCGACGCCTACAAGGCCGTGGAAGCGGCGGCGCAGGGCCGCATACCTCCCGAGGCCGACATAACCTCGCCCGACTGGTTCCAGCAGCTCGACCCGGGTCGCTCCTCGTTCGCGCTCGACGGCTACGTCAGCGCACGGACGAGCTACACCTGCCACGTCGACGTCGCTCCCGGCGCGCAGCCGAACAACGCACGGACCGCCTCCGGCGGAGACTTCGTCACGATCCCGAGCTCCTACTGCAATGGAACCACCAAGCACTCCTCCCCGTTCAGCGGCCTGCTCGCCTCGGTCAACACCGCGACGCTGCAGTCGCTGTTCCCGCACGGCGATCCGAGCTCGTTCACCGGCAACGAGAACGGCGGGCCGGGCCTCGCGCAGACCTCCAACGGGCGGCCCAACACGCTGCCCTACGCCTTCACGGTCCGGGTCGTCGTGAACACGGCCGCCGGCGCCCCCGGTCCGGTCATGAGCGGCGAGGACCGGCGGCAGATGTTCCTGCACCGCGACCAGAACATGCTCTCCGGCTTCCCGATGGAGATGCGCGGCGACGGAGACGCGAGCCCGGTTCTCGCCGATATCGCCGGCGCCGACTCCAACCAGCTGATCGTCGCGAACTCCGACGGCTGGATCCACGCCTACCGCTACAACCCGTCCACCGGGAGCGTGCGGGACCTGCCAGGCTGGCCGGTGCACACCGAACCGCTTCCTCTGCACGCCGGCGAGCGGGCGTTCACAAACGGTGAGCTCTCGACGGCTCACTACGACCCGGTCCTCGAGGCGCCCGCGGTCGGCGACCTGTTCGGCGACGGCCGACTGGAGGTCGTCGCCGACGACCTCCAGGGCAACGTCTATGCCTGGGACTCCGCCGGACACCTCGTCTTCCACAGGGCGTCGAACCCGAACTTCTCCGGCGCGCCGCTGGCCGGCGATCCGGCGTGGGCGGCTCAGCGGGCGGGAGTCCGCCAGCGCACCGAGAGCGGCTTCCTCACCTCGCCCGTGCTGGCCCGGCTCGACCCGGCCGCCGGACGCGGACTCGACATCATCGCCGCCGGCGAGGACCGCCACGTGTACGCGTGGCACGCCGACGGCAGCGCGGTCAGCGGCTTCCCGGTGCTCGTCGAGGACCCGAACAAGGTCGCCTCCGTGGACCCGACGAGCAACCAGATCACCTTCAACTCCAATGCGCAGGCAAATCCGGGCAAAGACGAAGACCAGGGCAAGATCGTCGACACGCCGGCCGTCGCCTACCTCGACGGCCCCGGCAAGCCCCCGAGCATCGTGGTAGGCACCAACGAGGAGTACCTCGTGAACACGGGCAACGAGGGTCCGATCAACTCCGCCAAGACGACCTCCGCCTCGCTCGGGCTGCTCGGCACGGCGGGCGTCCTGCACTTCGCCAACGGCCGCGTCTACGCGATCAAGGCCGGCGGCTACTCCTCAGAACCCTCCTCGGGCGCCACCGGGGGTTTCTCCTGCAGCGGCTCGCAGTGCACCTCAGCGGCCTTCCGCAGCGGCTGGCCGGTCAAGATCGGGATCATCAACGCGGGCCTGCTGCCCGACGTCGGCGAGGGCATCAACGGCTCGCCGGTCGTGGCGCCCGTGACATGCCCCGAAGGCGGGCAGGGCCCGAAGATCGGCGTCACGCCGGACGCGGGGCCCGGCTACCTGCTCAACTCCGACGGAAGCTCCTGCTACGGCTCGGCAGAAGGCAGCTACAACGCGCTTCAGACCGAATTGAGCGCGGGCAACGGGAAGACCGACACGCCCGCCTTCCCGGCGGTCGGCGAGCCGTCGTTCGGCACGCTCGACGGGAGCACCACCAGCATGTTCGCCCCGGTGGCCGGTCTCATCCGCGCGCTCGACGTGGTCGCACCCGACTACCAGAAGGGCGGCCAGGACTTCACCGCGGCCTGGAACGCGAACAGCGGCCAGTTCGCTCCGGGCTTCCCCGCTGTGAACAACGACCTGTCGTTCATCACCGGACAGGTCGTCGGCGACGTGACCGGCGGGGCTCCCGCGCAGGAGGTGCTGGCCGGCACCGCCTCACAGGACCTCCAGGCGTACAACGCCGAAGGCGGCGCGGCGAGCAGCGCGTGGCCGAAGCTGACGGGCGACTGGCTGGTGGCCACGCCGATCCTCGGGTCGCTGGGCACGCTCGACACGGGCACGGGCGCGAGCAAGGACGTCGTCTCGCTGACACGTTCGGGCACGCTCTCGGTCTATTCGACGCCGGCGTCCGCGTGCTCTCCCAGCTCTTGGCCGAACTTCCACCACGACATCGCCAACTCGGGCGACTACACCCGTGACGCGATCCCCCCGGGCGTGCCGCTGCATCTGAGCCTCGAAAAGGGAGTCCTCAGCTGGACCGCGCCGGGCGGCGATCTGATGTGCGGGACGGCCAGCTCCTACGAAATCGTCACCTCCCCGAACCCGATCACGCCCCAGGGCTTCTCCGGCGCCACGCCGCTCGCCGGCGCGCCGGTGCCCGCGGCGGCGGGAGCCACGCAGTCCTACGCGCTTCCGCACGGCTCCTCGACCTATATCGCGATTCGCGCGATCGACGAGCAGGGCAACATCGGGCTGCCGGCGGTCAAGCGGCGCTGAGCCGCTCAGCGGCAGGGCAGGCGCGCGAGCAGCGAGCGGTAGCGAACCATGTCGGCGTGGTTCCAGTCGGAGTGCGTCTGATGCTGAAAGGCGGGCACCAGGTCATGGTGGTAGGGCGAGGAGAGGCTCTCGTTGTGTCCGATCACGTTCTTCAGGGCGATCGCGTAGCGGCAGCGTAACCAGCGGGTTAGGCGCAGCGAGGCCGCGATCTGCGCCCGATCGTTGAGGATCGCCTGATCGGAGTAGCCGACGTTCTCGATCCCGATGGCGGTCCAGTTGAGTCCCGTCGTGTGACGACAGCGAACCGACAGCGCGACCAGCTGGTCGATCCTGCCGCTCGGCTCCACGAGGAAATGCGCGCAGGTGTTCGGCAGCTCGTGAAACTCGGCGTCGGGGACATCGGGGGCGAACGTGTTGAACGCCTCCAGCGCCGTACCCGTCTCGGTGTAATGCTCGACGATCACTTTCGGGTGACTGAGCACATAGGTGTCTTCGCCGTAGTGGCGCAGCGAGTACGCGGCCATCTCGTGCTTGCGCGAGGAGCCGTAGGGGATCGGCCAGTTGTGGATTTGCGGCTGGGGAATGGCGGCTGGCGGGACAGGCGGCGCCGGCGCGGCCGCCGTCGGCGTGCTCGTGACGGCGGCGTGTTGATCGGCGGCCGACAGGACCGTGAGCGTTCGCGGGACGCTCGAGGCACCCACTCCCTCGCGCGCGCCTGCGCCACCGCATCCAGCCAGCGCGAGCACAGCTCCTACGACGATTCCCGCTGTGAGCGCCGGCCTCACCGTCGGGGATGCTACGACGCCTCGCCCACGAACGAATCCCCCGGCAGGCCGTCCGCCTGGCGGCCGGTGAGCCAGCGAAGCACCGTCGCGCCGACGTCCGCCAGCGGTCCGTCGTGGCGCTGACCCCGAAGCCGCCCGCCCGCCGCCCGGCGCGCGAGCATCCGACCGGTGACGGCGAGCAGCGGCGCGTACTCGCGCGTGTGGTCGGTGCCCGGGTGGGCGGGATCGACGCCGTGGTCGGCGGTGACGATCAGCAGGTCCTCGGAGCGCAGACGCCCGAGCCAGCCGGCGAGGCGCGCATCTATCTCGCGCAGCGCCCGGTCGAACCCGTCGGCGTCCTTGCGGTGGCCGTAGACCTGGTCGGTCTCGATCAGGTTGACGAACACGAGGCCCCGCTCGAGTCCGCTCAGGAGCTCCTCGACGCTCGCGAGCGCGCGGGCATTGCTCGCGCCCGGGTGTGAGCGCGTGACGCCCACATCGGCGAACAGATCGGCGATCTTCCCGACGCCGTGGACCTCCACGCCAAGACCGTCGAGCTCTTCGAGGTAGCTCGCCCCCGGCGGCTCCAGTGCGAAGTCACGGCGGCCGTCGGTGCGGCGGAAGCGCCCCTCCGCTCCCGTGAACGGCCGCGCGATGATCCGCCCTACCGCATGCTCGGCGGTCATCGCCTCGCGCGCCGCCGCGCACGCGCGGTAGAGCTGCTCGACGGGGATCTGCTCGACGTGAGCCGCCAGCTGCAGGACGGAGTCCTGGGAGGTGTAGAGGATCAGCGAGCCGCTGCGCAGATGCTCGGCTCCGAACTCCTCGATGGCGGCGATGCCGTTGTAGGGGAGGTTGCAGATGACCGCCCGGCCCATGGCCCGCTCCAGCCGGGAGATGACCGCCGGCGGAAAGCCTTCGGGATACGTCGGCAGCGGGCGCTCGAGGACGACGCCCATCAGCTCCCAGTGGCCAGCGACGGAGTCCTTGCCGGGCCCGAGCGGATGCAGGCGGCCGTGTATCGCCGGGTCCTCGGCGGCTGCCACGCCGGGCAGGGGCAGGATCGAGCCCAGGCCGAGTCCGGCGAGCGCCGGCAGCTCGAGGCCGCTCCTCGCCTGTGCGACGTGCAGGAGCGTGTTGGTCCCCTCATCCCCGTAGAGCGCCGCGTCGGGGAGCGCCCCCACGCCGCATGCGTCGATGACGAGCACGATGGCCCGCCGCGGCGGCATGGGGTCCATCCGCGGATGTGTACCCGAGTGGGCGCCCGGACGCGAGCGGGCCACTCAGCGCGAAGCCCGCGGATGGGCGCTGAAGTAGGCGTCCTTCAGGCGCTCGGCCGAGAGGTGGGTGTAGACCTGCGTGGTGGCGAGGTCGGCGTGGCCGAGCATCTCCTGCAGCGAGCGCAGGTCGCAGCCGCCGGCGAGCAGGTGGGTGGCGAAGGTGTGGCGCAGCGTGTGCGGGCTCATCTTCTCCTGCAGCCCCGCCCGGCGCGCGTGCCCCTGGACGATCTTGTAGAGACCCTGACGGGTCAGGCGCGTGCCGCGGCGGTTGACGAACAGCCGGGTCTCGGCGCGCGCCCCGAGCAGCAGCGGTCGCCCGTGGCGACAGTAGGCGCGCAGGGCGCCCACGGCCTGGCGGCCGATCGGCACGAGCCGCTCCTTGGCGCCCTTGCCGCGCGCGCACAGCACGCCCTCGTCGAGGTCCACGTCCGCGAGCTCGAGGCCGATCGCCTCGGAGGCGCGAAGGCCGCACGCGTACATCAGCTCGAGCAGCGCCCGGTCGCGCAGCGCGCGCGGGTCGGCCCCCCGGGGCTCGCCCAGCAGGCGCGTGACCTCGTCGCGCGTGAGCACGCGCGGGAGCGTGCGCGTCTTGCGTGGCCCGCGAAGGTCGGCCGTCGGGTCGTGCTCGAGCCTGCCCTCGCGGCGCAGGTGCCGGTAGAAGGAGCGCAGTGCGGCGACCTTGCGTGCGAGCGTGGCCGCGGCGACGGGCGGGCGCTCGGGGCCGCCGGACGCGAGCTCGGCGAGGAACGCGGCGATGTCGCCGTGGCGGGTCGCCGTGAGCGTCAAGCCGCGGCGCCCGAGGAAGTCACCGAACTGCAAGAGGTCCGATCGGTAGGCCTCGAGCGTGTTGCGCGACAGGCCGCGCTCGAGCTCGAGGTAGGCGAGGAAGTCGAGGATCTCGCCCTCGATGCCCGCCGCGGCGGCCGGCGCGGTATCGGTGCCCGTCATCGCTCACAGCTTCGCGCACGCGGCGCAGGCTCCTGGCCGTGCAATCAGGCGTTCAGCCGGCGGGCGAGCCACAGCAGCCCGATCAGGGTCTTGCCGTCACGGCACGCGGCGATCGCTTCGTCCAGCCTGCTCAACGGCCACGGTACGATCTCGATCCGCTCGTTCTCCTCGCTCTCGGCGCTCGCCTCATAGAGGGCGGTGGCGCTGAAGAGGTGGACGCGCTCGTCGGTGAAGCCGGCGCTCGTGTAGAAGCTCGAGACGGGCTCCCAGCGCTCCGCTCCGAGCCCCACCTCCTCGGCCAGCTCGCGCTGCGCCGCCTCGAGGGGGCTCTCGCCATCGACGTCGAGGCGCCCCGCCGGGATCTCCAGCAGCTCCTCCTCGACGGTCTCCCGCGGCTGGCGCACGAGCCATACGCGCTCGCTGTCGTGGGCGATGATGCCCACCGCGCCGCGGTGGCGGACGATCTCACGCGTCACCTCCTCGCCGTCGGCGTGGCGGAAGCGCTCGACCCGCACCTCGACGAGCCGCCCCCCGTACACCGTCTCGCCGCCGAGCGCCTGCACCGCCCACGGCCGCTCCCCCGAGCGCCGTCGAGCGCCGGGCGGAGAGTCCCCGTGCGCGCCGGCCGGCCCGCTCACGCGGCCCCGCTGAGGCCGCTCTCGGCGTCGGCGCTCGACGGCGCACTCGCGAGCTCCGCGAGCGCGGTGCCACCCGCGAGCGCGGCGCCGAAGAACAGCGGGTCCTCGGTCAGCCCTCGGCCCATCGTCGTTGCGGGAAGGCCGGCCGCGGCGTAGGCCGGCAGGTCGACGGCGGCGCGGCGCCAGTCGTGCCGGGTGATTCGCACCGGGCGCTCGACGTCGAGCGCCAGCGCCGGGCGGGCCATCGCGCCGCCGAAGACGCTCCCGAGGCCGGCGCGAAGGTCGGCTCCCACGGGCGAGCGCATGCCGGCGGGCAGAGCGACCGTGACGGGCTCGAGCAGCAGGTCGAGCACCGTGAGGGTGTGGTGGGAGATGCCGCGGTGGCGATCTCTGTCATCGCCCGATGACATGCGTGCGACGAGCAGCGTGGGGCAGCCGAGGGCGAGGGCGGCGTGCGCCGAGTCGAGCGCCGACATGCCCCCGTGCCCGAGCGGGGAGCTCGAGCCCACGATTCCCGGACCCGGCCCGCACACGGCGGCGTCCCAGCCGAGCGTGACGAGCCCGTGATGCAGCGCTCCGGCGGTCGTGATCGCCTCGCCCTCCCCTCCGAACGCCGTGCCGGCCGTCAGGTGACCGGCGAGCAGCCCCTGCTCGCGCAGGCTGCGCACGGTCCGCGAGTGCCCGCCGGGGAGGGCCCCGCCCTCGGTCTGCACGTATCCGAGCCTGCCCCCGGGAGCGTTCCTCGAGAAGGACCAGACGACCGCGGCGAGCTGTCCGTGGAGCGCCAGCACGGCGACCGGGCGATCGACCGGGAGGCTCAGCCGCTCGTCCTCGACGGGCTTGACGGCGTGCTGCAGGCTCGTGTAGTTGAGCTTCATCACGCTCGCGCCCGGCTCACCGTCGCCCGCGAGACCTCGCGTGAGGTTGGCGTGGACTATGTCGAAGCCGCCCGAGCCCAATCCGAGGTCGAGCGCCTGCACGTTGACGATCACCTCGTCGCCGGCCTGCGAGAGGCCCACGAGCGTGACGTCCGCGATCGCGGGGCGGTGGGCGGCGGCGTCGCCGTCGCACAGCTCGACCACGAGCTCCTGCTGCGGCACTCCCGCGGCAGAGCTGTGCGCGCCCGGGTCGCTTTCCGCCCTGGGGGCGGCGGCGTCGAGCACGATCGCGCGGCGAAGCTTGAGCATCGGCTGGAAGCTAGCGCGAAAGCGCCGCGGCCTCGTCCAGCAGCGTCAGCGCGACATCCAGCATCTCCTCCAGCGCCGCCACGCTGACACGCTCGCCCGGCTCGTGGTTGCGCTCCGTGCCGTTGGCGAGGTTCACGATCTGAATGCCCTGCGCCAGCAGGGCGTTTGCGTCGGAGGCGCCGCCGCTCGAGATCCGCAGCGGCTCGTAGCCGCGGGCCCGCAGTGCGGACTCCGCGACCTTGACGGCGGGCGTGCTCGGTGGCAGGCGGTAACCGGAGAAGCTTTGCTCGACGCTCACGTCGACGTCACAGTCGCAGTCGGGCAGGTTGGCGGCCTCGTGCACGCGGTCGACGACCTCGGCAACGACGGCCTGCGCGCGCTCGTCGTCGACGCCGCGGACCTCGGCGACCAGCGTGCAGAGCTCGGGGACGACGTTCATGGCGCTGCCTCCCGAGATGGTGCCCACGTTCACGGTCGTCTCGTCGTCCAGGCGTCCGTGTGGCATCGAGGCGATCGCACGTGCCGCCGCGAGGATCGCGCTGCGACCGTCCTCGGGCCGGATGCCGGCGTGGGCGGCGAGCCCGTGGAAGGTGACCTCGATGCGGAAGTGGCTGGGCGATCTCACGATCACCTCGCCGATCGGCGAGGGGTGGTCGAAGACATAGCCGAACTCGCTGGACAGGCGTGAGGCGTCGAACACGCGCGCTCCCGCGAGGGCGGTCTCCTCGCCGACGGTGAAGAGCAGCTCCAGGTCGACGGGCGCGCCCGCCCTGCGGACGTGACGGGCGAGCGCGAGCAGGACCGCGACGGCCGCCTTGTTGTCGGCTCCCAGGATTCCCGCGTTCGCGTTCTCCCAGTAGCCATCGACGAGCACGGGCTCGATCGGCGCCTGCAGCGGCACCGTATCGAGGTGCGCGCAGAGGAGCAGCGACGGCCGCTCATGGCCGGCGGGGTCGTGCGCGGGCGGCGCCCCTCCGGCGGGGACGCGGGCGTGCAGGTTGCCGCAGTCGGAGCCCGTCAGCGCGGCGGCGTCGTCCTCGTGGACCTGCACCTCGAGCGCGCGCAGCTCGGCGATCACCCGCTCGGCGCAGCCGCGCTCTGACCCGGAGGGACTCTCGATGCGACACAGCTCGGCGAACGTCCCGCTGAGGTAGCGCCGCTCGAGCTCGCCGGCTCCGGAGGAGAGCTGGTCGGCCGTCACGTGCGGCCGGCGCGCTCGCCGGGGGAGCTGCCCACCGGCTGATGCGCCTCCGCCGCGGCGTCCCGGCCGACAAGGTGGCCGGCCGCCCGCGCCAGCGCGGCCGCGACGAAGTCGCGGAACAGCGGCGCGGGACGCTCCGGGCGTGACTTGAACTCGGGATGGAACTGGGAGGCGACGAAGAACGGGTGGTCCTCGAGCTCGATCACCTCGACGAGGCGCTCGTCGGGCGAGGTCCCGCAGACGCGCAGGCCGGCGCTCTGAAGTCGCTTGCGAAGAAGGTTGTTGACCTCGTAGCGGTGGCGGTGGCGCTCGTATACGACCGCCTCGCCGTAGATCTCCCGGACGCGAGTGCCCGCGTGGAGCTTGATCGGGTCGGCGCCCAGGCGCATCGTGCCGCCGAGGTTCGCCACTTCCTTCTGCTCGGGCAGCAGGTCGATCACGGGGTAGGGCGTCTCCGGGTCCATCTCCGTCGAGTTTGCGCCCTCGAGGCCGGCCACGTGCCGCGCGAACTCGCTGACGGCGACGTGCATGCCGAGGCAGATGCCCAGGTACGGGATCCGCTGCTCGCGCGCGACGCGCGCGGCGCAGATCTTGCCCTCCCAGCCGCGACCGCCGAATCCTCCGGGGATCAGGATCCCGTCGAGACCGCCGAGGCGCTCGAGCGCCTGAGCCGGGTCCTCGAGACCCTCGGAGTCGATCCATTCGACCTGGACCCTGCTGTCCTGCAGCGAGGCGGCGTGGCGCAGCGCCTCGGAGACGGAGAGATAGGCGTCCTCGAGCTGCACGTACTTGCCGACGAGCGCGATGCGGACGGTCCGCACGGCCCGTTCGGAGCGCTCGATCGGCTCCTTCCAGGCTGCCAGCTCGGGCGTGGGTGCTTCCGCGCCGAAGTGATCGAGGATGAAGTCGTCGACTCCCTGCTCGTGGAAGGTGAGCGGCACCTTGTAGATGTCGTCCACGTCGCAGGCGGAGATGATCGCCTCCGTCGGCAGGCTCGCGAACAGGGCGATCTTCTTGCGGATCTCCGTGGAGAGCTGGCCCTCGGAGCGGCACATGAGCATGTCGGGCGCGATCCCGATGCGGCGCAGCTCGTTGACCGAGTGCTGCGTGGGCTTGGTCTTCAGCTCGCCGGCATGTCCGATGTAGGGGACGAGCGTGAGGTGGATGAACATGCAGCGCCGGCGCCCCACGTCCACGGGAAACTGGCGGATGGCCTCGAGGAATGGCAACGACTCGATGTCGCCGACGGTCCCGCCGATCTCGGTGATCACGAAGTCGACGTCGCTCGACTCGGCGATCAGGGCGATGCGCTGCTTGATCTCGTCGGTGATGTGCGGCACCACCTGCACGGTGCCGCCGAGGTAGTCGCCGCGGCGCTCGCGGCGGATGACCGTGTCGTAGATCCCGCCGGCGGTGACGTTCGAGGCTCGGCTCGTGTTGGCGTCGGTGAAGCGCTCGTAGTGGCCGAGGTCGAGGTCGGTCTCCGCGCCGTCCTCCGTGACGAACACCTCGCCGTGCTGGTAGGGGGACATGGTCCCCGGGTCGACGTTGATGTAGGGATCGAACTTCTGCAGCCCGACGGTCAGGCCGCGCGAGACGAGCAGGCGCCCGATCGAGGACGCGGCGATGCCCTTCCCTAGTGAGGAGACCACGCCGCCGGTCACGAAGATGAACCGGGTCTTGCTTGGGGCCTGGGCGTGGCGGTCGGAGTAGTGCGAGGTCATGAGGGCCTGCCCCAAGAGTCTAGTTCGCGCAGGACGGGTGTCCGTTCGATCAGCGCAGATAGCGATCGAATCTCGCCGTACAGCGTGATCGCGGCCAGCAACACGAGCGCGACCAGCTGGCCGGTTCCCGAAAGGGTCAGCACGAGCCACAGGCCTGCGAGGGCGCCGAGCAGGTTCGCGCCGGTGTCGCCGAGCATCGCCCGCTCGCGCAGGTCGTAGGCGCCGGCGACGAGCGCCGGAGCGGCGAACAGGCCGAGAGCCCACAGCGGCCGCAGGTCCATCGAGCCGATCGTCAGGCCGGCCCCGAGCAGCACGAAGGCCTTGATCGAGCGTCCGGGACGCAGGTCGAGGAGGTTGAACACGTTCGTCGCCAGCACGAGCACGCCGGCGGCGAGCAGCCAGCGCCAGTTCGAGAGCGAGAGGTAGCTCATCGCGAAGAGCGCGAGGCCCAGCGAGCCGATGGCCTTCAGCGTCCCTGTCGACAGCTCGCCGCGCATTGCCGCGCCGCCGTGGCCGCGCCATCCGCGATGGGCGGGGCGAGCCGAGGAGCCCTCGCCGAGCGTGTCGTCGATCAGGCCCAGCGCGATCACGCCGAGGGCGTAGACGACGACGGGCAGCGCCTCCGGGTGAAAGACGTCTGTCGAGGCGAGCCTCTGCAGCAGCGTGAGCGGTATCAGGGCCGCGAGCGCAGCCGCGAGCGCCAGCAGGCCGAACGGGCGCGGCAGCTGGCGACCACGGTAGTTGGGCCTCGCCTGCCCGGCCGACTCGAGCGCTCGCAGGACGGCCGGCGCGATCAGCGCGGCGATCGCGAGCGCGAGCACGAACGGCAGGGCATGCATGGGCGAAAGCTATCTCGATGGGCGGACGCGCTCAGGGCTTCGTCGTCGTGCCGTCGCGGCTCGGCAGCAGCGAGTCGGCGGTCGACTTCGAGCCGAACGCGCCGTGGTGCCCGGCGAGGGCGTACACGAGCGCGGTCTGCCCTGCGAGGGCGTCGAGGTCGTCGACGCTCGAGATGTTCCGGCCCTTGTACCACGGGATCTGCGACGGTTCGGTGTCCTTGAGCTGGACTCCGACGGTGGTCGCGCCCGCCGCCGAGATGCCGTTGAGCAGGCCGGACTCGAAGGCGGCACCGGCTTCGGTCTGCGCGGGGGTCATGCCGCTCGGGTCGGCGCGCATCACGACGACCGCGTCGAGCCTGCGCAGCTGGCCGTCGAACGCGCTCAGCAGGCTGCCGCGCACGCGGCTGAGCAGCTCCCTGCCGACGAGGCGACCGCCGCTGACGAGCTGGCGGCCGGCGATTTCGCCGAAGCTCGCGACGAGTTCCGGTGATTCGCCGAGGGCCGCGAAGCGAGTCCCGGCGGCGTCGCGGCCGATCCCGGTGAGGTCGAGCGGCTCGCGCACCGCCACGACGGTGGCGAGGTCGCCGCCGGCCTGGGTCACGGCGGCGCGCACGAGCGCGTTGGCCGTGTCGGAGGAGCCGCCGAGAAACACGAGGCCGACGCTGCGACCACCCAGCAGTTCGTGGACGGCGAGCGGATACAGCCCGCCGGCGAGCGCTTCCTCTTCGGTGAGCGCTCCGCGCAGCTGCCCGGCCTGCCGGCGCGCGCCGCTGACTTCGGAGTTGAGGTCGTGGACGATGCCGCTCTTGGCGGAGGAGACGAGGTTGGTGTCGCCGATCGCCACGCCGATCAGCACGCCGAGCGCGAGCGCGAACAGGACCGCCGCCAGGGAGAGGGCGTGGTAGCGATAGTCGATCATCGGCGGGCTCGCGGCTTCTGGTCGGGCCCTACCCGAACAGCAACTGCACCTTCAGCCAGAGCAGTTCGACGACGTCTCGCAGGGCCGGCGTCATCCACACGACGGCGACGAGCGCGATCAGGCCGGCCACGATTACCACGAGCAGCGGCGTCGGGCCGGGGCGCGGACGGTAGAGGCGGCTCACGCCCTTGGCGTCGACGAGGATCTCGCCGATGCGCAGGCGGGTGAGGAAGGTCGAGGACATGCCTTTGCGGTTGCGGTCGAGGAACTCGACGAGGTTGAACTGCGAGCCGACGGAGACGATCAGTCGGGCGCCCTTCTCGGCGGCGATCAGCATCGCGACGTCCTGGCTGGTTCCCGGGGCGGGCACGAGCTTGAACTCCAGGTCGAGCTCCTCCAGGCGATGGCGGCCCGGGGCGCGCCCGTCGGGGTAGGAGTGGACGACGAGCTCGGCGCCGCATCGCAGCGCCCCCTCGCCGGCCGAGTCCATGTCGCCGACGATCATGTCGGGCGTGAGGCCCGCTTCCAGCAGCGACTCGGCGCCGCCGTCGACGGCCACGAGCAGGGGCCGCATGTCGCGGATGAACGGCCGCAGCACGCGGAGATCGTGCTGGTGGCCGACGCCGCGCACGACGACGAGCGTCGAGCGGTCGCGGAAGTCGGTCGCGAAGCGCGGCAGCTCGATCCTGCCCGCCAGCAGCTCGCGCTCCTCGCGCATGTGCTCGATGGTGTTGTGGGCGAAGCGCTCGAGCGCCTCGCCGATCTCCCGGCGCCTGGCGTGGGTGTCCGAGCGGACACGCCCGAGGTCGAGCACGACGCCGCCGGCGATCGCCTCTCCCTTGTGGAGCACCTGACCGCCGGCGGGGCCGCGGTCGACGACCAGGATCGGGTCTCCGTCGGAGAGGATCTCGAACAGGGAGTCGTCGGGGAGGTCGACGAGCAGGATCCCCGCTTCGACGAGCAGCTGCGGTCCGAGGTTCGGGTACGTGCCGCTGGATGAGGCGCTGCAGTTGAGCACTGCGGTGGCGCCGGCCGCGATCAGCTCCTCGGCGGAGACCCGGTCGATGTCGAGGTGATCGATGAGCGCGACGTCGCCGCGATGGAGGTGCTTGACGAGCAGCTTCGTCTTGCGCCCCGGCCGCACCGGCCCCGCCACGGTGCTCGCGGGCACGCCTCCGTACAGGGGCACGACGTTGCCCCGCAGTGGCTCATCGCCGCGAGGGGTCGGACTTGTCGGGGCCATCTGTACGCGAGAGTAACGCTCGTGGCGGCAACGCGCAGCATTTGACGGGCCCGTGGCGGCAACGCCCAGCGTTTGACGGCGATTCAGGCGGCGCGACGCAGCTCGCGCGCGTGCCGGCGCGCGACGCTGTCGTCGCTGTCGGCTCCCAGCATGCGAACGAGCTCGGAGACGACCTCGCCCTCGCCCAGCTCGAGCACGCTGGCGCGCGTCGGGTCGGCGGAGGTGTCCTTCACGATCGAGAAGTGGCGGTCGCCGAGCGAGGCGATTTGAGGGAGGTGGGTGATGCACAGCACCTGCCGCCCCTCGGCGAGCTCTCGCAGTCGCGCGCCGACGGCGCGAGCCGTCTGCCCGCCGATGCCCGCGTCGACCTCGTCGAAGACGAGCGTGGGCCCGGGCGCGGCCGCGCCCCCCCGCCCCACGCGGGGCTCGTGCAGGGCGCGCTCGGACGCGGTGACGAGAGCGAGCATCACGCGCGAGAGCTCTCCGCCGGAGGCGATCTCGCGCAGCGCAGCGGCGGGCACACCGGGATTCGGGGCGATCACGAACTCGACCGAGTCGGCACCCGCGGGGCCCGGCTCGCGCTCGGCCAGGACGACCTCGAAGGTGGCATCCGCCATGGCGAGCGAGGCGAGCTGCTCGCGTACCGCGAGCGCGAGACCGGGAGCGGCGGCCAGGCGGGCGCCACGCAGGAGGCTGACCTGCTCGTCCAGCTCGCCGCGGGCCTCGCGCAGCAGCTCCGTGGTGCGGGCGAGCGCGACCTCGGCCCCCGCGAGCTGCTCGCTGCGCTCACGGGCGATGGCCGCGAAGTCGAGCACCGACTGGATGCTGCCGCCGTGCTTGCGCTTCAGGCGCTCGATCGCGGCGAGGCGCTCTTCGAGCAGATCCAGCGACGCCGGCCCGCCCGCGTCGGCGCCCGCGCTCCATCCATCGAGCTCGTCCAGGTCGGAGCGACCGCTGTAGTCGCGCAGCTCGGCGGCGAGGTCCTGTGACTCGATTACGAGCGCATGCAGGCGCTCGGCGAGCGAGTCGAGCCGGGGGTCGAGGCCTGAAAGCGCCTGCAGGCGCGAGACGGCGCCGGCGAGCGTCTGCGCGGTGCCGGGCGAATCGTGCGAGTCCGGCGCGAGCGCGTCGGCGCCGGCGCCGGCGGCGGAGCAGAGGGCGTCGAGGCGGCGCAGGCGCTCGCGCAGCGCCAGCAGCTCCTCGTGCTCGCGCTCCTGAGGTGCGGCGGCGTCGATCTCCGCCAGCTCGTGCTCCAGCAGGTCGAGCTCCCGCTCGCGCGCGGCGGAGAGCTCGTGAAGCCGATCCATCTCCTCGCCGAGGCGCGTGGTCTCTGCGAAGGCCGCCGCACAGGCGCTCAGGCGGGCGGGCTGCTCCGCGCCGCAGACGCGGTCGAGGATCTCGAGCTGGGCCGCCGAGAGGGTCAGCTTGCGGTGCTCGTGCTGGCCGTAGAAGGCGAGCAGCCGCGAGCCGACGTCGCGCAGGTCGCCGACCGTCGCGGAGCGTCCGTTCAGGTAGGCGCGGGTGCGCCCGTCGGCGCCCACCCTGCGGGCGAGAACGACCTCGCGGGCATCAGCGGGCAGGCGCTCGCGCAGCTCCTCGCCGAGCGTGTCGCTCAGCGCGAAGACGCCCTCGACGTAAGCCTCGCCCGTTCCCGGGCGCACGATGCCCGGGCGTGCACGACCGCCGAGCAGCAGGTCCAGCGCGTGGGCGAGCACCGTCTTGCCGGCGCCCGTCTCGCCCGTGAGCACGTTCAGCCCGGCAACGAGGCGCAGCTGCGCGCTCTCGATGAGCAGGAGGTTCTCGACGCGCAGCTCTTCAAGCACGCCCGCAGGTCTAGCAGCGCATGCCGACGGATCGCGCGGCCCGGGAGATCCTTTGAATGGGGCCCCTGCAGGGCCGGATCGGTTCCCGCGCGAAGAAAAAACTCCTCGCCGCGCCGGTTAGGGGGCATAATCTGTGACGTGGTCCACGGACGGACACGGGGGCCTCGGCGTACACTCGTCCGACATAGGGCATGGCTGCCGGAGACCATCAACAGAGCGCTGGGCCGCACCCGGGGGGCGAGGCGGCGTGCCTGTCGTTCCCGGCCTTGCAGGAGCGACTCGACGAGGAGATCGACCGCGCCAGGCGCCATGACACGCAGCTGAGCTGCCTGCTGCTCAGGATCGACAGGCTCGAGGATCTATCGCAGGCAGGACAGCAGAGCGAGCACGGCGGCGAGCTGCCGGCGCAGACCCTGTCGTACGTCGGGGGAGCGCTGCGGAGGGAACTTCGCAGCTTCGACCGCATCGGCCGGCTCAGCGACAGCGAGCTCCTGATCGCCCTGCCGGGCGCCGATGGGCCGCGGGCCGAGGCCGTCGGCAGGCGCGTACTGGACCGGCTGCGGGCGATCAAGGTCGAAGCCGAAGGGACACGGCGGCCGCTCGGCTTCTCCGTGGGGCTCGCCGCCTGGCATGGCCGGCTCAGCGGCGAGGACCTGCTCGCACAGACGCGGGCCGCCCTGCGGGTGCGCAACGGAGAGGAGCCTTCGGCGGCGGCGGCTCAGGCGGCGGCCGGGCCACCGCCTGCTGTCAGACGGCCCTGACGTTCATAATCCAAGGCGGTGCTAGCGGGTTCTGAGCTGTGGCTGCTGCGACTGATGGCCGATCGCGGCCTGGCGCTGCTCGATGCGGACTCCCTGCTGATGGTGATCGACGAGCGCGGCGAGCTGCGGGTCGCGGCGAGCGCCGGCGCGGGCGTCCCTCGCCTGCGGATCACGCCGGTGCAGGGAAGCGCGCTCGGGGCGCTCTACCAGGCGGGCAAGCCGCTTGCGATCGATCGCCCGCGAGGCCAGGATGCGGCGTGGCTTCACGAATTGGGGCTCGAGGCGCGGGCGGCGCTGGTCGAGCCGTTCAGCATGGAGGGTCAGGGCGGCGGACTGGTGATCGCGCTGCGCACCGGCGGAGGCTTCCGAGACGCCGACCGCCAGGCCCTGAGCGCCTTCGCCGCGAGCGTCGCCCAGCGGCTCGCCGCCGAGCGCTCGGTGGAGATCGAACGGTTGCGCTATGGCATGGAGGCGCGCGAGCGCGAGCGCACCCGTTGGGCCCGTGAGATACACGACGAGAGCATCCAGGGCATCGGCGCTCTGCGCCTGCGACTGGCCAACGCGCGCGACATCGACGATGGCGAAAGGCTGCGAGAGGCGGTTGACACGGTCCTCGAGGGCCTGGGCACGGAGATCGACCAGCTGCGCCACCTGATCACCGAGCTTCGCCCTGCCGCGCTTGACGACCTCGGGCTGGCGGCCGCGCTCGAGGCCCTCGCCAGGCGCGCCCAGGCAATCGACGGGCTCGAGGTGAAGACCGAGATCGACCTGCTTCCGCAGGAGAGCGTCGTGGAGAACGGCGGCCGCCTCGACGGGCGACGGCTGGATCCCGAGCTCGAGAGCACGATCTATCGCGTCGTGCAGGAGGCGCTCACGAACGTCAGCCGCCACGCGGAGGCGACGAGCGCGATCGTCAGCATCTCCGAGCGAGAGGGGGTCGTGCGCGTGTCCGTCACGGACGACGGCAAAGGGCCACCGGAGGCGAGCCGGCTCGGTCCGCGCGGCGACGGGCTCGAGGGAGGCTTCGGCATGTCCGGCATGCGCGAGCGGGCCGAGCTCGTCGGCGGCGAGCTCGAGATGGTGGCCGCCCGTGAGCGCGGCACGACCGTTCGGCTGACCGTGCCGCTCGCCGGCCGGCCATCCGTCGAGACCGTCCAGCAGCACTGAACCGAACGGCTACTCGCTGAGGCCGATGCGCCTCACGTAGGCGGTTATCTCGGCGCGGGAGGAGAAGCCGAGCTTCTCGATCGCGCGCGCCCGGTAGGTCTTCACGGTCCGCTCGGCGACGTGGAGCTGCTCGGCGATCTCCGGGTTCGTGTAGCCGTTGGCGATCAGCTTGACGACCTCCCGCTCGCGATCTGAGAGCACGACGCCGTCGGTGTCCCCGTCATCGCCCGTCGCCATCAGCGCGCCGAGGCGCGGGTGCAGGTAGTTGCCGCCTGCCACCGCAAGGCGGAACGCCTGGAGCAGCTCGGCTGGCTCGGCCTCCTTCAGCACGTAGCTGCGGGCGCCGGCCCTGAGCGCCTGCCGCGCGTACTCGGGATCCTCGCGCATCGTGAGGATCGCGACCGCCAGGCTCGGGTGGGCGATGAAGCACGAGGGAAGCGCCGCGAGACTCGATCCGCCGGGCATCGTGAGGTCGAGCGTGAGCAGGTCCGGCTTGTGCTCGCGCACTTCGCGGATCATCGAGGGGATGTCGGCCGCTTCGGCGACGATCCGGAACTCGCCGGCCTCCCGATCGAGCACCGCGCGGATCCCATCGCGGACCACCGTGTGGTCGTCGGCGATGATCACGTCGATCGGCCTGCTCACTCCTGGCGTGCTCTCCTCCATCTGGCAGACACGGTAGCGCCTGGCAAGGACCGATCCAACGTGCGTTAGTGCCCACATGCTCCTGCACCTTTGGGACGACACGATCGGCACGCCCGGCCCTACAGACAAACGGCCGGCGCGCGTGCATGATTGTCGGCATGTCTCCTACCGGCTCGGGTAGCGACCTGCGGACCGCGGCGCTGAGCGTCGCCCGATGCGACGGCGAGGGGCCGATCACGCTCAGCGACCGGCGTGGCGATCGCAGGTCAGACGCATCTCCGACCGGCAGGTACGCGATCCACGATCGGCCGGCGTTGCGGCTCGTCGAAAACTGCTCGCCGATCCTGATTGCGGGCGGCGAGGAGCCCCGACGAGCCTCGCTGCTCGCGGATCTGAGCGAGACACTGCCCGAAGGCACCGTGTTCGAGGAGCTGAGCACGCTCGCGGAGGTCCTCGAGCGCGCGCCGGCCAGCCGCATGGTAATCCTGAGCGGCGGCCTCGACGACCTACCGGCGAGGGAGCTCGCGCGGATCCTCGGACAGCGCTACCCCACGCTGCCGGTGATCAGCGTGGATCTGCCCAACACGGACGATCTCTGAACGCCGGCGCCTGCAGGCGCTCCTGAGCGGCCGCCCCACGCCAGCGAGGAGCCTTGCGCGCTGGCCGTATGCGTGCGTCGTTAGACGCGATCACAGACAGCCGTTAGCGTAGCGGCGTGCCCTCCGCCCTCCAGTCACGCGGGCTGCGCAGGATCATCGCGGCCTACACGATCAACCGTCTGGGGACGTGGTTCGGGTACGTGGCGCTGTCGCTGGCGGTGTTCGAGCACACGCATAGCGCCCTTGCGGTGGCCGCCCTGCTGGTCGCGGGACAGGCGCTGCCGGCTTTGCTCGTGCCCGCGCTGGTCGCCCGTGTCGAAACCTCGCCCCGGCGTGCGAAGCTCAGCGCGCTGTACGTCTTCGAGGCGCTGCTGACGATCGCGCTGGCGGTGCTCATGTGGCAGTTCTGGCTGCCCGCGGTGATCGTGCTCGCAGCCCTCGACGGCGCCGCGGCGCTCGCGGCGAGCGCGCTGCTGCGAGCGGAGGCCGCGCGCGCCGCCAGCGATCAGCTCGCGCCCGCAGCCGGCGACGTTGCGGCGGACGAGCGGCCCGACGCGCAGACGGCGGAGCGCGAGGCGAACGCGGCCCTCAACGTCGCCTTCTCGGCGACGTTCGCGCTCGGGCCGGTGCTCGGCGGCGTGCTGGTCGCCGCCGCCGGCGCCCCGGTGGCGTTGCTCGTTGACGCGGCCTCGTTCCTCGTCTGCGCCGCGATGGTGATGCACCTTCGCCCGCAGGCCGGGTTGGCGGAGAGCGCCTCCGTGCGCGATCGGCTGCGCGCCGCCTGGGAGCACATCGATTCGGTGCCCGCGCTGAAGCTGCTGCTGCTGGCGGAGGGGCTCGCGCTGGTCTTCTTCGCGGCCGACGGGTCCATCGAGGTGCCCTACGCGAAGGTCACCCTGCTGGCCGGAGACCGCGGCTACGGCCTGCTGCTGACGGTGTGGGGTCTTGGCGTCGTCGCGGGAAGCCTCGCCTTCGCGCGGGCCGTGAGACGCCCGTTGGGGGTCACGCTGAGCGCGGGAACGCTGGCGGTGGGACTCGCCTACATAGGCTTCGCCGCGGCCCCGTCGCTGGCCGTCGCGTGCGTGGCGGGCTTCGTGGGCGGGCTCGGCAACGGCGTGCAGTGGGCGTCGCTGCTCAGCGCGGTGCAGCAACTGACGCCGCAGCGCCTGCACGGCCAGTTGATGGGAGCCGTCGAAGCGATCGGCGCGTTCTGTCCGGGGATGGGCCTGCTGCTCGGCGGCGCTCTCGTCGCGATCGGCTCGCCGCGGAGCGCGTTTCTGGTCGTCGGAGTGGGAGCGGCCGCGATGACGGTCGCCTTCGTTCGTCTCGCGTCAGGGTTGCGACTGCCGCCGCGCGCCGACGTCGTCGAGCCGCTTCAGCCCGCCGAGACCGCCACGTCGCTCATGCACGAGCCGACGAGCGTGAGCGCGTTGGAGCTTGGCCAGGTCGACGGGTCCTAGCGCCGCACTGGTCACGCACGAACGCCGGACACGGCGGGGACGGCCGGGCCCACCCGTTGAGCACCTTAAGCCCCACGTCGAATCGGTCGTAACGGGCCCACACGTCGACCACCTTAAGTCCTACGTCGAATCGGTCGTTAAGTACGACGGGACCACGAGATGCTCACGCCGACGCTCACGAGACGACTCTTCTGGGCCGCGGAGGCGGTCTTGCTGGCGGTAACGATCGTCGCGGCCGTCCTGCTCTCGCGCCCGCAGGAATGGGAACCGCTGCCTCTGGTCGGGCTGTTGTTCGCGCTTGCGATCGTGGCGGAGCGGCTCGAGTTCGAAATCCGCGGACAACACCTGTCGGCTTCGCTCGTCGTGCTGGTGCTCGCCATGAGCCTCCTCGGTCCCGCGCCGGCCGTCGCGTTCGGCATCGTCGTGACGCTTCCGAACTCGCTGCAAAGGCGGCTCTCGCCCGCCCTCTGGCTGAGCAACCTGTCGGCGTTTGCGACGTTCCCGCTCGCGGGAGGCCTCATCGTCCTGGCGCTGATCGGTGACGTGCACGACCCGCGCGTTCATCACCTCACGCAGACCGTCACGTTCGCGCTCGTGGTCTTCGGCGTGTTCATGGTAACCAACGTGCTGAACTTCGCACTGATCGCGACGGACATGCGCTTCACGAGGGGGCTCTCGCTCACTCGGCAGGCCCGCGAGCTGTTCCTGCCGATGCAGCCCGGCCAGATGGCGCTGGGCGCGCTCGCCGGGCTGCTCGCGGTCGCCTACACGAACCTCGGCTTTCCGGCGCTGTTCGGCCTGATCATCGTTCTGGCGCTGTTCGAGTATCTGATCGCGGCCCTGCTGCGATCGGAGGACCGCGCGGAGCAGCTCGACGCCCGCTCCAGGCAGCTGGCCACGCTCCAGCTCGGAGTGCTGAGCACGCTGATCGAGACGCTCGCGCTGCGCGACCGCTCGACGGCTCGCCACGCCGCCGCGGTCGCCCGCTCGGCACGAGCGCTCGCGGTGGAGGCCGGCTGCAGCGAAGCCGAGCAGGAGCTGGCTCACACGGCCGGGCTGCTGCATGACATCGGGAAGTTCGTTCTCCCCGACCGGATCCTCCACGCCGAGATCCTCTCCGACGAGGACTGGGCGGTGATCCGCCGCCACCCTCAGGACGGGGCGACGCTGGTGGGCAGGCTCGACGGCTACGGCCCGGTCGCCGATGCGATCCTCTATCACCACGAGAAGCTGGATGGCAGCGGCTATCCGGCGGGGCTGATCGGCAATGAGATACCGCTCGCGTCCCGCATTCTCGCGATCTGCTCGATCTTCGACACGCTCACCGCGCGCGACAGCTACCGCTCGCCGATGACGCCTCAGGACGCCATGACCGAGCTCAGGCGTGTCTCGGGGAGCCAGCTCGACGGCGAGCTGGTCGAGCTCTTCGTCGCGATGCTCAAGCGCGACGGGCCGCTCACGTTCATCGATACCGACGGCGCCGACTTCGAGGCCGAGCTCGCCTTCGAGCGACGCGTCCGCCAGATGGCGCAGCCCACGCTGGGCACAAGCGACGCGACCTAGGCGCCCGAACACCGTCGCGGGGAAACCCGCGGTCTGCGCACCCCACCCGGAAATTAAAGCCCGACGCGCCGTCCGCCAATCGCGCGATCGGTCGTACGACGCGTCAGGAACCTGCGTTTGGATCCTGCAGCTCTAGTGTTTCCAAACCACGTTTATCTCCTTCTGCCCCAGGCCCGCGAGCCCATCGGAACGCGGCAACCCGTTTGTCTCCGTCCACAGGAGAGCCGCATCTATGAGTAGGTTTGCGGAGAATAGCGCACTGTTGGGCAGAAAGTCCAGTATTCGCATCTATGTGCAGGATTGCTTGCAGATGAAGGGGCTGCACTCGGGACGTCGTTTCCCGGTCCCGGTGCGCGATTACGCGCTCTCCCGCCGACCGCAGCGGGTGCGCTCACGCCTGCGGTGACGGCCTCGTCGGGGCCATCGATGCGGAGCTTCTCTCAGCTTGGCGGGTCAGACGTCCACAAAGCTCAGCTGCGCTCAAGTTCCCGCGCCGTTTGGCCGAAAGGAGGGACATGGCCCTTCCCGCATCCCCCTCCCAGCCCCAGCGCGGCAGCGATCAGCAGCTGGTGTTCACGAGCTCTCAGGCGGCCGTCTACCTCGGCATCTCGCTCGCGACCATCCGTCGTTGGACCGACGCCGGGCACATCAGCTGCTACCGAACGCCCGGCGGGCAGCGGCGCTTCTCACTGGAGCAGCTCGAGCAGTTCATCAGCTCGATGCATCGTGAAGGCCCGGCCAGTCGCGCCGATCTCGGCCGGCACGCCCCGCCACCGATCGTCTGATCAGCTCGCGAGCCGGCCGAACTTCTCCCGCAGCCTGCGGTAGAAGGAAGAGTGGGGGAGCTGGGCGATCGTCCCGATCTCTCCGGCAAATCGCGCGTCGATCATTCCCCCTGCCGGGATCTCTCCCGCGGGACGTCCGTCGACCGCCACGTCGAGCGGACCTCGAGAGCGGTTGTAGATCGTGAGCCGGTCGCCCGGAGCCACGACGAGCGCCCGCGCCGTCAGCGAGTGGGGAGCGATGAACGAGACTACGAAGCCCTCCACCCCCCAAGCCATCACAGGACCGCCGTTGGCGAGGTTGTATCCGGTGGAGCCCGCCGGCGTGGCGACCACGAGCCCGTCGCAGCGCACGTTGCCGACGACCTCGTCGTCGAGCGCGTAGGCGATCTCGGCGACGCGCTCGCCGACCTTGCGGTGGATCGCGACGTCGTTGATCGCCATCTGGACCTCGGCCGGCATGTCGAGCACGATCGCCGGCAGCCGCAGCAGCTCGAAGTCGCCCTGCAGCGCCCGACGTATGCCATCGCCGCTGTCCTGGCGCTCGACGGTCGCGAGGAAGCCGATCTCGCCGAAGTTGATCGCGAACACGGGTACGCCGGTGCCCGAGTAGCGCTGCAGCGCGCGCAAGATCGTGCCGTCGCC
>Ga0210409_10001924_pt1 | contig 25964 bp, 20 predicted proteins | sample IncBWH17MmetaG_FD_161649 | JGI IMG/M metagenome (GOLD analysis project Ga0210409, IMG submission 161649) | Forest soil microbial communities from Barre Woods Harvard Forest LTER site, Petersham, Massachusetts, United States - Inc-BW-H-17-M | ecosystem: Environmental > Terrestrial > Soil >...
GTCCTGCATCATGTACATCCCCGGCTTGAATTTTCCGTAAAGATGGCTGTCGGGACAATAATATAATCCCGTTTTCGTGAAGATCCAGACCTTGACGAGGGTTGCCGCGGAAACCGTCTGCTCTTGCAACTGGGGCAGCCCGGTCGTCGCGTTCCACTTTTCAAAAATAGGAGTGGCAATCAGATAGCCAAGCAGGATCAGGCTACCAATCATCAGAACGTTTTCGTGCGCGCGGTGTCTCACGGATGTCATCTATTGATGGCTCGTTTCCACGCGAACCTTCGACAGCCTCTAGACTGTAAATAAATCCGATCTACCGGCACCTTCCGTGGCAGTCATAAGTGCTGTCCGATTTGGCAGAACGATGATCATGTCCAGCCGGTCGGATCTCGCTGAAATATACTACCCTCGATTCGGTAGGTCCCCAACCTCAGACCACCAGGCCCATGAAATGCCGGCACCCACAACCCCCTCATGAGGAGAGATGAGGCGGCTGCCTGCGAAAAAGTAAATCAAGCAGGACCTATAGGATACCGCCCTCCCCACTCCGAAAGCAAGTTTTGCTATCCCCGGCCCGTGGACCCGGAAGTCAGGTCCTCCTTATTGGCAACCAGCACTTCCCGCACCTTCGACGCCAGTTCCTCCGGACTGAACGGCTTCTCGATGAACGCCGTTCCAGGCGCTATCATGTCCAGATCCATCACAGTATCCTCCGTGTGCGCAGACATGTAAAGGATCTTAAGGTCGGTACGCAGGGCCGCCAGGCGTCCACCCAATTCGCGCCCTTTCATCCCAGGCATGATGACATCGGTGAGCACCAAATCGATGGGCTCCGCATGGTTCCCCACGAATTCGATGGCCTCCGCGCCGCTTCGCGCCTCCTTTACGGTATAACCCTTTATCGTGAGAAACTCGCGCGTCATGCGACGGACGGCGTCGTCATCTTCGACCACCAGGATCGTTTCCTCGCCATTGGAAGCCTTGGGAGCCTCTTCCGTCTGTTCAACGGTCTGTACGGTTTCTTCCACGCGCGGAAGGAAAATTTGTATCGTCGTACCCTCGCCGGGCTTGCTCGATACGGTAACCGTGCCCCCGCTTTGGTTGATCGTTCCATAAACCGTTGAAAGACCCAGGCCGGTCCCCTTGTTCCGTTCCTTGGTGGTGAAAAAGGGATCGAACATACGTGCTTGAGTGTCTTCGTCCATTCCATGCCCTGTGTCGCGGACTGCCAGGACTACATGCGGTCCGGGCCTAACCCCCGGGTACAGACGCACCCAGGCCTCGTCCAGATAGGTGTTCGCGGTTGTGATGGTCAAATCGCCGCCGGCCGGCATGGCATCCCGCGCGTTGAACACCAGATTCATGATGACTTGTTCCATCTGCGCGGCGTCAGTCTTCACTCGCCCAAGCTGAGGATCGAGATCCATGACCAGGTGAATGTCTTCGCCCATCACGGGCGGCAGCAGTTCCGCCATCTGATTCACCAGGGTATTGAGATCCAGCACTCGCAGTTGCAGCATTTGCTTGCGGCTGAAGGCTAATAGTTGGCGCGTTAGGGAAGAGGCCCGGTCCGTCGTCTTCACAATCTCGCCCAGTTCCCGGCGCATCGGGTGGTCGGAACCAACGCGATTCAGCGAAAGCGCCGCATGCCCGCGTATGACCATCAGCAGGTTATTAAAATTATGGGCCACGCCGCCCGCCAGCCGCCCGACCGCCTCCATTTTCTGCGCCTGACGCAGCGTTTCTTCGGTTTGCTTGCGGTTGGCGATCTCCCGTTTCAGTTCCTCGTTGGTGGCTTCCACTTGCCGGGCCTGAAGATGCGCGGACTCAGCCATAAAAACAGCGAACGCCAGAAGACCAGCTAGAAAGATGCCTCCGACAAGCTCCACACGCGGCAGCGGTGATCGCGCATAGGCCAGAGTTTCAGGCTTCGGCCAGACTTGCACCTTCCAGGAGAGCTGTCGAAAGGCGACATTCGCATCTTCAGCCCAGGGCCTGTCTCCCTGAGGAGTGGCTCCCGCGCGACGGTATATTTCCTGGTTGTCGTCGTACACCGCCACCCAATAATCCAGCGCCACGCTTTGCAGCATGGAGTCCAGGAGTTCGTGATAGGCCAACACGCCGACGATAAAGCCGTCAAGCTTTTCCTCTGGATATACAGGGACGCATACCAGCAGACCCACCTTGCCGTTTTGCAATTTGACGGTTCGCGTTACGGTTACGCGTCCGCTATCCGCGGCCGCTCGCAGCGCTGTAAGCGTTTGCGCATCGGTCCACAGATTTGTGCCTACGCTGGCTTCGCTTCCCCAGCGAGGCGACACCCACCGCAAATTGAACTTCGGGTCAATCCATGAAATTGCCTGGTAGACAGGGTAACGGCTCATCACCAGCGAGGCGTCGGATTGCAAATCCGCATTGTCGTCCTTGCTGTGTACCTGCCACCGCTCTCCCAGAAGTTCGAGCGGCAGGAGGCGCTCACCCAAATCCGACTCGATTTTGTTGGTTACAAACAAAGCCTGTGCCTGGGTTGTAGTTTGGATATCGGCGGCCTGCTTGGTAAGCAAGCGTTGGCACAGGATCAGTACACCGACGACCGTGCTGAGACCCACAATGATGGGCAACAATAACCGGTCGATGAAGCTGGTTCGCATCGAAACCTTTCGTATCTATGGTCGGACAGTCGTCCCTGGGTGATTCGCTCTCTCCTTATCTACCACAAATGTTATTCATTCAGAAGAGGAAACCGTTTGCGTCCAGCGAGCCTGGGGCATGCCCCCGGGCAGCGGTGCTGGACGCGGGCTCTTCATTTTTTAGCCCTCCACGATCTGAGACTTTGCGAGTGGCTGAGCAACTCGAGGCAGGCCATCGCTAGATCTTGCGTTCCAGGAGTTGGCGCGTGCAAACCCAGTTTTCCGGTGTCCAAATTCCAGGTTGCAAGAATTGCCGTGGGATGAAACTAGATGGAAGATGCTACCCGGGCTAGTGGGCGTCGAAAAGGAAACCCAAAGCGCGAACGATCTCACTTTGCTGGAGCAAGGAGCGATCCAGGTCGTTGGGAGCGGATTGGTTTTGCGTCAGAAACGCCAGTTGCCCGGCCAGGATGCGGACGGCGACATCGCGCGGCACGTAGGCGCGATTGGCAGGCATCTGCAATTGCCAACCCTGCGGCGTGTGGCGGAGTTCGCAAACCATTTTTTCGGTGCGGCGTAGTCCTTCAGTCTGTCTGCCTCCAATCGAAAGTCTCCCTTCAACCTCGGCGTTAACCTGGCCCCGGTCGCGTTTCAGATCAACGCGTTTCACACGGAGTTGGTCGTAGACCATTACGACGCGCTTAGGATTTGCCGCGGGCCAGCCGCGCAGCAGATTGCCGGCGCCACTATTGAATTCCGATATGGCTTCTCCTATCTCTGCTTCGGTCGGCCAGTTCCCGGCGGCTACAACCATTATGCTGGAAGGAAGCGCCACGGGGTGATTCAAGGATGGGGTGGTGCTCGTTGAAAGCGCAGGCGAAACTGCTCTTGCCGGCAAGCTGGCACCGGCTGTTGGCGCATCGGCAATTTCTTTGCGCACAGGGACGACTGCGACCCCTGTCTGGGCAACTTCATCGTTGAAAGGCGCGGGGGCATTGTCGGCGGTGAGTCCGGCGTGGCCCGTCAAAACATAACGGTAAAAGCGTGGGCGGCCTTGCGCTTTCCAGTATTCGCTGTCGTAATACTCTGTACGCAAACCCGAACTTACGGAACTGTAGAAGCTGTGCACGGCGGCATCGGTAACGATGCCCACATGACCGCGCCAAACTACTAAGTCGCCCGGACGCGGTGCGGAAATACGCCGGAAATTATCGATTCCATCGTAAAGATCAAAGGAACTCGCGTAAGGGTAGGGAAACCAGACAACAAATAAATCTGGTGCACCAGGTGAGAGCAGTCTGGCTTCCGTCCCGCCTTCGCTCTTTGCTCTACGGCAATGTTGACGAGCGCCAGACCCTCAGCGCCATTCAATAGGCGCACTCCCGGAGAATCTTCCTGCGCCGAAGGAGCGGAAACAAGCGGGCCAAGGAGCGCCGCGAGCGTACACAGAGTTAGAGGCAAGATTCGGTGCCGCATAATTCTCCATGCACGAGTCTGCCAGAGGAAGAGTGTTGCCAGTCCCCAATGCCCGAATTTGCCTCTAAACGATAACTTGTCCCATCGTACAGGTGAAGATTCGCCCTTAGGGAGGCTCGCAGAGCTCTATAAGGGAGCTGATTTTGAATGTTGAAGGAGACATAGGAGACGATTCCTGAAAACACTCCCCCACACTGTCCTCCGTATTATTGGCGACCCTTCCGGGAGCCCGGACCTTTACCTTTCGCCAATGTTGATGCATTCTCGTGCCTTCAAATGCTCGAAAAGAAATTCAGTGTTCGATTTGCGGGGGAGTGAGGCGAAAGGCCAACCTCTTTAGGGTCTAATTAACCTCCCCTGACATGTTCAAATGTGTATGACGGGACTTGTGATGAACAATGAACTCCGTTTCTTCGGACGCGCAGGGAGGAGTTTTTCAATGGGGCCGAACTGAGTTGCTTTTTCCGAAATTAAGGGTGGATGGACCACGCGGCGCAACGTGAAGGTGCATAGGAGTATAACTCGCTTGCCGAATGTGGTTGTGCCACTGGATGTGGACCCGCTAGCATGGAGAGATGACCCTGGTCGTATGGCGGCGCTCTCTTAGATTCCTGTCCGCGTGGACTGCGGCACGCCGCGGGAGTTGGCAATGACAGCCAAGAATGTCGAAACCGTTGCCTTGCAGCGTACCGTTATCCAACGGAACGAGATCGAGCAAGGCATCGTGTTGGCTCGGCAAAAGGGCATTTCTCTTGGCGAACTTCTCCTGGATCAAAAGGGATTCTCGGAGGAAGGCCTTGCTCAGGGATTTGCGGATTGGCTGAAAGTTCCTCGGGTGCGGATTGCCAGCCTGACCATAGATGCCGATGCCGCCAAAGCCATCAGCGAAAAAATCGCGCTGAAGCATCAATGCCTGCCACTAAAAATCGAGGGGGCCAAACTCGTGATGGCCATGGCCAACCCGGCCGATTATGACGCCATCCAGGATGTCCAATTCGTCTCAGGATTTACAGTCCAGCCGGTGGTTGCCACACGGGCTGAAATTCTTGACGGCATTGAGGAAATGTATCGCACGGATGAACTCATGCAGGAGTTCCTCTCCAAGGTAACGGACAGCGCCGACTTCACAATTCTCGCCGATGATTCGGACAAATTGAACCTGGACCAGATAGACGCCAGAAGCGCTGCGGATCAAGTTCCTGTCGTGAAAATGTGCAATTTAATTCTGCAGGAAGCCATCCGGTCGCAGGCCAGCGATGTGCACCTGGAGCCCACCCTGAACTGTTTGCAGGTTCGCATGCGGATAGACGGCGTCCTGAGAGAGTACATTGATGTACCCAAGTGGCTGCACCTCCCCTTGGTCTCGCGAATCAAAATACTTGCTTCTCTGGATATCGCAGAGCGCCGGGCGCCGCAGGACGGACGGTTCAAAGCCAAGCTCCAAAATAAATCCGCCGATCTGCGAGTCTCTACGCTGCCTTCTCTTTTTGGCGAAAAAGTTGTGATCAGAGTTTTGGGCACCATGTCCATTCCGGATTTAGAGTCCATGGGGTTTTCAGATTGGCAATACTCGACGCTGGCGGATTGTCTCAGCCAACCCCAGGGCATGATTTTGTTGACAGGTCCAACCGGTTCGGGCAAAACGACGACGCTCTATTCGATGATCGCGAAACGGCGCTCCACGGAAATCAACATTGTTACCGTCGAAGACCCGGTGGAATACCAGTTAGAGGGGATCAATCAGGTCCAGGTAAATACGCGCGCCGGCCTGACATTCGCGGGGACCTTGCGGTCCATCTTGCGGCAGGATCCCGACGTGATCCTGATCGGTGAAATCCGCGACTTGGAAACCGCCGAAATTGCCTTCCAGGCGGCAAACACGGGCCACCTGGTACTGAGCACGCTGCACACCGATGATGCGTTTGGAGCCATCGTCCGCCTTCTGGACCTGGGCGTTGACCGGTCCTTGATCAGCACCTCCTTGAGTTTGATCGTGGCCCAGCGGCTGGCGCGACGCGTCTGCCTGCAATGCCGCGAACCCTACGCGCCGGCGCCTGAAGTCATCCAGAAATTGCGTGTTGAAGACCCCGGGCAGGTCTTCTATCGAGGGAAAGGCTGCCAGGCGTGCCGCAAGGCCGGTTACACGGGGCGATTGGGCATCTACGAAATGCTCCGCATAACCACCTCCATGAAGGAACTCATTCGCATGAAGGCCACCGAAAGCGCCCTACGACGAGCCGCAGCGGTAGCGGGTTCAAAAACGCTGCTGGAAGATGGCATCATCAAGGCGTGCCAAGGCGAGACAAATCCGGACGAGTTGTTCCGCGTCATCGAAATTGTGGCCGACGAATCTTTCCCCTGTCCTAAATGCGGTTCCGTAGTCAATCGCGAGTTCAAGAGTTGTCCTTATTGCGCATTTACGCTGAGAAAGACATGCCAGGCCTGCGGTCAGGATCTCAATCAGGAATGGGCCTTATGTCCCTATTGCTCCACTGCCATGACCGTGGAAGCCGTCGTGGAAGCGAACCCGAAACCACCTGAGCTTCTCCAACACCTGCTACCTCCATCCAGCACGCCGGTGAACGAGAAAAAGCCGCCCGCTGCATTATCCGCCGCGCCATTGCCTGCCCCAAAGCTTCCCAAGATCGTAATTGCCGACGACGATGAAAATATCGTCAAAGTGGTGGCGGCGGCTCTTCGGCAGTTGCCCATTGATGTGGAAGTGTTCACGGCGTCCGATGGAAATCAAGCTTTGCAAGTGATCGAGTCCATGGGCGCGGATTTGGCGATCCTCGATCTGAAAATGCCGGGAATGGATGGATTTGCTGTCTGTGACCAGTTGCGCAAAGACATTCGCACTGCGTTTCTGCCCATCCTGATGTTGACAGCGAATAGCGACCAGGAAAACCGAACGAAGGGATATCTGGTCGGCACGGATGATTTCATGAGTAAGCCTTTTGCCATTCCCGAATTCCTGGCGCGCGTGACTCGACTGCTTCGCAGAACGTACGGAGTCTAATTTGGACGACTATTACGCCATTCTGGGGCTGGATCACGAAGCTTCGCCGGAGTCCATAAAACTCGCTTACCGGCGTTTGGCCCGCGAAAACCATCCCGATCACAACACCAACTCCTCAGAAGCGGAGAAGAAGGCGCTCTCCGTGCGCATGTCGGAGTTGAATGGGGCTTATGCTGTCCTGTCGGATTCGACACGCAGGCGCGAATACGATGACCAGTTGCGAATCCTGAGCACTCTTACCGGGAGCACAGTACATCGTCCTGCAAAACCGGGGAAAAAGGCGTCGGCAAAGCCGGCTGCCAGCCACCGCGTCCAACCATCGAACGATGCTGAATTAACCCTGCTGCGCGAGTTTTCAAAACAACTTCGCACCCAAATCCAGTCCGATCGCAAAGACTTCTCCTGGGAAGAAGTGACCCTGGAGGGATTTGACTGGGGGCTGCAATGTGTTTCCTGGTCTTCCCATTATTGCGTGGCGGCGCGCGCCTTTCCTGTTCTGGACCCGGCAGCGGCTAAGAAGTTCGCAAATTATTCGGAGGTCGTGATTACTCGATTCAATCGCTCCATCCGGAAAAGCCATTTCCTTTTCCTCCTTCCTTTCCAACAATTGATCCAATCGGAATCTGTTTCTGCCGAGTTCAATCGATTGATTTCCTCGGAAAATCGGGAGCCGAAGCTGGACGTTCCGATTGGGGTTGTTCTTTTTGATTCCAAGCGGGGGCGGACTCTGCGAGTCGGCGGCAAATCGCACGAGAAACGCTTTGAAGAACTGGTGCTCCACCTCGGCTCGGTCCTGGTGAACAGCTGATCAGTCGCATCTCACGCTTCGCGGCGAACGGCCGCGGGCAGGCAAAACACAAAACGAGAACCCTCGCCGATTCGGCTTTCCGCCCAGATTTTCCCCTTGTGTTCGGTTACCAACGCATAGGTGATGGCTAAACCCAATCCTGTCCCTGCGCCTCGTTGCGGCAGTCCCGCCTGCTGAAACTTGCCGAATATTCTGCTCAGGTCCTTCTCCGCTATGCCGCAGCCCTGGTCGGAGACGCTGCAGCGAATCCACCCGTTATCGGCAGAGAGACAAATTTCAACTTCCCCTGTTGGCGGGAGAAAACTTGATCGCGTTGGATACCAAATTTGTAATCACCTGTTCAATTCGGTCCCTGTCGGCATCCACGGGAGGGAGACCATTCGGAAAATTTTGCTTCAATGTGATTCCGGCTTGACCCGCCAGCGCGTTCAAGCTGCGCAAAGAACGTTCCACCACGATGGCCAGGTCAATCCGTTCGAGATGCAACTGAATTTGCCCCGCTTCAATCTTGGACAGGTCCAAAATATTGTTGATGAGGCGGATCATCCGATCGCAGGCGGAGTGCGCAACTTCCAGAAGTTCCAGCGCCTCCGAGCTGACTTCTCCGGCACAGCCCCCGAGGATCAGGTCAACCGAGCCCTTGATCGAAGTCATCGGCGTGCGCAGCTCGTGGGATGCGACGGCGATAAACTCCGATTTCATCTGATCGATCGTCTTCTCCCAGCTCAGGTCGTGATAGGCGAATAATCGGCCGGTCAACTGCCCCGCCTGGTCATATAGGGGCGAGCTATCTTCACGCAAATGCACGATCCGGTTGCCGTCGCTCCACTCGATTTCCCGATACTCGGACTTCGCGCCATCCCGCCGAGGATCGAGGCGGTATAAGGCAGATCGTTTTGCGGGGATGCGGGGGTTTGCAGGACCGAACAGTTCCGCGGCCGGTTTTCCAAGCCAGGCGTCTCGCTCTAAGCCCAAACGGCGGCACAGAGCGGCGCTCACAAACAAGACACGGCTATCCAGATCAACGGCCAGGATTCCCGAAGTCAGCGAATCGAGGATGCATGTGCAGGACGAATCGTTCATGGATTTCCGCGCGCGGCTCCCTTCGCCAGGAGGGCCAGGATTTGTTCATGCAGGGTCAACGGATCGAACGGCTTGCTCAAGTAGCCCAGCGCTCCCGACTTGATCCCAACTTCCGCTTCGTGCATTTGCACTTTCGCTGTCAGGAAGATCACAGGAATGCATTTCGTTTCGGGATTCGCTTTCAACTGCACACAAGTCTGATAGCCGTCCAGATTGGGCATGGAAACATCGAGCAAGATCAGGTCGGGTCTTTCGCGATCCACGGCGGCCAGGCACTCCCGACCGTCGGCGGTGAGAACCACGTCGTTCACTCCTCCGTGCCTCAAACTCATGCGTATCACCTTCTGAATGTCCGGGTCATCCTCCGCAACCAGGACCTTATGGATGGTTGGTAATTTCAAAGAATCCATCGGGAGTCTCATCGGCTGCTGAGTGCCGTTTGACACAGGGCCGCCGACTCGCTGGCCTCTTTCAGGCCCAGGCGTGCAGCCTCCTCAAGCAAGGGAAGCGCCTCTTCATATCGTTGAAACGCGTTCATTAGCGTCAGCCCCCGCAAATACCAGGCCCGGTCCAGCCGGGGGTTGATTTGTATGGCCCTGCTGTAGGATTCCAGGGCCGCCTCATTTTTCCCCAGGGCATTGAGCGCCATGCCCTTGTTCATCCAAGTGAGGTCCAACCTTGAATTCAATGCAAGCGCTTGTTCATAGCACTCCAGGGCCTCCGCCGGACGCCGGAGGGTAAAGAGGATGTTCCCCTTGTTCGTCCAGGCATTTTCATCTTTCGGGTTTAGCCGCAGAGCGCGTTCATTGCAGGCCAGAGCCTCCTCGGTCTTGCCCAACGCTCTCAAAATGACCCCTTTGTTCACCCAGGCGTTGGGGTAGCGGGGGTTAATGGCCAGAGCGCGGTCATAACAGGCAATGGCTTCGGCAGTTTTTCCCATCGTTTTCAATGCCACGCCTTTATTGGACCAGGTCTTCTCCGAATTTGGATCCAGTTCGATAGCACGTTCATAACAGGCGAGGGCTTCCTGCGGCTGGCCGGACCCGAACAGCGCCACGCCCTTATTGAACCAGGGTGACGCAAACTTAGGATTCAAGCGAATGGCGGAATCGTAACAAGCGATGGATTCCCTGCGCATACCCAGGTTGTCCAGGCTTGATCCCTTGTTGTTCCATTGAATCGAAGTCAGGACAGCACCCTGGGCTGCTTCCGGAGGCGGGACGCCCGTCATTTTCTGATAAATGGCGCTCAACCGCTCCCGAATCTGTTTGAAATCCGAGATACGGTTGCGCGGGTCTTTCTCCAGGCAGGTCTGAATCAACTGAGCAAGTTGCGGCTCGCTGCAAGCCAATAGAGGCGGCCGTTGCGTCATATGCATTTGTTCGAGGTCTTTCCAGTTATCTCCCTTGAATGGCAAGTCGCCGGAAACCATTTGAAACAACATTACACCGAAGGAATAAATGTCAGCCCGCAGGTCAACGTGTCTCGCATTCTTGAATTGTTCGGGGGCCATGTGCGTGCAAGTTCCCATGGTCGTCATGGATAGGTCAAAATCTTGAGTCCGTACGTTCGATGGATCTGTTGCGAAGTCGTCCTCCAGCAGTTTCGCCAGTCCGAAGTCCGTCACCTTCAGAACGCCATCTGTGGTGATCAGGCAATTGCGAGGCTTGATGTCCCGGTGCGCCCGAATTCCCTTTTTTAATGCATGAATCATTCCATCGCAAAACTGAACCGAGAACAGCAGCACCTGGGAGAGATCTTCGGTCAATCGAGGCGTGCCAATCCAGGATGCCAGATCTCCGCCGCTCACATATTCCAGGAACAGGAAAGGCTTGTTCTCGATCCTCTCGACCATGCGGGCCTCGGCAATGTTCGGGTGAATATCCAATTTGACCCAGGCCTGGGCCTCCCGCTCGAAACGCGCGGCAATGAGAGGACTGCGGGCGAAGATTTCGTCTCGAAACGTCTTGGCCGCGAAGGACTCCCGAAAGGCATGGTCGTAGACGACGTAGACCACGCCCGCTCCGCCTCCGAGAATGTTAAAGATCTCCCAGCGGCCTTCAATTTGATCCCCAATTTGCCAAGTTGTGGGCATGAATCGTAATGGTGACGGGGAATCACTAACAAAGCCCCGCGATCCTGCAGATTGGGCCCCTTAGGCCTTGCTATCGGAAACTTTGCTCCCGCAGTCAAACAGACGCAATTCTCGGCGAACAATGAATCATCTTACCGTACGCAAACATCAGCAGGAATCCGTTCAGCCGAACCTGTTTCCGATTGATATATATGCCCGGTAACTCAATCTGGGATCGGCAGGCTGCTGGATTTCAGTCCTGAGGCAAGTCCTTGGCTTTCTATGACCTCTGGAAAGCAACGATTTGCTTGGTACGACCTGTCCACCAAATAGGGACTTGCGTACCATTGTTCGCGGCTTTCTTACCCAATAAAGTGCCAGTAGAGCGAGGGCTCCCTTGGATCCTTTGACACGAGCGCAGAGCTTCGAGGAAATCGTCAATGCCAACCTTTCGGCGGAAGATCGCCGAACGCACGATCGCCTCACCTTGATGAAAACAATACACATTTCCTGCATTGAGCCGGAAATGACCGAGGAGACCGCGACCGTCGTGGATATCTCTCGCGAGGGCCTATACTTTACGGTTCGGTGCCGCCACTATCGCATTGGGATGGAGATGCGAGTAAGCATCCCCAGCCTCCAGTTCGAGGGCGTGTGCAGGGTAGTTCGGATCGAGGAACTGCCTAGTGGGTGCCTGGGAATCGGCAGTCTCATTTTGGGTTGGTAGGGGGGACTTCCAATCGTCCTGAAAGCCTTTGTTCTGAAATTCCTTTTTGGTTATTTCTCTATGCGCATGTCTGCCAATTTGTTCTAAGGCAGAAGGCGGGAAGCGAACGACGTTCAGAATGCGAGGGCCGCTAGCGCGCCACCGGATGAATTTCGGCGCGGCAGTGTTCCAGCACTCGCAACGCCTCCGTGGATACTGTGAGAGGAACTTCCGCTGGGCGGGCCAGGAAGTAACCTTGCGCGATGTCCGCGCCGATCTCGACGCAAAACTTCAGGTCATCTTCGGTTTCGACGCCCTCGGCGACCACATGAATATTCAGTTTGTGGGCCGCTTCGGTGACTGCTTTTAGGAGCACGGAGCGAAGATAGTCCCCGTAAGCGCCGTGCACCAATCTCTGATCGAGCTTGACGTAATCGGGCTGAAGTTCCGCCAGACGCAGAATCGAGGAGTAACCGCTGCCTAGATCATCCAACGCCACCTTGGCACCCTCGGCGCGATACTCTTGCATCACGCGCTTGAGATAATCGAAATCGTTCACTTTCTCGGCTTCGGTCACCTCGAAAACCAGCTGCGAAATGTCCACACCCATATCCTGGCACATGGCCTTGGTCTTCTTGACGTCAAACTCCGCATTATGCATGGAGCTCGGTGTGAAATTCAGGAACAAAGCCACCCCGTTTTTCATCAGGCTGCGACCCTGCTTGAGCGCCGCGCGCCACGCGGCAATGTCAAGTTCATGGGACATGCCCAGTATTCGAGCCGTGGAGAGCATGCCCTCAGCGCCGACTTCCACGCCTTCCCGATCGCCACGCACCAGACACTCACAGGCCACGCAACCGCTGGTGGCCACGGAAATGAGCGGTTGAAACACGACGGAGACGCAATCCGTTGCAAGCAGTTTCACAAACCATCGCGTGTTCATGCGGGCGATGACCTGGTCCAGATCCTCCAAATTCAGAAAAGCCCGAGCCAGTTCCTCGGCGGAAGGCTTCCGCGATTCAAACAAGGCTCCTCGAACATCGGTGCATTCCACGGTGCTCAGAACTTCCCGCCATTGCCTGACGACGAGGCCGAGGATCTTCGTCTCGCCGGCCACCAGGATCGTGTTTGCCAGCGGCTCCGAGGGACTCAGCTCATACAGGTGCAGGATCCCTTTTAGTTTCCCCGAGGTAATCCAGTTAGGGCAGTAAAGCAGGACGGCTTCCGGTTTCTGCTCGTAGCCGCGCTCCTTGCGCCATACTATGGTGTCCAGGTCTTTCATAAGGCCCATCTTACTAAAGTCTTACTGCGAACTGGGGTCTATGGTGTGAGAGAGTTACCCCTGGCAAGCCACGATAGGATCGTTAGAGAAACTTAATGACAGCGAATTCAATTTGGATCCCCGAGGGATGTACCACCCTGGGATTGGAACGATGAAATATTTGACAGTTCCTGTCCCTGCCTCGAGAAAACGCAGCTCTGGAATGCGGCGGGCGGCCGATAGCGCCGATTCATAACCGCTTCGAGCTTTTTTTTTATTCGCTGGAATGTGTGACTCGCCCGCCGCGGGCGCGGACGGAAATCAAAAGCGGCTCAAGTTGATCTCTAAATACCTGGGACGTCAGCCATGCAGTATCCACCAGCCGGAGATCGTCAATGCCACGGAGTTCCATTTCGAGACGCTCAAACAGTTCGTGCGTGGAGTTGTCCAGCTGCGAGTCGCAGAACTTCATGTAAAGCCGCTCGCAAGACAGTTCGACCGAGCGACTCCTTCGATTAATTCCGAGCGAGAGCAAGTCGCGGCGATTCAAGATCCGCACCAGGACGACGGAAGATGAATATCTTTATGCACGCGTCGCGAGCGCCAGCACGGTGCGCCGGACAAGCGCTTTTGTCATTGGCAATTTGTAAGCATTCTTTGAGAGCTTCTGAGCTCCCACAATTGCGGCATCGCCAGCCTTGGCCGCCAGTTCCGGAGTGATGCGCTGGCCGGTGAGCAGACGTTCGACGTTCGGCAGACGCCAAGGAATTGGCGCGACACCTCCCAACACGAGTCGCGCTCTCTGGCAGATTTCCTTGTCCATGTCGAGCACTACAGCCGCGCTGACAATAGCGTGCGTCCAAGCTTCGCGATCGAGCACTTTGTTGTAGGTGCTCCGCGTGCCGGCATGCGCGGGCGCCAATTGCACGCCGGCGAATACTTCATCGGCGGCCAGGACATTTTCTTTTGTGGCGTCCATTTGAGGCAAAAGGAAGAAATCAGCCGCCGGCACGACGCGCTCACCTGAGGGTCCTACAATCCGGAATTTCGCATCGAGAGCAACCAACGCCGGGGCAGTGTCCGACGGGTGGACGATATAACTGGGCCCGCCTCCAAAAATTGCATGGAACCGGTTATCGCCCACGATGGAAAAACAGGTGTCGCCGCCATTCTTAAGGCACGGAAAACCATTCCGGAAATACCAGCACCACGGACGCTGGCAAACATTCCCGGCCAGGGTGCCAACATTACGAATCTGCGGCGTCGCTACCGTTTCGGCCGCCTCGGCCAGCACCGCGTACTGGCTTCGGATCAAAGGATGCTTGCCGAGAGTATCGAGGGTGATGAGACCGCCGATGTTTACGCCGGCCGCCGCCTGCGTCACCTGATCCATTCCTTTGATCGTTTTCAGGTTAACGAGCACGTCCGGCTTAACAAGAAATTCTTTCACCATTCCCAAAAGGTCGCTGCCGCCGCCGACCAGTGACGGCGTCTGCCCATCTTTTCGCGCCTGCTGCGCGAAGGAAACTGCCTGCTCGAGGGTCTGCGGGTTCTTGTTGGCGAAGGTTTTCATGCCAGCACCCCCAGAATTTTGTCGCGCGTAATCGGCAAATCCTTCATGCGCCGGCCAATGGAATTGAACACGGCGTTGCCGACGGCCGCCACGGCGTGAACAATTCCAGCTTCGCCGATGCACTTGGCGCCAAAGGGACCATATCCGTCGTCGCTCTCGACGAAAATCACTTCAATTTCGGGCGCATCGAGGTGGGTCATGATCCGCGCGCCGTAATAGCCGGCGGTGAGAGGCTGTCCACTGCTCCGGTCGTAGACCAGATCCTCGTGCAAGGCCATGCCGATGCCCTGCGTCGCGCCGCCTTTGACCTGGCTCGTTGCCGTCAAAGGATTCATGATGCGGCCGGAATCATGCACGGCCACGTACTTGAGCACGCGCACGCGCCCGAGTTCCGTATCAACTTCCACTTCCACAAAGTGCGCGCCAAACGCTTTGCGGACCTTCCCCTCTGACTTCGGATTCGGCGAAGCGGAAGCGATCAGTGCGTTCTCGCCCTTCGGCAAACCTTTCTCCGCAATCTGGCGCTTGAGGTCGCGCGCCGCCTCGATGACGGCATACCCGGTCATGTCCGTAGTGCGGCTGCCTGATTCGCCCACCGAGAACGGACAACGGTCGGTGTCACCCCACACGAGGTCGACGTCCGAAAGCGGAACATCCAGTGCCTCGGCCGCGATCATACTCATCGTGGTTTTGGCCCCGGCTCCTATATCGGTAACGCCGACGAACACGGTATACCTTCCGTTGGAATCGAGCCGAATCACCGCGCTGCTCTGACCCAGAGGCGACCGAATCGTCATGAAGGACATGCCGGCGCCGCGTTTGATCGCTCCTGACTCCGCCCCTGGCGCGTGCCAGCGCTTTTTCCACTCAAAGGCTTCTGCTCCGCGGCGAATGCACTCATCAAGCGTGTAGTTCGAGTAGGGCACCTCGTCATTCGACTTTCGCGTCATGTTTTTCAGAACGAATTCGACCGGATCCATTTTCATTTTGTAGGCGACGTCGTCCATCATCGACTGGATGCCGAAGAAGCCTTGAGGAAACTCGGGCGCCCGGTAATTTCCGGAAACCGCCCGGTTGGTATACACGGGATAAACTGTGCTCTCTACATTGGGGCACTGATAGAGTTCAACTCCAGTGATACCCCCCGAATTCTTACGGTACGGCCCCATGCCGCTATAGCCGCGCAGCTGAAGCGCCTGGAGTGTGCCGTCTTTGCTGACGCCAACTTTGTAATACTGCGTTGTCGGCCATCGGCCGTGCACGCCAATAAAATCTTCCTTGCGCGAAAGCTCCAGCTTCACCGGCGCGCCGGATTCCTTTGCCAGCATTGCGGCGATTAGATCGGCGTCCTGATTCTGGTTCTTGTTGCCGAATCCGCCGCCCATGTATTTGCAGATGACGCGCACCTTCTCGTCAGGAATCCCCAAATCTCTGGCCATGTCATGGCGGCAATTGGATGTGCCCTGAGTCGGGGTATACAAAGTGAGCTTGTCGCCCTCCCAAATCGCCACGCAAACACGCGGCTCCATCTGCGCGTTGTGCACGTATGTGGTGGTGTAGCGATCCTCGAAGACGTGGTCTGCTGTGCGGAAGCCTTCCTCGACGTCTCCGCGCCGGTAGACTTCCGGTTCGGCCTGGTTCTTGGCATCGAGGGAAACATTCCCCTCCGGCCAGATCTTGACGCTTTCCGGGCGCAGGGCTTCTTCCTGATCGAGCACGAAAGGAAGAGGGTCGTATTCCACGGTGATGAGTCGTAGAGCCTCTTCCGCGATGTGCCGATTGGTCGCGGCGACGGCTGCTACAGGTTCCCCGTAAAAGCGCACCGGGTTGTTGAAGACGTAGCGTCTATGGCGCGTGATTTTCTTGATTTCGTCAGCGTATTGTCTCCCGCCGGAGATCGAGCCCGCGCCCCAAACGACAGTGCAGTTCTCGTGCGTCAAAACCAACTTGACGCCAGGAAGCGCCTGGGCTTTGGTGACATCAATTTTGCGAATTTGAGCGTGAGCATACGGGCTGCGCAGGATTCGCGCATAAAGCATCCCGGTGAGATGAACGTCGCCGCTGTAGGTAGCTTTCCCCGTGACGCGTTCCACGGCGTCAATGCGCGGGGTAGCGTGGCCGACCGTCTTCAGGGAAGCGAGAGTGGGCAGACGGCTCATCGCGCACCTCCCGCACCAGTCGTGGAAATTGCAGTATTGCGCCGGCCCCTTGTGGCGGGGACGTCCGCATTCGACTTGGTCGAGGCTGTCGAACGGCCCGAATTACTTTTAGACGCCGCGACATTCTTTTTGGCGGTCGCTGCCAACACAGCTTCCACGTAGCGGTTGTAGTTGGAGCAGCGGCAAATATTGCCGGTCATGGCCGCCTGGACCTCGTGCGGGGTCGGATGAGGATTGTGCGAGAGCAATCCTTTGGCGCTCATGAGCTGCCCGGAAGTGCAAAAGCCGCACTGAGGGCCGTCATGTTCTACAAATGCTTGCTGCAGAGGATCGAGCTGCTCACCGTGGGCAAGGCCCTCGACGGTCAGGACTTCTCGCCCGTCGGCCCAGACCGCCAGGTTGCTGCAGGAGTAGACTGGCTTGCCGTCCAGCAGCACCGTACAGGCTCCGCATTCGCCACGGTCACAACCAATCTTCGTGCCTGTGAGGCCAATATGATCGCGCAGCAGTTCGGCGAGAGTCCAACGATCTTCCACCTCCAGCCGATGCTCGGTGCCATTCACCACCAGTCGAATCGCTGTGCTGGGCACACCGGATGCAACATCATCGGTCACCGGCGGGTTCGCGGCGGACAGATCCACCTTGAGCGCGGGCCCCGCGCTTGCCACAGCGAGAACGGCGCCGGTACCCTCGAGAAATTGCCTGCGGGAAATATCACGCTTGCGTTTGTTCATTGTACCTTCCCAGGAATGGAGCGCAAAATCTCCTCAATAATATGCATAATCTACCGCACAACCGCGTGAGAGGGAATGACATTTCCATGAGTTTCGCCAAATCGTCTCAGGGAGGAGTCAGTGCTTGGTCTTGCAATTTTTTTCCGCTGCCCCACGAAAGACGCTCCACTCAAAAATCTGACTGGAGTATTGCGCATTTAGGCGGTCAAGCTGTACATTGTCGGTCATCCCGGAAGTCAATCAGAAATTCCTGCAAAAGATCGAGATGCCGCGCTAGTGGAGGCCGAAATGACGAAGAGCAAGAGCAGCCGTATTCGTGGAATGCTTGCGTTGGCCCTGGCGTTTTGTTTTATATGGCTGGCCGCAACGGAAAACCGCGGCGGGGCGGCGGCTACATCCGATTACATTGAAGGCGTGGTCACAAGCGCGAAAGGTCCGGAAGCGGGTGTGTGGGTGATCGCTGAAACCACAGACCTGCCGACGAAGTATGCCAAGGTCGTGGTAACCGACGATCAGGGCCGCTACGCGCTGCCTGAGCTACCCTCGGCAAATTACCAAGTGTTCGTGAGAGGCTACGGGCTGGTGGATTCGGCGCGGGTGCCAGCGAAGCCCGGCCTGCACCTCGATCTAAAGGCCGTCGTGGCGCCCGACGGACGGGCGGCCGCGCAGATTTATCCGGCCAATTACTGGCTGAGCCTGGTGAAAATTCCGAGCGGCAAGCTAACGCCCGTTGAAGTGGCCGGCAGAGTAAAGCTCTGCATGAATTGTCATCAGCTTGGGGACAAAGCCACGCGCGAAATTCCTGCCACGACGAAGGACTTTGGTCCGTTCAACAATAGTACAGAAGCATGGGAGCGCCGGACGAAGTCGGGCCCGGTGGGCGCAAACATGGCCGCCTCTTATGTTTCGATGGGGGAGCAACATTCGCTATTCGCTGATTGGACCGATCGCATTGCCGCGGGCGAGTACCCGATGGAAGCCCCGCCGCGCCCGAGCGGCGTGGAGCGCAACATTGTTCTCACCCTTTGGGATTGGGGCACGCAGACGAATTACATGCACGACGAAGCGGCCAGCGATCTACGAAATCCGATGGTCAACCCGAATGGGCCTGTGTTCGGAGTCATGACCAGCGGCAATTCAGTGGTCTGGCTCGACCCGATCAAGAATGTGGCCTCCGAAGTAAAAATCCCGTCGCAGGCCGTGCCGCTCGGGTCCATGGAGATGCCTTCTCCGTATTGGGGCGATGAGAACATTTGGCTCGCGGCGGCGCAGCCACGCAGTGCGGCGGTGGACCAGGTGGGGCGTGTGTGGTTCGCAAGCAGGGAGAGGGGCGGAGACACCGCTTCCGACGGAGGCAAACAGCCCGATTTTTGCAAGGCAGGATCGAGCAATAAATTTGCCCAGTACTTTCCCATGGCGCGTTCTACGAAAGAAGTTGCGGTGTACGATCCCGAGAAGAAAGAGTTTTCGGAGATCGACACGTGCTTTACGACGGACCACAACGAGTTTGGCGCCGACGGCAGCTTGTTCTTCGGACAGAATGGTTCTGTTGGGTGGGTCAATACGGCGGTGTGGGACAAAACCCACAATGATGAAGCCTCGCAAGGTTGGATCCCCGGCGTGCTGGACACCAACGGTGACGGCAAGATCACCAAGCCGTGGACCGAGCCGAACGAGCCAATCGATCCTACCAAGGACCACCGCATCACTTTCGGTTGCTATTCAATTTCTGTCAGCCCGGTAGACGGCAGTGTGTGGTGCTCGGGGATTGGCCTGAAAGAAAACACGCTGGTGCGCCTGGAGCGGGGCTCGAATCCTCCCGAAACCAGTAAGGCGGAAGTCTATACGCCACCGCTAAAAGACCCGCCGTTATTTAGCGCGGGCGGCGTATCCGTGGATAGCAATGGCGTGGTTTGGCAGAACTGGCGTGCAACCGACTATATAACCTCCTTCGATCGCCGTAAGTGCAAGGTACTGAACGGGCCGACCGCAACAGGCCCGCATTGTCCGGAGGGCTGGACGACCTACCACAAGCCGGGTCCGACCTTTCAAGGCGTGTCGGGAATCAATTCCGATCTGAATTACCTGATCTTCCTTGACCGGCCGGGTGTTCTGGGCCTTGGGAACGATGTGCCGATGACGGGGGCTGTCAATTCCGACGCCATGGTGGCGCTGGTTCCAAAAACCGGTCAATTTGTGACCATTCGCATTCCCTATCCACTGGGGTATTACACGCGGTCGATGCAAGGGCGGATCGACAACCCCAAGACTGGGTGGAAAGGACGCGGCTTCTGGACAAGTTACAACCCAAATACGCCGTGGCACATGGAAGGCGGCAAAGGCACCAAGGACAAAGTTGTGAAGGTTCAGATGCGTCCCGACCCTTTGGCGAGATAAGGGCATCGGGTCGCCAAGTCTTGAACGCTCCGCCTCGCTTGGAACCGGTGGGTAAATGAAAGGTCCCCGCGCGGAGAAGAGCGGTGTGATCGCTGCCCACAGATGGATCTCGGAAGGAGTTTCAGAATGCGGAATCGCCTTTTCAGCACGATCGTCTTTCTAATCATATTTTCGACAACGGCGAATCGGCCGGTCCTCGCCCAGGCGCATGCCGCAGTCGCGCCGATGCATTTCCATCACGTGCACCTGAATTCGATGAACCCAAAGGCTGCGGCCGAGTACTACCTAAAACCGTTTCCGATATCGACCACCAAGACAACTTTCAATGGCTACGAGGCAGTCAAGACCGGCAATGTCTATCTGCTTTTCACGAAGGTCAATACACCGCCTCTGACGGAGCTCAATGGGCCCCAATCCTCGGTGTGGCATTTCGGGTGGAACACTCCGGATTCGCGCAAATACAACGAAGAGTTCCATGCAAAGGGGCTGAAAATCGCGCAGATGTGGGACGCCGCCGACGGCAAGCTCGTGGACATGTCCAGCGATACCCTGCCAGGTCTGCCGACGCAGGAGCAGATCCTCGAGATGCGAGCCAAAGGCGTGCAGCCGACGAGGCAGGGGGGCTTCGGGTATCTGCGGGGGCCGGACGACGCGATGATTGAGAACGCTCAAAGCGGGACGGTGGAACGCTTCAACCACGTTCACATGTACCATGAGCACCCGATTTGCGCGATCCGGTGGTACGTCACCCACCTCGGTGCGACTGATCCGCGTGGGACAGGCGGCGCTCCCGTGGCAATGGATGGCGGGGACTGCAAACAACTGTACAGTCCTCCGACATGGCCTTCGTTTGCAAAGTTTCCTGGCTTTGTTCGTGAGCCGTCCGGGAGTGTCCTCTTCGACGACATCAACATTTTGATCCGGCCGTGGCCCGGCGGCGGCTTGGCCAGCCCGCGCGGGCGTATCGTCGATCACTGGGCTCTCAGCGTTTCGGATCTGGATTCCACTGTAGCCCGGTTGAAGAGTGAAGGAGTTAAGTTCCTGGAAGAGATTCACCCGTGGGGAAGCATGCGGGCGGCCATGATTGAGGGACCCGATCGAGTTGCGATAGAGATTGTCGAAGTGAAATGATCCTGCGAATTCGTTAAGGAGAGACACATGAAAATCAAGGCCCTGCAAATCCTGGCATTGTTGGTTGCGGCGTATCCGGCAGTTGCTTTGGCTCAAGCACCGAAGGATGGCGTGTACATCAGCGACGAAGATGTCAACGCCGTGCTGAAGCACTCGGCCGATACCAAGCGCGCCATCCCGGATAATACTCTCCGGGTGATTGACATGGATAAGTACCAACTGGGGGTCGCGGTCATCCACCGCGGGGCCATGGCGGGTGGCGGCAATGCCGGAGGCGGCGCGACGGCGGCAAACCCCGCGCCGGCATGCGGCGAGCAACGTCCCGGAGCGACAGGTCCCAACGGCATCTTCCATGATGATACGGCTGAAAGTTACGTGGTCATATCAGGCAGTGCGACCCTGATCACCGGCGGCACCGTCGTCAACGGGAGGCGTTCAGCGCCAGAGGCCGAAGTGACAACAATTCTGAATGGCCCATCCTGCAGCGGCACCATGGTTGGATACACGAGCCATCAAATCAAGACGGGCGACATTATCGTTATCCCGGAGGGCGTGCCGCATGGATTTTCAGCCATCCCCGATCACGTCACGTACCTGAGCATTCGGCCGGATCTGAAAAAGGTCCTCAAGCACGGGTATGTGAACCCTGTCCTACAGAAGTAAAGTTGGGCAAGCGCGAATGGAAGCAGCCCGCGCGCGTGAGCGGCATGAATCTTGTGCTGAAATAGTTTGAAGAATTGAATAAGCGCTCACCGAACGGGATGAAATAAATCCGGCGCGGCCGACAATAGCAAATTCCTTTTAAGCCAGTTCTCGAGCTTCGGGGACTAACGGCTGAGGTTGTAAATTAGAAAGAGAATTTTTAGGGGACAGGCAGTCAAAATCCGCAAATAAACTTGTAGCCCATCTTGATTTGCGGTGGCCCGCTCGTCGGTCCCTACAACTTACTTTTCTTAATCGCCACGGCTTCTAAGGCTCTTCGCCCTTCGGCGGAGCATTCGGATTGACAGTCGGGCGGCCACCGCTTGCCGGCGGCGTCCAACCATCGTTTGACGGACCGTTCTGGAAAAATATGGAATCCTTGCTATAGGGGCCCTTCGCATACATGGCATTGGCCTGGCCGAAGATCTTTCCGGCCCTCAGCGTGTCGTCGTGAACTTTCTGGACCAGCTGATGGTACCGGTCATCGGTCTGTGAGAAGCCCGAAAACGAGCTGAGGTCGTTGTTCCCGATGATAACGACGTCCACGCCGGGCACGGATGCGATGTCAAATGCGTTGGCAACCCCGGTGGGCGTCTCGATCATGATCACGACTAGCATGTTGTCATTGATGGTTTGGCGGTAGTTGATTCCGTTGATCCCCCAAAGGCTCGCGGCTTGCCCAGCGCCCTGGCTGCGTCGCCCGGCCGGCGGATAATGCGCCCACTTCGCCGCCTCCCGCGCTCTATCCACATCGTCGACCGTGGGTACAATGACGCCGAGCGCGCCGATGTCGGTTGTATGCTGGATGTGCCATTCCTGTGCGTCGGGCAACCGAATCATCGGAGTGGCGCCGGCATGCGGACATGCTGCGATCATTTTTTCGATATCCTTAAACTCCAGTGTGCTGTGTTGCATTTCAAACCAGGTGAAGTCGTAATGCTTGGCCTTTTCGCAATAGCCGTCGATGTCGAATGTTGTCTGGGTGAAGCTGAAAACTTGCTTGCCTTCAAAAAGCTTTTGTTTCGCTGTGTTGTAAAGCGGGGCCTTTGACGCGGCCGCATTCTGCCCTTGTTGTTGCGCCAACGTCAGCGCACTCAATAGCCCGACGGCGCAGAACAAATAAACAAGCAGCTTCGGTAATGGAAATCTCATAGATTTGCCGCCTTTCAATTTTCTGCCGATTTTCTCCGAAGGCCGAGCAACTATATACCACGCGGCCTTATCGGAATGCAGGCCGAATCAAGCGCGGGACAAAAAGCGTCATTCCGATAAGAGCTCTGTTCGGCCGCCTTCCAGTTATTGATGGGGCGTGACCGTTTCCGCTTCCTTCCGGTAAGTTCCAAACTTTTGTGCAATCGGCTTCAGTGTCGGATAAAACTGGACGAAAGTGTTTTCCACTGCCGCATGGTCATTGTGGCATTGCCAGCATTGTTGCTTCGGCTTGGCCTCAGCTGTTTTTGCATCTTCTGAAAATCCGAAGTAAGCCCACTTTTCCGGAAACCTGCTCTCGTCCTTAACTTCAATGGCCAAGCCCGCGAGGTTGGTTTGGAAATGGCCTGTTTTATTGATCGAGCCCTTGCTCTCGGACGCGCGATCCTCCAAAGCGAACATGGTTTTATCAGGCCAATTGCCGGTAGAGAGGAATTGCCGGTAAGCCCATTGCGGCACGAATACGTTTGTGAAACGTTCCGGCACGCCCGTGTCGGAATTGTAATTCATTCCAAGGCCTGAGGAGAGATAGACCCACTCGCGATAATTTTCGGGTCGCATCAGGTTGTTGCCTGCGTATTGCGGCTTCGCAGCGTCTTGACCCGAAGCCCCCATTGAATTTCCGATTACTCCGCAGCTAAGGATGGCCAAAGCCGCCAGGAATCTTCTATTCATGCGTACTTCTCCGACAGAAATTCAAATTGGATGTACTCGCTCCGCGCATCGTACGCTTCTCCGGTCCGCGAAACAACGAATTTGCCTCAGGAGCGGGCTTCTAACGGATAGGCTCTGATCATTGGCGTTTTCGGAATGCGGGAATTCGCCGGTTAACGCCTGCTGGCAAGTGACAATACGCTGCGGGTAGCCCGAGGTTAAATATTGCGGAGGCGGATCAGAAGTCCAAGGGGCTCGAGCCAAAGGTTCGAGCCCCCTCGGTCAAGTGAGTCCTACTTGAAAGTGATCTTCTCCACATTCCATTCGGAACAGGAGCCTCTGATGATGACGTTGTCGGAGACGGCGTGGAGCTCGTGGATGATGCAACCTGTTTGGCCTTGACCCAGGCCGGTTTGCGCCCAACCGAGCAGTTTTCCTTCGTGATCCAGCCGGTAGATTTTGCCTGTGCCATCGCCGCTGTAAATGTACTTGGGCGTGACCTGAACGCTCCAGGGCGCGCCCACGCCGCCGTAGGATTTCTTGAAGTTCATATCGTTATCATAGACCTGGATGCGGAAGTTTCCGCGGTCGGCGACATAAACGTTGCCCTCCGCGTCGGTGGCAATGCCATGCGGCGTGCTGAACTGGTTATCGCCGGAACCGTGCGTTCCTAGCGCCTTCACCCAAGTCCCATCCTTGGCAATCTTAACGAAGCGGGAGTTGCCATAGCCATCGCTTACAAACATATTGTCTTGCGCATCCCACGCGATGTCGGTTTCACGGTTGAATGTGCCCATCGTTCCGGCCGGATAGCGCTCCGTGACTTTCTCACCGCGTTCGAGATACCGCTCGAAATAATCGATTGCCTCGGGCTTCCGGCCGAGCGTCATTTTGACAATGCCCTCGGGGTCGAACTTGACGATCATCCCGGAACCCTCGTCAACCATCCACACGTTGTCGTGCTTATCGACGCGGACAGAGTGGGCGAACGACGCGGCGTAGTTATCCGGACCCCACAGTCTGACGAATTTCATATTTTGGTCGAACTCGAACAGTTCCGCGGCCGTCCCGCCCCGCGAACTTCCGCCCTTGCCAGTGCGCGAGTAGACAAACAGGTGGCCTTTTGAATTCATGGAAACCCCTTCCGTTTCGCCGATCGTGTGATCGGGGATGACGAGGGGCAGAATTTCTTCGGTGATCTGTAACTTCGGGGTGTCAGCCTCAAGGGCGAGTTGCTTAGCGATGGCGGCTTGCCTCTCCGGGCTGGGAGGGCCGAACTGGGCATGGATCTTCAGCGTCCCCATGACCATCAAAACACCAAGTACGAACAATGAAAAAAGCGTCGAGAAACGTTTCATGTAATGAATCTCCTCTCGGAACTGGACATCCAGCCGGGGCATGCCCGACGGTTTCGACCTAGATTGCCACTTTTTCCACTCGAGGGGCGCTATGCTACACCCAAACATGTGCCCTGCTGCGGATATTTGTGAGACAAACTTCAGTTAAGGACTTGGGTCCGTAATGAACTCTGATTCTCTCAGGGAAGAGCGGGACGGCGGTATACTCTGCAGGCTCACAATTAAGGAATGTCCATGGCTGTAGTCTTCGCCAGACATCCAGGCCCGCCTCAAGTCTTCACCGCTATCGTTGCGGATGGCACGGGCGAGGTTCATGAAGCGCATGAAACGCGCCTCGATCACATCGTCCCGATGTAGTCTATCGATCGGCACATTTCCAAGAGATTCCGAAACGTCGAGGTGGATCATGAAATTGTTAGCGCAAATTGCAGTCCTGGGCATGCTTGCGAGTGTGAATAGTCAGGCGCAAACCAAGCCGGCGGGCACGAATGCCGTTTTTTCGCCCGCGAAATTGGAACGAATGCCGGAATCGCTGGAATTGCGCTATGCGTTGAGCGCGCTTCCCCCGCATTTGCGGGATGGCGCAACGACTTACATACTGGACCCGGACAAAGGATACGTTCTGAAGAATAAAGGAACCAACGGGATGGCCTGCATCGTTGTGCGAAGCGATTGGCAGTATACGGTGCGGCCGTTTCGTGACGATATCTTTTGGCCGGTTTGTTACGACGCCGAAGGCTCGAAAACACTGTTGCAAGATTATTTGTACGCCGCCGAATTGAGGGCCCAGGGGATGGAAGCGAAGCAAGTTCACACGGAAGTTACGAAGAGATTTGGGACTGCGGCTTACCCCAATCCGGCCCGGGCCGGAATTGCCTACATGCTTGCCCCCATCATGCGCACCTTCGGAGATTCAAAAGTGGTGGATCCTTTTACCATGAACATGCCTCACTATATGTTTTACGCCCCGAACGTTAAAGACGCGGATAT
>Ga0210409_10001925_pt1 | contig 25964 bp, 24 predicted proteins | sample IncBWH17MmetaG_FD_161649 | JGI IMG/M metagenome (GOLD analysis project Ga0210409, IMG submission 161649) | Forest soil microbial communities from Barre Woods Harvard Forest LTER site, Petersham, Massachusetts, United States - Inc-BW-H-17-M | ecosystem: Environmental > Terrestrial > Soil >...
CCTTTGTAAAGACTTCCAACTAACGCAAATTCTTTTTCCCGTTCAATGTAAATTTCACAAAGCTGTCCATCTTCCATAATCGCGACCCGCGTTTCGTGCGGGGTCGCGGAGATCACTAGCTCCTTCGACATGAAAACTCCTCGGAGGGCATGGCCGCACTCCGGCCTGGCGCACCGGGCGCGGGCTCGAATGAGAGCCCGCATGCAAATGGGTGCGCTGGGTCCCGCGATGCGGGACGGCCGGGGAAGCTAACAATGTTGAAAAATTGGCTCTTCCGCTGGGCACTTGCCTCGCTCCAAAATTTTTGTCTCTTGCCGGCGGGCCGTTCACGCGTTGCACAGCGCGGCGCGGGCCGGAAAGCAATTCTACCGGCTTAGTTGACGAAACGCCGGATACGCACGTTCATCACCAGCCCTAATGCTAAAAACACGAACAATGTGGCCGAACCGCCATAGCTCATCAACGGCAGCGGAATTCCGGTGACCGGCATGAATCCGATCACCATGGCCACATTCACCAAGACATGGAAACCCAACACTGCCGTCACGCCCATGATCAGAAACATGCCCGCCCGATCGTGCGCGCGCTGGGCGTTCTGAACCAGCCGCAACAGCAGGAACATATACAAAAGCAGCGCAACGAAGACTCCCGCAAATCCGAGCTCTTCCGCGAGCGCCGCCAGGATAAAATCCGAGTACCGCACTGGCACGAAGCCTAATTGATTCTGGCTTCCGTTGCCAAGTCCCTTGCCCCAAAATCCGCCGGACCCCACGGCGATCTTCGATTGCAGGATCTGATATCCCGCGCCTTTGGGATCCTCTTCCGGGCGCAGGAATGTTGTAACACGTTCTCTCTGGTAGGGCTTAAGAAAATGATAACCCACCGGCACCATGATGGCGGCCAGCGCCACAATGGCCAGAGAATGTTTCCATTGCAACCCTGCCAGGTAGGCCCCCACGGCTGCGAGCGGCACCAGCACCAGCGCTGTCCCCAGATCGGGCTGCAGCATGATCAGTCCGAGCGGCAAACCCATCAGCGCGGCGGCCTTGATCAAATCCACCAGGCTGAGTTCCTCCGTGCGCACCTCGGAAAAGAACCGCGCCAGCACCACGATTATAATCAACTTCACTAATTCTGACACCTGCAAAAGCCCGCCCAGAATGGGCAGCCAGCGCTTGGCTCCGAAGCGCGTGTGGCCCATAGCCAGAACCGCAATCAGCGCGACAATGGCGATCAGATACAAAAGGGGAGCCTGATCCATGATGGTGTGGTAGTCCACGCGCGACAGCAGCAGCATCAGCACGAAACCCAGGCCCACCCATTCCATCTGGTGCGTGTGCATGCCCGCGAGGTGGCTGGCATGCGTCGCGGACCAGATTTCGAGGACGCCTACGCCGCAGATGGCGAACGTCGTCGCCAGCAGCCACCAATCGTAATCGTGAATACTCGTGCCCTTCTGCATCGAGATTTTACCGGCTGGGCGGATCCGCTGTCAGTGATGGATCGTCCACGGAAGTCGGCAGCACCTTGGGCCGTCCTTCCTTCGCCGTGTACTCCTGAATTTGTATTCCGCTCTTCTTGTCGTAATACGCTTTGACGATATCGCGCACCACGGGACCTGCCGTGGTTCCCCCGTGCTCGCTGCTGCCCTGGATGACAGCGGCAACCACGATCTCCGGATTGCGCCGCGGCGCGTAGCCCACGAACCACCCGTTGGTTTCTTTTCCTTTTTGTCCCATCTTGCTTCCCGCACCGTAGCTCATCAATTGGGCCGTGCCGGATTTGCCGGAGAACTCGATGTTCTGAAGTTTCAAGCTCGATCCCGTGCCGCCTTCATTGATCACGCCATACATTCCCTGCGTGACTTGCTCGACCGTTTCCTCGGCCAGAGGAAAGCGATCCATCTTCGTCGAAAGATTCTTCAGCAAGTGAGGCTGGGGCAAGTCCCCGCCGCTGGCCACTGCGCCGATCATGCGCGCCAGTTGCAGCGGAGTGACCGTAACGGCGCCCTGCCCGATGGCCACAGAAATGGTTTCGCCCGCGTACCATTTATGGTGGTACACGCGCTGCACCCATTCCTCCGAGGGCATTAAACCGGCTTGCTCTCCCGGCAAGTCGATGCCCGTGAGGCGGCCCAAGCCCAGGCCGCTGCCGTATTGATGGATCACGTCAATTCCCAGCCGCTGCCCGAGCGTATAAAAGAAAACGTCGCAGGAATCCACGATGGCCTTGTGCAGGTCGACGACGCCATGTCCCGCAGGCCGCCAGCAGTGGAAGGTCCTTCCGTAAAATTCTGCGTGTCCCGGGCAGATGGCGGTGAAATTCGCGGGGACTCCCTTCGACTCCAGCATCGCCGCGGACATTACAATCTTGAAGACCGACCCGGGAGCAAGCTGCCCTTGAATGGCGCGATTCAGCAAGGGCGTCCGGGGATCCGAATTCAGCGCTTGCCATTCGGCCGTCGGGATGCGGATCGCAAAATCGTTGGGGTCAAAAGTGGGGCGGCTGACCATCGCCAGGATTTCTCCGGTGCGCGGATCCATGGCCACCACGGCCCCTTCTTTGTCGGCCATGTAGGTGTCCGCTACGTTTTGCAAATCGTAGTCGATCGTCAGTTGGATCGGCTTGCCCGGAATGGCGTCCTTCTGTTCCAGCCGGCCCACTTCCTTGCCAATGCTGTTGACGATCACGCGCCGCAAACCGTCCGTACCCATCAAGGTTTCGTTGTACTGGCGCTCCAGCCCCGTTTTGCCGACAATGTCGCCCGGTTTCAGGCTGGAATCGGAAGCCTCCACCTGTTCCGCGCTCACCTCACCCACGTAACCAACCGCATTGGCGAGCATATCTCCATGCGGGTAACGGCGGCGGTGGACCATCAGCATTTCCAGCACGGGAATGTCAACTCGATGGGATTCGATGAAGGCGATATCGGAGGGGCTGGCTTCGGGCTTGATCACGATGGGCTGGAATTTTGGCATGGCCCGCATCGCCTCGATCTGCTGCTTCACGTCTTCGAGTGTCATGCCCAAGCCGTCGGCGATTTGCGGTAAGAGTTTCTCCACTTGTTCGGGAGCGTCGCGCAACAACAGGACGCTGAAGGAAGGATAGTTGTCCACCAGGACGCGGCCCTCCCGATCAAGCATCGAGCCGCGCGGGGCAATAATCGGAATCGACCGCACGCGATTGCGTTCGGCCATTTGGGCGTAGCGGTCCGAATCAATGATCTGCAGCTTCCAAAAACCAAAAAGCAGCAGCGCGATCACCCCGACGATGACGTAGGAAACAACGGCCAGCCGCTCCGTGGGCAGCCGTTTGTCGTTCATTAATGAGAAGGCCAAAGCGACTCCGTGCGGCCCTCAGCGCCGCACACCCTGCGGGTTTTCTCCACACCTAACCACCGTCCACACTATCATTTGGACTGTGGGTGTGCAACATCTTGCGCACCGTATCGGATACCCCCCGGTCGCACCGACTTCAGTCTGCGGGGGCCGCGTGATCCTGGCTCGCAAGCCCGGTCTGCGATCCATTATGGAATCCCACACGCCGGAAGTCTGTGCCATCACCCTCAGGACGGCTTCCGGAAACGGTCCAGCAGCGGAAACAGGCCGATGGCGATCACGGCATTGACAAGCGATGCCATCAGGATCGGAACCGTAACGTAGCTTTCATTCCGTTGGGCCAGCAGGGACCGGGTCGTCAGCGTGAATACCGCGTGGTGGAATAAGTAAAAGCCCACCGTCAGCAGGAACCGCGCAATGGGATGTTCCACGTCGATCCGGGCCCCCAGCGAGGAGCCGAGGTATCCCACCAGTGTTTTTGCGATCCCGTAAAGGCCCAGCGGCGTGCGGCTCAGGCTATCCTGCAGCAAGCCCACCACCATGCCCAGCACCAAACCGGAGGAGGGATTGCGCTTGCTGAGCGCGAAGTACAGAGTCACCAGCAAAGGCAATTCAAGATAGTTGGCGGAGCGGATGTACACCGGGAAAAACGCTTGCAGCACCAGCGCCAGCAGCACGGCAATTGGAACTACGCCGCCGTAGTATTTGTGTACTTCAATGTGGGGCTCGGGCCCGATGTAAACTTCTGAGCTGTCCATCTTCTCCTGCTTCTATTCCCATTTCCTGGATCAGTGCGCATCGGAGGGCTTGTTCGCCGGCAGCGCTCGCGCCACCGGCGCCGATCGTGCCGCCGGAGGCGCGACCGGGGCGGCGTCCGCTTCCGGCGTTTTCTTCAGATTCAGCTCCTGCCGCGTCTGCAGGACCAGGACTTCCTCCAGACGGTCCAAATGGGCGGCCGGCTTCACGCGAATCTTCATGAAAGGCGACTTCGCGTCCGAGGAAAAGTCCACCACCTTGCCCACAGGAAGGTCCTTTGGAAAAATGCGGTCCTGCCCGGATGTCAGCACCGCTTCCCCTGCCGTAACCTTTTCATCGCTGCTGATGTATTCGAGGGAAAGTAGCGGCTCGCCCGTTCCTTTGACGGGCCCTTGCGTGCGCGTGTCCGCCAGCAGAGCGCCCACGCCGCTATCTTTGTCGCCCAGCAGCAGCACCTGCGAAATATCCGGGTACACGGCGAAGATTTTCCCGACCACGCCGTCCGGCGTGATCACGCCCATGTCGCGCCGAATGCCGTCGCGCGAACCACGGTCAATATTGACGACCTGGCTTCCGGAATCCGGGCTCCCGCCGATCACCCGCGCGGCGATCATGGCATTGTCGGAATGAGCGCTGCGAAAATTGAGCAAGGCGGCCAGCCGGTCCGCTTCCAGCGCGCGGCCCTCCAGCTCGGCATTGCGCACTTTCAGCCGGTCCATCTCGGCGCGCATGGCGTCGTTTTCTTTCTGCGCGCTGCGCAGCCCGATATATCCGCCCCAGCTGTGTTCGGCGCCCTGGACCGTCCAGGAGCCGATGCGCTGCAGCGGCGATATCATTTCCACGGCCCACACGCGGATGAGCCGCACCTGCCGCTCGCGCCTGATCTGCGCGGCCAGCAGCAGCACCTGCGCAACGACGACGCCCGTAAGCAACGTCAGTGACTTGTGTCGTGAGGGAATTGCGATCATTGGGAAAGAAAGTCAACTTTCAACAATTTTGCCGCCTGTTCGGATCAGCGTCTTGCGCCCGCCTCCCAAACTCAATCAATCGAGACCAGGCGCAACAGCCGGAAATCGCTCAGCATTTTGCCTGTCCCGAGCACCACCGATGCCAGCGGATCGTCCGCAATGGAAACCGGCAAGCCGGTTTCCTCGCGGATGCGCTTGTCCAGATTCTTGAGCAGCGCCCCTCCGCCGGTGAGCACGATTCCTCGGTCGCTGATGTCCGCGGAAAGCTCGGGCGGCGTGCGCTCCAGCGCCACGCGGCAGGCGTTCAGAATCGTGGCCACGCATTCGGAAAGCGCCTCGCGAATTTCGCTGTCATCAATCGTGACAGTGCGCGGCACGCCCTCGATCAGGTTGCGCCCCTTCACTTCCATGGTCAGCGGCTTTTCCAACGGATACGCCGACCCGATTTCCATCTTGATCTGTTCCGCCGTGCGTTCACCCACCAGCAGGTTGTACTTGCGCTTCAGGTACTGCATCACGGCCTCGTCCATTTCATTTCCCGCCACGCGCACCGAGCGCGAATACACGATGCCGCTCATGGAAATCACGGCGATGTCCGTCGTGCCCCCGCCGATATCCACCACCATGTTTCCGGAAGGCTCTTCGATTGGCAGCCCCGCACCGATGGCTGCGGCCATGGCCTGTTCCACGAGGTACACTTCGCTCGCCCGCGCGCGATAGGCCGAGTCCTGCACCGCGCGCTTTTCCACCGGCGTGATCTCGCTGGGCACCCCGATCACGATGCGCGGATGCACCAGCATGCGCCGGTTATGCGCCTTCTGGATGAAGTAGGTGAGCATTTTCTCGGTCACCTTGAAATCGGCGATGACCCCGTCCTTCATCGGCTTGATGGCCACCACATTCCCCGGCGTGCGTCCGAGCATCTCCTTGGCTTCCTTGCCTACCGCCACCACTTCCGCGCTATTCTTGTTGATGGCCACGATCGAGGGCTCGTTGACCACAATGCCTTTGCCCTTCGAGTACACGAGCGTGTTGGCCGTGCCCAGATCGATGGCCAGGTCGGAAGAAAACAGGCTAAACACCGACCGCAAGTTGTAACCGTTATTAAACATGATTCCCTCAGTGCCGGGCTGCTCGAGCGGCTGCTGGGTGCCGTCTCGGGTGGGTTGCCGCCCGGCTGCCCCTCCCTAAAATTTTCCCGGCGGATCGCCGACACGCCATGCCCTCTTAGCGGGCACGGACCGCCTATGGAATCACAATCTCAATGCGCTTGATCGCCGTCCCGCCCCGCCGGTTCTGCCCCGTCAGGACGATGGTCTGGCTGCCCCGCGCCAATGGCGCCGTAAAATATTTGAATACGCCGTCGCCCTGAACGTCCGCTACCTGTTCTCCATTGATGATGAGCGCCGCCCCTGGCTCCGTGCGCCCGGTGATCTCTACCACGTTACCATGTAACGCCGTGCTTCCGACCTCCAGCAGCATCTCCTGGCCCTTGCCTTGTGTCGCGAGCGTAAACTTAAAGGTATCACTCGGGGCGCTCACGCGCTTCTCCTGATCCGTGGCCAAAACGTCCCAAAAGTAATCACCCTGGTCAAATCCGGTTATCTCCGCGGACGTTCCCGTCACCTTGCGGTCTTCCACTATCCGGGAAAACATGGAAGTCGTGCTGATGCGCAACTCGTAGCTGACCGCTTCCGGTACAGGCTTCCATTCGAAATGCACCGGAGCGTGCTTGGGGTCCGGTACGATCAGGGGTTGCAGGTTCAGAGGCTGTGCCAAATCGGGTGGGGCCAGGACATTGGTCTTGACCACGGTCCCCCCGCTCGGCGGCACGGTCACGCGCTCCCATCGGCCAATCTCGACATGCTGGCGGCCGTCGGTGGTCGCCAATTCGGCTGTTCCGGCCGACACCGTGATTTCCGTTTCGCTCGTTTTCGGATCACTGCGCACTGCCGCGCGGCTGTTCTGCTGAACTGAGGCCACCGCGTTCGAAAACGAAACTTCGGCCTTTGATTTCGAAGACTCCCACGTGCCGGTGGCCAGATCCACGGCGCCGGAGGTTATGTGCATGGCCACGCGCGTTTCGCTGTCCCGCCCAACCGAGTTTTCCTCCACCGTTACAAGCGTGTCTGACTGCACCGTGTAGGTCGTGCCGTCGGCAAACGTGACGCGCGCGGCGCCGTCTCCGCCGGTCTGGATCAAGTCGCCCTTGTCCAGCGCCATGCGGTAATCCGCCGTGACCCACTGCACGGAATTCACCTTCTTCACCTGCACGCGGCCGTCCAGATTCACGAACTTGGCCTGCTTGGCGGTCAGTTCCGCGGTGGTCGGCGTGGCCGCGCCGATCGCTTCAGAAATCTTGGTCATTGCGCCGCTAAACGTCTCTGGAAAAATCAAATACAAGATGGCCATCACCACGGCTAGAACCAGCATCATGTAAACGGCCACGGTGCGGTAAGTGACGGTTTTCCAATAGATCTCTAAGTGCGAGGTCTTTTGACGCGGCGCGAGCGGTGGTCTCTGAATCGGCATGGAGCAATCGCTGAAATTTCACCCGATATCAAAATCTAGCATGCCGCTCCATGCCCCGCAAACCACGCTGCCGCAATGAGTTTCTCGCAGTGCAATACGCGCCGGGCACGCCAGGGCAACCGCCTGAAGCATCTGAAATTAAGGCCTATGTGTTGGCGAGGACGCCGAAAACCATGACCCATGAAAACAGCCATCCTTAGTAACCGCGAATCAGCGGCGCGCCAATTCGATCTGACCCGGAGTAAGTGGGGCGAGGGACTAAACTTATTGTGCCGGGCCATCCCGAGACCCAGACCTGCCGATAATCAGAGATTCGAGATTTGAGATGAAATTTGGTCCGGCGGGTGCCGCACCCTTGCGGGTTTCATGCGTGCGGGTTTTTGTTCTGCCCTGAATGAATTAGCGCCGTCCGATTCCCATCCAGGCATCCAAGGACATGCGATTTTCCTCCAGATGCACGAGCAAATAATAATAAAGGAAGCAATAAATCAGCTGCAACCCCGAGACCAGCCAGTCCTGCGCCAGATTTGTCCCGATCACCAGGGCCGTCATCACCAGGGCCCCCGCGATCAGTGAAAATCGCGAAAACAGCCCCAGCATCAACAGCAAGCCCAGCGTCGTTTCCACCCACGGCAACACCACGCCAAACGCCGGCAACGAGCTCGCCGGAATCAGGTGCGAGTGCTCGAAGTAGTGCGTCAAATAGGCCAGAAACGCAGCACGCCCGTTGAGCAGGCGGCTCACGCCGTGCAGAAGGATATTGGCCCCAAAGGACAAGCGCAAAATGGTATACGCGATCGCTACGTCGGAAGCTTTCGGGCTGGAAACAGTTTCCATTGGGCTGGCGGTACTAACGGTTTGGCTCACAAATCCTCCTCAATGTTCCCCAATCGGGTCGCGTCCGCGCCGGGACGCCACGGATTCCTCCGGGCCTTTGGCCGCGAACAGAACATTTTTGATTCGGTCGTGGGACGGAACACGTTTTATACCACAAGCGCCCGGCTTGCAACCTCTTCCAGTTCTAGTGGCGTAGGCTTCAACCTGCGGGCTTTAGTCCTTGCAAAGACCAAAACCCGCGGGCTGAAGCCTACGCCACAAAAACCTCAGCTCCGCAGAAATGTTCTGAGTTCCTGCGCCAATTCCTCCGGCATCTGTTCCGGAAGAAAATGCCCGGTCGGCATCGCATGCCCCTGCGCCTGGACAGCGCGGTCCCGCCAGGTCTGCAAGACGTTGTACAGGCGATGGAACGGCCCCTTTTCAGACCACAGCACCAGGAGCGGACACTGAATCTTCTTATCCAGATCCGCCTTATCGTGCGCCAAATCGATGGAAGCGGCCGCCCGGTAATCCTCGCAAATCGCATGAATCGTTTCCGGGCTGCGGAAAGTACGTAAGTATTCCTGGAATACCCCGGCCCCGATCCATTCCGGCAGCGGGTCCGTAATCTTATTGCCCCCCAGCCAGAGCAACGTGCACCTCAGGAAATACTCGGCGCTATTGGCGACCATCGTCTCCGGAAACGGAGGCGGCTGCACCAGCAGAAACCAATGGTAAAAAATTGTGGCGAACTCCTGAGTGATGCCCTGATACAGGAGATAGGTCGGCACAATGTCCAGAATGACGAGCTTGGTGAGGACCTCGGGATGATCCAGAGCCAAACGGTGCGCAGCACGCCCGCCGCGATCGTGGCCCACCAGCGCGAACTTTTCAAATCCCAGGTGCTTCATCACTTCCACCTGGTCCTGCGCCATGGCCCGCTTGGAGTACGCGAAGTGGTCCCCGCCTCCCGGCGGCTTGCCGCTGTCACCGTACCCGCGCAGGTCCGTCATCACCAGAAAATAATCCTGCGCCAGCGCCGGCGCGACCTTGCGCCACAACAGATGCGTCTCCGGAATGCCGTGGAGCAGCAGCAGGGGAGGCCCATTGCGGTTGCCGCCGTATACGGTATGAATGGTTGTCCCTGAAGTCTTAATCTGCTCGGTCTTAGAACCTTTGAAATAATCTTCGCGCGGCTGCTGGGCAGACTCAGACTCGCCGCGCATGCCGGGAACAAGCAGTGCGTTTTCGGCGACAGGCGCGAGCGCCACAGCCATGGAGTTTTTCAAAAATTCACGTCGGCCAGGATTCGGCATGGGCGCCTCCAGGGGGCAAATCTCTGTGTGAATGGATGCAACCCGCTAGGATATCGTCAAACGCCCTGCACTCAAAGGCCGGGCTGGCGGGTCAGTTTGCGACAATCCCGTGCTATAAAACAGGGAATTCAAGAAGAATACCTTTCCCGCCGCCGGATATTTTCTGACTTTCCGGCCCGTTTGATTGAGCGAGAATGGTTTTGGCCTTCTGGCCCACGGACTCGGTTCGGTACACAGCCTGTCACGGGTGTTCAGGTTTTCTCTCTCGACGGTACTCAGTCTATAGCCGCGACGAAACCTTTCCGTTTTGAGACCAGTCAACAAACAGTAAGCCATTGCACGATTCGGCAACTCTGTTCCTGTTGGCACACGGTTAGACTGACGACTCTTCTAAAATGGTTTCAATGAACCGAGTTTTCGGCCTCTGCTTGAATACATTGCGATGTCATCGAAAAAGGAGTTTTCATGGGCTTCTCTGGCGCTCGTGCCGCAATTCTCATCGTCGTCCTCTTCGCTTTGGTGCTCGGTGTGACTAAACTCAATCTTCCGGGCTGGCTCGTGCCCGTCGGACTGGTTGTCACTGCTGGAATATTGAAGGGCGCCGAAAAGAAGGCTTCAGCTTAGTCTCAGGTTAGCATTAGTAAGTCCGCTTACTCGAAACTGACCTGCTTTCCATGCGAGATACTGCGCGTCCGTCTAATCTTCAATATCAAAGACCAGGCCGGCCAATTTCCGCTCCGTACGCGCGCGCTTTCGCTTGTGCGATCGCGGCATCGAAGCGGGGAGCGCTGGTGGACTGGAAGGCGAGATACCCGCCATTTGGCGAACCGTATAACCAGTTGAAACGGTAAGTCCGGAACAGCAATTCCATATATGGGACGAGGTCCTCAACGGTGGCGGCGGATGAGGTTCCGCAGGCTCCATTGGCCACCCAACTCTTCTTGGCCGACCGGTCGCTCCACAGAGTCATCGTTCCGGCCAACTCCAACGTGCCATTGTACTTCTGCAGGAGAGGGGCAAAGACGGCGGCCCGCTTCTCGATGGCCTGGCGAAGATCATCAACGGAAGCGTGGCAATAGCCGAGGCCCACTTCGCCGCCTGATAACACCCGCAGTTTGAGATGATGCAATTGGACCTGGTCGAGCAGGCCTTCCACGATGTAGGTGGCCGCGAGGCCGTACGGCTGGGCGTCAATTCCACTGCGCTCGAGGCGGGTGAAGCCGGCGAACAAGAACCATATACTCGCGCCAGGATATTCTGCCGAGGATATATCGGCCATGCGTGCGCCGACCTGCCTCAGCAGGGTTAAAACGCCTCGCTGCGGCCGGGATGTCATCCGCGCAAGTTCGGCCACGTCGTAGGCCTTGTAGTTATTGTAGAACTCCAGATCGCAAACGATTCCGGGAGCGCCGTTCTTCCTGGCCAGGCGCAGCGCGTTCCGCCAATTTTCCAGAAAATCGTCCTGCGCCCCTGCTTTACCGTCCAAGTCCAGTCCCTGAAACATCTGAAAGTAAGGGACTTTGGAGTATGGATTCCCTTCCGCGCCGTTTGCGCCCACCATGCGGTTCAGATAAACCCAGGGCCAGATGTCCTTGGCCGTAGATTTCTTCCAGCCGGCCATTTGCGCTTGCATCAGGGACGACGAAAGTACCGGGGAGGTGTCATACGCGTCTGCGAAGGAGACGGCCAAGCCATCGTAAGGGGAACGATCAAACTGCGCGATCTTCGATGTATCCATTTGGTCGGCCACGGCGGTGTTCACCAGCATCAAGTAATGTTCGCGCAACCGGTCGCTTTTCGACGCTGAGGGAGCGGCGGCAGGTTCGGCCGGATATTCTTGCGTGGCGCTGCGCTGCTGCGGCGGACGCCGCGCAGCCGCATGAGTTAATCGATACGACCCGATCCCGGCGACGCCGGTCAGAAATGCGGCCGCCAGGAATATCAAATCCAAGTACGGCAGCGACGACTTTGGCAGGCTGCCCGGGCTTGAAATCCGCCGCTGAGGATGGCCGTGCATCCGCGGAGCATACCATCGCCTCGCCTCCACTTACAGTCACTATTCGTGACTTGTGGATACTTTCTTTTGAGAAGCTGGATGCAAATGGTATTCTGCCCACTCATTCCGGAGGTTTTGAATGTTGTTGAGTGAAAAAGTTGCGGTCATTACCGGTGGCGGGCGCGGGATTGGCCGGGCCATCGCGCTGAAATTTGCGGGGGAAGGCGCGGCCGTGGTGGTCGCGGCGCGCACAAGTTCGGAAATCGAAGCGGTGGCCGGGGAGATTCGCAAATCGGGCGGGCGCGCGGCGGCCGTTGAGGCGGATGTCGCGGATGAAAAGCAATGCGAGAGGCTCATCCACGAGTCCGAGTCCCAATTCGGCCGGGTCGATATCCTGGTGAACAACGCCGGAGAATACGGTCCCGTAAAGCCGGTCGAGGAAATCAGCCCCGCCGAGTGGGATCGCGTGATCGCTGTGCACCTGCGGGGCGCTTACCTGCTGACGCGCCTCGTGCTGCCGGGAATGTACGCTCGCGGTTCAGGGGTAATCCTGAATATTTCGAGCTTGTCGGCGAAGTCGGCCTTTGGCTGGGGATCGCCCTACGCTGCAGCCAAGTCGGGCATGCTGGGGCTGACGCGCGTCGCCGCCGCCGAAGCGGCCCGCAAAGGCGTGCGCGTGAACGCGATCTGCCCCGGACCGGTCACGGAAACGAAGATGTCAAAGGATTTAGGCCAAACGCTGGCGCAACGCCTGGGAGTTTCCAAGGAGGAGCAGCTCAAGGGCTTTTTGAATACGATCCTGCAGGGACGAGGACAGACGGCCAACGAAATTGCCGCCGCCGCCCTGTTTCTCTGCTCGGATCAGGCCAGCGCGATTACTGGGCAGGCTCTGAACGTGGACGGCGGAGCTGCTTTTTACTGATTTCCTCCGCTGCCGCCAAAGCACGCTTTGCTTGCTGCCCCGCCACATCGAGTCCCCACCGGCTCGCTCGATCGACCAGATAAAAAACCAGGGCTGCCATGGCGCAGACGATAAAAATGCCTGTAAACAGGATGAGTGCGGCAACCATTTCCTGCACAAAGTAGACTTGCAACCCGACAAAAGCCGCAAGTGCTATCCACAACCATTTTCGAGCTTTTTGCTCGCTGAATACTCCACTGACCTTCACTAAGATGGCCCCCTCTCCACGCTAAAGACTTAGATGCAATTCGCCGCCCAGAAGAGACAAGATCAGTCTAAATCCTAAATGACCCTTTTTCATATGGTACGGGCGTGGGATGGGCCGTGGGACCGAGGACGCAGTAATACTAGTACTGTGGAAAAAAACAAATCTACAGGAATCGGGAGGGCGTCCTTGCGTTTTTCATAGGCACTGGCATTCTTTCGACAAGCTTTCAACTATTGGTCAGTCTCTCCCCAACAAATTCGAACGACATTCATCTTATGAGGCCTCTCTCTATTGGGCTGCCCGAGGTCCTGGAGGGACGTCACAGTGCAGCCTATCGTGAAGACCGTGGATGCCGGTTGCTGTGATTCAACGCCCCGGAGAGGTGAAACAATCTGGTCGCTCTGTGCCGCCCCTTCTGGGTTGGGGCTTCTTCTGTTACTCCGGCCAAACATTCGGGCGGTAGGCGACGTTATTCCGTCCCTAAAGGGACTAGCCAGGATGCCAGGAGCGAATCTTCGATCTCTGGAATGACTTCCGCCGTAGATTCCACGCGGCGGGCGCAGATTGAATTCGGATTCAGTCCCGATCAGACACGGCGGCACGGGTTTGGTAGTGACTCGCCGGCACTTTTGCAATGAGCCACCGGTAAAAATCGCCGGCGGGACGCCGGCGCTACTGAGACCCGCACGCCACTGGGCGAGTGCTACAGCAACATCTTCTTAATCTCGCGCTCATACTCCGGGAAATAGCGGCTGATGATGGACAGATCAAAGCGCTTGAGGATCGATTCCTTGGGCTCGCGCTCCAGCAGAAATTCGAAGGATTTGCGGATGAGTTTTTCCGGTTCTGCAGTTGCGCCCGCAAGTCTTGCGTGCTCCTTGGGATCGAGCGCGACCTGGTGAACGGATTCACTTCCCGCTTCGATCACGCGGACGCGGAAATGGGAGGTGTCCAACTTTTCGATTTCAATTTTTGCCGCCACGGCTGGTTCTCATTTCGTCTCGAGATGGATGCCTGCTCGGGGCCAAGCTGTGGTAGCCCGCGTCTTCAGACGCGGGGATTTTTCGCCGTAACAATGGAACATCCTCACCTCTAAAGAGGTGAGCTACAGCAATTCTACCGGAATGCGGAGACATAGTATGAGCCGCGGTACGTGAGCTTTGACCCGGACGGAACATTTGCGCTGGCAGCCAACTCGACGCGCAGCGCGCGCCAGCCGGGGCGCGCGGTTCCCGCCGAAGGATAAAAGCCGAGCGTGTATTGCGCGCTGATGGCCAGGGCGATGCGCCTGTAAATTTCGCTTAAATTTCCAATCTCGCGCAGAAAATAAAGCTGGCCGCCGGCGCGCCGCGCCAGCTCCGCAAGATACAGCGTGTAGTTCGGCATGTTCTGCTTGCGCGCGTCCGCGGTGACCAGCATTTCGTTGCGATGCGCCACCAGCCACTCCGGCGTCATTCCGCGCGGGCGATTCTCGGTGGAGACGATGAACAGCGCGATCCCGCCCGTGCCCAGTTCGCGCGCCACGTCTTCAAAGGCCAGGCGCTGCGCCCCCGCGCCCGTTCCCGGCAGCGCGCTGCGCGGGTCCCAGGTGAGGCCGAGGCCGCTGTCTTGCCCGTCTGTAAGCAGAACGACGGCCTTACGCCCTGTTCGCCCCTGAAACAATTCGCGCGCCGCGAGAAACACCGATTCATAAATCCGCGACTCGGAGGAATTCTCCACCCGCGCGAGATACTTGGACTCGATAGCTCGGTCCAGCAGCGCGCGATTTTTCGAAAATGGCAGGAGCAGGTGCGCCTCGGAGGAAAACGACACGACGGCGATTTCGTCCGCGGGAGAAAGATTTTCCGCGAGCGAGCGCGCCGCGCCGCGCATTTCCGCCAACTGGTGAAAAATGCTGGGGCTCGCGTCGATCACCAGGGCAATGCTGGCCGGCGTGGCCGAGGCATCGAACGAAGCGATCTCCTGCGCCGCGCCGTCTTCAAACAATTGAAAATCGTTTTGGCCCAGGCCGCGCACCTGAGTTCCGTCCGGCGCCGCGACCGTGCAGGGCACCTGGACCAGAGTGACGCGCGAGCGGATCGCGCCTTCGGCCGGGGAGGGAGAGGAATCTTTCGCCGTTGCGCGCAATTCGCCGGACGCTGGATCGCGCGCAAGAGCAATGTCGCGCCCCAGCGGAATCGGACGTTGCAGTTTTTGAGATTTTGCGGAGGGAGCTTCCTGAGGCGGCGCGCCGCCGGATCGCGCATCGGCTGCGTTCAGAAGGAGCAACGCTGCTACCGGGAGTAGCATGGCGCATGGAGAAATGCGATACACGGCCACAGTATGCCAGATATGTTTTTGTAGCACAGACTTCACAGGCTGCGGAAAAAATGTCTTGCTTTGTCATTCTGAGCGAAGCGAAGAATCTCTCTTCGATTTAACAATAAGAAAAAAACAAGGAGAGATTCTTCGCTTCGCTCAGAATGACAGCGCTTTGGGTTTTCCGCAACCTGTTCAGCCTGTAGAGTTCCATTTGATCTTGGCTTGCCTGCGCGGCCCGGGCGTATTGATGGAAATCCACAGACTAAAGTCTGTGCTGCTTAGAGGTCGAAGTCGCGCAATGGTTTTTCTACGGGCTGGTCCTTGGCTTTCTTGAGCGCTTCCTCGAACTTGCGGTTGAGGACATCTTCCTTTTTGCTCTCGGCCGCCCAGGAATCGCGGAACTTGTCTTCGCGCTTCTGGGCCTGATCGGCAAGGATGCGCGCCGCGTCGCTGATGTCCACGTCGGGCGCGGCCTTGATCGGCGCCGTGTGCGCGAGCACCACGGCGAGGTCCGTGTCCACAGTGAGTTTTGCCTCGCAGCAGGGGCAGGTCACTTCAATGGTTGGCGCGGGCTTTTTCGGCATGAGGATATATTACGCCCAAAATGGTTTCGTGGCGCACGCTTCAGCTTGCGGGGGTTGGCCCTTGCCAGGATTAAGCCCCGCAAGCTGAAGCGTGCGCCACCAGCTTCCCGCTTGATTTTCCGGCGACGGCTGCTGCAAAATTCATGCATGGCACTGGAATTCACCACCTCTTGTCTAAAAGATTCGGTCGACCTTCTCCGCTTTTACAAGCGCTTGGGAGACCGCGCGATGGAGCAAGCTTCCGACGAAGCACTGTTCGCCACCCTCGACGAGGAGTCCAATTCCATCGCCATCATTGTGAAGCATCTTGCGGGCAACATGCGCTCGCGCTGGACCAATTTCCTCACCAGCGACGGCGAAAAGCCCGATCGCGATCGCGATTCGGAATTTGAAGCGCCGCCGAAAACCCGCGCCGAGCTCTTGGAGCTGTGGGAAACCGGCTGGCAACTTGCGTTTGACGCGCTGGCTCCGCTGACCGATGCCGACCTCTCCCGCACCGCTTACATACGCACCGAGGCGCATTCCGTCATGCAAACCATCCACCGGCAGGTGGCGCACTACGCCTACCACGTCGGACAAATCGTCTATCTCGCCAAGCACTTCGCCGGACCGGACTGGAACGCTTTGACCATCCCGCGCCGCAAATCCGCGGATTTCAACGCCAAGGTTGCTGCGGGGAAAGCTTCTCAGCGCTAACTAGTCGCAAACGCAGGGCGTGCTTCCGAGTGGCACAGGCTTCAGCCTGTGAGGTTTTGCGCTTCCTAAGTTTAAACCCCACAGGCTGAAGCCTGTGCTACCAAAACGTTTCGTCGTACAATGTTTCGTTGAATGGGTGTCTTGCGGATCGATCGCGCGGAATTGTCATAGCGCAATCATTGGTCGGCGAGCGGCAATCATCTGCAAATTCGCCGGGGAGGCAATTCGATCATGGCATGCGGATGCGGTTTCACGAGGCGCGATGTGCTGCGGGCCGGTTCTCTCGCGGCGGCCGGATTGTTGACCGGCGTAAGGCTCGGAGCACAGGCTACAAAGGGCATGCGCATTGATATCCACGCGCATCTTTGGACCACCGACTATCTCGACTTGTGCCAGAGCTACGGAAACGTGGACACCGGAACGCAGCGCAACAAGGGCGCGGGCATGGGCCAGGAGGAGATGGACAAGCGCTTCGCCCTGATGGAAGCGAACGGCGTCGAGATGCAGATTCTGGACATCTGCCCGCAGGCGCCGCACTTTGAAAATAAAGAGCACGCCGTGAAAGCCGCGCGCATGGCCAATGACCTGTACGCGGAGGCCGTGAGCCGCTGGCCGAAAAAATTCAAGGCCTTCGCGGCGGTGCCCCTGCCTCATGTGGACGAAGCGCTCAAGGAACTCGAACGCGCGCTCGATCAATTGAAATTTGTGGGCGCGACGATCGAGACGTTTGTCGGAGCGCATTCCGTCGCCGATCCCGCCTTCGCGCCGTTTTATCAGGAGCTCAACCGGCGCGCCACCGTGCTGTACATTCATCCGTCCGGGAACGGCATTGATTCTCCGTTCGTGATTCCCTTCAACCTGCGCTGGGCGATCGGAGCGCCGATGGAAGACACCGTTTCGGTGATGCATTTGATCGAAGCGGGCGTTCCGCAGAAATACCCAAAACTGAAAATCGTCAATTCGCATCTGGGCGGGATGATCCCCATGGTATTTCAGCGCCTCGACAATATTTCCAAGTGGGAGCATCCCTTGCCGGAGCTGCCGACGATCACCGCCAAGCGTATGTGGTATTGCAGCGTGGGCCACGGACATCCGCCGGCGCTGCGAGCCGCCGTGGATTCGATGGGCGCCGACCGCATTTGCCTCGGCTCGGATTATCCTTACGAAGGCGGAGAGCTTTACAATCACGCCGTTCAATACATCAGCGAGTCCGGCCTGAAACCCGGGGATGCGGAAAAAATTCTGGACCGGAATGCCGCTTACGTGCTCGGACTCGCGTGACCACAATCCCAACGCCGATCACGGCAAAAACTAAACCGCAGCTCACGCGCAACCAGATTCGCAGCTTCTGGGCCGCGTGGGGCGGGTGGAGCATGGACGGAATGGACTCGTTCATCTATTCCCTCGTGCTCGTTCCGGCGCTGACGGAACTGCTGCCCCGCTCCGGAATTCCCGCCACCACCGCGAATGTCGGCTATTACGGCGGCGTCTTCTTCACCCTTTTTTTGATCGGCTACGGCACGGCGCTCATCTGGGGACCGGTTGCGGACCGCTTCGGCCGCGTGCGCACCATGATGTTCAGCATTTTGTGTTTTTCTTTGTTCACGCTGCTGGCCGCTTTTGCCACGGGCATCTGGAGCCTCGCAGTGTTCCGCTTCATGGCGGGAGTCGGCATCGGCGGCGAGTGGTCGATTGGAGCTTCGCTCGTTTCCGAAGATTGGCCCGAGGAGCGGCGCACCATGGGCGCGGCGCTGATGCACACGGGCTACTACATCGGATTTTTTCTTGCGGGGATCGCGAATATTTTCATCGGCAGCCGTTACGGATGGAGGGCCATGTTCGCGCTGGGCGGCGTGCCCGCGCTCTTGATTGGCTTGATTCGCAACAACGTGCATGAGCCCGCGCGCTGGGAAAACAGGGTGCAGGAACTCGGCGGGAAGTGGGCCATGCACAGCGCGTTTCTGAAACTTTTTACTCCGCAATATCGCCGCAAGACGATTGTCAATTCCCTGTACTTGATCGTATCGCTCGCCGGCTTGTGGGCAGGCTCAGTTTATGCGCCGACGGCGATGACTTTCATCGCGCAACGGGCCGGGCGCACGGCCGCGGAGAGCGCGCGGCTCGCGTCCTACTCCACGGCGTTGCTCGGAATTACGACGGTCCTCGGCGCATTGATCGTACCTTTCCTTGCGGACTGGCTGGGCCGTCGCGCCACGCTTGCGATTTTCTACGTCGTCATGATGTTCGCGATCTGGCTGGCATTCGCCCGCGTGTTTTACATGCAACAGAACGCCATCGCGTGGTTCCTGGTGTGCTCCGTGCTGCTCGGCCTCGGAGGGGCAAATTTCATCGTGTATTCGTTCTGGCTGCCCGAACAGTACGGAACGGAGTGCCGCGCCAGCGCCTTTGCATTCATCACCAACCTCGGACGCTTCTTCGCCGCAGGCTTCACCTTTCTGGTCGGCGCCGGAATTCGCCACTTCCAGACGTTCGGAATCCCCGTGGCGATGATGGCCCTCGCTTTCATCGTAGGCCTCGCCCTCGTTCCTTTTGGCGAAGAAACCAAAGGCCAGCATTTGCCCGCCTGAAGATTTTAGTGGAACACGCTTCAGCCTGTTGGTTTTCAATTGTTGAAATTAAATTCAAATGCGACAGTCCCGCCGCGGCGGGACCGTCCTACTTTACGTTGACCGGGGAGTGTGAATGGCATATGTTGTGGCGCAAGACGACGTTCAAATACCGGCAATTGCAGAACAGGAAGTGACGCGATGAACCCAGTCGGATCACAGGAACGCATCGAGTCCGCCGCGCCCGAACGCGGGGCTCGCATCGCGCGCTATGCAGGCAGGACGGGAGACAACTCTCTTGGCCGCTCGCTCGGGTATTTCATCCTGCGCCTTTCGCTGGGCGTCGACATGCTCATGCACTACGTCGTAAGAACCTGGGGCATCAGCAAGGATTTCGTTCCCGTCACGGAAAAAATGTTCGAGGGCAATCTCTTGCCCATGTCGTGGGTGCATGTCTTCCTGACGATCCTTCCTTACTTTGAGGGCTTGCTCGGAGTACTACTGATAGTGGGATTTCTATCGCGCTGGGCGATCACGGCGGAGGGCTTGCTGGTCACTGTGTTGCTATTCGGCACCGCGCTGCGATCGGATTGGACCGTCGTTTCTCACCAGATGATCTATCTCCTGTTTGTTTTCATCCTGCTGGCGGTGGAAGAATACGACTATTTTTCAGTCGATGCGTTTCTCGCGAGACGCCGCCAGTAGGATGGGCTTCAGCCTCTCGGTTTTGGTTCCAAAGTTCGCAAACTCAAACCAGACAGGCTGAATCCCGTCCCACTTTTAAATCTGAGAGTCCTTCTCCGTCTCGGCGGGCAGCATCCACAGGCCCCCGATTTTTCCGGAAGGATCGAAGGCGATTCGAACGATCATGGGCCCGTTTTCGAATTCGCACCGCACATCCACGCGATCAAACTCAGGATCCTTGCGCGCCGCCCGGATGGTCTTGAACGGACCAAGGTGCATCATGACGTGCGTCCAGGACGCTTCCAAACGGTCGGTGGACATGGCCTGTTTCATCTGATCGTCGAATCTCGTGCTCACCTCTTTGAACTGCTGCTGCCGCAAGAGATCGGTGATCGCTTTGGCCGACGCTTCCATGGTCTCCGCGCTGACGTCGGAAACCGGAGCGATCCGGAAGTAGATGATCTGGTTTGTGTCGTCAAACATCAGCCTCAATTCGACTTTGTAATGTTCGAATTGGCTTTTCGAAACGTAAACCGGCGCGCCCTGCACGGTCCTTGTGGTTTGCGAAATTTGCGACTGGAATGCGCCGGCCACAGCGGCCAATTCTTCCCGCGCGCTTTTCAAGTCGCTTTCACTCACGGAATCCTTGAGGTCGGCGCTGAAGCGCTCGCGAATGGACGCCAACCCACCCTGGGCGAAGTTGTCCATGACGTCCTTGGTGATGGACAGGCGCTTCTCGTCGGACGTTTGCGCCAGCGCGAGCCCTTGGATCCCCAAAATGATGGCGAGAAGCAACAGGAAATTTCGAAGCGCGCGCATGGCGACCTCCAGCGGTTCAAACAGAGGCTATGTATTGGCACGGTAGCATAGTGCGAGGGGTAGTTCCACTGTGGCGCATGCTTCAGCTTGCGGGTTTAGATTTTGCAGCAACATGAAACTCAACCAAGCCAAAGTCGCCATGTGCCAATTCGATCTCGAACGGGCCAGCGGCTAAAGCCGCATTCTATCGGCACACTTTTCGGCACGGCTGAAGCCGTGCCCTACAAAGCATTGGCAAATAATTGGATTGACTTGAAGCATGTTCTAATCATTTACAGCGTGAACAATGGCCGAAGTTCTCGCACGTCGCGCACTTCTTCAAGAGCGTTCACGCGCTGGATGAGGTTTGCCGTCCGTTCGGCCCCCAGCACCGGGGCCATCAGGTCGCGCACTTTGGCGTTCAGGCCCTCGGTGCTCAACGGGTTTTCCTTTGTGCCGGGAGGAAAGCGGGTGAAGTGGCTCACCGTCCGGCCATCCTTGAGCGTCACCTCCACCATGCCGCTGCGCGGCGCGGCCGGATCCACCAGCTTTTTATCGGCCACGAGTTGCACACGCTCCTTCACGCCTCGGATCTGCGGGTCCGCCATGCGCTCATGCGAGTGGCTGTCCGCGAAGGAAACAGCGCCATCGACCAAGGCCACCGCAATGATGTACTGCAGGTTGACGTCCGGCATGGAACTGTTGTCCACGATCGCCGCGCCGTCCGCCGGAAGGCGGACGACGATGCGCTCCACGTTATCCACTCGCAGCGAGTTTTCCCGTCGCAGGGTGAGGAACGCGTCCAGGGCGGACTGAATGGGATAGCCGACGGAATAAGTTTTGATGGACGTCTCGGCGATCCAATAGCGGCTGCCCAGGCCGGCCACAATTTCCGCGGGATGCGGCTGCGAGGAGAGCGCCTCGAGAACGTTGTGCTCGCAGTCGAAGACGTCGCGCACGCCGGTAAACCCTGCCTGGACCATGGTGGCCGCGGTCACGCCGTTGCGCGCGCCCATCCCGGAGAAGTCGAACGCTTTTTCCACGTGCTCGTTGTCAGAAGTCCAACTCCACAAGCCGGACACTTGTTGCGCGGCGTAGGAGAGCGCGTAGCGCATCCCTGTTTCATCAAGGTGAGCGAGCGACGCCGCGGCTCCCACCGCGGAGAACGTGGAGCCGACGCCCTCCGCGCTGCGGTGCGTGCCGCGCACGAGGTCCGGCCCAAGCGCCATGAGAAAACGGCAGCACACGTCGTAGCCCAGCACAACGGCGCGCAGGAGATCCGTGCCGGAGCGGCCTTCGCGTTCCGCCATGGCCAGCGCGGCGGCCACGGAAGAGCAGCCGGGATGCGTCTTGGTGACCAGTTCGACGTCGTCGGTTTCGTCGGAATGGCCGCACATCCCATTCGCCAGAGCGGCGTTGACCGCCGAGGTCTTGATATTCGTGCCGATGACTGAAGATTCCGGGACGCCGCCTTGCGCCCGCGCGTAAGCGATGGCCATTTCTCCGGGCTTGAGGCGGCTGCCCGATACCATTGCGCCCAGCGTGTCCAGGATATGGTGCTTGCCTTCAAGCGCAACATTGGGCGGGAGAGCGCGGTCGCGCGCCTGCACCATGTAGCGCGCCAACTGGCCGGTAAGATCGGTTGCCGCCGGCGCGGCCGCCTTGGAAGATTCCTGGCGGGGGCGCAGAGTGGCGCTCGTCAACCGCTCTATTGGGAGGGCGGTGGCCGCGAGCACTTCGCCCGCGGCCTGCAACATGCGGCGGCGCGTCAGGCCCGCGGGGTACGAGCCGTCCGTTGTGGCGGACCTGCCGCTGCGATCGTTATTCACGTAGCCCTCCTCGGTGAAACTGGAATTTCTTTTTGCGCGATTTGGGATTCAAGACACTTTACAATTTTCGCGGGATTCCATCACGAGGTTTGTTTTCAGTGGCACACGCTTCAGCCTGTGGGGTTTCGTCCATGGAATGGCCAAAGCACACAGGCTGAAGCGTGTGCCACTTGTTCCGTGCATTTAAAAATCGCGATTTTTTGATATAAAGTGACGAAGTAAATGAGTGCCGCGACGGCGGGTAAAATCGTCACCGCGAGAACATCGGAGAAAGCCATGAGGAACAGGTTTGTGCACATTCTCGCTATAGGACTTATCCTATTTCTAAAATGCGGGCAGGCATACGCGCACCACGGATCGTCAAACTACGACATGTCGAAATCCGTTTCGGTGAAGGGAACGGTTACTCAATTTGCGTTTATGAACCCGCACTCCGCGATCCATCTTGATGCGAAGGACGATCACGGCAACGCCGAACAATGGCTCATCGAAGCCGATAGCCCGAACAACCTCGCCAGGGCCGGCTGGACGAGAGATTCGCTCAAGCCGGGAGACGTCGTCACCATCGTCGGAAACCGCTTGAAGGACGGCGCAAAAGTCATGCGCCTGCAAAAAGTAATTTTCTCCGATGGCCGGGAGCTGAAGCCGCGCGAGGGCGACGAATATTGATCCCGGCCCGTCGGAATGCGGTGACGCGATGAGACGATCGCGAAGGAGTTTGTGATGCGAAAATGCTCGACGGTTCTGGGCTTTGCTCTCTTTGCGGCGCTATTGCTTCCGGCCTTTGCGCGGGCTCAGAACGGGGACCACTCGAGTGCGGCAAAAGTTCCGGCGGCGGCTGCACCGGGAGCGGGTCTTACCGGGGTGTGGACGCAGTTCCCGCGCATCGGCGGCCGCAGCGCGGGCGAGGGCGGCTTTGTTTTCAGCAAAGAGGAGCCGCCGATGACGCCCTGGGCGGAAGCAAAATTCAAGTCCACGAAGGCGCCTCACACCGGCGGTTACACGGGAGAATCGGACGACACAACTTTGCGGTGCTACCCTCCCGGCGTGCCGCGGATTTATCTTTTTAATTTTCCCATGGAAATTTTCGTGGTTCCCGGCCGCGTGCTCATCGTCCACGAATTCGGCCACTTCATCCGCCAAATCTGGACCGACGGACGGCCGCATCCCAAGGATCTCAATTCCAGCTGGATGGGCGACTCCATCGGAAGGTGGGAGGGAGATACTCTCGTCGTCGATACCATCGGCTTCAATGACAGGACCTGGCTCGATCAAGTCGGCCACCCGCATTCCGACGCGTTACACCTCATCGAGCGCATCCATCGCACCGCGCCGGACTTGCTGCAAATTGATTTTACGTTTGATGATCCGAAGGCTTATACGAAGGTGTGGACCGGGACGAAACAATTCAAGCTGCGTCCGGACTGGCACATTTCGGAATATGTCTGCGAGGAAAATTTCGACAATAAAGAAATCCAGGAAATCAGCAAGTAGCCAGTGGCACAGACTTCAGTCTGTGGGTTTCCGCCACAGTCGCCCAGGTCACGAGCGCCAGCCAAGATCAAATGAAAGCCCCCAGACTGAACAGGCTGCGGGAAAAATGTCTAGTTTTGTCTTTCTGAGCGAAGCGAAGAATCACTCTTTGATTTGAGCATAAGAAAAGAAACAAGGAGAGATTCTTCGCTTCGCTCAGAATGACAGCGCTTTGAGTTTTTCCGCAACCTGTGAAGTCTGTGCCACCGGCTATTTCTCCGCGTTGCCCGCAGGCTTCTCGGGCGCGTACTTTATCAGCTTGCCTCCTTCCGATTCGTAGACTTGCGCGCCAATCGCGCCAGCAATTTTGAACCCTTTGCTTTCCAGCAAGTCGGCCGCGATTCCCGCCCGGTGCGCGTGATTGGATACCAGAATGAGCGGTTTGTCCTTGGGGATTTCGGCCAGATGCTTTTCGAGGTCCGCCGCCTGAATGTTGAGGTACACAGGAAACCCGCCGTTCTGCGCAATTTCAGTGGGGCGCCGCACATCGATCAACAGCACACGCCCGGGCGTTGCGAGCAGCGCGTCAAATTCCGCGCGGGTGAGGATCTTCGCTTTGGAAGCGGGCGCGGCGCCCGGTTGCTGCGCGAAAGTTGCCGCGCTTGCCAGCAGGATCAGCAGAACGAGTTTCTTCATAAGGCAGCTCCCCGTTTTGTCGAAAGGATGCAAAATCTAGCCTGCCATTCTCTCACTCCATCGCGGCATTGCAAAGGAATCGTCGCGCTGTCCTGCGGACTTGGCAGCGCCAAGCCGCCGTACGAAAACTCTGTTTTGTGTTGTCCGGCGATGCCGCGCTAGCGCGCTCCCAAGAAGACAATCACGGCAGGCAAGAACCTGTTGCATAATGCCGGCGGTCACAAATGGCGTGCGGCACCAGGGGGGTTGAGCAATGCGAACCATTACGCTGGAAGAGCACTTTTCGACGCCTGAATTCCTGGAAGCTATGGCTGAAGTGCGGCAAGGCGATCCGGTGGTTGATATGTGGCGGGCCAACCGGGACAAATTGTTCGATGTCGGAAAGGATCGAGTGGCCGATATGGACGCGGCCGGGATTGCTGTGCAAGTGTTGTCGCTATCAGGGAGCATGGACAAACTTGATCCTGCAATGGCCACCGGGCTGGCGCATGACACAAATGACCGGCTTGCGGACGCCGTGCGGGCGCATCCGGACCGCTTTGCGGGCTTCGCGACTCTCGCGCTGCAGGAACCGGAAAAGGCGGCCCTGGAATTCGAACGTTGCGTCCGGCAGTTGGGATTCAAGGGCGCACTGGTCTATGGAACGACCGAAGGCCAATTCCTGGACCATCGTCGCTTCACGCCCTTCTTTGAAGCGGCGCAGGCGCTGGACGCTCCGGTGTACCTCCATCCGTGGCTGCCTCCGGACGATGTGCGGAAAGCCTATTACGGCGGATTACCCGGCGATCTGGGATTTGTTCTTTCCGCACCCGGATGGGGGTGGCACGCGGAGGCCGGGATGCATTGTCTGCGTCTGATCATTTCCGGCCTGTTCGACCGTTTTCCCCGGCTAAAGATCATTATCGGGCACCTGGGGGAAGGCCTGCCCTTCTACTTGGATCGCAGCGACGTATTCCTGGCCCGGAGCGCGGCGCACCTGAAGCGCCGCGTTTCCGAGTATTTCCACGAAAATTTCTACGTCACGACGAGTGGGTGTTTCACTCTGCCCCCATTCCTTTGCGCCTCGCAAGTCGTGGGAGTCGACCGGATTCTTTTTTCCGTGGACTACCCCTACGACTCGAACGCCACCGGACGAGCCTTCCTGGACGCGCTTCCGGTCAGCGCGGAAGACAAGGCGAAGATTTCGCATGGCAACGCCGAGCGCCTCCTCAAGCTTTAAACCGCAGGGCTTGGCGCTGGACCATAATTATTTCGAGAAGCGCACTTGCCTGTGCGAATCAGGACCCTACTGGTCCTTTCCGCCCACCTGCACTTCAAAGCCGTCTGGATCGCTGAAGTGGAAGCTGTGCTCCGTCGTCCGCGTTTTGAAGCCGCGCCGCTTTAATTCTTCCTCCACCTCGCCTTTCACATTCTTGTCAGTGTCCCAATTGGCGATGGTCAAGCAG
>Ga0210409_10001926_pt1 | contig 25956 bp, 18 predicted proteins | sample IncBWH17MmetaG_FD_161649 | JGI IMG/M metagenome (GOLD analysis project Ga0210409, IMG submission 161649) | Forest soil microbial communities from Barre Woods Harvard Forest LTER site, Petersham, Massachusetts, United States - Inc-BW-H-17-M | ecosystem: Environmental > Terrestrial > Soil >...
GCCGCAGCCAGAACCTGGTGGGAGGGGGGGGTCCCCAGCCGCCCCGCTCCCACCAGGTTCTGGCTGCGGCGAAGGCAGGAGGGGTCGCGCGCGCACTCCCGGAACCGCTCCTTCGAGGCCCGCACCTGCACGGCCCCGATCGTCATCACCTCCGAGCGGTCGTCCGTGTCCACCACCCGGGCCACGATGCGGCCCTGCTCGAGCTCGGCTCGCTCCAAGGCAGTGAAGCCCTCCTCGCCGGGGTAGGCGGCGAGGGGGCCGAGGCCGTCGACCGGCGCGCCCCGGGCCCAGAGCGCGAGGAGGGCGGCGGCCAGGACGTTCACAGGCTCAATCTTAGCCGAACCCGCGCGCTTCGGCCCCGGCCCGCGGCGGGGACTGGTAAGATCCGCGGGGGAGACGGCATGACAAACGAGAAAGACAAGGCGTACCCCTGGTTCGTGGTCGGCGACATCAACGGCTTCTTCGGCCTGATGTTCGACAACCTCACCGTCCTCTCTTTCCTGGCCGGGATCCTGATCTTCGCCTTCGGCTACCCGGCGGACATCGTCTACACCCGCATGTTCCCGGGCACCGCCTTCGGCGTGCTCTTCGGGGACCTCGTCTACACGGCGATGGCGCGGAGGCTCGCCAGGAAGACGGGTCGGACCGCCATCACCGCCATGCCCCTGGGCCTCGACACGCCCTCCACCATCGGAATCGCGCTCGTCGTCCTGGGCCCCGCGTTCCTTTCCCTCAAGGGCAGACTCCCGGAGCGGGAGGCCGCGCTCATGACTTGGTACATCGGCATGGCCACCATGGTCATGATCGGCCTCGTCAAGCTGGTTCTCTCCTTCACCGGGCCTTGGGTCCAGAGGGTGGTGCCGCAGGCCGGGCTTCTGGGATCCATAGCCGGGATCGGGCTGGCCCTCATCGGCTTCATCCCCCTCGTAGACGTCTTCGGCCTGCCCCTGGTGGGGATGGTCTCGCTCGGTCTCATCCTCTACAACCTGGTGGCCGGCATCCGCCTCCCCCGCAACTTGCCCGGGGTGCTGGTCGCGATCGCGGTGGGGACCCTGCTCTATCACGTCCTCGGACCCGCGGGGCTGGTGGGCGGGGCCTACCAGGCGCCCCAGGCGGAGTTCCACTTCGGCCTCCCGCTTCCCACCCTCGCCTTCCTCAAGGGCCTCGTGCCCGCGCTCACCTATCTGCCCATCGCGTTCCCTTTCGCGCTCCTCACCGTGGTGGGGGGCATCAACGTCACGGAGAGCGCGCGGGTGGCGGGGGACGACTACAGCACCCGCGACATCCTCCTCACGGAGGCGGTGGCCACCCTCATCGCCGGGGTCTGCGGGGGCGTGGCCCAGTCCACGCCCTACATCGGACAGCCCGCCTACAAAGGGATGGGGGCCCGCGCCGGGTACACGCTCCTGACCGGCCTCTTCATCGGGCTGGGCGGGATCTTCGGCTACGTCTCCTACATCGTGGAGCTCATCCCCCGCGCGGTGCTGGCCCCCATCCTGATCTTCGTGGCCCTGGACATCATGGCCCAGGCCTACCTGGCCTGCCCCGCCCGCCACGCCCCCGCCGTGGCCTTCGCCCATTTCCCGACCGTGGCCCGGTTGCTCTCCATCAAGCTCGGCAACCCCGCCATCGTGCCCGCCGAGCACTTCCGGGCCCTGCTCACCGCGCCCGGGAAGGAGCTGCCCGAGGCGCTGGTGACCCTGGCCCTGGGCAACGGCTTCATCCTGACCGCCATGCTCTGGGGGGGCTTCCTGGCCGAGCTGATCGATCGCCGGCTGCCGCGCTCCGCCCTCTACCTCGGCATCCTGGCCGTCTTCACGTTCTTCGGGGTCGTCCACTCCGCCTCCCCCGACGGCAACATGTATCTGCCCTGGACACTGGCCGACGCGCAGCAGCGCATCATCCCCTACCAGTTCGGGCTCGGCTATCTCGTGCTCGCGGTCTTGTTCCTGCTGCTCGGGCTCACCCGGGAGAGCCGCGAGGCCCCACCCGCCAGCCTGGAGCATCCCGGAGTGGGGGCTTAGGACGTCTCAGCCCTTGATGGTGACGATGGGAACGAGCCGGGCCACGCGGCGGGCGAGGCCGGCGCGGTGTGTTGCCTCCACGACCGCGGTCACGTCCTTGTAGGCGCCCGGGGCCTCCTCCGCCACGCCCCGCAGCGAGGGGCTGCGTATCAGGATGCCCCGCCGCTTGAGCTCGTCCACGACCTGTCGGCCCGACCACTGCTTCAACGCCTGGTGTCGGCTCATGCCGCGGCCCGCCCCGTGGCAAGCGGAGCCGAACGAGGCTTCCATCCCCGTCTCCGTGCCCGCCAGCACATACGAGCAGGTGCCCATGGTGCCGCCCACGAGCACGGGCTGACCCACGGCCCGGAAGGCCTCCGGCAGATCGGGATGGCCGGGGCCCCAGGCCCGCGTCGCCCCCTTGCGGTGGACGTAAAGGGTCTTCCGTCGCCCCTCCACCTTGTGCTCCTCGACTTTGCACGTGTTGTGAGAGACGTCGTAGAGCAGGCTCAGGTGCGCGTGGGGGATGACCTCCGCGAAAGCCGCCCGCGTCAGGTGGGTGATGACCTGGCGGTTGGCGAGGGCGACGTTGATGGCCGCCCGCATCGCCCCCAGGTAGCGCTCTCCCTCCGGAGAGTGGATGGGAGCGGAGGCGAGCTCGCGATCGGGCAGGGCCAGGCGGTGGCGGGGGGCCGCGGCCAGCATCTCCTTCAAGGCCTCCGTCCCGATCTGGTGGCCGAGACCGCGGGACCCGCAGTGGATGCTGACCACCACCTCCTTCTCCCGAAGGCCGAAGGCGCCGGCCGCGGGGGGATCGAAGATCTCCGCCACCTCCTGCACCTCCAGGTAGTGGTTGCCCGAGCCGAGGGTCCCCACCTCGTCCCGCATCCGGGCCTTGGCCCGATCCGAAACGCACTCGGCCCGGGCGTCCCTCATGCGCCCGCCCTCCTCGACACGCTCCAGGTCCTCGTGCCGGCCGAAGCCCCGCTCCACCGCCCAGCGCGCGCCCCCCTGCAGCATCCGGTCGAGCTCTTCCCGGCCCAGGCGGATTCCGCCCGTGCTCCCGACCCCCGCGGGCACGGTGCGGAAAAGGGCGTCCGCGAGCTCCTCCTTCGACTCTTCCAGTTCGGCCGGAGGAGCCCGGTGGTCAGGCTGCGCACCCCGCACGAGATATCGAACCCCACCCCCCCCGCGGAGACCACGCCCCCCTCCTCGGGATCGAAGGCGGCCACGCCCCCCACCGCGAAGCCGTAACCCCAATGGGCGTCGGGCATGGCCAGGGAAGCCTTCTGGATCCCGGGCAGGCTGGCCACGTTGACCACCTGCTCGAAGACCTTGTGGTCCATCGCGCGCAGGAGCTCCTCGGTGGCGAAGAGGAGGCCGGGAACGCGCATCCGCCCCCGGGGGGCGATGATCCACTCCAAGTCCGATCGGTGCTCGAAGAGAGACGGATCCAAAGGCGGCTCTCCCCCGCTACACGTCCACCACGCACTCCGCCACCCAGCGGCCGCGCTCGTCCCGGCCCACGCGCAGCGCGGTGTAGGTGGCGCCCTTGACCTCCACCGCGGGATGGTGGCGCGCGGGCTCGACCGGCTCCCCGAAGGCGGTGGCCAGGAGGCGGTCGGCATTGATTGCGACCTCGAAACGCGCGAAGAGCAGGCCCCGGGTGTCCATCTCGTAGATGACCGCATTCAGCCAGTCGAAGAGCAGCGCCTCGGGGTCGGACGCCGCGCAGGCGATCTCGACCCCCCGCTCCGGCCGCACCGAGCCCGGGTCGGCGACGACCGCGGTCAGGGCCAAGGCGATGGCGGCGAAGGCCTCGGCCAGCGTCTCCCCGCGGCCCCGCACGCCGATGTCGGCGTCATGGGCGAAGTGCTCCCAGTGCTCCTCGGCGGTCTGCCCCACTCGCCTGTCCCCTCGTCCACTATAGAGTTCCGGGGGTCGTCGCGCCTCAGGAGTGACCGGCTCGAATCGCGCGCGCCAGGCGGGCCACCCCCTCGCGGATGCGCCCCTCCTCCTCCTTGGCGAAGGTGAGACGCATCGTGTTGGCCCCGCTGCCGTCCACGAAGAAGGGCGCGCCCGCCACGTAGGCCACGCCCTCCTCGACCGCGGCGGGCAGGAGTTTCTCCGCGTCCATCCCCTCGGGAAGGGTGGCCCAGACGAACAAGCCTCCCTCGGGACGGGTCCAGGTGACGCCCGGCAGAGCCTCCTTCTTCAGGGCATCCAGCATGGCGTCGCGCTTGGCGCGGTAGTAGGGCCGGATCCGCGTCTTTTGCTCCTCGATCAAGCCGCGCCGCAGGCAGCTCAGCACGATCCTCTGGTCGAGGCTGCTCCCGCAAAGGTTGGCGGACTGCTTGGCGATCTCCACCTTGTCCAGGATCTCTGCCGGCCCCAGGAGGAACGCGGTCCTGAGCCCGGGGGCCAGGATCTTGGAGAAGGAGGAGAGGTAGACCACGCGACCCTCCTCGTCCATGGACTTGAGGGTGGGCCGGGGCTCGGCCTCGAAATAGACGTCGCCGTATGGGTCGTCCTCGACGATCAGCAGGTCCAGCTCCCGGGCCGTCCTCATGAGCTCCCGCCGGTTGGCCACGGGATGGCTGATGCCGGAAGGGTTCTGGAAGTTCGGCACCACGTAGAGCAGCTTCACCCTCCGCCCAGCGGCTCGCTCCTCCGCGTGGCGCCGGCGCAAATCCTCGAGATCGAGGCCGTGCTCGTCCAGCTTCACCCCCACCATCCGGGCCTGGGCGGCCCGGAAGGCGGAAGTGGCCCCGATATACGAGGGCAGCTCCACCAGGGCGACGTCTCCGGGGTCGAGGAGGGTCCGGCTGACGAGGTCCAGGCCCTGCTGGCTGCCGTCCGTGATCAGGGTCTGCTCTAGGGTGGCCGTCATCCCCTTGGCCCGGGCGTATTCCGTCACCGCTTGGATGAGGGCGCCCACGCCGCGGGTGAGCACGTATTGGAAGGCCTGTGCGCTCTCCCGTTCCAGGATTTCGTTCACGATCTCGCGGAACTGGGGGACCGGGAACGTCTCCGGGCTGGGCTGGCCGGGAGCGAAGGAGATGATTCCCGGCCGCTCGATGAGGGCGCTCATCCGGCGGATGGCGGAAAAGCGCATGCCCCGAGCGGCGGCCGAGAAGAGGGCTTCGTGGGTCGACATTGGGGCGTGCAGTATACCCTCGCGGGAGGGGTTCTGCATTTGGCGCCCCGCAAGTGGGGAGGTGCTAGTCCGGCCTGATGATCATGACCTCCGTGGACTTGATGAGTGCGGCCACGATCTGGCCCCGCTGGAGCCGCATTTCCCGGGCGGCGTCCGACGTGATGATGGAGTTGATGCGCTGGCCCGCAATCGAAATCGTGACTTGCGCGAGCAGCCCGTCGATTCGGATGTCCGTAATGCGTCCCACGAGCTGATTGCGACCGCTAATCCTTCGGAAGTACTTGCGTCGTGTCTCGACACTGCCCTTTTCGGCCTTCCGGGGCAGAAGCCGATCGATCTCCGACTCGGGAATGCGGTGGTGTCCCCCCGGCGTCTTCACGGTTCGGAGCTTCTTGGCGTAGATCCATTGCTTGAGAGTGGTGTAGCCCACCCGCAGAACCTCGGAAGCCTCTCGAGGCGTTAGGAGCTTGGGGGGCCGGCCTCGCTTGTCTGCCATACTCTAGCCGCCTGTTCGCGCGGTTCGGGAAGCCTAGCACGGTCTCCGGATGCAGCTCGTTACCAAAGCAGCTTCAGCGCAAGCTGAATTTGCCTGGATGTCGTTGAGGTGCTCGTTACTTGGCCCGCCGTAGGTGATTGCACCGGGAAGATCGCGTTAGGCGGGGCTTGCAAGACATGGGTGATGAGATTGGGGGTATTGAAATTAGTCTGGTTCAAGAGATTGAAGATCTCCAGCCGGAATTGAAGGTTCATGTTCCCGCTTACGTGGTTATCCTTGAACGCTGAGAAATCCCACGTCGCCAGCCCCGGACCCGTGTAGGCATTCCTTCCCACGTTGCCATAGAAACCGCTGTTGCTCGGCGGTGCAATGAAGGCGTTGGGATTGAACCACTGGTTCGGATCCCCCGTAACTACCGGTCCCTTAAATGCCGGATTTAAGAAGGGCCGGACCGGATTGCGCGAATCGCCGTTGTTCGCCGGGTTGTAAGCGAGTTGTGGCGTAAACGGGAATCCCGACTGCACGCTCACGACGGAGTTCAGCGCCCATCCGCTTACGATGCCGTTGGCGACGCCGTCAAGGCCGCCCAGAAAGCGCCGTCCGCGCCCGAACGGGAGGGCATAGATGACGTTAAAAGCGGCGGCGTGCCGGACGTCGTAAGTCGCCGGTCCCCAATCCGCACTCTTGTGGTAGGGGTTTGAGAGCAGCGCCACCGCATTGCTCGCCGCGGTGGCATTGAGCGAATCCCCATCATCAAGCGCTTTGGACCAAGTATACACGGCGCGAAGCGAGAGCCCTCCGCCCAAGCGACGGTTCAGATCCACTTGCAGCGCATTGTAGGAACTATTGCCTTCGGCGACCCATGTCCACGTATTGGCGAGCGCGGTGTTTGGTTTGACGCTGGTGGGATTGAAATACGTCCCCCTCGGGACGGGTTGCCCGGCCAACGCGCCAAACAAAGGGAGGCCGGTCACGGGGTCCCGCGTCGTGGGGAACGTAGCGGGGCATGGCGACGCCGGACAGACAACAGGAGCGGGCGCATTGGCGTCGACCCCGATGATCTGGTGATAGCCGTGGCTTCCGACATAGCCCACGGCCAGGGACGTGTGAGGGAAGATTTCCCGTTCGATCCGGAGCGAGTATGAGATCAGGGTAGGGGTGTACATGTCCGGCTGAACTCCTCCCGGCACCAAGAGAGCAAGTGGAGTTGTCGGCGGCGGTGCGCTGCGTGGGATGGGGTTGCCGGCAGCGCCAAAGATATTGGCGAGGCCGGTGGCGCCGATCGTATATACCGGGTTGAAAGGCGCATTCTGGTCCGCTCGGTAGCCGAGCGCATCCTGCAGCTCGTTGTACACGCCGAAACCCGCATGGATGACGGTCTCCTTGTCGAAGGGGCGCCAGGCGATGCCGATTCGCGGCTGGGGCAGGAATTTCGCGCGGTTGATCGTGAACAGGGAGTCCCCCACTCCCGGCAAGCAAACGTTCTTGGTTGGTTGTGACGCGCACACGATGCCCGCGCTGCCGGACGTGTAGTTCGCAGCCCGCCCATGGGCCTCGTTCCAGCCCGTGCTGAACTCGTCGCGGAAGCCAAGCGACAGAGTGAGATCCGAGCGTACGCGAACCACATCTTGGACGTACCAGGCGCCGAACAGCGAGCGCCAGTTCATGTGACTCGGCGCCGGGTCGTACAAGAAGCTCGCCGTGCCGGCCAAGAAGTTTGGGAGTCCGGTAAAGGTCAGCTGACCATACTGACTGAGCGCGATCACCTCGTTGGATTGAAACGGCTGCAACCACACACCCACACGAAGCTCGTGACGTCCTTTGGTGAGAGCCAAATCGTCGGCGAACGTGTACAGGTTGCGAGCAATGTGCAGATTGCTTCCGTTGTTGCTTCCCGCCAGCCCTAGTTGCGCTTGGGGATTGGACGCCTGGCTACCGCCCACCACCACCGCGCCCACGGGAAGCCCGGCCAGGAAGCCCTGGACGCTGGCCGCCGGAGTGCCCGGCGTGGGCTCGCCGGTAAAGAAGTATGCTGCGCGAGAAAAGCCGATGCGGGCCGTGTTGAGCAGGCTCGGCGAAAAAATGTGCATCTCCTGCACACTCACCACCTGCTCCTGCAGGCTCAGCAAATCCGTGCTGTAAGGGTCGAAGGGCGTTGCCGTCACGGAGCTGCTGTCGTCAATGGTGTAGGCCAGGCTCGCAGAATCTCTAGGCGAAAACACGTGATCGACCCGCACCGTGCCGAAATCCTCCCGGATCGTCCGCAAGGGGCTGCTCAGTACTTGGGCGACTCCGTCACCTTTGGCATCCACCTTGAAATCGGGGGCGCCCGCCGGAGCCACCGGCCACAGGTTCAGGAGACCCATATTCTTGACGATGGGGGCGGCATCCAGCCGCGCCTGCGCGTCCGGAACGTAGGCCACTGAGGTCTGGTGCAGATTCTCGCGGAAACCCTCGTAATTGAAGAACACAAAGGTCTTGTCCTTCTGGATGGGGCCGCCCGCCGAAGCGCCAAACTGATTCCTCTGAAATGGCGGAGCCGAAGCACCGGCATCGAAGAAGTTGCGGGCATCGAGAGCGTTGTTGCGCAAGAACTCAAAGATCGATCCGTGCCACTGGTTCGTCCCGGATTGCGTCACGATGCTGACTTGGCCCCCCGGCTTCTTGCCGTACTCGGCGCCGTAGCTGTCCCGCAGAACGTTGAATTCCCTCACCGCGTCAATGCCCAGCAGTTGCCCGCTGGCGCCTCCGGGCGTCATGTTGTTTTCTGCCGCGCCCGTGAACTCGACGCCATTCAGTAAAAATAGGTTCTGTTGGGGCCGGTTTCCAGAAACAGAGAACATATTGGCCGTGGTCGAATTGGAGATGCCGATCCCTCCCGTCTTTTCCCAGGTGAAGTTCACGACTCCCGGATTGAGGAGCGTGAGCAAGTCGTAGCTTCGGCCGTTCAAAGGAAGGTTCTTGATCTGCTGTTCTCCCACCAGGCCGGAGATGTCCGCGGTCGTTGCGTTCACCGGCGAGACTTCCGCCGTCACGGTGACCTGCTCCGTGACCGCGCCGACCTGCAGGCTGAAGTCAAGGTTCGCTTGCTGTCCCAAGACGAGATGGATTCCGCCACGGACGGTCGTCTGGAAGCCATCCTTACCCGCCGTCACCTCGTACGCGCCGACCGCGAGCGCAAGCAGCCGGTAGCGCCCGGCCGCATCGGTCGTGGTACTGCGAACGGCGCCCGTTTCAAGGCTCTTGGCGGTGACGGTGGCTGCCGATATTGTCGAGCCGGAGGAGTCGGTGACGACGCCGGCCATTGTCGCTGACACTTGAGCGGCAGCCCGTGACGGATTCCCAACGACCATGAGGAAGGCAGAGCACACGAGCAATAGCGGTATCGAACGACAACGAGCGACGCGCATTTGAGTCTCCTGAAAAAGGATCACGGGGTCCCTTGTCCGCCGGTGCTCCCTACGTTCGCCTCATGTGCTTCACACTCCGGGGGGCGTCGGGATGTGACGCACTCTCCGTGGGACCCGCCGACGTATGGTGTTTCAGCAAAGGACGACCGGGTGAGCGATTTCATGCGTTTAGGAGCGTTATAATGGAGCATATCTATGCTCTTCGTGTCAACTGTATTGGATAGCGCTGGCCGTTTTAAACCCCGTGATCCGGCCGGCCGCATTCTCCGCGGCGGGGGGCTTTGGCCCGCCGACCCATGCGGCGACGCGAGGGCCGCTTAACTCCAGGTGAGGGAGACATTCTGACCGCGCCGAGGATTGTCCGGGGAGGTAGAACGATGACCAGGAAGCACGGTACAAATGTGTGCGTCGCGGGCTCGCTCTGGGTACTTTGCTCCCTTGCCGGCACTGGCCGAGGCTGGGCGCAGGAGGCGGTCGGTTCCCCCAACCCGGGGATCGTGCTGAGAGTAGAGGGGCTGGTGGACAAGCCGCTGGGCCTATCGGCCGCGGATCTGGCACGGATGCCGCGGCAGACAGTGGAGGTCAAAGATCGTGACGGGAAGCTCGCGCGCTTCGCGGGCGTCGCGCTCAGCGAGGTCCTTAGGGCGGCGGGAGGTCCGTTGGGCGAGAAGCTGCGCGGCACGCAGCTTTCTAAGTTCCTCCTGGTCGAAGCGGCAGACGGCTACCGCGTGGTCTTCGCCCTACCGGAGTTGGACCCCGCATTTACGGATGAGAGCGTCCTGGTCGCAGATCGCCGCGACGGGCAGCCCTTGTCGGCCACCGAGGGTCCGTTGCGTCTAGTGGTGGCGCACGAGAAGCGACAGGCTCGGTGGGTGCGACAAGTGAACACCCTCAAGGTGTTGCTGGCAACCCCCTGATAGGTGGTCCGACTTCCGGGGCCCGGCTGGGCCCCGGAAGGCACGTGTTGCCCGCTTAAGGCAGGGTGAAGCGAACGTCGACGTAGAACATGTTGGTGCTGGCGCTGGTCGGTGCATTGGCCGGGACCGACCAGGGCGTGCGCTTGAGGTAGGAGTACTGCGTGACGAGCCCGAGGGAGGTCTTCTTGTCCTTGTCCCTCCAGAACGTCGGGTTCACGCCAAAGGAGTACTCCTCGATGCGGTGGTTCGCGCCCGCCGCGCCGGTGATCCCGTAACCCGCCTTGCCGTCCACGGTGAGCGCCTGGTCGATCCACACCCCGCTGTAGTAGCCGTAGATCCAGACGTTGCCGACGTGCAGCTCGATCCCATCGACGGTCGACGAGGACTTCAGCGTCTGAATCGTGCCATCGGTGTTCACGATCAGGTCGGGGGCGAGCCCGAAGATGTACCTTCCGCCGCCCTTGCCCGTGAAGCCGTTGCCGATCAGGAAGAAGCCCTTGGCCAGCTCGAAGTTGATGCCGACGCTGCCCGCCGCGCCAGTGGCCGAGTTTGTCGTTCCGCCGTTTGCGGGATTGAAGGCCTTGAAGCTCCGGACCACGCCCGCCACCTCGAAATGGAAGTGCTGGTCCTTCCCCCCGTCGAAGGCGAGCTTGCCCGTGAAGTCCGGGGCCTCGTTCGGCGTTCCGTTACCGGTGGTGTTGTTGTCGAACTGCGGACCATAAGTCGACGCGAGCGCGCTCGGGAGGACGACGGCGGCTCCGATGAACTGCTGGGGGTTTTCGACGGCCACCGCGAAAGCCACGTTGTCGTTGATGTGGACGCCCAACCGGACTTGAGCTTGCCGAGCCCACACGAGACCGGCAAGGTAGTTCGTATCCATCTCCCGGCCATAGAAGACGTCGTCCGTGTAGGGGGAGATGCCGTTCCGGTTGGGGGTCATGAGGGTCCAGGCCTGGCCGGCCACGAGCTCGACGGAGTGGCTCCGGATGTCGGCAAAGAAATTGCGAATCCGGAAGGTGTAGCTGTTGCTCGTAACCTGCGAGTTGACGACCTGGAAGCCCAGAAAGTCAGACTCGAGGTACCCCGTATACTTGGTCTCGCCGATCTTCCCCGTCGCCCTCAGCCCGAGGCGTGAGTTCTGGGGACTCACCTTCGTCTCGCCCAGGTTGCCCGCGACCGTCGGCACCGAGCCTGTGGCCGTGCCCGCGGATGTGAAGGGGATACCTCCGAAGGAGGTGCCGATACCGCTGCCGACATTGGTCGAGCGGTAGACCGCGGTCAGGTCGACGAAGCCGAACGGATTGATCTCAACGCTTCCGACCTTGAGGGTCAGAGGAGCAGGCTTCTCCTCGTCTGCCGGCGCGGGGGATTCGCTGGGCGCCGGCGCAGCGGGCCCAACCTTCGCCGGCTCCGTGGGCGCAGGCGTGGCAACGGGGCTGGGCTCTACTCGTGCGACCGTGGGATTCGCGTCTTGCTGCTCAACGGGGTCGGCGACTGCCGAGACACCGGCGATCACGCCGAGACCCAGCAGCCACGCTAAAACAGACCGCATTCGTTCCTCCTTAGACAAATCGTGACAGTCGTGAATCGAGGCCTCGGTTCAAAAAGCACTGACCGATGATGATCGCGCCGTCGCCTACCGGCGCCGGCTCACAGCCCCGTACCCTTCCACTGGCGCCTTGGCACAGCCCAGTGTGGTACCGAGGATGAGAGTAGTAACAAGGGCGGATGACAGCCATATGACATTCTAAAGACACTCTCGTGGTGGCCACGCCCCACCGGCTCGCTCGTAGCGGCCCGTCGGAGACGCCCCAGGCGTCGAAAGGCGCGAAAAGTGCCCGTTTGTCGGAACGAGGGCGGGGTGCCGCAGATGCCTGCGCCGCGGCGCGGTTCCCGGGGCGCCGGACGGGCGCGCTCGGGGGCCGTCCGGGGCTGGGGAGGAGAGAAGAGTCTAGGACGACCCCGTCGCGCGAGGGCGCCCTACCCGGTTGACCCCGGTGGGGACGGCTATCCCCTCAGCGGCCGGCGATCTGGTATTCGAGGGTCGCGAGCGCGAGCCGATACTGGTACCCGGCCGCGACGTTGGTGATCTCCGCCTGGGTCTTCTGCAACTGGGCCTGGCTCAGCTCCACGATCGAGCTCAGCCCAAGGTTGTAGCGCGTCTCCGCGAGGTCGAGGGCCAGGCCGGCCTGGGCGAGGAGTTGCCCCGTCACGTCGAGTCGGTTGAAGGCCGTGCTCGCGTCCAGCCAACTCGTGCGGACGTCGCGGCCCACCCGATTTTGCAGCTCGATGAGGCTCTGGTGGGCGGCTTCCGCCCGCAGGTCCGCCTCCCGGGCCCGCGGGACGAAGAGGAAGTTGTTGAAGACCGGGATCTCGACATTGACGCCGACCGCCCCGAACCACTGCGAGAGGTGATCGTTGCGGATGGGAGCCACGCCCACCGCACCCATGGCCCGCACGCTCGGCAGCAGGAGGTCATGCTCGGCCTTGCGAAACTTCTCCGCGGACTCATAAGCGAGCTCGAGGGCCGCCAGCTCCGGCCGCCGACCCAGGGCCTGGGCGACGAGGGCCTCGATGTCGGGCGGGGGGGGAAGGAGAGGCGAAGTGTCCTCGATGAGCTCGAAGGTCTGCTGGGAGGGGTAGCCGAGAACCTCGGAGAGGCTAGCCCCGGCGGCGTCGACACCGTTCTGGGCGTCTAGGAGGAGAAGCTTGGCCTCCGCGAGATTGACCTTCGCGAAGCTCAGGTCCAGGGCGGATCGGAGCTTGCTGTTGGCCAAGGCCTCCACCTGGTCGGCCACCGCCTGCCGCGACGTCACCGTCTGCTCCGCCACCTTGAGGACGGCTTGGCTCTGGAGGGCGCGGAAGAAGGCTTGGTCCGCGGCGAGGACGATCCGGGCCGAGATGGCCCGGCTGTTCTCTTCCTCGGCCCCGGCCCGCAGCTTCGCGCTCGACAGCAGGTTGGTCGAGCGACCGAAGTCGGTGATGAGCTGGCTGAGGATGGCGCCCGTGGCCACGCGTTCGTAGATGATCGGGTTATTCAGCCCACCCGCGCTGATGCGGCTGTTCTCGTGGGCGTCGACGGCGGTGGCATAGGCGGCGCCCGAGGGTAGGAGCGCGGAGCGAGCCTCGCGGGTGACCTGGCCGGCGGCCAGGGCGTTCAGGCGGGCCTCCGAGACCTGCGGGTTGTTGCGCAGGGCCAAGTCTTCGGCCGCCTTCAGGGAGAGCCGGGCGGGGGGCGGCGGCGGGGGCGCTCCCGCGGGGGCGGCTTGGAGAGAGGCAGGGGCGAGGAGAAGGAACAAGGCCAGGGCAAAGAGCATCTTCACGCGGGAGCCCCCAGGGACGCCGGCTCTTCCTTCCGATGGAAGATGAGGTAGGCAGCGGGGACGAGGTACACCGTCACCACCACCGATACGAGCAGGCCGCCGATGATCGCGCGCGCCAGGGGCGCGTAGGCCTCGGCCCCGGTGCCGAGCTTCAAGGCCATGGGGAGGAGCCCGATGATCGTGGCCAGGGACGTCATGAGCACCGGCCGGAGTCGGATCCGGCAAGCGACGGCCACCGCTCTCGACAAGGGCTCGCCCTCTCGGCGCAGGCTGCGGGTGAACTCCACTATCAGGATGCTGTTGGAGACGACGATACCGACCATCATCACGACTCCCATCAAGGACATGACATTCAGGGTGGTTCCGGTGCCCAAGAGGATGAGGAGGACGCCCATAAGTCCGGGGGGAATGGCGAGCAGAATAATGAAGGGATCGAGGAAGGACTCGAACTGAGCCACCAAGATCAAGTACACGAGGAGCACGGCGAGGAGCAGCCCGCCGCCGAAACTGCGGAAGGAGGCGCGCATGCCCTGCACGGAGCCGCGCAGGTCCACGCGGATCCCCTCCGGCAGGCGAATGCGTCCCACGATCCGGTCGATGCCCGCACTCAGCCGGCCCAGGTCCTCGGAAGCGGGCGCCACGTAGACGTCGACGACTCGCCGAAGTTGGTAATGGTCGACCTCGGTGGGGGACTGGATGGGAGCGATTCGGGTCACGGCGTCGAGCTGGGTGGGGACCGCGCTGCCTGGCGACCGTATCGGGATCTGCTTGAGGTCGCCCAAGGAGCGGATCTTGTTCTCGGGGTACTGGACGGTCAGAAGATAGTCGTTGCCGCTCTTGGGGTCGACCCAGAAGCTGGGGGCGATCATCTGGTTCGAGGTCAGGGCGGTGATGACGTTGTTGACGACCTCCTTCTGGGAGAGCCCGACCAGGCTCGCCCGCTCACGGTCGATGTCGAGGCGAAGGGCGGGATAGTCCAGATCCTGGGGGATGAGCACGTCGCTTGCGCCCCCGAGCTTGCGCGCCTGGCTGGCCACGTCCAAGGCGACCTTGTAAGTCTTCTCCATGTCCAACCCGCTGACCTGGACGTCGATGGGGGCGGGAAGTCCCAGGTTGAGCACGGCGTCGGCCAGACCGCCCGACTGGAAGTAGGCGCTCACCTCGGGCATCTCCCGCTGCAGCTTTGCCCGGACGCGATTCATGTATTCATAGCTTCCCACCCGGTGACCCTCCTCCAGGCTGACCTGGACGAAGGCGGTGTGCTGGGCCGAGTTGGGCGTGTAGATAGCGGAGAAGTCGGGGGTGACCCCGATATTGGACACGATCATGCCCCGCTCCCCGGGGGGTACGACCTCGCGGATCTTCTCCTCCACCCGCGCCACGTAGCGCTCGGTCAACTCCAAACGCGTCCCGGAAGGCGCCTTGAGGTTGAGGACGAACTGCCCGGGATCCGTGCGGGGGTAGAAGGCCACGCCGAGCAGGGGGTAAGCGAGCAGGCTGAGAAGGGAGACGCCGGCCAGGACACTTACCGTGGCGTGCGGTCGCTGGAGGGCGCGGGCCAAGGTGTGGTCGTAGTACCGAAGCAGCCTCTCGAAGTAGCGATTGAAGCCGGCCACGACCTCCCGGAAGCGGGACCGCGAAGAGGGCACCGCGTGCTCATGGACGAGGTGGGCGCTCTTGATCAGGTTGGCGCAAAAGAGGGGGACCACGGTCAGGGCCACGAAATAGGACGCGAGTAGAGAGAGCACGACGGCCGCTGCCAGGGCCACGAAGAGGAAGCGGCTCACCCCGTACAGGAAGATGACGGGGAAGAACACAACCATGGTTGCGAGAGTCGCGGCCAGGACCGGGAGCGCAACCTCCTGGCCTCCCTTTTCCGCCGCTTCGCGCGGCGGGGTCTTCATCTCGAGGTGCCGGAAGATGTTCTCCAGCACCACCACCGAGTTGTCTATGAGGCGGGAAAAGGCAAGGGCAAGCCCGCCCAGGGCCATGGTGTTCACGGTACCCCCTCCGGCATTGATGGCGAGCAAGGCAGCCAGGGCGGAGAGGGGAATGGACAGGAAGACGGCGGCGGTGGCCCGAGGGCTGCCCAAGAAGAGCAGGATCATGATCCCGGTCAGCACGAGGCCGATGGCGCCCTCGTGCACCAAGTTTTCGATCGCCTTCTTGACGAAGACCGATTGGTCGAAGACTACCTTTGCCACCATTTGCTTGGGCACGTCGGTGAGGTTTTCCACCGCGGCCTGAATGCCGTCCACCACCGCGATGGTGTTGGTGTCCCCTCCTTGCTTTAGCACCGGGAGGTAGACGGACTTCTGACCGTCGATGCGGACGACGTTGGTCTGGATCTGCTCCGCGTCCTGCGCCCGGCCGACGTCCTGTACGAGCACGGAGGCCCCGTTCACGGTCTTCAGGGGGAGGCGGTTGATCTCTTCCGTGGTTGGGAGCTGGCTGTTGGTGTAGAGGTTGTAGTCGACGGCACCGATGCGTACGTCCCCCGCGGGCAGGATGAGGTTGTTGTCGTTGACGGTGCGGACCACGTCCATCACGCTCAGCTGGTGGGCCTCGAGCTTCAAGGGGTCGACGTAGATCATGATCTGGCGGAACCGTCCGCCGAAGGGCTGGGGGACGGAGGCGCCCACGACGTTGGCCACCTGGTTACGTACGGTGTACTGGCCCAGGTCGCGGAGCTGGGTCTCATTGAGTCCCTCGCCCTTGAGAGTGATCAGGCAGACCGGTAGGCTGGAGGCATCGAACTTGAGGACGACGGGGGGAAGGGTGCCGGGGGGCAACCGCCGCAGGTTGGCCATGGCGAGGTTGGCGATGATGCTGAGGGCGGCATTAGCATCGCTGCCGGGCTGGAAGTAGACCTTGATGAGGCTCACGCCGGGGAGCGACCTAGATTCGATGTGGTCGATTCCGCTCCCCAGGGTAAAGAAGCGCTCGAAACGTCCCGTGATGTCGGTCTCGATCTGCTCGGGCGGCATGCCCGAGTAGAAGGTGGCCACCACGACCACCGGAATGTTGATGGGGGGGAAGAGGTCCACGGGCATGCGCGCGACGGCGGTCGTCCCCACCACCGCCACCATGAGACAGACCACAACAATGAAGTAGGGGTAGCGGATCGCGAAGCCCGACACTAGGAAACGACCTCTCCGGCTTTCTCCTCCTCCGCGGAGAGCTCGTGCGGCGTGACCGGATCCCCAATCCGGAACTGGCTCCGGCTGCCGATGATCACTTGGTCGCCCTCTCGGAGTCCGGACAGCACCTCGATCCGGTGCGGTCCCTCGAGGCCCAACTTCACCGACCTCTCCTCGACGAGGTTTCCGGCTCCGACCACCAACACCCGGGCCTCGGAGCCGGTGCGCGCCACCGCCTGGAGGGGAACGGTGAGCACGCGGTCCCTCTGGGCCAGCACTAGGTCCGCCTCCGCGTACATGCCGAGAACGATGGACCGGTCGGGGTTGTCCACGTCGATCTCGGTGCGCATAGTGCGGGTCTGCACGTCCAAAGCGTCCGCGAACCGAGCCACCCGACCCTCGAACGTGCGGCCCAGGGTGGGGACGCGGACTCGGACCACCGTTCCCAGGTGGACCTGGGGTACCACAGACTCCGGCGTGGGCAGGACCAGCCGCAGCTTGGAGGTGTCCGCCAGCCGAACCACGGGCATCGCTTGGGTGCTGGAGGCCGTGCCCGCCTGGATCAAGGCTCCCGGATCCGCGTAACGCTTGGTGATGACTCCGGCAAAGGGTGCCGTGATCCGGGAATAGTCGGACAGAACCGTCACCCGCTGCGTTTCTGCCTTCGCCACCCAGAGCTGGTTCCCGTTCTCGGAGAGCATGGCGCGCGCAACGTCGATCTGAGCCGCAGCCTGTTTGTCCCGGGACTGGGCGTCGTCCAGCTCCTGCTCCGCGATCAGGCCCGGCCGCGCCTGGGACGCCTCCTTCAGGCGCGTGTAGGCAGAATGGGTTGCCGCATAAAGCGACTCCGCTTTCTCGAGCTCGCTCTGCGCACGGCGCACACTGTCCTCATTTCGTCTCGTCGATGCTTCCGCCCCCTGGACCTGCGCGCTCAGCTCGGGTACTTCCAGAACGGCCAGGACCTGCCCCGCCTTGACGTGGTCTCCCACGTCCACCGAGATCCTGTTTATGTAACCCGCCACCTTGGCATAGAGGTCGGCCTCCTGGAAGGGGCGGAACTCGCCGGAGAGGGTGAGGCTGCTCGTGAAGGACGTGGGCGCAACCCGTACGACAGCCGCGAGCGGGGCGGCGTCCTTCTGGCGGCCGCCCGTGCTGGCCCGGCCGGAGAAGGCCAGGACGGCGGTTCCGACGATCAATGCCGACGCCAGAATCACGAAATGCTTGGTCGTAAACCTGAACCCCATTTCAGGGAGACGCTCCGCTCCAAGCGCTTCGGGGATCTCCAGAACCCGGTCGAAGCGCCCTGCCCGGCCGGGGGAGGACATCGGAACTCGGGAAACCGGGTCACGAGTCGCCGACCGAGCAGGCAGAATAACATAGGCCAGCGGAGCAAGACCACGCGGGGACGCTGCCGAGCCGCGCACGTCCTGTGGCATTACTGGATATCACTGACCGGCCGTTGGTTGCAGGCGAGGCTCACCTTCTTGGACCCCCGTCGTCCTCAGAGTCGAGCCAAAGGGGAGTTAACAGCGTTGTTACACGTCCGTCACGCCGACGTTGCCTTCCTCCAACAGGCTTGGCCACCGTGGGCGGAGTGCGAGGAACCCTTTGGGCTCCCTCTGTCCCCGGGGAACCGGCCGGGTTGGAGGGGGGTTAACCCCCCGAGACTTGGGGTCGACACGCGGCTGACGCGTAAAGGGAGGTGGCGCTCGGCAGGCGTGAGGTGAGGCACCGCCAGTTCCGGACTCCCTGCAAACCCTGGAGAAGCTAGCGATTTCACAAAGAATTAACCCGGACGAAACGGCCTGTTTGCACGCGCTGGCTACGGTTACGAGAGGTGGCGCGGGCCCACCGTCCGCTTGAGCACGGAGGACAGCAAGATGAAGACCGCCATTGGGTTCGCCGCCGCCGCCACGCTTCTCGCCGCTGCCGCATCGGCGGAGACGGTGCAGATCGACGGGGCAGGGGCGACTTTTCCGTATCCCATCTACTCGAAGTGGTTCTCGGAGTACAACAAGCTCCACCCCGAGGTCCAGATCAACTATCAGTCCATCGGTTCCGGGGGTGGGATCCGGCAGCTCGCTAGCCAGACCGTATTCTTTGGGGCTAGCGACGGACCGATGACGGACGAGCAGCTCAAGGCCGCTCCGGTCCCCGTTCTCCACTTCCCGACCGTGCTGGGGGCGGTGGTGCCGGTCTACAACATTCCGGGCGTGAGCGCGGAGCTGAAGTTCTCCGGCCCCACCCTCGCCGATATCTACCTCGGGAAGATAACGAAGTGGAACGACAAGGCGGTCGCCGCCGAAAACCCGGGCGTCAAGCTGCCCGCTAGCGACATCGCGGTCGTCCACCGCTCCGACGGGTCGGGGACGACCTACATCTTCGTCGACTACCTCTCCAAGGTGTCGGCGGAGTGGAAGACCAAGGTCGGCGTGGCCACGTCCGTGAACTGGCCGGTGGGAGTGGGGGGAAAGGGCAACGAAGGCGTCTCCGGGCTCGTGACCCAGACCCCGAACGCCATCGGCTACGTCGAGCTCATCTACGCCCTTCAGAACAAGATCGCCTTCGGCAGCGTGAAGAGCCACGACGGCGAGTGGGTCAAGGCGAGCCTCCAGTCCGTCACCGCCGCCGCCGCTGCCGTCGAGGGGAAGATGCCCGCCGACTTCCGCGTATCGATCACGGATGGCGCGGGTAAGGGCGTCTACCCGCTCTCGTCCTTCACCTGGCTTCTCTTCTACGAGAGCCCCAGCGACAAGGCCAAGGCAAAGATCATGGTGGACTTCACGAAATGGGCGCTCGGCGATGGACAGAAGTACTGCGCCGATCTGGGTTATGCGCCCCTTCCCGCGAGCGTTGTGAAGCTGGAGATCGTCGCCCTGGCGAAGATCAAGTAGGCAAGGCACCCTATGTCCGAGCGCCCGTCCCGAACGGCGGCCCGCGGCGACCTGGGCTTCCGCCTGGGGACGGGCGCATTTGCCGCTTTCCTCTGCCTCCTCGTGATCGGGATCGGGGTCATCCTCGCCGACCAGTCCTGGCTCTCGATCGACAAGTTCGGCCTCGGCTTCTGGCGGGGAACCACGTGGGACCCCGTGGCCGGCGAGTTTGGCGCCTTTCCCTTCATCTGGGGGACGCTCTACTCGTCACTTCTTGCCCTCGTCATCTCCACCCCTATCGCCCTTGGGATCGCCGTGTTCCTGTCCGAGCTCTCTCCGCCCGTGCTCAAGCAGCCCCTCATCTTCCTGACCGAGCTCTTGGCTGCGGTTCCCTCCATCGTCTACGGGCTCTGGGCCATTTACGCGCTTGTTCCCCTGGTTCGACGGCTGGAGGTCCTCTGTCCCGAGTGGCTCCGGCGAGTGCCACTCTTCAGCGGCCCTCCTCTCGGGGTGGGCATGCTCGCCGCGGGCCTCGTGCTGGCGGTGATGGTGATTCCCTTCATCGCCTCGGTGGCGCGGGAGATCCTGAAGGCGGTGCCCGTTACCCAGCGGGAGGCCGCCTATGCGCTCGGGGCCACACGCTGGGAGGCGATCCGGATGGCCCTCTACTATGGGCGCACCGGGATCATGGGTGCTGTCATGCTCGGGTTGGGACGGGCCCTGGGCGAGACTATGGCCGTGACCATGGTCATCGGTAACAATCCCCAGGTGTCCTTGTCCCTCTTCGCCCCCCAGTACACCATGGCCGCCGTGATCGCCAACGAGTTCACGGAGGCAGCGGGGGACCTCTATCGCGACGCCCTGGTCGAGATAGGGCTCGTGCTCTTCACCATCACCATTGTCATCAACATCCTCTCTCAGCTCCTGATCTGGAGCGTGAGCGACCAGCGCGTGCCCCGGCGAGTCGTGCCCAAGCCGAAGCCGGCACTGGCGGCCTGAGCCATGGCCATCCAGATCACAGCTCACGATCGGCGACGCAAGGTCCTCTCTCGTCTAGTGGAGGTCGCCTGCGCGGGGTCGGTGATGCTAGCCCTCGCCCCCCTCGCCCTCGTGCTCTACTTCGTGCTCAGCCAGGGCCTCCCCGCCCTCAGCCTTGCTTTTTTCACCAACATGCCCAAACCCGTGGGCGAGCCCGGCGGGGGAATGGCCAACGCGATGATCGGCACCCTGATCCTGCTCGGGTTGGCAGGAGCGCTCGCGGTGCCGGTGGGGATCGCGTGCGCTGTCTATCTCGCGGAGTACCCGAAGCGGCGTCTTGCCCAGGCGGCTACCTTCGCGGCTGATATCCTGAACGGCGTGCCCTCGATCGTGATTGGCATCTTCGCCTACGTGATTGCGGTCCTCCCTTTTCGGCGCTTCTCCGCCCTGGCCGGCGGGTTCGCTCTGGGCGTGATGATGATTCCGATCGTGGTTCGAACGACGGAGGAGCTGCTCGCTCTGGTGCCCCCCAGCCTGCGGGAGGGGGCGTTGGCCTTGGGGGCGACGCGTGGGCGGGCGACCTGGAGCGTGATCCTGCCCGCGGCCCTTCCCGGCATTGTGACGGGGGTCCTGGTGGCGCTCGCCCGCGTGGCCGGCGAGACCGCCCCCCTCCTCTTTACGTCCTTCAACAATCAGTTCTGGTCCGTCCGGCTGGACAAGCCGATCGCCTCCCTCACCGTTCAGATCTTCACCTACGCCATCGCTCCTTACGAAGATTGGCATCGTCAGGCCTGGGCGGGGGCCTCCGTGCTCATCGGGGCGATGCTGGTCTTCTCGGTGCTGGCGCGGACGGTGACGCGCCGGCTGGAAAGGATGCACCGGCCTTGAGTGCTCCGGAGGTGTCCATGTCGTCCGACGCTCCTGCCGCCGCGGAGGCGGGGATCCGGATCAAGACCGAGGTGAAGCCCACGAGCGGCCCCGTCCCGGACGCGTCCGTCGCGATCGAGATTCAGGGGGTGGGGATCGCGTACGGGGACAACCAAGTGGTCCACGACGTGACCATGGACATCCCCGAGCAGCGGGTTACCGCCTTCATCGGCCCCTCCGGCTGCGGGAAGTCGACCCTTCTCCGCTGTCTGAACCGCATGAATGACCTGATCGACAGCGCGCGCGTGATGGGAAAGATTCGGGTGAAGGGCCAGGATATCTACGCCCCCGGGACGGACGTCATCGATATCCGGCGCCGGATCGGCATGGTCTTCCAGAAGTCAAACCCCTTCCCGAAGTCGATTTTCGAGAACGTCGTCTATGGGCTGCGCATCGTGGGGGTACGCGACCGGGCCACCCTCGACGAGGCCTGCGAGCGTAGCCTTCGGGGTGCTGCCCTCTGGGAAGAGGTCAGGGACCGGCTCAAAGACAGCGCGCTCAGCCTCTCCGGCGGTCAGCAGCAGCGCGTCTGCATCGCGCGCGCGATCGCAGTGGAGCCCGAGATCCTGCTCATGGACGAGCCCTGCTCCGCCCTCGATCCCATAGCCACGGTCAAGATCGAGGAGCTGATATACGCCCTCAAGGAGAAGTACACGATCGTCATCGTGACCCACAACCTTCAGCAGGCGGCAAGGGTTTCGGACCGGACCGCTTTCTTCTGGCTCGGTCGGCTGGTGGAGTACGGCTCCACTTCCGACGTCTTCACCAAGCCCCGGGAGAAACTCACCGAAGACTACATCACGGGCCGGTTCGGTTAGAGACAGAGGCGCCCATGGAACGCCATCATTTCGAGGAAGAGCTGCAGGGTCTGAAGAACCGCCTCCTGACCATGGGGGCGCTGGTGGAGGAGCGCGTCCACCAGGCGGTGCGGGCCCTCATCGACCGCCAGCTGGAGGAGGCGGAGCAGGTCATCCGCTCCGACCAGGACGTCAACACGCTGCAGATCGAGATTGACGACCGCTGCCTGAAGCTCCTGGCCCTGCAGCAACCCATCGCCACCGACCTCCGCCTCATCACGGCGGCGATGAAGATCAACGCCGATCTGGAACGGATTGGTGACCAGGCGGTGAACGTCGCGGAGAACGTCATCAAGCTCCTCCCCCAAGCGCCCCTGAAGCCCCTGATCGACATCCCCCGCATGGCGGAGCTGGCGGAGAAAATGACCCGCGACGCCCTCGACGCCTTCGTGCGCAAGGATCCGGAGCTGGCCCGGAACGTCCTCCAGCGGGACGACGAGGTGGATAACCTCAAGGACCAGGTCTTCCGCGAGCTCCTGACCTACATGATGGCCGACCCGGGAACGATCCAGAGGGCCCTGGCCCTGATCCTGATCAGCCGCAACCTGGAGAGAATCGCCGACCACGCCACCAATATCGCGGAGGACGTGATCTTCCTGGTGGAGGCCAAGGACGTGCGTCACCACCATCAAGAGGAGCAGCCAAAGTGAAGGCAGAACGAGCCGGAGAGCGGACAGCAGAACGGCCGGGCCGGGCCGCGCCCGCCTCCGGCCCGGCGGCGGACAGCCGTCCGCGCGTGCTCCTCATCGAGGACGACGGTGACATCGCGGAGGCCATCGGGTACCAGCTCGAGAAGGTCGGCCTTCGGGTCAAGGTGGCGCGCACGGGGGAGGAAGGGCTGGAGGGCGCGCGCCGGGGCGTGGACCTCGTGCTTCTTGACCTCAACCTGCCCGGCATGGACGGCCTCGAGGTCTGCCGGATGATCCGCCGCCAGACCACGACTGCCCACGTTCCCATCATCATCGTGTCCGCCCGGGCCGAGGAAGTGGACCGGGTGCTGGGCCTCGAGATGGGGGCCGACGACTACGTGGTCAAGCCCTTCAGCCTCAAGGAGCTGGCCGCCCGCTGCCGGGTCGCCCTGCGCCGCGCCAGCGGAGGGGGCGAACCGCCCCAGGGCTACCGGGACGAGAACTTCGAGGTGGAATTCGACGCTTACGTTCTGCGTTACCGCGGCCAAGAGATCCGGCTCACCCGCAAGGAATTCGAGCTCTTCCGCTCCCTCTTGGAGAGGCCGGGCCGGGTGCTCACCCGCGAGCGCCTGCTGGAGCGGGTGTGGGGATACGAGAGCGACGTGGAGACCCGCAGCATCGACGCCCATATCCGCCGCCTGCGCCTGAAGCTGGGGCCCGCCCGGAACCACATCGAGACCGTGGTGGGGCTGGGCTACCGGTTCGTCAAGTAGCGAAAGCCGGGCAAGACCGATTTTCAACACAAAGCGTGTTTACCCAACGCACGCCGACGCCCTCCTCGTTTGATGCCCAAAAAGGACAGCCGGGCAACCACGTTCGATGTCGACAGTTGTATGCCGAGGCGAAAAGGCCTCAGTTAGGGGTCAACTACAGCCGCTCTTCGCGCCCTATGAGGGTCGGACGAACTGGAGGGCGCGAAGAGCCCGCGTTCAGTCGTGGCCCTACGGACGTTCGAGGGTGATCGAGAGCTGGACGGGACGGTCGGCGTTCACCTCGAAGTCTTGGGTGTAGGTCCTAAAGCCCGGGCGCATGACTTCGACCCGGTGACGCCCTTGGGGAAGCCGTAGGGTCGACACATCATGCCCACTCCCCCAGAACCGCCCATCTAAATAGATCGCGGCATCAGAGGGCCGCACCGCCATCCTCAGCACACCGCCACCCGACTGCGGTTGGCTATTCGGTCCGCCCCTGCCGGAGTAATCGCCAGGGCTCCCGTAGTACGCGTCGTCGTCTCCGGTGTTGCGGCCAGGGTTCGGGTAGTAAGCGTCGCCGTTCCCGATGTAGCTGCCGTCGGGGTAAGGGTTCCCATAGTAATAGGGGGCAACACCGTAGTAATCAGCCCCGTAGTAGGGCCACCCGAAGTCGAAGTCCAAGCCCCAGAATGGGCCCCAGCCGTACCCATAACGAAACCCGCGGCCATATCCGTAACCGTACCGGTGTCCGTATCTGTAACCGGCTCCGTAGTCGCCGCGTCCGCGATAGCCATAACCACCACCGTAACCGCGTCCATTTCCATACGCGCGGCCGCTGTACCCCCGCCCGTAGCTGCCGCGCGGAGCGGCATGCCCCCAGCCACCCACGTGTCCGCCGCCTGAAGAATGCGAGCTACCGCTGGAACGCCCGGCGTAGTGTCCACCCCCTCCCGACGCGTGACCGCCTCCCCCCCCGCCGCCACGATGGTCCGCGCTCATTGCAAGAGTCGGCCACGCCGCAAGCGCGAACGCTCCTACTGCCACCGTAATGTGCCACCTCATACTGCCTCCCCAAAGCTCCCCGACCCAGGACGAGCTCACTACTGCCATCGCAATTCGCATGCCCGCGATCCCATGGCGTGCCGATCCCACTTTACTCCTGTCGAATCAAAAAGTTGAGGGAGTAGCCATCCCTGCCACTGGGACCTTCTGTTCACTCAAATCAGAACAACGTGACCCTTTTCGGAGGCTCGGTCGCGGCAGCGTACCGGGATGTGTAGCCTCGGGAAAATTCTGATCCATCGCTTCCAGAAATCTTGCGCGGTTCTTTGGTCTGAGGCAAGGGGTGCTCCAGCGGAGGTCATGCGCTCTCGCGGGGAGTTGCCCTTCCGCCCGCCGGTTGGTGGCAAGATCGCGGACTGGATCTCCTCAGCCAGGTGGGCGGAAACGCCTTCTGCCGCACAGAGCCTTGCGCCGATTCCCAGGCCACGCGCAAGATCTCGATCCCCCAACCGATCACGTCGATCATGGCCGGCGATGATCTCCCCGGCCGGTCACTTTTTTGAATGGCTCGATACGGAGCTTGCGCCGACGGTGCTTGACGCTCGCTTGACTGCGGGACCATACTCATTCAGCTAAGCGCAGTCGCTTCGCTCTTTCCAAACAGGAGGCCAGAATGAACCCTTGCCGCCTGGGCCTGGGCGCCCTCCTTGTGCTCGCCCTTGCCTCGTCCCTCTTCGCGCAGTCGCAGGCCATGAATGGCACGATCGAAGGCGTCGTGCGCGACCCCACCGGCGCCGTCCTCGCGGGGGTCACGGTCACCGTGACCAGCGTGGACACCGGCACCCAGCGGACCCCCGTCACCGACGGCACCGGAACGTACCGCGCCCTGCTCCTCCCCCTCGGGAGCTACCGGGTCAAGGCCGAGCTCGACGGGTTCAAGACCGTGGAGCGGACCGGGGTTTCCTTGAGCGCGGGCCAGACCGCGGTCATCGACTTCACCCTGACGGTGGGCGGGATCAGCGAGATGGTCTCCGTCTCCGCCGAGGCCCCGGTGGCCGAACCGGGCAAGATCGACCTCGGCCGGGTGATCACGGAGAACGAGGTCAAGAACCTGCCCCTCGTGTCCCGCAACCCCTACAACTTCGCCTTCCTTCAGGCCAACGTCACCGGCTACGAAAACACCGAGTTCGGCGTCCCCCGCATCAACGCCAACGGGACGCAGATGCACACCAACTATCAGCTCGATGGCAATACCAACACCGAGAAGGACAGGGCGGGGCTGCGCCTGCTCCCCATCTCGGAGGTGGTGGTGCGCGAGGTCCAGGTCATCACGAGCGGGTTTGCCCCCGAGTTCGGCCAGACCACGGGCATGGTCTACAACGCGGTCACGCCCTCGGGGACCAACCGCGTCCAGGGCTCGGTCGGCTACCGCTATCGGCGGGCGGGGCTGACGAGCGTCCCCTTCTTTCTCGCCCCCAACGCCCACAAGACG
>Ga0210409_10001928_pt1 | contig 25941 bp, 26 predicted proteins | sample IncBWH17MmetaG_FD_161649 | JGI IMG/M metagenome (GOLD analysis project Ga0210409, IMG submission 161649) | Forest soil microbial communities from Barre Woods Harvard Forest LTER site, Petersham, Massachusetts, United States - Inc-BW-H-17-M | ecosystem: Environmental > Terrestrial > Soil >...
ATGTTCCTGCGGCTATGCGAGCGCTTGTAGTGAGGGTGTGGTGGGGGAGTTGAGGATTCCCTGCCTGGGTCAATTGAAAAATCAGCGGGATGCTCTTCAGCCATAGCTTATGTTTCCTTTGAAGTAATCCTTGGCGCCGTCGCTGGAATCGGTGAGGGCATGCGCCATCGGAGGTCCATTGTAAATGAAGCGCGCCTGCAGGAGACGGATCTTCATGCAGCCGCCGGCATGCGGATTGGATGCTGCAATTCACGGGAGGTTTCAACAAAGACGTTGGTAGCCCGGACGGGGGTCGAACCCGTAATCTTCGCCTTGAAAGGGCGACGAGTTAACCATTACTCTACCGGGCCACACGGAGCCGCGCGAGGCAAGCCTGGCGCGGGTAAATTCTAGCACACTCGCGCGTCTAGGATTGGCGCTTCGCGGAGACCGGCGAATGAGCATGCGTTTCACAATTAAGAGGCGCGAGTTCAGGTTTCACATCTGAGATTTGAAATATTTGGGATTGGAGGTTTGAGATCCCAGAGCATTGAGACAGCATTCGCATCTACGGTTTTCACGGGTCACAGGTCGCGGGCCACTGCATGCGGCTCGCCCGTCACTCATCGCCGTCAGGCTTTCCTTTCATTATGCTCCTCGAGCCAGGCCATCTGGATGGCTTCGAGCTTGCCCTCGTTGGACTGCTTGGGATCGCCGGTGAATCCGTCCAGGCCGGTGACCCACTTGTGCAGGTCCGTGTAGCGCACCGAGAGCGGGTCGGCGTCCGGATATTTCTCAGCCAGTTGAATTCCGATTTCTTCGGCGTCGTCCCAATCAAATGTGGCGGGCATGCGTTTCTCCTGTCCCAAAATCGTCCGCCGGCGGCGGGCTCCGCGAACGCCAATCGCCCGATTGGCGTCATGCAAATCGCCAATCGGGAGATTGGCGTTCCCGGAGATTAGTGCTCCGCTTCCTTGGCGAAATTTTTATTCCACTCCGGGATTTCGACGACCAGGTCGCGCGTTCCGTCAGGCACGCACTGGCAACCGAGGCGCGACTTTACTTCCAGGCCGGGTGCGTCGTCGAGCTGATCGAGTTCGGCGTCGGTCGGTTCGTTGCAGGACTCCAGGCCTTCACGCACGATGACGTGGCATGTGGAGCACGCGCAGACGCCGCCGCAGGCGTGGTCCAGGCCCATGTGAAATCCAGTGGCAATATCGAGGATGCTTCCCGGCAGGCCCTCGCGCGCGTAGGGAACTTTCTCAGGGTCCACCTCGACGGTTTTGCCCTCGTGGACAAAAGTCACCTTGAATTTTTTCGTCGCGGGCGTGTACTTGACTTGTTCGATGTAAGGGTTGCTGCCGCCCATGGTGTTCTCCTTCTATTCTTCTCAAAGCTGTTTCGCAATTTAAAATTGCCGCGCATTTGTAGCGCCCGCCTTCAGGCGGGCACTCTCAACTCAACGGCATGCTCTCCTGAAGGCGAGCGCTACAAAGACCTATACGTCACCGAGCTTCTTGCCTTCCAGGGCTGCTCCCAGGGCACGGTTCATCATGCGCTCGGCGAGCGGGGTGGAGGCCTGGTTCAGCACGTCCACGAACACGCGGATGCGTTTGTAATCCGCGCCGGCGAGGGCTTCACGAAGCGCCGCGATAGCGTCATCAATCGCGCGGCGCTCTTCGCCGGGCAATTCGCCCGGGGCTTCGGCCAGCTCGCGCGCCAGCGCTTTTTCGGTGAGGTGCAAGACGCTCTCGGCTTCGTTGCGCGCCTCGATTAACTGGCGCTCGGAAAAATCCTGCTCGGCGAATTCGATGGATTCCTCGAGCATGCGCTCGACTTCGGCGTCGTCAAGCCCGTAGGTGGGCTGCACTTCGATGGAATGCTCCGTTCCGGCGCGAAGATCGCTCGCGGATACTTGCAGGATGCCGCTCGCGTCAATCAAAAACTTCACTTCGATGCGCGCCAGGCCCGCGGGGCCCGGCGGAACTTTGAGCTGAAATCGCGCGAGGGAGCGGCAATCCTTGGCCAGTTCGCGCTCGCCCTGCAGGACGTGGATGTCGATCCCCGTCTGGTTCTCAACGCCCGTAGTAAAGAGTTCCTGCGCGCTCGCCGGCACCGTCGAATTTCGCGGAATGATTTTCGCCACCACGCCGCCCATCGTCTCGATGCCCAGCGACAGCGGCGTGACGTCGAGAAGCAGCATGTCGTTCACGCCGCCTTCGAGAATGTCGGCTTGCACCGCGGCGCCCAGCGCCACGACTTCGTCGGGGTTGAGCTCGGCGTGCGGGCGGCGGCCGAAATATTGCTCGACGGTTTGCCGTACGAGAGGCACGCGCGTCGAGCCGCCGACGAGCACCACTTCCTCGATTTCCGCGGGGGAAAGTTTCGCGTCGGCGAGCGCCTGGCGTACGGGACCCATGGTGCGGTCCACGATGGGGCGAATCCAGCGCTCGAATTCGGCGCGAGAGATCTCGCGGAAATAAACGCCGCCGTCGGGGAGAGAAAATTTGATCGTCGTTTTGTCAGTGTCCGAGAGTTCGTGCTTGGCGGCGATCAGCGCCTTGCGCAATTCTTGCACGACTTCAGGATGCGTCGCGAGGTCCACGCCGAGGCCGCGAATTTCTTCACGCGCCATTGCCTGCAACGCGTTGTCGATATCGTCGCCGCCCAGGTGCGTGTCGCCGTTGGTCGATAGCACCTGATAGATGTCGCCGTCGCTCGTCGAAATCAATTTCAGAATGGAAATGTCAAATGTGCCGCCGCCGAAATCGTAGACGGCGACCTTGCCGCGCTTCTGCTCGTGCAGGCCGTAGGCGAGCGCCGCGGCCGTCGGCTCGTTCACAAGGCGCAGGACTTCGAGGCCCGCGAGGCGGCCGGCGTCGCGTGTGGCCTGGCGCTGCGCGTCGTTGAAATAAGCGGGCACGGTGATTACCGCGCGCTCGACCGAATCCTGGAAATATTCCTCGGCCCACATTTTCAGCTCGCGCAAAATAAAGGCAGAAATTTCCGGCGGCGTGAAGACGCGGTCGCCGAGACGCACGCGGATCACATTCTTACTGGCCGGGTCGATGCGGAAAGGAAAAATTTTCAGTTCGCCCTGCACGTCCGCAGGGCCGCGGCCCATCAGCCGCTTCACGGAATAAATCGTGCGCTCGGACTGCGTCAGCAAGCGCCGCTGCGCGGCCTGGCCCACGACGATCGAGCCGTCCGCATCCACGCTCACAACGGAGGGGCACAGCGGTGTGCCGTAAGGGCCCGGGATACACTTCGGCCGGCCTTCGCGCTTATCCTGATAAGCGATCAGGCTGTAGGTGGTGCCGAGATCGATGCCGACTGTCCTTCCCAAGGTGTGTGATCCCCCCAAGTGTTGACGCGTGACCCGTGGCTCGTGACCCGTGGCCCGTGAAAATGCTCGCGGGGCACGGGTCGCGAGGCACGGGTCACGTTGCTAGTTCCTGCCTCACTCCGTTCACCAGATTCCTGATGTACGAGCGGCGGTTCAGGACTTCGTTCATGCGCTCCATTAATTTATTCTTTGCAGCGTCGTCCGCGGCGGAATCCAGTGCGGCGTCCCAATCCGCGGAGACACACGCGAGTTCCCGGTCCACATCCGCGAGCGAAGATTCAAATTTGTGCTGCGCCGATTCGAGCTTCGCGCGCAGGCCCGCGAGTTGCGCCGCGTTTCCGCCGGAGGCGCGCGCTTCGCGCAATTCATCCAGCCACTCGTTCAATTCAAAAACTTCCTCGAGCAATTCGGGCGGGGCCTGCTGCTTCTTCTGGCCTTCCTTGCGCAAACCGGAAAGGCTGAGCAGGTACTCGACGCGCGCGACCGGATCGCGCAGCGTGCGGTAGGCGTCGTTCAATTGCGAAGAGAGGTCCAGTGAAAGCTGGCGCTCGTCTTCCTTGGCGCGCGCGAAATGGTCGGGGTGCAGCTTCCAGGAGAGGGCGTGGAAGCGCTGCTCGAGTGTTTCCAGGTCCAGGGTCAATTTTTGCGGCAGGCCGAAAAAGGCGAAGTAGTCGGCGCCTTTTGGCAGCGGCTGAATTTTTCCGCACGCCGGGCAGAAGTGCGCGCCGGCGGTCGCTACCGAGCAGTTCCAGCAATTCGCGGAGGTCGTCACGGTTGTGGTTGGCGCGCTCATCGTATGGATCGCTTGGGTTGGGTCCAGTGGCGCATGCTTCAGCTTGCGGTGTTTAGCCCTTGCAAAGACCAAAACCCGCAAGCTGAAGCTTGCGCCACTCAAGACAAAAAAAATGGCTGGCGGGCTCCCCATCCCGGCCAACCACGCGTTTCACTCGATTCGAGAGGAAGCCTCTGCTACGTTCCTTGAGTGCGAGTCCGGCAATGCCTTGCGCAAAACCAGACAGGCTGCCCATCACTTCGTTCAGGGTAAAAAGCCTGTCCTAACTATGCCGTGAACGAACTGCCACAGCCGCAACTGCGGGTGGCCTGCGGATTCTGGAACACGAAGCCGCGCCGCATCAGGTCTTCCTGATAATCCAGCGTGGTGTCATTCAAGTAAAGGAAGCTCTTGGGGTCCACGAACAGCCGCGCGCCGTTTTCTTCGATTACTTTGTCGCGATCGCGCGCCTGCGTCTCCAGACGCATCGCGTAGGTCAGCCCGGAGCAGCCGCCGCCCTGAACGCCCACGCGCAGCCCGCCGGTTTCGCTTGCCACGCCTTCCTTGGCGAGCAGTTCCTGAATTTTGGTTGCCGCTTTTTCCGTAACGTGAATCATATTTCGTTGTGATCCGTCCTGTTTCAAATTTCAAATATTAGATTTCAGATGAAATGCGCAGCCAAGACACTTTGCGCGTTCCGCGCAGCGCGAAAGTCCATGGGACAACACTTCCGCGCCTGGCCGGTTAATCGCCGACGGTCGTCGCGCTCGCCTCTGGCGTGGAAGTTTCTTTCTTCTTCTTCCAGTCCGCGATGGCCGCCTTGATGGCGTCTTCGGCGAGGACCGAACAGTGAATCTTCACGGGCGGGAGGCTCAGCTCGCGCACAATGTCCGTGTTCGAGATGGCCAGCGCTTCCGCTACCGTTTTGCCCTTGACCCATTCGGTCGCGAGCGAAGAACTGGCAATTGCCGAGCCGCAGCCGAAGGTCTTGAACTTGGCCTCCTCGATAACCTGCGTTTCGGGATTGATCTTCATCTGCAGCCGCATGACGTCGCCGCATTCGGGCGCGCCAACGAGGCCCGTGCCCACATTCGGATCGTCCTTGGGCAGGCTGCCGACGTTGCGCGGGTGCTCGTAATGATCGACTACCTTATCGGAATAAGCCATTTCACTCCCCCTTCGATATTTGACGAATAAATCTCTTCCGGGATTCTTTTTAGTGTCCCGCCGAAGCTCCCCAATTCATCTTGCTGAGATCGACGCCTTCCTTGGCCATTTCGTAGAGCGGCGAAAGTTCGCGCAGCCGCTGCACGACTTCGATCACGCGGCCAGTGACGTAATCCACTTCTTCCTGGGTGTTGAAACGGCCCAGGCCGAAACGGATCGAGGTGTGCGCCAGGTCCTCGCCGACGCCCAGGGCCTTGAGCACGTAGCTCGGCTCGAGCGTGGCAGAAGTGCAGGCCGAACCGCTCGAAACTGCGACATCGTTGATACCCATCAGCAGGGATTCGCCCTCGACGAACGCGAAGCTGATATTGATGTTGTGCGGCAGGCGGTGGGTCATCGAGCCGTTGATATAGACTTCATCGAGCTTGGCGAAGATGGTGTCCTTCAAGCGGTCGCGCAGGCCGCGCAGGCGCGCGCTTTCCTCCACCATTTCGTTCTGGCAAAGCTCGGCGGCTTTGCCGAAGCCCACGATGCCCGGCACGTTCAGCGTGCCCGAGCGCATGCCGCGCTCGTGCCCGCCGCCGTCAATCTGCGCGGAGAGTTGCACGCGCGGGTTGCGCCGGCGCACGTAGAGCGCGCCGCAGCCCTTGGGGCCGTAGATTTTGTGCGCGGTGAGCGAGATCATGTCCAGGTTGTCTTTTTGCACGTCCACCGGAATTTTTCCGACAGCTTGCACGCCGTCGGTGTGGAACAAGACGCCCTTTTCCTTGGCGATCTTGCCGATTTCCTGAATGGGCTGAACCACCCCGATTTCGTTGTTGGCGTACATGATGGTGATCAGAATCGTTTTGGCGGTGATGGCGCGCTTCAGATCGTCGAGATCGATGCGCCCGTCCTTGGCCACAGGGAGATAGGTCACTTCGTAGCCGTACTTCTCGAGGCGCTTACAGGTATCGAGCACGGCTTTGTGCTCGGTGACCTGCGTGATGATGTGATTGCCCTTCTCGCGGTACATTTCCGCGGCGCCTTTGATCGCCAGGTTGTTCGATTCCGTGGCGCCGCTGGTGAAGATGATTTCCTTGGGCGTCGCGTTGATCAGACGGGCGATCTGGGCGCGCGCGCTCTCGACCGCTTCTTCGGCCGTCCAGCCGAAGGAGTGGTTGCGGCTCGCGGCGTTGCCGAACTTCTCGTGGAAGTAGGGCAGCATAGTTTCGACCACGCGCGGGTCCACCGGAGTAGTGGCGTGGTAATCCATGTAAATCGGCAGTTTAATGGCCATGCTTATTTCTCCCGTCTCGAATTCTTTCGATCCCCTGACGCAAATTCTTCAAAACCATTGCGGGCCCTGGCCGCCATCCGCAAAATCAAATCGAAAGCCCGACGAGTTCCGCGTCGGGCGAATCCTCGGCCATTTGCGAAATCGTGACCGAGCGCAAGACCTGCGCAATACTTTCGTTCACTCGCCGCAGTGGCTCGCGCACGGTGCACTTGGAACTCTGATCGCAGTTGCCGTGGTTGGTCACGCAAGAGGTGATCACCAGCGGCCCGTCCACGGCGTTGATTACATCGAGCGCCGAGATTTCCTTGGGGTGCCGGGCCAGTTGATAGCCTCCGCTCGAACCGTGACGCGCCGTCAGAAGTCCATGCTTGGCTAGCCGTTGCAGCACCTTGGCCAGAAGCGGAGCAGAAATCCCGTACGCCTCGGCGATATCCGAAGCACTCTGGGAAGGGTTGCCATGATGCGTCGCCAAGTGCCTGACGGCGATCAGGGCATAGTCCGCTTTCTTTGAGAGCTTTAACATTCGATATGCGACCAAACTAGTCGCACTTGAATGATAATACCGGTCTAGGGTCGGTGTCAAGGGGTTAGATTCTTGGCAACTCCCACCGGGCCAGCACCTTACATTACGACCAATTTGGTCGGGTTAGTCAAATTTGATGCAACGAAATGGATATATTGGGGGTCGATTGGCAGTTATACGGTGCTGAACGGTCAAGCTACTTTCGGATGAATTCCAACGTAGCCCTTGAGGCTGGGAAGAGGCCTGGGAACGCCAATCGGGAGATTGGCGTTCCCAGGGGGCATTTCCGCCGCTGCGGTACTCAGGGGAACTTAGTTCCCAGTGAGAACTTCAACGAATCCCATGCGGCCAGAGAGATTGCCGCTCCACCAGACGCGATTGGGATTATTGGGATCGATCTCCAGACGCCGGGGGTCGGATTCCGAATCAGGAAGCGGGAACTCCACCCATTCACCTGTCTTGGGATTGTAGCGGGCAATTTTGTCCGCCATCTGTTCGCTCACCCAAATCAAGTTGTTTTTGCGGTCTACGGTCACGGAATACGTGCCGGGGGTTTCCGTGGGCGGAGCGAAGAACGTCATTTGTTTGGTTTCGTAATCGATCTTCATCAGCAGGCCGGCATTCCACAAGCCGACCCACAGGTCGCCACGTGCATCGTGGCTCATGCGGCGGGGGTAGGCAATTCCGTCGTACGGGATCTTGTACTCTTCGACCTTGCCTGTGAGCGGGTCGATCCTGGACATGCGGTCAGCCATGTCCTCAGCCCACCACACGGAGCCATCGCCGGCCACGGTGATGCCGTAGGCGCCATTGGGGGTCTGCGTGGCGAGGTAGGAGGGCGTGTCAAAGAACTTGAATTCCTTCGTGGAGGTGTTGAGCATGCGCACCTGGTTTCCGGCTGTCTCCCAGATGGTGCCGTTCGGGTGAATGAGCATCGAATTTCCGCCGGCGTCGGCGCGATTGTCCTTGGGCCAATCGTACGACGAGAATTTTCCTGTATTTACGTCATAATCCAGCCAGCGGTAATTGGGACCGTCTGGAACCCACAATTGTCCTTTGGCGTCGATCTGCAGATTGCCGAGGACCTGGCCGTCGGGTGCGGCGACGCCAGCCGGGATGGAAACTTCGGTGTATTCGAGAGTTTTGGGATCCAGTTTGCCGAGTTTGCCCATCCGCTGGCTGACCCATCCGTTGCCGTGGGGATCGACGGCGACATCATGCGGCTCGGAGCCGAAACTGGTGTCCGAGATGTCGTATTGGACCGCCCGATAATGCAACGCCTTGCCCTCAAGCAGTGTGCGAGGCAGGCGGTCGTTGAGGTCGGCCTGGCGCGTGGGAGCGAAGTTGGCGGAAAGATAATCGATGGCGAGCTTGGCTTCGTCGGCGGTCAGGTCCCGGATCTTTGCGGTTCGCATACGGCCGCGCATCCTGCGGACGGTGAAAGCCCAGTTTTCGCGTGGCATGTGGAAGCCGACGAATCGCTCGGTGTCATGGCAAGTGGTGCAGCGCGCGGCGACAAGTTTCTTGCCGTCGCCTTCCGGCAATTCCTTAGAGACGTTGACCATCAGCGCTTCGGGAGTTTTCATGGGCCAGGCGCGGGGGAGCATCGTCCCCTGCTTGGCGGTCAGCGACAAATCCTGTTTCGCAGTCTTGCCTTCCGCCACATCCAGCGGCGCAGAAGCGCTGCTCTGATAGCCGCCGCCGACGCCCTGAATCACGTACTGGCCGGCGGGCAGATTGCTCACGGTGTAATGTCCCTGCGCCTGGCTGATGACCATGAATTCCAGATGGCGGTCGTTGTTCTTCAGCTTCACAAACGCGCCGGTGACGGGTTTCCCGGAAGCGTCTTGCACCACGCCCTCGATGGTGGAGCTATTTTCCGCCGCCCATGCAAATTGGCCGAAGAGGAACAGCAAAGCAGCCGCGAAAATGATCGTGAACTTCGATCGCGTTCCGTTGGATGTCATTCCCGATCTCCTTATTTTTCTCTCAGCGCGCGGAGGCCGAAGAAGCAATGCCTGCCCCGCGCCCATGCGTGACAAGTGACAATCAAACTGTGAGTTTCGGCCTGGCTATTCGCGGAGTATACGCCAATTCCGATCTGTGGGACTCACGATTTATATGCGGGCGGTTAGAGGAGACGAAGAGATATTGGTTACTGGTGACTCGTCATTGGTGGCCGGTGATGCCAATGTCACAAAGTCGCCGCGGGGACCTAGAAGTGACAAGAGATTTGAGTTGAGATTGGGGAGTTGTATTTTATTTCAAATTTTAAATTTCAGATTTTCTAATTCCCAAAGTTCTGACTTGCGGGAGAGGCTTAACTTCCTCGTTGCGGCTTCCACTTTTTCAGGAATTCGAGGACGTCTTCGGGGCCGATTCGCACGGTGGACTCGAATTCTCCCTGCTTCTGGCTCACTACCAGTTTTCCGTCCGGGTCCAGAATCGCCAGGCTTGGCACGCCCTTGTTGAGCGGGATTTGGTACTTGCCGGCGAGATCGAGATTCGCGTCGTAGTTGCCGACGTTTATGTGGAGCACGTGGTAGTTGGCGTTAACGATCGGGGCGAACTCTTTCGAGTGAAACGTCGCGTCCAGCACGTGGCAGTCGTAGCACCAGTTTCCACCGAACACCAGCAGGACGCGCTTGTGGTCCTTGGCGGCCGCGGCGAGCGCTGTGGAAATTTCCGTGGGCGCCTCTTCCGGCGCCGGATAAAGCTGAATGTTGGGCTTGGCGGGCTCGGGCAGGCGCCGCGTTTCCTTTGCGCCGAGGTCGCTGCGCTGCGTCGCGACGATTTTCCAATCCCCCAGCCTTTGCACCCAGACTTGAGAGCAGGAAACGACGGCGGAATTTTCTCCCGCGCCGGTCTTGAAGTTTGCTTCAATGCGCAGGACGAGCGCCATCACGCCGGGCTGCAGCGTTTTGGCCTCGAGAACTTTCGCGTCCAGGTGATCGAGCCCCGCGGACTTGAGCGCGGCCCAGAATGTGGGCTCCGCGGCGGGATCGAGTGTCTCTCCCTTCGGGGTTTTAGTGCGGGCGGGAGGAGAAGTCGTGTACAGCGTCGAGAGGCCTGACTTGTTGCCTGCGAGAACGGCCGCCTTCCAATTGTCCAGCGGGTCGAACGCGAACGATGCCGCGGTTGCGGAAGTCCTTTTCGCGTGGGCTTGCTGCGGCGCGGTCTGAGCAAAGCCGGCAGGCTGCCAACAAAGAAATAAGACGGCGACGCACGCGAGCCGAACGGTTTTCATTGCTCCTCGTATCCGTTGCAGGAAATCAATTGTATCTTATCAAATCGATAGCCCCTACTTTTTGATTTTCGAAGGTAGCGGCACAATTCGACAATTTTCCCGGATCTGGAGAATGAGAACTTTGAAATCTCCATTGCGGCCTGCTCCTGCACCGAATTGTTGTCTCCGGGTTGGAAGAAGGGTATGCTTTGCGAACTATCAGTCAAACTTGCGGAATTCAGTCGAAATGTCCGCGGGGCGCTTCGATCATGCCAAAACGCTTCACGGCCTCAGCGATTGTTCTGGTTGCGGCAGCGACTTTCCTTCCGCTGGCGCTTGCCCAAAATTCCCGGGCTCAGCAGGCCGTGGCGTCCAAAGATCGAAAAGCAGCGCCGGCCCCCGCTCCACCCCATGACATTTCCGGAACCTGGACGCCGGCCAATGGACCGAACGATGGAATCCAGCCTTATGGCGCAAAGGCCATGCCCAACGACGGGAAGCCGGAGCATCAACTGCCTTATACTCCACTCGGACTGGAAACTTACAAGTCGCACAAAGCGACCATTGGGGTTGATGAGGTTCTTCCTAAGGATTATAACGATCCGCGGGATAAGTGCGAGCCGCTGGGATTCCCCCGAGCAGATCTTTATTATCTGAGAGATACTCAGATCTTTCAGAACGAGTACAAAGTGGCGATCCTCTATCAATACGGGGAGGCGTGGCGCGTGATCTGGACGGATGGGCGGGCTCTCCCCAAATTGGTGGATGGAGCCGTGCTGGTGGGGAAAGAAGTTCGAGAGCAGCGCTTTTATGGCTACTCGGTGGGCAAATGGGTGGACGATACCACCCTCGTCGTCCAGACGGTCGGGATGATGCCGGAAGACAGAGTCTGGCTGGACCTTACGGGCCGCCCGATCAGCGACGCTGCGCTCGTGGAGGAGCGCTTCCATCGCGTGAACCGTGACCGCCTGGAACTGACGGTGACCATTGACGACCCGAAAATGTATACCAAACCCTGGATCGCCATGAACAAGTTTCCGATGCGGTTGGCGGATCCTCACCATGATGTGATGGAGGTGTACTGCTCTCTATCTGAGATGGAGAAGTACGATAAATTATTCGGCAATCCCACGAGCGCACCTGCGAGCCCACCGGGAGGCGAAACACCTGGCCGATAGTTTGCGCTCGGCCGCGCCATTGTTGGGGCGGCTTCTTCTCCCGCGACTTTCCGGGAGCGTGGATTCCAGCTCGGATATTCTATGAAAGGAGGCAAATACAATGAGAATGAGGGCGATTTCGTTGTTTGCCCTGTCAATCGGTCTCTTGAGCATGTCAATGCGCCTGTTTGCGCACCACGGGACCGCAGTATTTGATACGGACAAAACGCTCACGCTGAAGGGTAGCGTCACGGAATGGGACTGGTCCAACCCTCATTGCCTGCTTCAATTTGACGTAAAGAATGAAAGCGGCCAGTCGGTGCATTGGATTGCAGAGACTCAGAATCCCGCAAACATGGTCTACGCAGGTTTTGGGAAGGCATCTTTCAAACCTGGGGATGAAATCACCGTCACTTTGATGCCGACTAAAAATGGCCTGCCGTACGGGCGAATCAAACAAGTCGTGCTCGCCAACGGCAAAACGTTAAACGCCAGTGGGGGAACTATCAATGCGGATTCCTCCGACTCTTCGGGCGGCTCCAAAACGGGGAATTCCCCCAAGAAGTGAGCGTGGGTTAGTGTAAAAGAGGCCCAGTCCAGTGACGCAGTCTTCTTGGAATGCGGCCCATGGCCTGTTTTCTTGATTCTTGCTCTCGCGCAAAAAAGCCTCGGCCAGGAATTTCGCCCCCGTCAATTCCCTTGCCTAATCTGCGCCGATTTTCGCTACAATACTTTGGAAGCAAGCGGACGAAACCATGAAAAATGTCCTGGCCATTTATCCGGGGACGTTTGACCCGGTGACCAACGGGCACCTTGATTTGATCGAGCGCGGCGCGAAGATATTTGACCGGCTGGTGGTCAGCATCCTGCGCAACCTCGACAAAGACCCGCTGTTCTCGATTGACGAGCGGGCGGAAATGCTGCGCGAAGTCACGCGGCCGTGGCCAAACGTCGAAATCGACGTGTTCAGCGGCCTGCTGGTGGATTACGCGCGGCTGCGCGAGGCGAATGTGATCTTGCGCGGCATCCGCGCGGTTTCCGATTACGAATACGAATTGCAGATGGCCATGATGAATCGCAAGCTGAATCCGAATGTCGAAACGGTGTTCATGATGCCGGCGGTGGCGTACAGCTATCTCAGTTCACGGCTGGTGCGCGAGATTGCGCAGCTCGGGGCGTCGATTACGAGTTTCGTGCCGCCGCTTGTGGAAGAGCGCCTGCGCGCTAAGATTCTTTAGTTGCACAGGCACTCTTGCCTGTGCGGTTTTTGCATTCTTAGCTGCGTCGACAAATATTTGTCCGGGCCACAAACCCGTACAGGCAAGAGTGCCTGTGCTACTGGAACCAGAACCAAAGGAGCGTTACCCGTGCAACTCGCAGCCCGCGTTAACCGCATTTCCATTTCACCGACCGCCGCTGTGCTGGCGGCGGCCGAAAAACTGCGCGCCCAGGGCGTGGACCTGGCCGACTTCGGCGCCGGCGAACCGGACTTTCCGACTCCCGAACACATCCAGCACGCGGCCATTCGCGCGTTGCAGGAAGGGCGCACGAAATACACGCCGACGGCCGGCATCGGCGCGTTGCGCGAAGCGATCTGCAAGTGGCACGCGGCGCAATTTGGCTCGTCCTATTCGGTGCCGGAATGCGTCGTCACCGTTGGCGGCAAGCACGCCCTCTTCAATGCGTTCTGCTCGCTGCTGGAAAAGGGCGACGAAGTTCTGATCCCCGCGCCGTATTGGGTCACCTATCCGGACCAGGTCCTGTACACAGGCGCGACGCCGGTGCCGGTGATGACCGATCCGTCCGATGGCTTTCGCCTGCGCGCCGAGATGGTTTCCCGCGCCATCACGCCGCGGACGAAATTGCTGATCGTGAATTCGCCGAGTAATCCGAGCGGCGCGGTCGTGCCGGCCGATGAGTTCGTGAAAATCTACCAAGTCTGCCGCGCGAAAAATATCTGGGTCATGACGGACGAGTGCTACTCGCACTTCGTGTACGGAAACGAAAAGCCGTATTCGCTCGCCAGCGTGCCGGGGTCGAAGCCAAACATCATCGTGGCGGGATCGCTCTCGAAAACTTTTTCCATGACGGGCTGGCGGATCGGCTATGCCCTGGCGCCCGAGCCGCTGATCTCCGCAATGATCAAACTGCAAAGCCAGTCCACGTCGAACCCGACGTCGATCGCGCAGTACGCGGCCCTCGAAGCGCTGACGGGACCGATGGATACGGTGAAGGCGATGCTTGCGGAATATGCGCGGCGCCGCAATCGCATCGTCTCAGGACTTCGCGCCATTCCCGGCGTGACCTGCGTCGAGCCCGGCGGCGCATTTTACGCGTTCCCGAGCGTGGCCGCGCATCTGGGCAACGGCGTCGCGGACACCACGGCGCTCGCGAAACTGCTTCTGGAAAAGCAGCACCTGGTCTGCGTTCCCGGCGACGCGTTCGGCACGCCCGGCTACATCCGGCTGTCCTACGCAACCTCGATCGATCGCATCGAGGAAGGGTTGCGGCGGCTGGAAAAATTCTTTGCCCTGGCGGAAGCGGCCAGGTGAATTCGGGAACCAACCGTTCGGGGCGGGCTCCGGCGCGGCTCACCCCAATTTTCGTGCCGCGCATTTGGGGCGCGCGTGACCTCTCTGCCTTGTATCCGGATCGCTCTCAGGAGAAAGAACCCATCGGCGAGGCCTGGCTAACGGGCGACGCATGCGATTTTGCGTCGGGTGAATTTGCTGGACGTGCGCTGGGCGAGGTGTGGCCATCGCTCTCCGAGGAATGGACTGGCACGGGCCTGCGCGGGTTGCCGCGCATTCCGCTGCTTGTGAAATTTATTTTTCCGGAAGAAAAACTTTCCGTGCAGGTGCATCCCGACGACACGTATGCGGAGAAGTATGAGTCCGCGGCGGGAGGCGTCGGGAAAACCGAAATGTGGTACGTGATCAGCGCGCGGGAGGGAGCGGCGGTGCGGGTGGGGCTGAATCCGAATGTGACGCGCGAATCGTTTCAGCGCGCCGTGGTCGATGGCACCGCGGAGAATTCGCTTGCAAGCGTAGCGGTCCGCGCGGGCGACGCCGTTTTCGTGCCCGCTGGGACCCCGCACACGATTTGTCCCGGCATGGTGCTGTGCGAAATCCAGCAGCACTCGGACATTACCTATCGCGTCTTCGATTACAACCGTGTGGGCGCCGATGGCAAGCCGCGCGCGCTGCACATCCGGCAGGCGCTGGAGGTGATGCAGTTTGGCGAGGCCGCCGCGGGGGGCGGCGGCCTTTGCGATCCGGTACGCATCACTCGCGGCGCCGTGACGGAAACGCTGTACGCGGCGTGCCGTTACTTCGCGACCGAGCGCTGGGAATTCCGCGAACGAATCGCCGCCCTCACTTCTCCGGAACATTTCGATTTGCTGATTTTTCTCGTGGGCAAAGGGCGCATTGAATTTCCCGGCGGCGCAGAATCCTACGCGCCAGCGCAAGTCTGGCTGCTTCCGGCGGCGCTGGGCGCTTATCAGCTCGCGCCGGATTCTGCCACAACACTCATACGCACGTACGTGCCGGACCTGCACGGCTTTGTTCAGCAGCTCACCGAAGAGCATATTGCGGAAGCGGAATGGTCGCGCGTGGTGCACCTGTGACGAACGAACGGAGCCATGAAACGCTCGCCGCGCACGCCATCATTCTCGCGGGAGGGCGCGGCACGCGCTTCTGGCCGCGCAGCCGCACGCAAACGCCGAAACAATTGCTCAACATCGTCGGCAGCAACACCATGCTCGAGCAAACCGCCGCGCGCCTTGCGCCTTTGTTTCCGCCATCGCGCCAATGGGTCGTTACCAACACCGAACAGGCAGCCTCTGTACGAAAACAAATGCCGCGCGTCCCGGCATCGCACATTCTTGCGGAACCGTTGGGGCGAAATACCGCCGCTGCGATTGGACTCGCGGCCGCTCATTTGCTGCACGCCGGCCTCGGCAAGGAAAACGACGCGCTCATGGCCGTGCTTCCCGCCGACCATTACATCGCGAAGCCAACGCAGTATCTGCGGATCGTGGGCGCCGCGCTGCACGTGGCGCACGCCGCGGGATCGCTCGTCGTGCTGGGCATTCCTCCGTCGCGGCCCGAGACGGGCTACGGATACATCGAACGCGCGCGCGGAAAGGCGCTGGATGCGGACGGCGTTCCCGTTTTTTCGGTGCGCCAGTTCACGGAAAAACCGGCGCTGCCGCGGGCGCGAAAATATGTGGCTTCCGGGCGGTATTACTGGAACGCGGGAATGTTTTTCTGGCGTGTCTCGGCGTTCCTCGGCAACCTCGAGAAATTTCTGCCGAAAACGCATGACGCCCTGATGCAGTTGGCTGGCGAAATCGGAACGCCGCGCTACAACCGTACGCTCGCGCGCATTTACCCGAAGCTCGAAAACATTTCCGTGGACTATGCCATCCTCGAACAAGTCACGCGCCGCTCCGCGGCCCCCAGCGTCTTCGTCCTGCCCGCGGAAGTGGGCTGGAGCGATATCGGTTCGTGGGCCGCCGTCTACGAATTGCTCGCGCGCAAAGCCGGGGAGAATATTTCCGCGGGAAAATTTGTCGCGCTCGATGCGCAGGGAAATTTTTTCTGGAGCCCGAAGAAATTCGTCGCCGCTGTTGGAATTCGCGATCTGGTCGTCGTGGAAACCGACGACGCGCTGCTGCTCTGTCCGCGCGACCGCGCGCAGGATGTTGGCAAGATCGTGAAGTGGCTCGAGGCTGAGAAACTCTCACGATTGTTGTAATTTGGATATTTCAGTGGGACGGGCTTCAGCCTGTCTGGTTTTCGTGCCGGAGTAACGAAAGGCGACAGGCTGAAGCCCGTCCTACTTGAAGCAGCACATGGTGACCACGATCAAATTTGGGACAGACGGATGGCGCGGCGTCATCGCCGACGATTTTACTTTTGCGAATGTGCGCAAGGTGGCGTGCGCGATTGCCCGCTACGTGGTGCGCGCGGAAAAGCCCGGGGCTGGCGTAATCGTCGGATATGACACGCGCTACGGCTCCGAGTGGTTCGCGAGCGCCGCGGCGGAAGTTGTCTCCATGGCCGGGATGCCGGTGTGGATCGCAGAGAAGGCGTGTCCTACGCCCGCGCTTTCGCTGCTGGTTAGGCAGCGCGGCGCGGCGGGCGGGATCATGATTACGGCGAGTCACAATCCCTACAAGTGGAACGGCATGAAATTGAAGGCCAGCTACGGAAGCTCGGCGCTGCCCTCGATTGTCGCGCAAGTGGAAAAGGAACTCGCCACAGTGCTGGCGAACGGCGTGCCGCCATTGCCCGCGCAGCCGGAAAATATTCACACGCTGGACATTCTTTCGCCGTATCTCGAGACCATCGACAAACTTGTGGACTGGGAACGAATCCGCGCCGCCAAATTCCGATTTGTGGTGGACCCGATGCACGGCGCGGCGCGCGGGCTTCTGCGCGGGCTGATGACCCGGCACGGCATCGCCTGCGACGAAATTCGCGGCACGCGCGATCCGCTGTTCGGCGGCGTGAATCCCGAGCCCATCGAGCCGCACGTCGAGGCGCTGCGCCGCGCGATCCTCGCGGGAAAATATGACGCCGGGCTATGCGCGGACGGCGACGGCGACCGCATCGGAGCGATGGATCGCGACGGCACGTTCATCACGCCGCACCAGATTTTTTCGATTTTGTTCTGGCACCTCGCGGGCACGCGCGGAATACCCGGAGATCTTGCGAAAACGTTTTCCACGACAAAAATGCTGGACAAGATCGCGGAGAAATTCGGCCGCAAAGTATTTGAGACGCCGATCGGCTTCAAGTACATCTGCGAATTGATGCTGGAACGCGACATTCTGCTGGGCGGAGAAGAATCGGGCGGCATCGGCACGAAACTTTATCTGCCTGAGCGCGACGCCACCGTCATGGCCCTGTTGCTGGTGGAAGTGATGGCGTGGCACAAGAAAACCTTAGGCGAACTTGTGGCGCACCTGAGCGCGGAATTCGGCGAGTATCATTACGGGCGGATCGATCTGGAACTCAAGCCGGGGCAGAAGGAGCGGGCCATCGAGCATTTCACGGACGCGAAAGTGAAGAATGTTCTCGAATGGCCCGTTGTGCGCCGCGAAGACCTCGACGGGATCAAGTTGTATCTGGGCGACACCGGCTGGCTGTTGTTGCGCGCTTCCGGGACGGAGCCGATGCTGCGCGTGTATTCGGAAACGCAGAGCGCCGAATCTACGCGAAGAATTTTGGAGGAAACGCGCTCGATCGTGCAGCGGTTGTAAGTCGCGTCGCGTAGGACGGGCTTCAGCCTATCTGTCTTTGATTTGGCGAAGGGCAGAAAACCAGACAGGCTGAAGCCCGTCCTACGGGGAGGCCGTTTTTTCCCCGAATGATTTTGCGGCGGCGTCGAGGATGCCGTTAATGAATGCGGAGGCGTCCTCGGATGAAAATTTCTTCGCGAGATCGACGGCTTCATTGATCACGACTTTTGCTGGAGTGCTCGTCGTGCGCATCTCGGCGAGAGCCAGGCGAAGGATGGCGCGGTCGATGGCCGCCATGCGTTCGATGCGCCAATTTTTCGCGTGCGAGGAAATGACAGGATCAAGCTCGTCGGCGCGGGCGGCGGCGTTTTCAAAAAGCTGATTGGCAAATTCCCGCGTGGATTTCTGGGCGCGCGCGTTTTTCCAAAATCCGGTTTCGATTCGCGACGGTTCCTGCTTCCCCATTTCCCATTGGAACAGCATCTGGAGGGCGTACTCGCGCGATTTCCGGCGCAGCGTCATCTAGCGGCGTTTCCCGCGGGGAGAGGTTTTTCCTGCGCGCGACGCGTCCGCCGAGCGAAGCCGCCTGGACAGGTTGGCCATTTCGGCGGCAGCGAGTCCCGCGTCGTAGCCCTTGTTGCCGCTCTTGAGTCCCGCGCGGTCGATGGCCTGCTCGAGCGTGTCGCAGGTGAGCACGCAAAAAATCACGGGTATACCGGTGTCAAGCTGCGCGAGTTGCACGCCGCGCGCCACCTCGCCCGCCACATAATCAAAGTGCGCGGTCTCGCCGCGCAGAACGCAGCCGATGGCGATCACGGCATCGACGCGTCCGCCCTCGGCCAATTTTTTTGCCGTCAGCGGAATTTCAAACGAGCCGGGGACATGAACGACCGTGACGTCTTCTGCATCCGCCCCGGCGGCTCCGAGCGCGTCCACCGCTCCCGCCAGCAGGCGATCGGTAATAAAACTGTTGAAGCGGCTGACGACCAGCGCGAACCGGAAGCCCGCTGCGTTTGCCGCCGGGCGAATTTCTTTTCCGTGAAAATTGTTTTTCATGTGAATGAGTGAAAATCCGATTTCGCGGCCTGATTTGCAGCGGCCAACCTTTAGGTTGGCCAGCGTAAATCCCCCGTGCCCGCCTGAAGGCGGGCGCTACCTGGTTCCGCGCTACTTCCCGCGAAATTGCGCGGCCCGCTTTTCCAGAAACGCGCGCGTTCCTTCCCGCATATCCTCGGTGGCCGCCAACAGGCCAAAGAGAGTCGTTTCAATGTACTGGCCCTCTGCAAGCGGCATTTCCATCCCGCGCTCGATGGCCTCCATCGTGAACTTCACCGCAAGCGGTGCATTGGCGATAATTTTTTTCGCCAGGGCTTCCGCCGCGGGCAATAGCTCCGCCGGCTCGTACACATGATTCACGAGGCCGACGCGCAAAGCCTCTTCCGCGGAAATCATCTCACCGGTCAGGCAGAGTTCGTAGGCAACTCCCTTGCCGCACAATCGCGTGAGCCGCTGCGAGCCGCCATAGCCCGTCATGATGCCGAGCTTCACTTCCGGCTGCCCGAGCCTCGCCGTCTTGCTGGCCAGGCGCATCGAGCAGGCCAGAGCGACTTCGCATCCGCCGCCAAGTGCGAAGCCGTTGATGGCCGCGATCGACGGTTTCCCTATCGTCTCCAGCAGCCGCAGAACGCCCTGGCCAAACGCCGCCGTGTCTTTGCCGCTCACCGGAGTTTGTACCGCGAGCTCTCCGATATCCGCGCCGGCCACAAACGATTTTTCTCCCGCGCCGGTCAGGATCAGCACGCGCACATCGTCGTCCTCGCGCGCGGCGGTCAGAATATCGCGCAGCTCCTCCATCGTTTTCCGGTTGAGCGCGTTCAACACCTTCGGACGGTTGAAGGTAATGAACCCGATGCCATCCCGCTTTTCATACAGGAGGTTTTCGTAGGCCATCCGCATCCCTCAATTCTTCGCCATTTCGAGAGCAACGATTTCGTTGCCGCCGCGCTTTCGAGCTTCCTCGAGGCCCGCCTCGACCCGGTTGATCAGGTCGGTGACGATGTCCTCATTATCGTAATCCTGCCGGGCAACAGCTTCGGCAACGGCGACGCTCATGGTCAACTGCCCTCCATCCCACGGAGGGCGCAATCCGCCGACTGCTCTCTTCAGTTTTTCCGCGAACATCTGCGCCCCCGAGAGCGGCGTGTCCGGCAGAACCACCGCCAGCGCCCAGGAAGTGTACTTTATCGCGAGGTCGGTTTGGCGGACGATTGCCTGCACGGACTTCCCCAGCTGCTCCATGTAGCGGTCAAACGGCCCTTCTCCCTGCTGGCGGAGCAGTTCCGGGCCGCCGTCGATCTGCAACAAAGCCAGGGCAAGAGGGATACCCTGCGTTCGCGCGCGCTGCGATTCGTGCAGCAGGCAATCGATGTAAGAGCCGCGCGCCAGCAGGCCGGTTTTTTCATCCGCCACGGCAAGCGTGCGCACAAGCGTGCGAAGACGGGTGTGATGCACGCACATGAGCATTTGATCGCCGATGGATTGCAGAAAATAAGTTTCGTTGGGTTTCCAGGCGTGCGGTCCGGCGAAACCCACGATCATCATCCCGGCAGGAGATTGTGTCTCCGGGTCCGTGAGTTGAACCCCCAGGGCCGTTTCCAGGCCCATTTCCTTGAGAATGGGCGCGGCGGCAGCTTCGAGCGCCAAACCGCCGAGCGTATCCGGCGCGGCGCGCTCAATCTGGCCGATCAGGCGCACGACCTGGCTTCCGGAGGAGGCATCAAGACCGGAAGCACAAAACTCCGAGGCCATTTGTGGCGGTTGGCCCGGGGGCCCGATCACCGCGAAGCAACGAGCCGCTCGCAAATAATTGCCCACGTCATTCACCGCAATGGAGAGCATGGCGCGCGGCGAAGGCTGGCGGAAAACATTTTGATTAATTTCCGAAATTTTCGCGAGATCGCGGAGGGTTTCGGGAGCATACGCGGAAGTGGCCGTGGCGCGATTCGCAGGTTCTTCGATAACCGCCCTCGGTGGCTCGGCCGGCCTGCGCGGAACTCCGCCACCCTCCGGCCACCAGTGCGCGGCTTCAAAAAGGCCTTGCAGGCGCTCATTATTTTCCACTTCCCCGGGAAACAGCTCGACGATGCGCTGCAGCCGCTCGATGGCCTTAGACTGGAGCGAGTACTGCACGAAAATTTCCGCCTGCACCAGCAGGTCTTCGAGCGTCTGCCTCGATTGAACTTCGTCCAGAATGGCCGCCGACGGATCGCCGAATTTGCGTTGGTGCTGTTCCCGAGCGGGGGTTTCGGGACGATGTGTCGCGGCGTTGGACATTCGGGATCTCACGCGGCTCAAAAATTCGTCACCCGCGCGGCCTTTTAGTTGATCGAGGCGCTGCTGGTTGCGGGCATCGTACGGATCGATTTCGACGAGCTTATCGAGGGCCTCGCAGGCGCCGGAAAGCTGATTATTCTCGACACTCAAATCGAATAGACGAGCCAGGGCCTCAAAGTACTTCGTCTCGCGGTTAAGCTCACAGTACAAGGCCGCCCAGAACTGGGCCAGGCGCAGTGATTTCGGGAACACTTCCATCAGTTGGTCGATCGCGGATGCGAATTCCGATTCCCGCCGCGCTGCCAGCATGCTTTTCTTGGTCGCGGATAACAGGTCGACGGCCTTATCTTCCTGGCCGGCGCGAAGAAACTCGGTGATCAGAGAGAACAATTTTTCAGGCGAACCCGCTCCTTGATCTGTCAGGCGCTCGAGCACGGTGCGCGCCGCGTCAAGTTGTCCGGAACGCATGAGGGCTTCGGCATAGGTTTCAAGGAACGTCGCGTCCTTTTCGGCTTCGCTCAAGTGAGCGAGGAGCGCGGCGGCGGCCTTAAAATCTCCCTGGCGCAACAGCGCCTTGGCGTACATGAGTGACGCGCTGCGATCGTTGGGTCCGAGCTGGTGCGCTTTTGCGAAAAGCTTGAGCGCGTCGTCTTCATTGTGATTCGTGAGCTGCGCGGCTCTCAAGTATCCGAGGGAGGCGGCCGCGTGATTGCCCAGGCGCTCAGCCAGATCGGCCACGGCGATGTGGCGGTCGCGATTTTCGGAATCGAGCTGCGCGATGCGCACAAAACACGCCAGTGCATCTTCTCCCTTGCCGCTCAGTTCGTACGCCAGGGCCGCGGAAGTGAATTGTTCGACGGCCTCTTCCGTGCGGTTTTGCTTTTGCAGAAGCAGGGCGTATCGCGCGACGCGCTCCGGAGGCTGCTGCTGGGGTTTCAAAAAACGCGTGTAAAGGGCCAGGGCTTTGGGCTCTTCCCGCGGGCCCGTAAGGCGGTCAAAGAGCATCCCGTAGTAAATGGCCGCCCGCTCCGGCCGGTTCTGCATGGTGAAGAGGTCGCCGAGCGACTGCATGGATTCGAGATGATTGGGAACGGCCGTGAGCACCGATTGATAGGCATCGATGGCCTCGTCAAGGCGGCTCTTCTCTACGAAGCGCTTGGCCTTTTCCAGTTGTTTGATGATGTCCACGCTCATGCGGGTTTGGACTGATTCCTCGGTGAAATTGCGACCGCAGACTCGCGGATCGGCACTAGCCAGGGCAAATTTAACTATATACCGCTGCGCCTTTGCGCGCCAAACCGATCGCAGCTCGGCTGCTCAATTCGGCAATTCCCTTCCCCTGCCCAGAATGATCGCGGCTTGGGACTAACATTGGCGGAAGATTATACAATTGTTGTCCAAATCATCGGGACGCAAATTCCGCTGCTAACCTGGCCCGCTTAGCGGTCATCGTGCGCTCCAAATGTTAGCGGGAGGTACACCAAGCGAGGAAGCCGAGATTTGCTTGCCGCGCTTTCATGCACGTAAAATCCATTCCAACTCACGATCTAGCGTGATACTTTGGTCGCTAATCTCACACGACGAAGCCACAATCGAGGAGGGATCTCCAGTGCGGAATCGTCTGATTTTTTCTGCCGCGGCCGTGGTGGCGATGCTTGCCTTTTCTCCTGCGCCGCGTGGCCAGGACGCCGCCAGCCCGGGATCCGTGCCCGACATTTCAGGGGTCTGGCTCGTGGAAAAATTTCAGCCCGTGCTGTTTCCGAAAGGCGGCGCGCCTTTGACGCCTTGGGCGGAGATGAAATTAAAGGCGACCAACCCTCAGACCGACGATCCCAATTTAGCCTGTCTGCCGGAGGGAGTGCCGCGGTTCATGATTTCTGTGCCTTACCCGATGGAAATCGTTCAAGGGCCCAGGCGCGTCCTTATTATTCACGAGGGGACTTCGGTGCTGCGGCAAATCCATATGGGTCGGCAGCACCCCAAAGATTTGGATCCCACTTATGCGGGTGATTCGGTGGGCAAATGGGAGGGCGACACGCTCGTTGTCGACTCAGTCGGATTCAACGATAAGACCTGGCTTGACGGCGGCGCACTCCCCCATACCGAAGCGCTGCACGTTGTGGAGCGCATCCGCCGCAGAGACCACGACACTCTCGTCGACGAGTTCACGATCGACGATCCTATGGCGTACACGAAACCCATCTCGGCTCAGCAAGTCTACAAATTAAAGCCGGATTGGGAGATTCATGAATACGTCTGCGAAGAGAATAACAAGTATACGTATCAGAAAAAATGACTGCGCTGGAAGAGGGAGAAGGGATCGCAATGAGAAACAAGCCGATGGGTTTCCCCGTTACCGCCGTTCTTCTGCTGCTTTCGTTTGGAGCATCGACGTACGCTCATCATGGGTTCGTGTCGTGGTTCGACGTGACCCGCACGTCCACCGTGAAGGGGACTGTAACGAGCTTTGACTGGACCAACCCCCATGCTTACATTTATTTCGATGTGAAAGATGAGAAGGGAAACATTGAAAAGTGGAGCGCCGAATTGGGCGCCTTAGCCATGCTGGCCAGGGCCGGCTGGAGGAGAGATATACTAAAGCCCGGCGACGAAATCACAGCGATTGGTAATCCCGCCAAGGACGGCAAGCCCGCGATACACCTCACCAAGATTGTTCTTGCCAATGGCCAAGAGCTTTCTAGCGCCCTCTGAAGGGCGTTTAGCCGCCGGCTGCAATATCTCCCACTTTGGACGACGACGTGAATTAATAGCCAGCGACTCGCATTTTAAAATCACAACTCCCGGCAAACGATGCCGGCTCAACCGGCCAACGCAACACCCCCTGATAAAAATCTCTTCTCTGAAAGGTGGTGTTTGTGGCGCAAGGGAAACGGGTGAAGCTTTCCCCGAACCAGCGGATCGGTTTGTAGGTCAGGATTCGGAGAACTTCTCGAAAAGCATTGCTCGGTCATTTTCGATTTGGTGGCGGCGCTTGCGGAGGCTTATTCCTCTGATCCAGCCGGCAAAGTCCGCAGGGGAACGGTTTGCCGTGCTTAGGGCACTTGGTAGCACTCATGGCATTTCACCTCGGTATGGCTATGAACGCAACTTGATCGAGCCCATGGGACGAATGCGCTGAATTGTCAGGGCTTGGGACGTAGTTGGATCGAGCAGAAAAACACCGTACTGGCCCCACAGACTCCCATGCCGTCTATTGCGACGAATTGGCCGTTCGCTACTCCTCGTTGCATGCCAACTTCGCGCAAATTCCGATAAGCCTGCCATCGGAAAAGTAGCCGTCACCAGTTCTTGCCTTGGCCAGCGTTTTAGACGCTTGCTGTCCTGCCTGTCACGAAATGCAGCACAAGCAATATTAGGCCCACAACCAGGGCAACGTGAAGGAAACCAGTGGTAATGTGAAATGCGAAAAATCCAAGCAACCAGAGAACAATCAAGACTGCGGCGATTATTCCAAGCATTTTTTCATCTCCTTGCATCCAAGCGCGGGATCTTCTGCGATCTCATTCTCCTGAACTGCGCTGATGACTTTTCGTGTGTAACAGATCGCTACACAGACACCACGATAGTCACTGAGATGACGGACGGCTGTCCCATTGTGAACACATGCGCTTTTTAATTTCACATTCAATTTCCCGCACAATTTGCCGACAAATAGTCCTCATTTATGAATCTAAAGGAAAGGCGTTCACCTCTGTCTTATCTTCTCGGATCGCCAAGTCCGCGCGACCCATTGCAGTAGGAATCCGAGCCGGCAGCCACTTGAACGTGCCATATCGGCTTGAGAAGATTTTGCAACTCGAACACATCAATACAAACAATGTGGGCGACTCCGACGCCAGGCTCAAAGCCTTTCTCGACGGCGAGGTTGAAGCAGCAAGTCTGCTACTGCCGCAAATCGCTATGGCGGAGCAACTCGGCCTGAGAAAGATTATGGAGGACACGTTCCACACATTGCGGTGGGTTCTCGAGATCTCTCCGCCAATTGAAATGTATTCTTAGATCGCCTGCTTCGGAAGGGTTGCCGGCAGGCAAGCACACGAATTGGCGTGGCTCGCCAGGCGCAACTCGAATTTCTTATTGAGATTGAGGCCACCGCATTCAAATAAGTCCCGCATTTTGCGGATCAAATCTCTTGCCCCTTTTCCGTACGTTGATTTACGGCGCGGTAGCAGGGAGACCCATTTTCATGCTTGGTGGCGTGCACCAAGGAGCATGCAGTCTTAAGCGTATCGGAATTTGGCCAATTCGGCTCGCGGGCCACATTCCGTCGAGGGGCGCAATCACCTCGGATGAAAACTCTGAGTGAACCCGATCTTGGAACTTCACTGGCAGAAGAGATCCGAGCGGTTCACTACTTTTGCGGCTCATGGCAAGCCGCCTGTGCTTTTTCAAGCTGATGGCCAAGCGGATCTATTACAATGATGTGCACGCCCTGCTTGCGGAGATCGGTAAGGTCTTTGGACTTGTAAACGTCTTTCACGTTCTCCTTCGCCAAGTTATACGAATCCCGAAACTCATACTTAAATACTGGCCGGGGGGCAACAATCAAACACTGACCGTCGGCTGCCTTCTCCTGTGGCTTGTCCTGCGCGATCGTTATCGTCGCCATGCCGCACATCAACATGGCCAGTGCGAAGCTGATTTTCATTTCATCTCCTAATGGTTTTGGCTGCTCCAGTCCAGTGTGCGTCACAAAGTCGTAGGAACGGGATATAACTTCCAGTGCCGTACGCAAGCAGCAAGCTAGTTCGCTGTGAATTGGGGTTTCGCGGTTCAGACCAGAGCAGGTTGCAATCTATCTTCAATGATGCAAAAACCGGGCTATCGGAATGGGGCAGTCTCGCACAGAGGCAAAAGAAGCCAAATGCCCGTAGGGGGGACTTTTCAG
>Ga0210409_10001929_pt1 | contig 25930 bp, 21 predicted proteins | sample IncBWH17MmetaG_FD_161649 | JGI IMG/M metagenome (GOLD analysis project Ga0210409, IMG submission 161649) | Forest soil microbial communities from Barre Woods Harvard Forest LTER site, Petersham, Massachusetts, United States - Inc-BW-H-17-M | ecosystem: Environmental > Terrestrial > Soil >...
TAGGCGTGGACGTGGACAATTTGCTGGTGTCGCAGCCGGATCATGGCGAACAGGCGCTGGAGATTGCGGAAACGCTGATCCGTTCGGGAGGCGTGGACGTGGTGGTGGTGGACTCGGTGGCGGCGTTGGTGCCCAAGGCGGAGCTGGAAGGCGAAATGGGCGACCCGCAAATGGGCTTGCAGGCGCGGCTGATGTCGCAAGCGCTGCGGAAACTGACGGCGATTGTATCGAAGTCGAAGACCTGCCTGATTTTCATCAACCAGATCCGCGAAAAGATTGGCGTGATGTTCGGCAATCCGGAAACGACCACGGGCGGGCGCGCGCTGAAGTTTTATGCTTCGATGCGCGTGGACATTCGGCGAATTCAAGCCATCAAGGAAGGCGACCGCGTAGTGGGTTCGCGTACGCGCGCGAAGGTGGTGAAGAACAAGGTGGCGGCACCGTTCCGCGAAGCCGAATTCGATATCGTGTACGGCGAAGGCATTTCGCGCGAAGGGGATTTGCTGGATCTTGGCGTGGACAAGGGCGTGATCGACAAGTCCGGCACATGGCTGAGCTATGGTGGAGAGCGCCTGGGCCAGGGCCGCGAAAACGCTCGAGTTTTCCTCAGAGAGAACAAGGACATCCGCGAAAAAATCGAAAGCGCGCTGCGGAAAAAACTGGAAATTCCGGGGCTGACACAGAATCACGCTCCGGCCGGACCGAATGGAAGCGCGGCCGCGACACCAGAGAAGCCTCCGGTGCGCGCGGCGGCAGCGGCAGCCGCAGACACGAAGGCGAGGCCCGCGCGGTAAGCATCGACGGCGAAGCAGGAACGAAAACGCCAGGACAAAACTGGAGCAGCTCGAATGGGCGGAACAAATCAACAGTTCCGCCCGTTCTATTTTGCGACGTGATTCAAATTGCGACGCGAGGGGATCTACGGTCCCTGGGGGCCTTGTCGAGTTAAACAGACGGACAGGGTGATTTGGAGCGAACTGGTCCGCAGTCCAGACGTTCAAAACAAAGCACATAGGATCGTACTGGGCCAAGATGGCTATTGTCAGGGCATCCTTAGAACGGGTAAACTTCGTCTCAGTCTGCGAGACTCCGCGTGCTCGAAGATGGGATGCAAAGGCGGGACAGTTCCGAAGTGGTTTGACCGCTGAGAAGAAATTTACGTCGATTTCACACTGTACCCTGCCGGGACTACTGTGAGTAAGTTGAGGTTAAGGGCTGAATGATTCAAGACTCGGTGAAGTTTCTCATGGCGGCAGCGCTAATTTTTGGTCTGTCTATTCCTGCGTCGGCCGCAGACGCCGCAGCGGCGCCCGCCGCAAAGTCCAGTACGCATTCCAAGAGCGCTTCCAAAACGAAATCCAAAAGACACCTGGCGCCTTCGCGCTACAACGGATATGCGCCGACGTACGCGGATTCGGTGAGCGCTGATGATCCGAAGTTCGACGACCCAATCGTGCGGGAAGCGGCGGTTTCGGCATTGGGCCGGTATAACGGGTCGGTGGTCGCGGTTGATCCGAACACCGGGCGAATCCTGACGGTAGTGAATCAGAAGATTGCGTTCAGCGACGGCTACATTCCTTGCTCGACGATTAAACCAACAATCGCGATCGCGGCACTGCAGGAAAATGTCATCACGCGAGACACCATGCTGAAGGTCGGGCGTCGCAAATACATGAATTTGACCGAAGCCCTGGCGCACTCCAACAATACGTTCTTCGAGGAGTTGGGCCGGCGCATGGGATTCGACACCGTGTCGAGGTACGGACGGCTGCTGGGACTCGGCGAACTGGCGGGTTACGAACTGACGGATGAGCATCCGGGCGCGTTTCCGATGCAGCCCCCGGCGTTCGGTGGAGTCGCGCGCATGTCCAGTTTCGGCGAGGGAATCCAGATTACGCCCTTGCAGCTGGCAGCGTTGGCTGCGGCGTTCGCTAACGGCGGCACGCTTTACTACTTGCAGTATCCGCATTCGCAGGAAGAGGCAGACAGCTTCCAGCCACGCGTGAAACGGGATTTGAACATCGCCGATGTACTGCCGGAAGTTCGTGAAGGCATGCTGGCCGCGGTGCTGTATGGCACGGGACGGCTGAGCTACGATTCCGGCGGGGACGAAACGCCGCTGGGGAAGACCGGAACCTGTGACGACCACACCAACCCGTCGCGGATCGGCTGGTTCGTTACCTACGCGGATGAAGCGCATCCCAAAATCGCGCTGGCGGTTCTTCTGCGTGGGAATACGCGGCGCGTGAAGGGCCCGACGGCCGCGCAGGTTGCCGGGCTGATCTACCGCCGATTGCGGGAGCAGAATTATTTCGCGGACAGTCCGAAGATCAAGTCCGTGCAGCCAGTCGCGTCTGGCAATTAAGGCAATCCAGAAAATCAGAATGAGGTAAAAAGCGCTCGGGGATTCGCGTGCCCCGATGGCGTGGTGTGCTGCTTCGTCATTGATTAGCATGAGCGCGAAAAGCGGCGGCGAGCCGCCGCACTCCAAAGGCGCCCGGTTCGGATGGGTGACCGGTCGAAAGGCGGACCACAAGCTGAAACCTGTGCTACCAAAACCGGTAGGCGGTTGCTACATCGAAGCTCAACACAGAAAGAACAGCTTCACCCCTGAAGGGGTGAGCTACAGGTTCGCCACAGTAGGCACGAAAGCCGGCGCTGCAAGTGCTTGCAGGTTACACAGTGGAGCGACGCTGCGGGCGCGGACGGACGTGGACGCTGATAACCGGTTCGCGGTGATTCTGCATGGCGTCGAAGCAGTGCTCGCAGAGGGACAAGGACAGCGGATCTTCGCTCTTGGCGTGGAAACTGCGGTGACACTCCGAACAAGTAGAGAAGGAAGGGCGGTCGCGCAATTCGCGAACGTGAATTTCTGGATGAACTTCAAAAGTGATGATGAAAACTCCCTCGGGAGTACAGGGGCACGCGCGATGCCAGAAATGACCCGTCGGAGACGTTGTCGGCAAAAGAGAGTTAGCGCAGGCGTGTGTCGACGAATGCGTGATTTTCCCCAAGACATTGACAAGGATGTGTGGAATCACCCCTTGGCCAATTAAGCGCACGTACCGCGACGAGCATTGACGCTGACGAAGATTTGAGACACAACCAGAGCGTGCGTTATTCTGGGTGAAGCGGAATCGTTGCGGCAATCGCGCTGCGGGGCGCAAGGAACGACAATCAAGGGAACTTGGGGGCAGAGTGAATCGTCTTTTTGCGTTTGCGGTGGGAGTGGCACTCGCGGCGGGCGCCGTGGTGGTTGGCTACAGCATTCAGCAGCGTTCGAACGCGTCGCAGGAATTTCAACGACAAGTGGAACTGGCCAACATGGAAGCGGAGCGCATTCGCCAGAATGTGATATTGCCGACAGTGAAGAGAATGCCCGCGGGAGAGAATTTTGCCGGCGCGCTGCAGAAGCTGGGGCTCTCAACGGAACAGGTAACCGATGCGACGGTGGCGGCGCAGCGCGCGTTCAATCTCCGGCAACTCCGCGCGGGGAATACGATAACGGTAAACCGCTCGGTGGAAGGCGGCCTGCGCGAGATCAACTACAGGATAGACGCGGAGCGAATGCTACGCCTGGTGCCGCGAGAGCAGGGCTTCTCTGCCGAAGTGCAGGAAATTCCCATCCGTTCGGTGGTGACGGTGGTAAACGGGCAGTTGGACGATTCTCTGTTCAACGCGGTGGAAGAGGCGGGCGAGAGCGCGGAAGTGGCTATGCGCCTGGCACAGATTTTCGGCTATGACCTGGATTTCTACACCGACCCGCGCAAGGGCGACACCTTCCATCTCGTGCTGCAGAAAAGGACCTATTTGACGGGTGAAACAGCCGGGTACGGCAGGATCCTGGCCGCGGAATATGTGAATGGCGGAAAGAAATATGAGGCGCTGCTGTTTCACGATGAAGGAGGGCAGAGCGCCTATTACCGCTCGGACGGCAAGTCGTTGCAGAAGGCGTTTCTGAGGTCGCCGCTGAAATTCGGCGCGCCGGTCACATCACACTTCAGCAAGTCGCGATTCCATCCCATCCTGAAGACATATCGGGCGCACCTTGGCACGGACTATGGGGCTCCGGTAGGGACGCCAGTGCAGACGATTGGCAGCGGACGAGTAATGTTTGCCGGACGCAAGGGCGGCGACGGCAACATGGTGCACGTTGCGCACTCGAACGGGTACGAGACGTATTACCTGCACCTGTCCCGAATATTGGTGCATGTGGGGGAACACATCGAGATCGGCAAGACCATCGGGCTGGTTGGAAGCACTGGTCTGGCTACCGGCCCGCACCTGGATTTTCGAATCTCGCAAAAAGGGCAATTCAAAAATTTCGAGACGCTCGGGCTGCCGCCGTCTGAGCCAGTGGCGAAAAAGAATTGGACGGAATTTGCGGCCGTGCGCGAGAAGTGGCTCCCTCTGTTACACGGAGAAGCGCAGCCAGGATTGGAAACCGCGCAAGCACAGCGCGTCGAGGCCGGCAAGAAATAGCGGAGCGCAATCGCCGGAGCTTTCCCACCTTCCTATTCTCAATAAATGATCGGTAATTTGGAGAAGTCGGCCGTGGAATCGTCGATGACGCGGAGGATGAGGAGCGTACGGTCGTCGTGAGGAGGACGGCCAACGCCGGCGTACTCGTCAGTAGCCTTTACGATACGCTGTGCGATGGTGTAACCGGGGTCGAACGGCGCGACCTCCGCCAGGAGTTCCTTCAGCCGATCGGTGCCAAACTCCTGCTGCTCCGCGTTAGTGGATTCGTGAATGCCGTCGGAGGCGAAAACGACCACGTCCCCCGGCAACAGTGCCAAAGTGACTTCATCGTATTCAACTTCGGGAAGCAAACCGAGCGGCACGCCGCTAACCTCCACCTCGGTTACTTCGCCATTGCGCAGCAGCAGTGGGAGCGGGCCGCCCGCATTGGAAATACTCAATTCCCTGAGGGCGGCGTCGTAAACGGCAAAGTGCATGGCGATAAAGCGGGCATCGAGGCGCGCGGCCAGCAGACGCGAGTTCATGAATCCCAAGACTTCGGAAGGGGTGGCCTGCTTGTCGTTCACCAATTCCCGAAGAATGCCGATGGCGAGTGAACCATAGAGCGCCGCCGCCGTGCCTTTGCCCGAGACGTCGCCGATGGCAATGGCCAGGCGGCCGACGCCATAGGGCAGGAAATCATAAAAGTCGCCGCCAAGTTCGCGAGCCGGGACGTAAGCAGTAGCCAAGTCCAGGCCAGGCACTTCACGCGCGCCGGTGGGCAAGAGTTGGCGCTGAATTTCACGAGCGGTTTCCAGGTCGTTCTGCAAGCGCGACTGATTGTCGCGTGCTTCTTCGAACAGGCGAGAGTTTTCCAGAGCGACGGCGATATAGGTGCCAAGAATGTTGAGCAAACGCTCGTGCTCGGCAGTGAAGGCGCTGAGTTCAGTGCTCTCCAGATCGAGCACGCCAATCAAGCGATCCTCGCGAATCAACGGCACGACGAGTTCGGAGCGCACTCCAACGTCGCTGCCGCATTGCAGGTAGCGGGAATCCTCGCGTACGTCGTCGACGCGGATGGTGCGGCGCTCCGTAGCAGCGGCACCGGCGATGCCCTGGCAAAGGGGCATGTTCAATCGCGTGGGAATGGCGTCCTCGTAGCGCATGCAGAAGACGCTTTCGAGTTGCCGGACAGACTCGTTCCAGAGCATGACCGTAAAGACGTGGTAGTTGACCAGCTTTTTTACGCGTTCGGCGATGCGCCGGAGGAGTTCGGCGCGATCGAGGATGGAAGTGATCTCGTGGCTGACCTCATAGAGCAGGGAAAGAGTTTGAGCCTGCTCCGGCTGCTGCACGAAAAAAGTTGGTGGAACGGGATCCGCGTCGCCGAGGTGCGAAAACGGAATAAGTTGTTTGGCTTGATCCATGGAGAAGATTCTAACTGCTTCCCGTTAGATGTGGGTAAAGGAAGATGGTTTCACGGAAAGGGAAGAAACTAGCGGAAGGCGGCGGGGGCCGGAGCGCACCGCCACCTAAAATCGTCCCATTTCGTCAACGTTTACGGCACGACTAAAAGTCGTGCCCTGCCGAAGATTGCGAGCGGTGTGAGTGCCGGACGACCTAGCGCTAGAGAATACGTCGCAAGTGCATCAGAAGAGGCAAAAGCACCAGGCCGGAGAGAAGCAGAAGGAAAGTAGCAGGCTCCGGGGTGGTCACGGGAAGTGGCGGCGGGTAGCCAGGTTGCGGCAGGAAGCGCAGGAAAACTTAAACCGGGGCCGAGGTTGGACCTCGGCGGCATGCCGTTCATGGCCATGAGGATTCGCGCGGTGCATCGTGGGCGGCAACGACAGGTTCGCGCCGCGCCGCTTCCAAGAGTTCTCGGCTGTTGCGAACGCTGCCGGGTATTACCGAATAAGGAAACGCAAGTTGTGCCGCCGCAAGTTTTTCTGGGAGTGGCGGAGTATTTAGAATGTCGGACACGAGAGATGATTCGCTTGCGCTTGTCGAGTCGGAAACAAAGGAGCAGTCATCTTGGAACAGCGGATAGAAGGAATAGGCAGCAAAAGTAAGGGTTAGTACCGCTAGTCCGATGGTTACTGCCGCGACCTTGGTTCTAGTTCTGAATCTCCGATGATGCTTTTTGACCTGACCGTCGATCATGGAAAAGCTGGCGTTCCCTTTGTCTGCGGAGTATTACCATAGCGTAAGAGGAGCAACTGAGACGCCAATGTCAAGGTGGAGAAACGCCCGTTGTTGGCTTTGTTTTGAAAGAATTGGCGAACGACGTGCGGAAGTTTCCGCACGGGCTGGGCGAAGAGTTGCCGCAAAAGGGAATTTCGCGAGACGGGAAAAGTGGATGAGGCGGGTCCGATTCGGAAACCGCCTCATTGCTACTCGAATTAAAGATCGTGACGCCGGTCGCCCGTGTTACTTAACTTCCCAGGTGTCGCCAGCGCGGAGCAACTGGTTAAGGTCTCCGGCGCCTTTTTTGGAGATGATGTCGCGCACTTGTTCATTGATCACATCCTCATAACGTGGCAGAGAATCCCACGCGCGGAGGACCCCGAGTGGGGTGGGGAAGCCGGGGCGGTGCTCCATATGCGAAAGGAGAAAGGCATAGGAGGGACGCGGATGATGAGCATCGTGAACGACGAGATCGCTTTCCGTGACACCGTTGCCGAGGTGTACGACTTCGATGTCGCCATCGTCTTTGCGGCGGATTCCCTTGTCGCGATTCTTACCGAAGACCAAGGGCTTGCCGTGTTCGAGCTGAATGACGTGCTCACTGCGCGCGTCCTTTTCTGTCAGATCGATCCAGGCGCCGTCATTGAAGATATTGCAATTCTGAAGAATTTCCACAAATGCGGAGCCCTGATGGGCCGCGGCCGCTTTCAGCGTATCTTTCAGGTGCACCTGGAAGATGTCCACGGAGCGTGCCACAAAGGTAGCTTCCGCGCCGATGGCCAGAGATACGGGATTGAAGGGGCGATCAGGGGAGCCATAAGGAGTCGATTTGGTGACCTTGTGAAATTCCGAGGTGGGGGAATATTGTCCCTTGGTCAAACCATAGATGCGATTGTTGAAGAGCAGAACTTTTACACCGACGTTGCGGCGTAGCAGGTGAATGGTGTGATTGCCGCCGATAGCGAGCGCATCGCCGTCACCGGTCGCGACCCACACTTCAAGTTCGGGGTGGGTGATCTTGATGCCGGAGGCAACGGCGGGGGCCCGTCCATGAATGGTGTGAAAACCAAAGGTGTTCATGTAGTAGGGGAAACGGCTGGAACAACCAATGCCCGAGACGACCACAAAGTTTTCGCGCGGGATGCCGAGATCGGGAAACACGGCCTGGACCGCGGCGAGAATGGCGTAGTCGCCGCATCCGGGGCACCAACGCACTTCCTGGTCGGTTTGAAAGTCTTTCTTTGTAAGCGGCGGGAGAGCTGTCGTGGTCATGTTCGGTTCTCCTAGAGTCCCAGCATTTCCTCGATCTTCTGATCGAGTTCGGCTTGTTTGAAAGGACGGCCCTGAATTTTGTTCAGGCCGGCGGCATCGACAAGATATTTGGCGCGGAGCATCCAACGGAGTTGGCCCATGTTCAGTTCAGCGACCAAGACCTTCTTGTAACGCTTCAGGATGTCGCCAACATTGGCGGGAAGCGGGTTGAGGTGGCGAAGGTGTAGATGACCGATCTTGCGGCGCTTGGCGCGCTGCGATTGGACGGATTGCGTGATGGCGCCGTAGGTGGAGCCCCAGGAGACGATGAGCAAGTCGCCTTCGGGATCGCCCGCGGGCAGAACGTTGGGAATGTCCTGCACGATGGCATCGATTTTCGCGGCGCGGATGCGAACCATGTTCTCGTGGTTCAGCGGCTCGTAGTTGATGTTGCCGCTGACGTCCTGCTTTTCCAGGCCGCCAATGCGATGCTCGAGGCCCTTGGTACCAGGAACGGCCCAGGGACGGGCGAGTGTGTCGGGATTGCGCTTGTAGGGCATGAAGCCCTCTGGATCCGTCGCGAACTTTACGGGGATTTCAGGAATTTCTTCTTCTTTCGGGATTCGCCAGGGCTCAGCACCGTTGGCCAGATAACCGTCAGACAGAATGATCACCGGCACCATGTACTTCAGGGCGATGCGGCAAGCTTCAACGGCAACCCAGAAGCAATCGCCAGGAGTCGAGGGCGCGAGCACCGGGACGGGAGCTTCGGAGTTGCGGCTGAACATGGCCTGCAGCAAGTCCGCCTGTTCGGTCTTCGTGGGCAAGCCGGTGGAAGGACCGCCACGCTGGATGTCGCAAATCACGAGCGGGAGTTCGGTCATGACGGCGAGTCCCAGAGCTTCGGTCTTGAGGGCCATGCCGGGACCGGAGGTGGTGGTGAGCGCGAGCGCACCGGCGTAGGAAGCGCCGATCGAAGAAGTAATGGCGGCGATTTCGTCTTCCGCCTGAAACGTCAAAACATCGAAGTTCTTGTAGTGCGAAAGTTCGTGAAGGATGTCCGAAGCGGGTGTGATCGGATAGCTGCCCAGGAACAGACGCAGTCCGGACTTTTTGGCGGCAGTAACGAAGCCCAGGGCCAGGGCCTGATTTCCGCTGAGGTTGCGGTAGGAACCGGGGCTCAACTGCGCAGGTGGAATCTCGTAGCTGATCTGGAAGGCTTCCGTGGCTTCGCAGTAGGAGTAGCCCGCTTTCATGGCCAGCTTGTTGGCTTCGGCAAGCAGCGGCTTCTTCTTGAATTTGTCCTCGATCCATCGGACGGTGGGATCCGTGGAGCGGTTATAAAGCCAGTAGCACATGCCCAGCGCGAAGAAATTTTTGCAGCGATCCATGGCCTTGGCGTCGAGCCCAAGATGCTGCAGGGAAGAACGAGTCAGGCGCTGAAGTTCGACAGGGAACACGCGGAATTTGTCCAGAGAATGATCTTCCAGCGGATTGGTGATGAGGCGCGCCTTGCGGAGATCGCCTTCTTTGAAGCTATCGGAATTGACGATGAGGATGCCGTTGGCCTTCAAGTCCGCGATGTTCACCTTAAGCGCAGCGGGGTTCATGGCGATCAACACATCAATCGCATCGCCCGGCGTGTGCACTTCGGCGGACGAGAAATTCAATTGAAAGCCGCTGACGCCGGGCTCGGTGCCGGCAGGAGCGCGAATCTCCGCGGGATAGTCGGGAAAAGTGGCGATATCGTTGCCGTAGAGCGCGACAGTGTTGGTGAACTGGCTGCCGGTAATCTGCATGCCGTCACCGGAATCACCGGCGAAGCGAATGACGGCTTGCTCGATGACCTCGCGCTTGGTCTTACCTGTGGGCACATCCATGAGCGTAGACATAGCGATGCGTAACCCCCGTTATCCAGAAACTCCTCAACGCCTGTGAGAGGAGAGCGGCACCTTTAGAAAGAGAGCGGTTCGGTTAACCATGTGGGGAGCGAATGCCGGACCGCAAGGCGCCAGCTTCTACAGGGTAACACACAGATGCGGCCGGAATGGAAGGACCGGTATCACGGATGACAAACCGCGCACAGGTGCGCATTGGGTTGCGCGAGGATGGGAAGCGAGGCTAGGCCGGTGGGAGTGCCTCGCGAGCGGAAGCGGCATCCATGAAGCGCCGGCGATAAAAGAGAAGCATTGCAATAATCAGGATGCTGAACAGAAGGCCGAGCGACCAAAAGAGCTGAAGTTGCCGCATGGAATAAGCGAAGACCGCATTTTCCGGCAAATGCATTTGGGACCGCATTTCCTGCATCAGCCCCGGGGAAATTTGGGCTGAAATGGTTATGGTGCCGCTCAACAGCCAGAACCCCTGGCCTAGAACCAGGGGATAGCTCCATTTCTTTAATTTCAGCAGACCGATTGATGCAGCGCCTAACAGAAGGCCAGCGAGCACGATCAAAACTTTCCCGCTTGTCCCGTAAAACGGATGCCCGAAAAAGACGGCCGGAAATGGCATTTGCAGGAACGGCACGACCAGCATCCACAGAACAGAGAAAAGGAAACAGAAAGCGATGGTCTGAACGGGCAGGGGGCAAGCCGGCGCGGACGGAATCCCAGGCGAGGTTTCCGATGAAGTCCCGGCAACTGCGCCTTCGTTCCTTTCAAGTTGAACAGCACGAGCCACCAAATGCTGATGAGAACCGGAATGCCATACACCAGAAGCACGACAGCTTTCACAGCGCCAGGATCCACAGGCGGCCCAGACGGGTTGATGGGGAAAGGGATTGCCAGAAGGACGAGCAATGCGGTGCCGCCAAAGAACACCGTGAGGCCCGAGAAAATCAGAATCGAGATTCGCGCCCAATTTCTCAGCCGAATCAGTCCGATACCGGTGAAGGTGCCGAACACGGCGATTCCCAGGAAGATCAGCATTGAGACGTTGGCAATTGATGCAACGTAGGAAGGCGTGACTGGCGCGGTCAGAGGGAGCGGAATCAGATTCAGTGCCGCCAGCGTGAAGGCACTGACGAGAATCGCGAACGCACTGCCGAGGATCGCGAGGATGCCCGAAACGAGCACAGCGACAGAGGGTTTAGTTGGGCTCACAGCCTAGTTCTATACCATTGCCGTTGACGCTGGTGTTAAGGAGAGTCTCTCGTACGTGCCGCCAGCCAGGGCAGTTAGTTTGACTCTAGAGGAGCGCTGGTGGGATTGGCGGACTGGAACTGCAACTTCACGCTGGGGCGCGTGAAATAGAAAATCCACCAGACGCTAATGGGAAAAGTGAATATAAGCAGGGCGACGGCGAGAAGCTGCTTCAACGACTCAGCCTCGCTTACAAATTGCTCTGGAATCACGAAGGTCTGGTAAGGACGGAACGCAATGACGGAGAGAGAAAATGTGAGGGCAATGGCGGCCCACAAGAGAGCGGCCTTGCGCGCCCAAGGCTTCAATTGAAACAAGCCAACACCCATGCGAAGTCCTATCGCGATCAACAACGGCGGTACCAGAGCCAGGCTGAAAAACTCAATTGGATGAGTTTGATACGCATGTCTTCCGGCCGCATCGCGCGGCAAAGTTGCCAGGCCCTGAAAGACCCAACCCCAGATCAGCAGCGCGGAAGCACTTCCCAACATGGCAAGAGTAGCGGAAGCGGTGATGCCAGCGGAGCGCGCGTTGGATGATGAGGGCATAATCGTCCTGAAAGATGAGAGCACAGAAAAGAAAGATGGGAAAGAGTACGAGCGGCGCGAAAGTTTCTAAATCCCCGCTTGACGTTCGCTTTCTTTTCGCCTAGAGTGGGATTGGTCGAGCGCGCCAACCGAACGCGGAAGGCAGAAGCAGACCCTAGTCCCGCCGGCTCTCTTTGGCCGCGGCTCGAAGTGGAGGCTCCCATGGCCCTGACAAAACGTCAGAAAGAAGTGCTCGACTACCTGGTTTCGTTCGAAACGCGACACGGTTATTCTCCCAGTTTTGAAGAAATCGGCAAGGGCATGAAGCTCACTTCGCTCGCCACGGTCCACAAACATATTTCGACATTGGAGAAGAAAGGCTTCATCCGGCGCGGCTACAATCAGAGCCGTTCGATCGAGATCGTGCAGCTGCCCAAGCCGGTGAAAGAGCAAGTGATTGAGCGGCGCATCCAGGAATTGCCGCTGGTGGGAAGAATCGCGGCTGGGCGGCCGCTGGAAGCGGTGGAAGAGCGCGAGACCCTTTCGCTGGGAGATTTCGCGCGCGGCGGCAACTCCTTCGTTCTGCAGGTGAAGGGTAGTTCCATGATTGAGGACCACATCATGGACGGCGACTTTGTGGTGTGCGAGCAGACGCAAGTGGCGAATGCCGGGGATATTGTTGTTGCGCTGGTTGGCGGAGAAGAAGCGACCCTGAAGCGGTTTTACCGGGAAGGCTCGGGGAAGGTGCGCCTGCAGCCCGCCAATTCGGACATGGCACCTATCATGGTGCCGGCCAGCGACGTGAAGATACAGGGCCGAGTGATCGGCGTGCTTCGCAAGTATTGATTTTGATTTAACCCTGGTAGCCCGAGATCCATCCAATAAGCATCCGCAAGCGATTTGCGGTAAACTTTTTGCTCCCCGCGGTTGCCGGCAAAAGGTCCAATCGCCGCGGGCAAGGAAATTCCACTGGCTCCTTCCGCAGAGAACGTGCTTTTATTCGCAGCTGATCCGGCAGCGAGAGACTCGCTGTTTGCCGCGCTGACAAACGCGGGGTATCAGGTGAACCCTGCGCCGTCGGCGACCGAAGCGTTGTGGATGCTGCGCAGCGGGCACGTGGACGTGCTTGTGATTGTGAACGGCGTATCAGCAGAGGCCGGCGATCCGCTGTTGACCGAAGCGAAGGCCTCCACCACGGGTTCGCAGACGCGAGTGGTGGTTCTGACGTCGGGCGACGCGGCGCAGCGAATGCGCTGGCTGGATCTTGGCGCGGATGTTGCGCTTAGCTATCCGCGCGACGAAAAAGAATTCGTGGCTTATGTGCGGGCCCAGTTGCGGCAGAAGCGTGCCATGGATGAACTGGTGCGCAAGACGCAGATCGCGGAAGAGAGCACCGTGGTAGCGCAGACCGCCTTCCAGGCGCTCGCGGTCACGGAAAAAATGACCCGCGACGCGTTTTCGCTTAGCCGGGTCCTGAAGATCGGTGTGGCTTCGCTATTCGGTCTGGCGCTGGTGATCGCCGGGATTTTCTTTTTGTTTTCCCGCCGCGCCGACAAGGAAACGCGGCGCGCGTACACGGTGATCGCCCAGCTGGAACATAGCGTCCAGAATGAAGAGCAGCTTCTGGCGTCCGCGCGAAAGCTTCGAGAGGACCCCGGCAATTCCGACGTTTTGACGCAAAAGGAAGCGTTGGTGCAGAAGACCCAGTCCTTGAAACAAAAGCTGTCGGCACCTGACGGAAGCGACGTCACGCAATTGCGGAAAGAACTGGCGGACACGACCAGCCGGCTGAACAAGATCGAAGGTGTCTCTCAGCGTGCCGAGGGAGTCATCCGCAGTTATGCCAAAAGCGTGTGCCTGCTGCATGTTACCGTGGTGTTCAACGTGAAAGAGTCCGGGCGCAGGTTGCGTTATGGCGGCATCGGCAGCGATGGAACGCCGTTGAAAGACAGCGATGGGAATGTGGTCTACACCACGGAGGGACGCGCGCCGGAAGTCCACACGGATTTTTTTGGCACCGGATTCATCGCCGGCGATGGAAAAATCCTGACCAACCATCACGTGGCGCAGCCGTGGTGGCAAAACGAGGAATTGGCGGGAGCGACCAAACAGGGACTGGAACCCGCGATTGGAGAGATGACGGCGTATTTCCCGGGCGCTCCCAGCGGCGTCAGCGTCAACATTTCGCAAATTTCCTCGGATGCGGATCTCGCGCTGCTGCATGGAGATCTTTCCGAGTTGCAGCGGCCTTCGCTCAAGCTTGATCCTCGCCCGGAGGCAGCAGTTAGCGGCGAGGCTCTGATTAGCGTGGGCTATGCCACGGGTCTCGATGCGATCCTGGCGCGCGCGGGAGACCAGACCGTGGAAGAGGTCATCAAAGCGAGCGGAGGCGAGCCCAAGCTGATCTTGCAGGAGCTTGCCAAGCGGCAACTGATTCGTCCACTGGTGACGCAGGGACATGTGGGAGACATTCTGCCCGATAAGATCGTGTACGACGCGCAAACGACGTCGGGCGGGTCCGGGGGGCCACTTCTGGACGACAATGGCGGCGTGATTGGAGTGACGTTCGCGATTGTGCGAGGTTTCGGTGGATCCAACTTTGGCGTGCCCATTCGCTTTGCTACGCCGCTGCTGAAGCATTAGGACGTCATCTGTTTTTTGACTCCCCGGCATTGAAAAAATCGTTCCGGCGCGTGTCCCTACGCGTGAAACAATGTAACATTTCGCATCCACTGTGAGAGTCAACAGACGCTCCTTATGAAGAGGAATCCACCTATCCGCAAGTTGCTGGCGGCAAACCGCAGCGAAATTGCCATCCGCATCTTTCGCGCGGCCAACGAACTGGGCCTGCGCACCGTGGCCATTTATTCGCAGGAAGATCGCCTGGCTCTTCACCGCTTCAAAGCTGACGAAGCGTACCAGGTGGGTGTCGGAAAAGGACCGGTCGAGGCCTATCTGGATATCGCGGGAATCATCGCGGTCGCCAAAGAACATGAAGTGGATGCCATTCACCCGGGCTACGGATTTTTGTCGGAGAACCCGGCATTCGCGCGAGCGTGCGCCAAGGCAGGGCTGACGTTTGTTGGTCCCACGCCGGAACTGCTGGAATTGTTAGGCGATAAAACCGCGGCGCGTCGCCTGGCCAGTTCCGCGGGCGTTCCGGTGCTTCCGGGGACGGAGAAGTCCGTTGCGTCGGCGGAAGAAGCTCACAGGATTGCCGAGGAGATTGGCTACCCCGTCATGGTGAAGGCCGCGATGGGCGGCGGCGGCCGGGGCATGCGCGTGGTGCAAGACGCGGCGCAGCTAACGGCGAGCCTGGAAGACGCGCAAGGCGAAGCGAAATCGGCGTTCGGTGACGGGTCCGTATTTCTGGAAAAATATTTGCCACGAGCGCGCCACATCGAGGTGCAAATCCTTGGCGATGAGCACGGGAATTTGCTGCACTTGTATGAACGCGATTGCTCCGTGCAGCGGCGGCACCAAAAAGTTGTGGAAGTGGCGCCCGCGAGCAATTTGCCGGAGAAGGTCCGCGAGGAATTGTGCGCCGCGGCGGTAGAGATCGCGCGGAAAGCAAACTACCGAAATGCGGGCACGGTGGAGTTCCTTTACGACGTCGATTCGCAAAAATGGTATTTCATCGAGGTGAACCCGCGGATTCAGGTGGAGCACACCGTCACGGAAATGGTGACCGGGATCGATATCGTGCGCTCGCAAATCTTGGTAGCGCAAGGGCACAAGTTTCATGAGGAGCCGCTGGCGCTTCCGCAGCAAGAGAAGATTCCGCTGTACGGCGCTGCGCTGCAGTGTCGCGTCACGACGGAAGACCCCGAAAAGCACTTCGCTCCTGACTACGGCCGGATTTCGACTTACCGGTCGCCAGCGGGATTTGGGATTCGGCTGGACGGCGGCACCGCGTATTCCGGCGCGATTCTGGCGGCATATTATGATTCGCTGCTGGTGAAGGTGACGGCGTGGGGGACGAATCTAAACGAAGCGTGCCAGCGGATGGACCGTGCACTGCGGGAATTCCGGATTCGTGGAGTAAAGACCAATATTCCGTTCCTGGAAAACGTGGTCAAGCATCCGAAATTCCGCGCCGGCGAAGTGACTACCGCTTTTCTGGATGATTCTCCCGAGCTTTTCCGGTTTACGGGCCGCGCCGATCGCGCAACCAAGCTGCTTTCCTATGTGGGCGACGTGATTCTGAACGGGAACCCGGAGGTGAAAGGGAAGAAGATTCCCGAAGGTCTGGAAAAGGCACCGCTGCCTGGCGCCCCGGGAATTACGCCACCGCCGGGTACGCGCGAACTGCTGAAGAAACTTGGGCCGAAGAAATTTGCCGCGTGGGCGCGCAAAGAAAAGCGGCTGTTGCTGACCGACACAACGTTTCGCGACGCGCACCAATCGTTGATGGCCACGCGTGTTCGCACCTACGACATGCTGGCGACAGCGGATGCCGTGGCGCAGCGGTTGCCGAATCTGTTCAGCCTGGAGATGTGGGGAGGAGCGACGTTCGACACCTCGTTGCGCTTCCTTCACGAAGATCCCTGGCAGCGGCTCCGCGATCTTCGCAAGCACATCCCGAATATTTGCTTCCAGATGTTGCTGCGCGGCGCAAACGCGGTGGGCTACACGTCGTATCCCGACAATGTGATTGAGGACTTCGTTCGCGAAGCCTATGAGCAGGGTATCGACATTTTCCGCATTTTCGATTCGCTGAATTCCATCGACAATATGCGCTTCTCCATCGACGCGGTGCTGGAAACCGGCGCGGTGTGCGAGCCCGCCATTTGCTATACCGGCGACATCCTGGACGACCATCGGCCCAAGTATTCGCTGAAGTATTACGCGAAGATGGCGAAGCAACTGGAAAAGCTAGGCGCGCATTTTCTTGCCATCAAGGATATGGCGGGGCTGTGTAAGCCCTATGCGGCGTTCACACTGGTGAAGGCGCTGCGCGAGGAGATCGGCATCCCCATTCACTTCCACACGCACGACACCAGCGGAATCAACGCTTCATCGCTGCTGAAAGCCGCCGAGGCCGGTGTAGACATTGCCGACGGCGCGATGGCGTCGATGAGCGGCGGAACGAGCCAGCCCAATTTGAACTGCGTGGTGGAGGCTTTGCAGCATACGCACCGTGACACGCAACTGGACATCGAAGCGCTGAACGAGTGTTCCGATTACTGGGAGACCGTGCGCAGCTACTATCTGCCGTTTGACTCGGGACCGAAGGCCGGGTCCGCGCGCCTGTATCAACACGAAATCCCGGGAGGGCAATTCACGAACCTGCGGGAACAGGCGGCTTCCATGGGGCTGGGGCACCGTTGGCGCGAGGTGGAAAAGACCTACGCGGAAGTGAACCAACTGTTCGGCGACATTGTGAAAGTGACGCCTTCGAGCAAAGTTGTCGGGGATATGGCGCTGTTCCTGTTGGCCAACGAGATGAAGCCCGGCGATTTGCTGAATCTCGATGACAACCACGACATTCCCTTACCCAACTCCGTGGTGGAAATGTTTTCCGGAGCGCTGGGAGCGCCGCCGGGGGGCTGGCCGAAGAAGTTGCAGCGAATCATTCTGCGCGGGCAGTCGCCACTGAAGGGCAGGCCGGGAGCGAGTCTTGCTCCAGTGCGATTTGAGGAAGAGCAAGCGGAACTGGAGAAAAAAGTAGGGCACCCGGTGAAGCGTGACGCTTTGCTGAGCTACCTGCTGTACCCGGAAGTTTTTCTGAAATACGACAAGTTCCGGCAAACGTACGCGGACGTTGCGGTTCTGCCCACGCCGACGTTCTTCTACGGGCTGCGGCCAACGGAAGAAATCACCGTGGAGATCGAGTCGGGCAAAACGATGATCGTTAAATTCCTGACCATCAGCGAGCCGCATCCGGACGGCACGCGCACGCTGTTCTTCGAATTGAACGGGCAGCCGCGCGAAGTGACGATTCGCGACCGTGCCCTGCGCGTCGTGGAGCGCAGTCACCCCAAGGCGAATCCGGAAGATCCGGGCCAGGTGGGAGCGCCAACCGCGGGGCTGATCAGCGGCATCGCCGTGCAGGTTAACCATTCGGTGGAACGAGGTGCTAAACTTTTGACCTTGGAAGCAATGAAGATGCAATCGAATATTTACGCACCGATCGCGGGCAAGATCACCAAGCTGCTTGTTACTCCTGGTCAGCACGTAGAGGCCAAGGACCTTCTGGTCAGCATCGCTCCGTGAGCGGACCGCAACTGATCAAGCACGAGCAATTCCCGTCGCGTTTTCTGCGCAACCAGCGGGACCTGATTGTCTATCTCCCTCCCGGGTATCAGGAACAGGCGCAGCGGCGATTTCCGGTGCTGTTTCTGCACGACGGACAGAATCTTTTCGACGGCGCGACGTCATTCATTCCTGGAATGGACTGGCACGTTGGACAAACCGCGGATTACTGCATTCAGGCAGGCCTGGTGGAGCCGCTTGTCATCGTTGGGATTTATAACGCGGGAAAGCAGCGCCTTGGCGAATACACACCCACGTGCGTGCCCAAACTTGGAGGAGGCCGCGCAAACCGCTACGCCAAATTTCTTCTGGAAGAAGTGCGGCCATTTCTGCTGGGCAACTATCGGGTTCTAAGTGGAGCGGAGAACACGGGAATTGGAGGGTCGTCGCTCGGCGGGTTGGTATCACTGTACCTGGGGCTGCGTCTTCCACACGTATTCGGCAAAATCGCGGCGCTTTCACCGTCGGTGTGGTGGAACCGGAGAGTAATCCTGCGCTTTGCCGACGCCGCGCCCGTTGACCCCTTGCCGCGAATTTGGCTGGACATTGGAACGGGCGAGGGTGGACGGATCGTTGAAGACGTAGAGCGTTTCCGCGACATTCTTCTTGCCAAGGGTTGGCGGCTGGGGCGCGACGTGCACTACCAGCGCGTGGAAGGCGCGGAGCACAACGAAGCCGCGTGGGCCCGGCGCGTGGCGCCATTTCTGCAGTTCCTCTTTCCGGCCGGCGAAAGACGGGTATAATCCGCGCATCCGTGCGAGGGAAATCGCGTGACGGCGAACCGTCCCATCACCATTCTGTGTGTCTCCTCCTATGAAAAAGGCCAGGAATTCCTGCGCACCTGCAAACGACTGGGCTGCACGGTGCTGCTTTTGACGGTGGAAAAACTTCGCGGTACCGACTGGCCGAGGGAAGCGATCGACGAAATGTTTTTCACTCCCGGTGAGATCCCTGTCGGGGAATTGATCAATGCGGTGAGCTATACCGCCCGCCATCACCACATCGACCGCATCGTGGCGCTGGACGAATTCGACATGGAAAACGTCGCGGCGTTGCGGGAGCACTTGCGATTGCCGGGCATGGGCTTGACGACCATCCGTTATTTTCGCGACAAGTTGGCCATGCGCGCCCAGGCTCGCGAGGCAGGCGTGCTGGTGCCTGAGTTCGTACACGTGCTGAATTACGATGATCTGCGCGAATTCATGGCCCACGTGCCCGGGCCATGGTTGCTGAAGCCGCGTTCGCAAGCTTCCGGCATCGGGATGAAGAAAATCCAGACGCCGGAAGAGTTGTGGCCGTGGCTGGACCAGCTGGGCGACCAGCAATCGCATTTTCTTCTGGAACAGTTTGTGCCGGGCAACGTGTATCACGTGGATGGCGTGGTGAGTGAGCGGTCCGTGGTTTTCGCCGAGGCGCATGGCTATGGCTCGCCGCCGCTCGACGTCTCGCACGAAGGAGGCGTGTTCACGACGCGCACTTTGCCGCGCGATTCCGCGGAAACGCAAGCGCTGAAAGAGATGCACGCGAAACTCGTCGAGGGACTCGGGCTAGTGCGCGGAGTGACTCACGCTGAGTTTCTGAAGGCGCATTCTGACAGCCGGTTTTACTTCATTGAGATCGCCGCGCGCGTGGGCGGCGCTTACATCTCCGACGTAGTCGACGCGGCCACCGGAATCAATCTTTGGCGCGAGTGGGCCCGCCTGGAGGTTGGGGTTGGGAGGCAGGCTTATCAGTTACCGCAGGCGCGCGAAGAGTATGCCGGAGTGATTCTGTCGCTGGCCAAGCAGGAACAACCCGATACTTCCAGCTATAACGACCCTGAAATCATCTATCGCGTGTCCAAGTATCATCACGCTGGCTTCGTCTTGAAATCGAGTTCCGCGCAACGAATCGAGGAGCTGCTCGCGTCGTATTCCACGCGTTTCGCCGCGGATTTCCTGGCGAAAGAGCCGGTTCCGGACAAGCCAACCTCTTGAATGACGCTGTGACGGGAACCGCTGGACCAGGTACAGTGCTGCACCTGTTCGGGAGTCTAGTTACTCTCAGGCACGCATTTTCGATACTATATTTGCGACACGCAACGCCGCGGACTATTGTGTGCATACCCCTGGCGGAATTCTGCGTGGGGTAAGCTGTCCTGTTGGAGGTCCGATGTGGGGTAATACCAAGAAGCCGGATACGCCGCCGCAAGCCGCGCAGCCGGAACTACCGAAAAATATTCCAATGAATCAGCCGCCGAAAACTTCTGCGGCAACCTGGGAGGGAACAACCGCGATGAGTACTGATGCGATGAGACCGATGGGTGCGACCGGAGATCGCGCAACCGCGCGACTCGGACCAAGCCTGCATGTGAAGGGGGAAATATCCGGAAACGAGGACCTACTGATCGAGGGATCAGTCGAAGGACTCGTGCAACTCGATGAGCGCAAGCTCACGGTTGGCGCAACCGCCAAACTGACCGCGGACATTATTGCCCGCGAAGTGGTGGTGTACGGGACGGTGAAGGGCAATCTACGCGCCAAGGACCGCATTGAAATCAAGAAGGATGGATCGGTGAACGGCGACCTGACCACCGCGCGAATCATGATTGAAGACGGCGCCTACTTTAAGGGCTCCATCGAAATCGACAAGTCCGCCGAGAAGGAATCCGGAGCGGGCTCGTTCGCACGTACCGCCTCGACACCAGCGGGTGCAGGCGTCGGTCCGAAGACGATTTAACGGTTGTTGCGAAAAAACTGTTTCTTCCCAAGCGGCGTCCTGTCCAGAGCGGGGCGCCGTTTTTGTTTGGATCCGTCCTTTTCTACGTTATATAATATATTTATAAGTGCATATAATATAGCTATGGTGGCGACGTAGTTTCCCCTTGAGTGACGCTGCGGCGGCCGGCCCAACCCGCCGGTCCTGCCGCACGTCGTGATCGGATTCCATCAGGAGTCACGCCATGTGGGGCGGCGTTCGGTGGTTTCCCGCGATTGTGTTCGCAGTGGTCTCATTCACTGTCTGTTGCAGTGGATGTGGTGGAGGTGGAGGCGGAAGTGGGGTCCAGCCTCCCCCTTTCCAGCAGACTTTTTGCTGGCGCTGTCGACGAGCACTTTGAGTGTGGCGCAAGGGGAGACCAGCTCAGCCGTTTCGGTCACAGTCACTTCAGAACATGGCTTTTCCGACGCCGTCGAGACAACGCTCTCCAGCCGGCCTCCAGGGCGTTAGCACAAATCCCGCCAGTCCTTTTTCCGTGTCGCCAGGACAGCCAGTGGCGGTGTGGTTTGGTGCCGATTCCGGCGCCGCCACTGGCCAGTTTGCTATTTCCGCGCAGGCATCGAGCGGGGTGCTTTCGCATGCCACCAGCCTTTCGCTGACAATTCAGCCGGGCCCGTTGCTGAATGTGCCGAAGTCTTCGTTCGTGCGCAGCGACTCCGTGAATTCGCGACGCACACAACGGGCGCTTGCGGTTGCGCGTGTAGCTTCCCGAGCCGTTGGCGATGGTTTCCACGGACGTCGACGGACTTCACGGAAATTTTCTGACCGGCGACGAATTTGGGCAGCGACTGTTTGCGGTGACCACGTCGGGGCTCACGATCGTACAACTCGCCAATGTTCCGCTAGGGATTGGCAGCATTGCGCCTGCATCGGGCGCGGCGGCTGGGGGCGCCAGCGGCACGATTCGCGGCAGCGGGTTTCAGTCGACGACGAAGGCTGCGCTGGGTGGCAAGCAAGCTTCTGTGACGTTCAAGGATATGAATACCCTCAGTATTGTTACCCCCCGCTCTCGCCAGGTCCCCAACAGCTTGTTCTCGTCAATCCCGATGGCGAATCCGTCGCTCTAAACGCCGTTTTTTTTGCGCAATAATTTCACCTAACCATTCCCTGGCAGGATTCATCCTAGTCTGTGAGAATTCCATGAGAGAAGGACAATGCAGACACGAAAACTCGGCAATTCCGATCTGAACATCACACCGTTAGGTTTTGGCGCTTGGGCAGTGGGAGGCGGCGGTTGGGAATATGCGTGGGGCCCGCAAGATGACAAGGACTCCATCGAAGCCATTCACAAGGCGCTGGAGTTGGGCGTCAACTGGATCGACACCGCGGCGGTTTATGGGCTGGGGCATTCCGAAGATGTGGCGGCACGAGCAATGAAAGAGTGGCGCGGCGCGCGTCCGTACGTTTTCACGAAGTGCGTGCTGACGTGGGACAGCAGCGGCAAAATAACTCCGAATTTTTCCGCGAAATCCATTCGCAAGGAATGCGACGACAGCCTGCGCCGGCTGCAAGTTTCGGTGATCGACCTTTACCAAATGCACTGGCCGCCCGTGGACAATGGCCCGGGCCTCGAAGAAGCCTGGCAAACGATGGCGTCGCTGCAGAAAGAAGGAAAAGTTCGCTGGATCGGCGTATCGAATTTTGACGCGGCGCAAATCAAAGGCGCGCAGAAGATTGCGCCCGTCACTTCGCTGCAGCCGCCTTATTCCATGCTGCGCCGGCAGGTCGAAGAAGAAACATTGCCGCATTGTTTGCAGCAGGGAATCGGGGTGATCAGTTACGCCCCCATGTTCTCCGGAATGCTGACAGGCGCGATGACGCGCGAACGAGCTGCGGCGCTACCGCCTGACGACTTCCGTAGCCGCAACCCCGAATTCCGGGAACCTAAACTTTCCAAGAACCTGGAATTGGTGGAAGTGCTGAAGGAGATCGGAGCGCGCCATGGCCGGAGCGCCGGTGAGGTGGCGATCGCCTGGGTTCTTCGGCATCCGGCGATCACGGGCGCCATTGTAGGTGCGCGCAACGCCAAACAAGCCGAAGGCGTGTTCCGTGCCGCTGATTTCCGGCTGACCCCGGAGGAGATCGCAGAGATCGAAAAGGCTTCTTCCTCACTCGCAAAATTCAAAACCGCACCGTAAACTGTCATCGCAAAAATTCACGCAAGGGGACAACCCATGAACCTGGGCTTACAAGGGAAGCTAGCGGTGGTGTCGGGCTCCACGGCGGGTATCGGATTCGCGATCGCTGCTACTCTGGCGCAAGAGGGAGCGCGCGTGGTGATTAACGGCCGCACCGAGGCGCGCGTCACTACGGCAGTCGAGAAAATCCGCCAGCGCATGAAGGGGGCGGAGTTGATTGGTGTCGCGGCCGATCTGGGCACCGCTGCCGGCATCAGTGCGTTTGTGAAACAGGTTCCGGAAGCTGATATTCTGGTAAACAATCTCGGCATTTTCGAGGTCAAACCGTTTCTGAAGATCCCTGACTCCGATTGGCTGCGTTTTTTTGAAACCAACGTGCTCAGCGGGGTGCGCCTGACGCGCCACTATTTGCCGGGAATGCTGGAGAAGAATTGGGGACGAGTGATTTTCATTTCCAGCGAGTCCGCGCAGCAAATTCCTACGGAGATGATCCACTACGGCATGACCAAGACCGCGCAGGTGGCCATCGCTCGCGGCGTCGCGCAGACCGTAGTTGCCACTGGCGTGACTGTAAACTCGGTGCTTGCGGGACCCACAGCCTCGGAAGGCGCCAGCGAATTTGTGCAAAACATGGCGCGACAACAGGCTATTTCGCCGGCGGAAGTGGAGAAGCAGTTTTTCGCCACCATTCGACCAACCTCGTTGCTGAAACGCTTTGAAACACCGGAAGAAATTGCCGCGGTGGTGGCGTTCGTTGCCAGCACGCAATCTGTGGCAATAAATGGCGCCGCGGTTCGGGCAGAGGCCGGCGTGGTGCAAAGTATTTTCTAGGGATCCGCGGGGCTTAGGCGCGCAGGTAGTCGCCGCGCCAGTTCTTCACCATCTGCTTGATGGTTTTCGTATCGCTGATCTTGTCGGTCAGAACCTTATTGACGAGGCCCGGCAGTTCGTCGTCGCTTGCGAAGCGCAAGGCCACAAACTGCCCTGGAGTGATTTCTTCAATGCGCGATTTCAGTTCCGCGGGCAAGAGCCGCTCGCAGCGCTGGCGTTCTTCGATGCGAATTACACGATCCTGCACTTTCAACGCGAACGCCCGCGCGAAGACCGCGAGGATAAACAGCGCCAGGGCGGTCAGCATGCCGATCAGCCAGCCCCAGGAAAAGCCCAAAAACCTCCAGCGAAAGACGGATGTGAAAAAATTAGCGAGCAATACCGGCAACACAAAAAAATGGAACAGTGGTACCCACCTCACGTGATTCGAATAATTCTGCTGCTCAGCCATTTGGGGTTCCCCTCCGTCGTCGATGCATTCTAACAGACCTGCCCGATTGGACAGTTACTGATTCACGCCGTCGCGCCTTGCCGGAGTCTCTTTTCTGCGAAGCCAGCGCACAATGAACGAATACCCGCGCGCTGTGCGGACGGAGATATTCATGCCCAATGTAAGCTTTGCCCGGATCATGTATGGAAGCAGTGAGGGCCCGCGAAGCAATTCCGGCCTGAACTCTTCGGGGAGTTCGTGGCCGGCTGCGCCTCCTTTTGCTGTCGGTTCCGCTCGTGGCAGCGAGACGCATGATGTGCTGACGCTGGAAAGCCTGCTGCATAAGGCGTGGCAAGCGCTTTCTGCGAAGCGCTAGAGGAATCTTTGCCCGGCTATTTCGCGCTGATTTCGTCCTTGTAGACCGCGCCGCCCTTCATCACAAACTTTACATTCTTCAGTTCGTCGATACTCTTCAGTGGGTCGCCGCTTACCGCCACGATGTCCGCGTATGCGCCGGGCGCCAGCGTGCCCAGCTCACCCTTGCGATCCAGCATCTCCGCTGCTCGCGAGGTTGCCGACTGAATCGCATCCATCGGCGCCATGCCTTGCTCGACCATGCGCGAAAATTCCTGGGCGATCGGTTGCTGCCACGGAATTCCGCCCATGTCCGTTCCAAACACAATCTTCAAGTGCGCTTTCTGCGCTTTGCGAAAACTCGTTTCGTGCAGGCTGGCTCGCGCGCGATCTCTTTTTCCTTCCGGCGTATCGGCCGGGGCCCAATCGCGGAAATACACGGAAATGGTTGGGCAATACCAGGTTCCTTGTTTAGCCATTTGCGCGATCTGCGCGTCGCTCATGTCCAATCCGTGCTCGATGGAATCGCAGCCTCCATCCAACGCGCGCTGCAAGCCTTCTCCGTTATAAGCGTGGCAGGCAACTTTCTTTCCCCAGCCGTGTGTTTCGTCGACGATTGCTTTCAGTTCTTCCACAGTCAGAGTCGGCTGCGAGACGAGGTTCCCTTGTTTGTCGACCCAAGAGCGGTGGGTCATGTACACCTTGATCCAATCGGCGCCGTGGTCCAGTTGCTCGCGCGCCGCCTTCCGCGCTTCAACGGGGCCATCGATGATTTGCACGCCCTTGGGCATCTGCAGTTCGGGAGCGTAGCCTTCCAATGGATAGCCCCCCGTGCTGGAGATGGCACGCGTGGCGCCAAACACGCGCGGCCCGGGAATGGTGCCTTCTTCAATGGCCTGCTTGATTTCCATGTCGCCGTATCCAGCACCCTCGGTTTCCAAGTCGCGAAGGGTAGTGAATCCCTGCTCCAGTGCTCGCTTCGCTGCATATGTGGCGCGAGCAGCCCGTAATGCTATTCCCGCTTTCAGAATGTTGGCGTCGTATCCACCTTGGGCGGGATCTTCTCCCCACAGGAACAGGTGAGTGTGAGAATCAATGAGGCCGGGAAGGACGGTGGAGCTGGAGAGATCGAGAATCTTCGTGCCGGCAGGTATGTCCGCGGAGCCATCGGTGATTTTTTCGATTCGCTCGCCGCGAACAAAAATCAACTGGTGCTGCTTGGGCGTGACGCCCTGGCCATCGATCACAATGCCAGCGCGAATGACGATCAGTGGCGCAGGCGGCGCGGGGGATTGGGCACGGCCCGTCGCAACGAACAGCGTAAGCGACATAAACACAGATCCGAGGATTCTCATTCGGTTTATCTCCTCTTCCATTTTGTTCAGCGATCTGAAATCTTGAAGCCGAGTTCACTCGCCCGGCGTTGCACAACACGGCGCGCTATGTCCCGAAAAGATTCCCCTGGATTCGCTGGTAGCCCTGTTCTTCAGCCCAGAAACTGAGCGGCAGCGCCGCGAGATCATCGACCAGGGGAACGGCATTCCCGTCCTTGGTCAAATCGACAGTCCGAAGAAAGTGCTTGCAGGTCTCGCAACTTTCCAC
>Ga0210409_10001930_pt1 | contig 25928 bp, 20 predicted proteins | sample IncBWH17MmetaG_FD_161649 | JGI IMG/M metagenome (GOLD analysis project Ga0210409, IMG submission 161649) | Forest soil microbial communities from Barre Woods Harvard Forest LTER site, Petersham, Massachusetts, United States - Inc-BW-H-17-M | ecosystem: Environmental > Terrestrial > Soil >...
CTGTTCAACTGGAAAATCACCGGGCACTACCGCTACTTCGGACCAGGTCACTAGCGCGGGTCTGAGGTTTGCTTGCCTGCCTAACGTTCGGCGACTCGGTCTAGATCTTCATAAAAGTTTGGGTAGGAGACGGCGGCGCAGTCGGCGTCGCGGATTACGGTCGCGCCAATCGCGCCGAGGGCTGCCACGGCGAAGGCCATGGCGATGCGGTGGTCGCCGTGGGGCTCGATTTCCGAGCCGCGCAATTGCCCGGCTGCGCGGCCTTCGACGCGCAGACCGTCAGGGCGCTCTTCTACGGTTGCGCCCATGCGGCGGAGATTTTCGGCAAGAGCGGCGATGCGGTCGCTTTCCTTCACGCGCAACTCGGCGGCGTCGCGAATCTCGATTCCCTGCTCGGTGTACGGGCCGAGGGCGGCGAGCATGGGCAGTTCGTCGATGAGCAGAGGAATCTGCTCGCCGGCAATCACACCTCCCTTGAGTGATGCGCCTTTTACCGCCAGGTCTCCTACGATCTCTCCATGAGCGCTGCGCACCGACAGCATCTGAAGCGCGGCGCCCATGGAGGCGAACACGTCGAGAATTGCGGTGCGCGTGGGATTCAGGCCGACGTTGTGAATTAGAAGGTTCGAGTCTGGAAAGAGGGAAGCGGCGGCGATGAAGAATACCGCTGAGGAGAGGTCGCCGGGGACATCCAGGGAGCGCGATTGCAATTTGGGGGCTCCATTGCCCTCGGCCAGCCCCTGAATGCGGATGGTCTTACCGCTTTTTTCGACGGGCGCGCCAAATTCCTCGAGAGCCAGCTCGGTGTGATCGCGGGTGCGGGCAGGCTCGGTGACGATGGTTTCTCCCTCGGCAAATAGTCCCGCGAGCAGCACCGCGGACTTCACCTGGGCGCTGGCCATGGGCATCTTAAAGTCGATGGCGTGCAGGCGGCCGCCGCGAATCTCGAGGGGCGCGAAATTGTCGTCGCGCGCGCGGATGTCGGCACCCATTTGGCGGAGAGGACCGACGACGCGCTTCATGGGGCGCTTTTGCAGCGAGGCGTCGCCGGTCAATTGCGATGCAAATTGCTGGCCCGCAAGGATGCCCGCGAGCAGGCGCATGGTGGTGCCGGAATTTCCTGCGTCGAGAGCGCGGCGCGAGCCCTTCAGCCCGCGCAAGCCGTGCCCGGCGATGCGTACGGTGTCTTTGTCGAGTTTCACTTCGGCGCCCAGGGCTTTCATGCAATCGAGCGTGCTGTGGCAATCGGCGGCGCCGGCAAAATGCCGCAACTCGCTCGCGCCCTCGGCTAACGCTGCAATCATGGCGTAGCGGTGGGAGATGGATTTGTCGCCGGGAGGCTCGACGCCGCCGGCGAGATGTTTCGCGGGGTGGATGGTGCGCTTTTTCACGGGGTGATTTTAGCATGGGGCTCGTAAGGCAAGAATTTCACCATAGAGGTCACAGAGTGCGCAGAGTTCGGGGCGGAGGGAACCCTGTCCTCTTGTACAGTTTTTGCGGCGCAACTGCGCGATGGAGCCTGCAATCTTTTCCCGAGCGCTTACGTATTATCTAGTGCAGGAGAAACCTTGATGTCCGCACGCAGCACGGTTATTCAAATCGCGGCGAAAGCCGGGATGCTCCTTGGCGCATTTCTTGTGTTCGCTATCTTGCTGGCAGCCTTGCCGGCACATCGCGCGCCAGCGGAGCAAGCATCGGCGCAGGCATCAGCGACCCAGGCATCGGATCCCGATCACAGCAGCATGCCCGGTATGGACATGAGCGACGAGCATGCCAATGAAAAAGCGGCGGTGCACGACATGACGCCGGGCCATCACGACGCGCACGGCCAGCACATGACCATGACAGCGATGCGCGAGCGAACTCCGGAGGACGTGCAACGAGCGAATGAAATTGTGGCGCAGCTTCGCGCCGGCATCGAGAAGTATCGCGACTATCGCGTGGCGCTGAACGATGGCTTCAAGATTTTCCTGCCGAATATCCCGCAGACGGAATATCACTTCACGAGTTACCGGAACGGATTTCTGGAAGCGTTCACGTTTGATCCGGGGCGGCCGACGTCGCTGCTGTATCGGAAGACTTCAACGGGATACGAACTGGCGGGCGCGATGTATACCATGCCCAAGCGGGCGAGCGAGGAGCGGCTCAACGAGCGCGTGCCACTGAGCGTGGCGATGTGGCACCTGCATACGAATCTGTGCATGCCGCCGCGCGCGCAACTGCGCAACGCGGACTGGACGAAGTTCGGGCTCAAGGGCTCGATCGCCACCCAGGATGCATGCGATGCGGCCGGCGGGCGCTTCCGGCCGTCGATCTTTGGATGGATGGTGCACGTCTATCCGTACGAAGATTCGCTCGACAAAATCTTCGCGATGCACCACCACATCGATTAGCACTGGCATTAAAGAGCGATAAGCGCACAGCCGCACAGCCAAATTGGCTGTGCCACGAATATTCGCTGTGAATAGGTTTGCGTCGGACGCGCTCAAGGAAGAGTGAACGCCACTAGCGCGTCGCTCAAATTCTCTTCAGTAATCTTTGGATGTCCGCCGGCCGCGACCACGAGGTATTGCTTTCCGTTTGTCGACAACCGGTAGGTCATCGGTGTTGCGTTCGCGCTGGCCGGGAGCTGCGCCTTCCAGAGCTCTTTGCCCGTTTCGACGTCAAAGCCGCGGATGTAGGAATCGGTTGTGCCGGCGATGAACACCACACCGCCCGCGGTGACGATGGGGCCGCCGAGGCTGATCGAACCCGGAGGAATCTGCTGGTTGTGCGCACCGCCGAAATCCTGCATCGATCCAAGCGGGACTTGCCAGCGAATCTTCCCTGCCGTCATGTCAATGGCCGTGAGGAGTCCCCAGGGCGGCGCGCTGCACGGCAAATCGGAAGGAGATTGCAAGAAGCGCCGGTACAGAGCGTAAGGCGCACCGGTCTGGTCGCCGTAGTCCCCATCTTCGGTGTGCGACCCGCGCTGATCATATTTCGCGCGCGGAATCAGACGCGCGAGGGCGACGATGTTGTTCGTATTCGTGACCAGCAGACTGTGCCGCGGGTCGAACGCATAGCCGCTCCAGGTCATGCCGCCTACGTTGCCGGGAACCATGAGGGTGCCCTGTAAGCTGGGCGGCGTGAAAATGCCTTCGTTGCGCAACTGTGCGATGGTCTTGCGACAAGCCTCACGATCTTCCGGCGTCGGTCCCCAAGCCTCGTCGGCGACGAGCGCTTGCGCGGCCAGCGGTGGTGGCGCAAGAGGAAACGGCTGAGTTGGCGAAGTCAACTCGCCGGGGATATCGCTCGGCGGCACGGCTCGCTCTTCGACGGGAAAAACCGGCTTGCCGGTGTCGCGGTTCAGCACGTAGAGCAGGCCTGACTTGTTGCCCTGAATAACCACCGGGACGTCCCGTCCGTCGTGGCGCAACGTGGTGAGCAAGGGAGGTGACGCGGTATCGAAGTCCCACAGGTCGTGATGCACGAGCTGAAATCCCCAAGCCACTTCCCCAGTCTTTGCGCGCAGCGCCACGACGGAATTGGCCCACTTGTCGTCGCCGGGGCGCAAGCCTCCGTAGTAGTCGGGGCTGGCGCTCCCGGTGGGAACAAAGATTAAGTCTCGCTCCGGGTCGACAGCCATGATGGACCAGGCGTTGCCGGCACCGCTGCGAAAGGTGTTCGCGGTGGCGTTTGCCGCTGTGGCGGGCTGGTTCTGTGCAATCGGGTCCCAGCTCCAGCGCAGTGTACCGGTGCGCGCGTCGTACGCGCGCACGACGCCGCGCGCCATGTCTACCCTGTGATTGTCGTCAATCGCTGAGCCGACGATTACCAGGTCATCGATCACCGCGGGCGGTGAAGTCATGTGGTACCAGCCCGGATGATAACCAGCAACGTCGCGCAAACTTACCAGGCCGCCTTTGCCAAAGTCCGCGCACAATGCACCATTCGCCGCATCGACGGCCAGAAGGCGCGCGTCTTGTGTGGACTCGAAGATTCTCCGGTGGCACGGCTGACTGTTTGGCCGCGCGGAATCGAGCCAGGTCGCAACGCCGCGATTGACGAGCCCGTCGCCGTAGTCGCCGTCCAAGTCAATCTTCGGGTCGTAAGCCCAGCGCTGCGTTCCCGTTTCCGGGTCGAGGGCGATCACGCGATTAAAGGGCGTGGTGAGATAGAGCGTCGCGTCAACCACAAGGGGCGTGGTTTCGAATCCACTGCGCTTTCGGTCACCTTGGCCGCCCGAAACATCACCTGTATGGAAGGTCCAGGCGACCCTCAGCGACGAAACATTCTCCCGGTTGATTTGCGTCAGAGGAGAAAAACGAGCGCCGCCCGCATCGCGTCCGTAGTAGGGCCATTCCTCATCGATCGCAGCTCCTGCTCCGGCTGCGATTTTCCTGGCGCCCGCCATGGCGCCAAGCGCGAGGGCAAGGGCCGAGACACACGGCAACCAGCTCTTCACGCGCGTCGTTTTGTTCATCTGTGGACCTTTCATGGAGTCAACAGGCACGGAGAGGAATAACGTATCAGCGGTTCGGGCGCAAGAAAGAACAAGAATCAGAGGTGCCACGAACGAAGAGCCCGCGAGCCGCAATCAAGGAGTTGCCAGGGGAATTTCTCGAAACGAAAGGACCTGATATGTCATCAATGCTTGCGTTGCCTTAACCCAACTGCTGCTGTACTGGATGCCGTTGCCTCCTCCCGTTTGGGTGAAGGAGCTGTAGCCCAGATTGGCCAATAAGTTGCCAGACGCATCGCGCGTTTGCGCGACCAAAACCGCTCCGTTAATCACTCCTACACCGCGCCTACTGGAAGTAAATGTGCCTTGTCCAATTACAAGAACGAGTCCGTTCCACGACGCATCGGGATCGTAGTCCAACGTTCCCGTCACGAGGAGAAGACCGTAGCCGGTACCATGCCCGTGCAAATTGAAGTCCCCATTCACAACGACGATCATGGGATTTGACGCGGACATGGCGGAGGGCAAACTGTTCTGGTCCACCGCGGTTCCTGTGGGTGGACTAAGCACTAAATCCGCATTTTGCGTGATGCTGTTAACGAGGGTTTGCAGGCCGCTGGGAGTCTGAAGGATCGGCGGAAGGATAACAAGGCCAACGTTCGGAACGACTGCCGGACTTGGATAATTTCCGGAGGGCGTTGCCGCCATCGACACGCTGGGTCCGTCACTAGAATTGGTATACCCGATGGCTGAAATGCCGGAGTGCGTACCGGGAGGCGTATTGGCGTCATTGCCAACAATCTGAAAGTTGCCGTTGCCACTGCCGCCGGTCCCAGCACTGGGGCCCGTGAAGCTAACACCATTGCCATCCAGGGTCAGAGCGGAGGGAACATTCGCCAAAGCCGCGGCAGCACCAGCGAGTGCCACGGTGTACTGCACCATGCGACGGCTGCCGTACGGTGTGACCGCTAGCGCCGTTATGGTCAGCACCTGGCTGGCAGCGGGAACCGGAATACCGTTCGTCGAGAGAAGCTGTTGCATCCCGTCGTAGAAGAGCGGATTCAGGTTGTCTATCCCATTGATTCCATCGACGTCGATGTTTCCCGAAAATTCCGTCCGCGGCGTGATGCGCACCCACTTGTACAAAGGTCCGGCAATGTTCGCGCTGGCGATCGGTGAGTTTGAGGTGATGAACGGCTGCTGCACGGCCGCGCCGGTCACCGGGATTCCCCACTCTTGTTGATATTCGACGTCCGCGTAAGGATTACCGGCGCTCAAATCCAGGGGATTCACGACTTCCCCGCCGGACGGATTGACGATATAACACACTTGATTAACCTGCATCATCGCCTCGCTGCCCGGGAAGACACAATTTGCAATGGAGTTTAGATTGCGAGCCCACAGCCGGCCGCGCCCTTCCTCCAAACCCGCCTTGGCGTCATAGAACGATTGCATCGCGGACTTGTAATTTCCCTTCAGGGCCGTTTCGGTACCGGCCATCAAAATCAGCGCCGTGGCCACCACGCTGATGAGCATCAACGTGAAAAGGGCGATAACCATGGCGACGCCCTGTTCTGCGGATTGTCGATTTTTCTGTGCTCTCACGGTTTGTTCACTGGTTCGGATTAAAGCGTACCGCCTGGCCGGTCAAAGTGATCGTACGGTATTGCTGGGTTTGCGGATCGGGATGAGCGGACTGCACAATGAGCGTGATATTTACCTCGCGTATAAACGAAGGCTGTGACGGTGGAGGCGGTGTAGTGTTGTCAAAAGTATACGTGAAAATCGGAAGCGAACTGTTGCCGTTCATGACGCTGTCAAGATACGGCGCTAGTGATGAAGCGGTTGCGCCCACGGGATCGCCCGGCCCTTTACGCGTCATGCCCCGCATAAGAGTGGTGCCCTGCAGCGAATAGCGTATCCACTGCACACCGTTACCCAAGTCCGTTTCCACGATCAGATCGTAGTCTCCTGGCACGGCGCCGCAACTGACGCCTACAGTACAGGGCGTCGGCGGCGTGTTCGTATATCCAGGGGACCAAGAAAAGGGCAGCGCCACTAAGTTGGGATAGTTGAGTGCGATGCCCGCAGCAAACGAATTCGCCGGCGGGTAGCCGGCCGAATGGACGTCGCGCACGATCTGATCCAAGGCTACGTTGGCTTGCTGGAAGGCCTGCGTCACCGAGCTTTCACCCTGGTAGCGCAATTGCGCGCTCATCAAGAGCGAAAATGCAATGCCGGTAATGATTGTGAACAGGATCGTCCCGATCAGCAATTCAACCAGTGAGAACCCTCCAGCGCTGTGAGCCTGTTTTTTCATTTCGATCGCTTCGGCACTACTTCTGCACGGAACTATCCAAAATCACCGGCAGCAATAACTGCTGGTTGCCACCATCATTGGTGCGGCGGCAGCCGATAATGATGCGCCTGCCCACAACGACTCCGTTGCTGACTTGGGGAAATACTGCCCAGCGCAAATCAAACTTCGGACCGATTGGGTCGTTCGGATCCGTATAAGATTTGTAGAACCCGGTCGGAGGAAGGGACGCCGCGAACTGGATCGTCGCGTAGCCTCCGTTCATCACCACCGGGGCACCAGGCGCGCCTGCGCCACCCAGCCTGACGGTCTGTCTATCGTTATCCACGAAAGTGTTCACGTTGAGCGGCTGGCTCAACATCTGATCCAACTCGCGCTGGGCCACCACGGTAGCGACGGTGTCCAAGCGGTTGCCGACGCTGGAGTTCAAGCTTGCGGGCACCAGTTGCACCACGGAAATTACCCCGATCATCAGGATGGCGCTGGCCAGGATCATTTCCAGAACGGAAAAGCCGTTCGGCGCGTGGCCGCTTTTCGTATCACGATTCGACTTTGCCAAGTGCATCCCTTCTCTTGCTCGGGTCTTACATCCACGTCCACGGGCCGCCCGCAGGGGCCTTCCAAAGCTTGGTCTGCCCCATGACAATAACAGTGACCGCACGACACCCGTATTGCGCCTGGTTCGTATATCCGAGGGCCAGGAAGTAAGGTCCTGTTGCGCCGCCGGGCGGAAAATTCACCGTGCCGCGGTAGTCAAACGCAATGGCCCCTGCAAAATCCTGCAGGCTGGGTATCCCGATGCTCGCCGAATTGGGAGTCAGGGACGCTCCATTCGCGATCTGCATATCGCTCGGCAACATGAGCATCGGATCGCCCGCGTCCAGCGTTCCATCGCCTTGCAAATCGATAAAGAAGACGGTATTCCCGCTTTGCGTTGTCTGACGCATGGTCACGACGGTGTTCCGCCGTATCGCCGTGTATCGCGTGAGCTCGACGAAATTTGCGGTTTGCTGCGCCATGCTGTTCAGGCGATAATTCTGAACCGCTCCCACCAACACCGGTAACGCGATGCTCACCAGGATCAAGCCGATGGCGAGCGTCATCACCATCTCCACCAGCGATAAACCGAGTTCGTTGCAGCGAAAGAATCTGCGCCGTGGACACATGGTTGAACCCCGACCCTTCACTCTGATTTAGGTGACCCGCGAAGGTAGTTATTATGCTGATGAGCTACCAGGAAAGCAACTCCCCTCCCGCGCTAGGAGGTCCAGGACTGTCGATTGGTACTCGCACGTGCCGCATGTGCGATTGCCACCCAGTGCCCGCCCCAAGTATCATTAGCGGTTCATGCCGCCGGCCGCGCTCCATTTGTCCGCACGAATCCTCAGAGCCCTCTGCTTCGCCTTAACGATTGCCATTCTGCCCGTTGCCGCCGTCGCGCAATCCAATGAGCTTCTGCCGCTGGACCAGGTCCGCGCGGGCATGCAGGGCTACGCGTACACCATCTTCGCCGGAGACCAGGTTGAGAAGTTCGACCTCGAAGTAATCGGAGTGATGCCCAACTTCCTCGGGCCTCGGCAATCCATCATTCTGGTCCAACTGAAAGGCCCCAAGGTGGAGCGCACCGGCGTCGTCGCTGGCATGAGTGGCAGCCCCGTCTACCTCGACGGCAAACTGGCGGGCGCTCTTTCGCTCAAGCTCGGCATTTTCACCAAGGATCCAATCGCGGGCGTGACACCCATCGAAGACGTCGTACGCCCGCCCGCGCGAAGCGGCGCGCAAGAACATCCACTGCCGCTAGACACTTCGGCTGTACAAAAAACCGATGCAGCCATTTCGCTCCCAACAGGATCCGCCCTCGCGCCGATCGAGACTCCGCTAGTCTTTTCCGGCTTTCAGTCCGCTACGTTGCAGCAATTCGCGCCGCAAATCCAAAGTTACGGCTTTGTCGCCGCGCAGGGAGGCACGTCGGCGCCCCGCCCGGACGACGCGCATCTCGTACCTGGCGACATGGCTGGAATGGTCCTGGTGCAGGGCGACGCCTCCATAAACTCGGCCTGCACGGTGACCGCCGTGCAAGGCGACCGCGTGTTTCTTTGTGGCCATCCCTTTCTGAGTCTCGGCGACGTGCAACTCCCGATGGCGCGCAGCCGCGTTCTGACCACGCTGGCTTCCGATCTCGCGTCCACGAAAATTGTGAACGTCGGTGGCTCCATCGGCACGATCACCGGCGATCACCTCACCGCGGTGACTGGAAAACTTGGTGCGCCCCCAGCGATGATTCCGCTTGACCTCAATGTCGCTACGTCAATCGGCGAGAAGAAATTGCACTTCGAGGTGGTCAACCATCCCAAGCTCACGCCTCTGCTCGTGGCCATCACGGCGTTCAACGGCCTGACGCAAAACGCGGTCTATGGAGAGGGAACGACGTTGCACCTTGGCGGAGAAATTCGCCTGCGCGGCCACACGCCCGTGCAGATCGAAAATACCTACGCTCCCGGCGAGTCCCTTATTCCCGACGGACTCCCCATAGCCATCAGCGTGCAAAACATTTTCGCGCGCCTATTCGCAAACACATTCGAAGTTCCTGACGTCGAGCACATCTCCCTGCGCGTCGAAAGCGTTCCCGGCCGCGAGTCCTTCACAATTGACAGCGCCTGGCTCGAAAAGGGCGAGGCCGCTCCCGGCGAAACCCTGCGCGTCCGCGTGCTGCTGCATCCGTATCGCGGCTCGGCCCGCGTTGAAGAAACGACCGTCCGCGTCCCCGATCAAATCGTCCGCGGCGCCACGCTGCGCATCCTCGTCACCGACGGCGACACGCTCAACCGCGCTTCGCGCGGCTTTGCGTTTGGCGGCTCCGGCGGGCCTTCCGGACTTGACCAACTCATTGCTGTCCTCAATCGCGAGCGCCGTAACGATCGGCTTTACGTCGGACTGTTTATGCCCTCGCCCACCCTCCTATGGGAAGACAAAGAGCTTCCCAACATTCCGCTCTCGCAAATCAATGTACTCGACGGCCGCCCCACTCCAGGCAGCATCCAGGTGCTTCGCGAATCGCTCGCCGGCGAATCTTTCCTACCGCTCGGCGGACCGGTTTCCGGCGTAATCTCCTTGAACCTCCAAATCCGATAAGAGTCCTCATGCCACCTTTGACGAGTCACAATATGCAAGGCTGTCATCCGAAGCGCATACGAAAAGTATGCGTGAAGCGCCGCAATGTCGGCGCCGTTTCCAACCGCGGCCTTACGCCTATCCTTGAACTCCTTTGCTTCCTTTCCCTCCTCTCTCTTTTTTGCCCGCCTTCGGCGGTCGCCGAGCACACCCGCACCTGGCGCCAAGCCTCCTACGAAGATTTTCTCAAGGGCACTCCTCACGGCGTAGCCGTTCGCAGCGACGGACGCTTGGAGCTTGCCCCAAAATTCACGCTCATCGCCGACGCGGACGCCTCCTATCTCTGGTCCCTGCGAGTCGACCCGAAGGGTGCGCTCTACGCGGCGGGTGGCTCGCCCGCCAAAGTCTTCCGCTTCGAGAGCAGCGGGACAGGCAAGCCGGCCACGGTTTTTGAATCTACCGATCTCGTCGCTCAAGCCATCGCCTTCGACGCCAAAGGCGCGCTCTACGTCGCTACCTCTCCCGACGGCAAGGTCTATCGCGTCTCCGCCTCCGGCGAAAAAACTGTCTTTTTCGATCCCAAAGCTAAATACATCTGGGATCTGGCCTTTGCACCCGACGGCACTCTCTATGTAGCCACCGGCGACAAGGGGCAAGTCTTCGCCGTCTCTCCCGACGGCAAGAGCGAGCTGTTCTACGCCAGCGACGAAGCTCACATTCGCGTCCTGGCCTTCGACGTGCACAACGACCTGCTGGCGGGCACTGAGCCGAGCGGACGCATTCTCCGCTTGGCCCGCGCTAGTAACAAAAACGGCCGCAAAGACAAAGATGCATCCGCAGCCGAAGGCTTTGTTCTCTACGAAACAGCCAAGCGCGAAGTCACCGCACTCGCCGTGGCCCCCGACGGAAAAATCTACGCGGCCGCCATCGGAGAAAAGCAGCGTCCCTCGACGCCGGCGCCCAGTACCGTGATTACGACGCCCCAAGGCACCACGACCATCACGGGCGGCGCCGTTGTGGTCGGCAGCCAGGCACAGGGACAAACGCCGTTCCTCCCTTTTCCGCAACAGCTTTCCTCCAGCATTTACCGCCTTTCACCGGATGGCGCACCGGAAGAGCTATGGAATTCCCGAGACGATATCGTCTATGCGCTCGCGATCAATTCCGATGGGCGCCTTCTCGCGGGTAGCGGAAATAACGGTGCGCTCCTCGCGATCGACGGGCGCGGCGTATTCTCTCAACTCGCCAAGGCCGGCTCCGCGCAGATTACCGGCATCGTCCGCAATTCCAGCGGCAAGCTCTTCCTATGCACCGCAAATCCTGGAAAAGTCTTCTCCGTCGGACCCGAGTACGAACCGGAAGGCACTTACGAATCGCGCTCTTTCGATGCCCAGCTTTTTTCGCAGTGGGGGCGCCTCGACTGGTGGGGCCCTCCGCCTCCGCCTTCCGGCAAGCCCGCGGGAAAACCTTCCGCATCTTCCGGGGCGCCTCGCCTCGAATTTTTTGTGCGCTCTGGTAACACCGAAGATCCCGGCAAGGAATGGTCGCGCTGGTTCGGTCCCTACTCCAAACCGGGGAGCGCCACCGAATGCCCGCCCGCTCGTTTCGCACAATGGAAAGCGGTGCTTCACGACGGGCGCGCTGGCGACGGCGTCAGCTGGGTGAGCCTCGGCTACCTGCCGCGGAACGTGGCGCCGGTGATTGACGCCATCGCGGTGCAAGATCCCGGGGTGCGCGCGCTATCCAACATCATCATCCAAAGCGGCCAGCAGCCCAGCGTGAATCTGCGTCAGCCACAAACGTCGAATCCAACCGGCGTGGTCATCACACAGAGCTCGTCCCCGGCGCGATTTGAACAGCCGCCGCAAGGCTTCCAGCAAAAAGGATTTCAATCCGTTCTGTGGGCCGCGCACGACGATAATGACGACGAGCTGCGTTTCGCCGCCTACTTCAGGGGAGAAAACGAAACCGACTGGAAACTTCTGAAGGACAAACTCGAACAGAAATTTTATTCTTGGGACAGCACCGCCATGCCTGACGGCGCCTATTACGTAAAGATCGTCGCCACCGACGCCCCCTCGAATCCTCCCGACCAAACCCTGACTTCCGAGCGCGAAAGTGAACGCTTCGTCGTCGACAATACTCCCCCGGTGATTGATAAATTGGAAGCCGTTGCATTCGTCACGCGAATTGGCACGCCCCCTCCATTGGTAGGCGTGAAGATCCAATTCACTGCGCGCGACGCTACGAGCAGCATCGAGCGTGCCCAGTACAGCGTAGACGGGGGTGATTGGATCCTTGTGGCGCCGAAGAACGGCATCAGTGACGCGCCCGAAGAACGCTACGAATTTTCCGTCAGCTTGCCTGAAGGCAGTGCTCCCGGGAGCGAGCACACCATCGCCGTGCGCGCTTATGACCGCTTTGAAAACATAGGCAGCGCTAAAGCCACCGTCAAGGTTCCATAAGTTTTCAGATTTCGCGTGTTACGTCTTCGGGCTCGCTCTACGGTGCGTGGTATTTCTCAATCTCCGCACCAAACCCGATGCGCCCATCCCCATAAGGCTCATTCCGCACGTGTACAACCCGCGCCTCACAATGCGTCTCTTGTGGTTTTGTGCCGGTCACTTCCGCCGGCATCCGCAACGTGCAATCGATTGGCATGCCCACCTGCAACGGCGCCGATGATGCAAAGAAAAACCCGCCACGCGAAATATTGATGGCTTCCGTGAAATGCTCGCTCGTGTCGGAGGCTAGATTGACGGCACGAAAACGCAATGGCGTGCGAATGTGGTAGCGGGCGACCTGGCGGCGTTCTGAGCCCATAATTGCCTCCTCTCGGCCGGGATGAACTGCATTCCGCTGGTTCGAGAGGGTACTTACAAGCGTAACAGAGCGACTCCGCCGGTCAAGTAACAAAGCATTCATAAACTCTCACAGAAAACTCTCAGTACGGAAGTGCAGTACCGCCTTCCAGCTTCTGTTCTCTTCGCAAGCCGCAGTGCTGTGCGATAATGTGCGTGCCGTTGCAATCCACCGTTCCAGGGACTCTCGTTGCAGCGGCATCTAGCGTCGAGTAATGAGCGCAACCACACCCACCTCAGCTTACGCGCACCTGACCTGGCAGGCTATTCTAGAGGCTCACGCACGCATCATCCCCCGCATACATCGCACGCCGGTGCTCACCTCCACGTCTCTCGACGCCATTACCGGCGCGCGCCTCTTCTTTAAATGCGAGAATCTGCAAAAGACGGGGTCTTTCAAAATTCGCGGCGCCAGCAACGCTATTTTGTCGCTCACCGAAGAACAAGCCGCCCACGGCATTGTCACGCAATCGAGCGGCAATCACGGCGCCGCGGTGGCCTGCGCCGCCGCGTGGCGCGGCGTTCCCGCTTTTGTGGTGATGCCCAAAAACGCCCCCCAAGTGAAAGTACGCGCGATCGAAGCCTATGGCGGGAAAATCACGTTCTGCGAACCTAAGGTTTCATCGCGCAACGAAGTTTGCGCCCGCGTGCAATCGGAAACTGGCGCAGCGCTGGTCCATCCGTTCGACAACGATCAAATCATCGCCGGGCAAGCCACTGCCGCCAAGGAACTGCTCGAAGAGATTCCCGACCTCGACGCCGTCTTCTCCCCGGTTAGCGGTGGCGGGCTGCTGAGCGGAACCTGTCTCGGCGCCAAGGGCCTGCTGCCAGGCGTCCTGGTCTTCGGCTGCGAGCCGGAACGCGCTGACGATGCTTACCGCTCACTCAGCAGCGGCACGCTGCAATCGCTGGAGTCCAGCGACACCATCGCCGACGGCTTGCGCGCTTCTCTTGCCCCCAGAACCTTCGCCATTCTGCGCGACAATGTCGAACGCATCCTGCTGGCCAGCGAGGAAGAGATCATTGCCGCTATGCGCACCGTTTGGGAACGCATGAAAATCATTATCGAGCCGTCGTCGGCCGTAGCCATCGCACCTTTGCTGAAGCCGGGAGCCGTGACGAACCTCGCGCTGCCCGCTCGTGGCGACAGCGCACCGCCAAAGCTCGGCGTAATTCTCTCCGGCGGCAACGTCGACCTCTCCTCGTTGCCGTTCTAGTTTGCGCGTCAGGGCCGGATCAATTCTTCAGAACAATCCGCCATTTGATCTAGTCATCGCCACTCCTATTTTGGCGGCTCGGGTTTGGTGAGCCTTTGCTGGACTCGGGGAGGCAGTGATTGGATGCGCTTGATATAGGCCGCCACGGTCCAGAGTTTCTCGTCGGAATCCCATTTGCCGTTCGCGAACATGCCAGAGAGGCGGATGCCGTGCTTGGCGACCCAGAAAATTTGCGCTTCCGTGTAGGTCGTGCCAACCAAGGGAAGCTGTGGAATTGGTGGATACAAACTGTCGCTGGTTTGATCTGGCTTGCCGGCCGCTCCGTGGCAGCCAGCACATTCGTCCGAATATATTTTCGCGCCGGCGATCAGGTTTTCGTCAGTCGGAGAAACGGGATTGGGAAGCTCCGGCGCGTGGCGGCGCACAGAGGCGTGTGCCGAGGAAAACATCAAGGCCTTCTCCCAATTGGAAGGAGGAAGATCGCCCCGAACCTCTGCAAAGCCAAGCCTGAGATAGGCAAAACCACCAAGGATGAGAACCAACAGGGTGAAAAGGGCGCCCCCAAGAAAATTTTTCACTATTTCTCCTTGAGCTTGAGTTTGCCCGCGGCCTTGTTCTCCTCCAGGAAAGCGCGTAGTTGCGTGCTGGCGTCCAGTAACCGGGTCCACTGCTCGTAATAAAGCGTGACCGGGAACCGCCCGAGACCGTAAACGCTAACGCCTCCCTTTTCCCCGACGCGGAAATCGAGCTGACCGGTGCGGCGGGTGCCTCCCTGCTTTTCGAGCTCCGCCAAACGAGCTTTTAACTCTTCATAAGACGGCTCAGCCATGAGACCTCCTCAGACGTAAATGAGGGGGCGATTATACCGAAGCGCAGCGGCGCAGAGATGCGGAATTGTGGACTGACAGAATGGTGCATGCTTCGGACGGCTTTTAACGGGCTCTCTTCAACCCGCTGAAGACCATGTGACAGCGGGACCTGCTGCCTGACGCCGCTAGAGCCGCACCAATGAATGGCTCGCGGCTATCCGGCCTGGCTCTGCACCGGGGTAACCGTCGCGGGCTGCTGCAGACGGAACTCCAGCAGTGTTTCGCTCGGGACTTTCACCTGTTGGCCGCGCGTGAGCACCTGCACGGCTCCTCCAGCTCCGGCGCCGACGCCCGCGCCAATCGCGGCACCCTTACCGCCTCCGGCGATTGCCCCAATGATCGCTCCCAGGGCTGCCCCGCCGCCCACTTTCTCTGCGGTATTCTTGCCGCGCCCTTTGCCCTGCAGCGTGTAGTCGCTGCTCACCACCGGATAGTCACGGCCATCGATCACCATGCGCGTGAGCTCCAGTTGGAGCTCGGAGCTGCCAGCTAGGTGACCCGCTTCCTTAGCTTCGGCAAGGCGTCCGTAGACGTCAGTGCCCTTGCGAGCCACCAACATTCCATTCACCGTCACGTCGGTTTCCAGGCTGGCGTGGAAGATGTCGCCGACATGGTTTTTCGAGGAGTCGACGCCGTCAATCATGCGCACCAACATGGGTTGGCCCGCGGGAATCGTGATGGAGTCCCCCGGAGCCATCGATTGCGCTACAGGAGCGGGAGCCGCAACAGGTGCGGAAGCAGGATTCGGAGCGTAGTTCGGAGCGGCAGCTGCATAGCCACCATGTGTGAATGTAACGGCCACGACATCGTTGACGCTGAATGTTTGCACATTGCCGTCTAATTCAAAGCGCAGCACCGCTTGCGTGCCACCCAGGTAGCGTCCTTGCAAAACCCGCCCGTCCTTCAATTCCAACGTGTCGGCCACCGCGGCGCCGACAAACAGCAAGCCCAGAGCAGCCGTGGCAACAAAACGTACGAAGCGCTTCATCGTGATTCCCCTCTCGACATAAGTGCGCGAGGTCTTGGCATACCGTCCCCGCCTGATCATCGAAACCACCTGACCAGAGGATCGCGCCCCTCGCGGTAGTTATTCTAGTGCTTTTGATGTCCCAATTGGCAAGGAAGGATGCATTTATTGGGTCGACTCATAAATCCGACGGGTAATGTCGGCCATAAGTGCCGCGCTTTCTTTGGATTCCGCCAGCCCGCGCACCAGAATCACCAGGACGAACGCGCGGGGCGCATAGACAATCGCCGCAAAGAAAAAGGGCTCAGGCCAAAACGGCCTGAGCCCTATCTGTCGACAAGCAGCTTTAACAGCGATTCAGAACCGGCGCCGCGCGTCGTCAGCTTCCTCTGCCAAGCGCATGAGTTTCGCAACGATCCCCGTGTTGCTGCCCGTGGCAGGATCCAAGAAGAGCCCATCATCAACAAAGCTCACGACAGAGGCTACCGCGCCCCCTTGGGCGTCCGATGTCGGACGAATAATGGCCACGGGGCCGAACCTCGACTCCAGGAAGAATGTTGGTTCCGGCATAATCAGGTTGGTCTGGAATTCATCGGCAACTGTTTCGCCGCCGCCTATCGAGCCGGTCGCACCAGTCGTCGGATCGACGCCTGTATTGAGCGGGGGGAAAGTAAGGTCGCCGTCTGTAATGTTCGGTGCGTTCCCGGCCTTGTCGTGCCAGACCTGGAAGTGCATGGTTTCGCTCGGGCCGATGCTGAGTAGAACCCGCAAGACTTCCAGATTAGTTACTTTCTGAGCCAACGCCGGGTAAAGGCTGGTGCCACCCTGTTCGATGAAACCAAAGTGAAAACCGGCTGTGCTCGCAATAGCCTGAAGGTGATTGGGTATAGTGCCGTCCGGGTTGAGTGCGGCTTCGTCATTGGTCCGCGGAATGGCCGTGTGCGGATTCCTGGCGAGATCGGGCACGGCATTCTCGAATTTGCCTCCAAAGTCCGGATTCTGATTCGCACTGCGATAACGCGTCCACCACGTCGTATCAACCTTCAGTTGCGTCAGATTTGTGAGCCGTCCAGTTTGCGGCACTCCCGTTACTCCACTGGGTGGCAGACTCGCAAACGAACTGAGGTCGATGGGTGCGGCGCCTTTTGATTGCAAATAGTTATTCAAAAATCGATGATGGCTGATCTCGTCGTCCGTATTGTCCGCGATGTACTGGGGCATGTCCGTATCGAGCACCTGAAGCGCGGTAATGTACCCCGGAGCGAGTCCCGTGCTAATTGCCTTGCCGTTGAGTTGCAAATCGATCCCGGATAGACCTATGGAGCTGGGCACGTTCGGCGTCGGTCCGCCGAGTTCCGCATATTGAATCCATAAATCGGCTTCGACCTGCTCCAACGCGCTCAGGAATGTCAAAATCGCAATGTCGCCCTTGGTGATCGGTACACGGTCTTCGCCATCAGCGAAGGCCGCCGGGCTGGAAACTAGCCCCACTCCCGCGGTCATCGCACCTGCCGCGACCATGCCATTCTTCAGAAACGACCGCCGATTATTGCGGCCACTGAATACAGTTCCGTCTTTCTTCATCTCTTTCTCCTTTTCAAGAATCGAATCGAGTGCTTCAAACGGGCGTTCGCACACCCGTACACCGGCCAAAGCGACGCTGCGTAACGCAATTAGCCCGTCGCCAGCGCAACTGTACGGTCCTGCGGAATGCGTGGTGTCACAGCGAAGTCAAGTTGCTGTCAGCCGAGCGCACTATTTGTGTCTAGGGAAAATGGCAGGTTCATCGCACTTCAGCGCTTTGCGCCGCAATATTAAATCCGCCCACTTCCAGGACCGCGTCTTTGCCGTTCAGATCCGAAGGGTCATAACTAGCTATGACGTCGCGCTCTTCTCCTGGCAGCAGAGAAAAATAATTATCAGACCAGAAAATCGGCGTCGCGTCTTCTCCGCCCTTTCCCTTGGTCACGCGTAGATGCACCATGAACGCGATGCTGCCGCTGGGATTTCGGACCGACACCTGTACACCCGCCTTGCTGCCCTGCGTTTCCCTAGCAGGCTTAACTTCCAGCTTCACCTCCGGCAGCGTGTTCAGCCCACTAAGATCGCCGAATTCCGCTTGAGGTGTATAGACGGTATCCTTCTTGTGCTTCCAGTCCAAAACATCTGTCTTCGTCGACAACCAATAAAAATTGTCGCTAAGTTGCTTGCCCGCCGCGTCGTGTAATTGCAATCGCAAAAAGTAAGTCGCACTTGGGCCCTCGACCTTCGGCAGATCGAACGCCTTGGTGCTGCTGTCCGGTGCAATATTCATCGTGCCTTCGCGCGAACCTTTTTCCGTGGCGTCAAGGTTGTAGAGTTTGGCGGTCACTTTCACGCCCTTGACGGCTTCATACGTGCTGTTTACCACCGCCACGGAATTGTCGTCGTACGAATACTGCACATGAATCGGCTCCATGGCTTTCTTAGTGCCGAAGTAGCCGCCTGCGGGCACCAGGTAATAGTCATACAGGTGCCAGATCAACGACGGCCAGGCATTGTTCAGCATCCATTGAATCACTCCGGTCGCGGTGTACTTGTTTCGTCCGTAAGCCTCGAACATCGCGCGCTGCCCGTCGTACGTCGCTGCTTGCGCCTTGCGCAGGTAATCGTCGAGCGAAGTTGCCGTGCCGTAGCGGCGGTTCAGCCCATCGGTGAACACGTTGACGGTCGTGAACCGTTCGCCGCCCGCGTGGAAATTCCACACATCATCGATCGGCCACATATGATCCTTGGGAATGAACCGCTCGAGCGATTCGCGCGGCGGAATCGCCGGCCCCGGACTGGTCTCGGTGTTGTATCCGTAGGCGCCGCCAGCCTTGGTGTCGGCAAGCCAATAAACCGGCGGCACGTACTCGTAGGGCCCGGTCATTTTTACCCCGGAGTCGCCCGTTACCGTGGTTGCCGTTGCGCTAGCCGACGAAAGGGAAGGATTCGGCCACTGCAGCTCCTTCAGGATGGCGAGATACATTTTCTCCACGTTCGCCGGTGGCGGCCCGTCGCTCCCATACAGCCACACAAACACGCTGGGATGATTGCGCAGAATGCGAATCTGGCTGCGCAGCGATTCCGCGGCGATTTTGTGCTGCTCTTCCTTCCAGTTGCTCCATTTCTCCCAGGCGTCGCAGCAAGTCCATCCCGGCATCACGAGGATTCCCAGGCGATCGGCCTTCTCGTATAACTCCTCGCGGTCAATGCGGCCTTCCAAGCGAATCGTGTTCAAGCCCATGTCGCGAACGTAATGCAAATCGGCGTCCACCCGCTTGGAAGACCAGCGCAGCAAAAGGTCCGGCGCCCACGCCGCGCCGCGAATCAAAATCTTGCGGCCGTTGACCTTGAATAGGCGATAACCCTTGTCGGTCAGCTCGGACGTCACTTCGCGCACACCGAAAGTGACCGTGGCGGCGTCGGAAGTCTCGTTGGAAATAGCAAACGAAAGTTTCGCGGTATAGAGGTTCTGCGCGCCCATCGCATAGGGCCACCAAAGTTTGGCGTTTTCCTGCCGGAGCTGCGCGTACTGTTCCGGGGCGAAACTCACGGTCTTCGTTTCGCCCGCGTTCAATGAAACCTGCTGGCTGGCTTGCTTTCCGTCCACCTCCGCGCGAAACACGCCATTAACAGCACGATTCGATGCGTTGCGTAGATCCGCGCTGACGGTCAGCGCAGCATTCTTGTAGTCGGTGTCAAGCTTCGCGGACACGAACGGACTGCGCAACGAGACGTCACCGCTGGACGTGAGAAAAACGTCCTTCCAGATGCCCATGTCCTTGTCCGGCGGCGTTGGGTTCCAATCAACCCACGTGATACCCAGGTCGTTCTTCCCCGGCGCGAATATTTCCACTGCCAAAGCATTCGTCTTGCCGGGATGAAGAGCCTTGGTCACGTTGAATTCATACGTCGCAAACGTGCCCGCCACATCATTGGCGTCGGCGATCTTCTGCCCATTCAGCCAGACGTTGGCGCGATAGTTGATGCCCAGAAAATCGAGCCAATTCGTTTTGTGCTCCGCTTCGGACGCCACCGAGAACTCCGTTCGGAACCACCACGCGCAGCGAAACGGACTATCCTTCGGCATATCCTTATTGGCAAAGAAGTGCTGCGGATCGTCGCTGAAACCGGGAAAGGAACGCAGGTTCGTCCCGTAATCCGGATCGGGATAGGTCTTTTCGGTGACCAGCGCACCGACCACCGTGCTGGGAATGTCCGCGTGATGCCACCCCCTTGCGTCGAAACCCGGCGCTGAAATCTCCGCACCGCTCGCCTTCGCCTCGCAAGACGATTGAATTTGCCAGTTCTCGCGCAGAAAGATTTTCGATGACTCATCTGCGCCCAAAACCGCGCGTCCGGTTAGCAGCAAACCGGCAGCCAGCGCTAAAGCAAAGCAACGTCGACCTGGCATAAGTTCTCCCCACCGCATCGGCGTTAAAACGGAATCCCGCCGACTCCGCGCAAATCCGCCGATATTAAACCGATTGAATTCACCGCGCGCGCTTCCTTGCGATAACCATGCAAGCGGCGCAGTGTAACACAACACACCCACTCTCCAGAGAGTCGGCGCGCCAATCCTTGTTGTGCGTAGGGCTCGGCCTGCCTCCGCAGGCTGCCTGGCTTTCGACCACACAGACTCCAAGGCTAGTTATAAAGATAGCGATTTTGGGAGATGCACTGCCTTGGGGAACGCGAGACTTCTTCGCCGCTTCAGAGGAACTTCACGTCTCGCACGTTCCAGTTCACCACAAATATCCGCAGACTGTTGCTCTTGGCGTCCGCGGGGTATACAAAAAACCCTTTGCTCTTTGGATTATAAGCCTGCGTCGTGCCTACAATCTTTTCTCCGTCGGAGAAGGTCACCTCAATCTTCCGCCCCGGCTTCCCTTCCCCGATTTTCTGCGATTCCTTGTACTTGCTGTTGCCCCTGAAGTCCTTGACAAAAAATACCGCCTTCAAATCCTTCAGTGCCACCTCCGCGCCCTTCTGCTGGGAAACGTCGCCCTCCGGTACCAGGCGAAAGGTATCCTTGAGTTGCGAGAAGTCATAAACACACCCATGTAAGCGCCGGTCGTCCAAATAGGCAACGACCACTTTGTTCAGCGCTACGCCTGTTGGAGCGTATGTCGTCGCCATGGATTCTTTAGCCTCGCCTCCTCGAGGATAATCTTACTTAGGCCGTACCATTACCCAGTCTTTCGACGCGCGTGTTCTGCAGATAACCTGGAATTTAGGGCAGGTAAGGAGGCGTGAAAAATTGGTCCCGGAGGAGGGAGTCGAACCCACACAGAGCAAAGCTCCGGCAGATTTTGAGTCTGCTGCGTCTGCCAGTTCCGCCACTCCGGGCCTGCTAGAACCGTATCACAGTCGCGAAAGACTTGAAACTCGTTCGAAATCTGGTTGTGAACCAGCCTGAAAAACGTAGCCGTTCCCCAACGGAACTTACGAACCGGTTAGGCGCACTCGAGGAAAACCGATCATTCCACCACCGGGGTCCAACCGGCATCGGGATCGAACTCCGTCATTGCCGCTGCCGTTTCTGTCGTGTTCTTCCCCAGGTTCTTCTGCAGCAGCACGCCATCCTGGTTGATGATGAATGTCATCACCCCCGAATTGCCGTATTCAGCCGGATAGGCGACGAAGGCGAATCCGCCGACCATCTTCCCATCGACCACGTAGTCCCTCGCACCGCCTGGCGCGTGACTGCCTTGCCGGTTCAGCATACGGAAGTAGTAGCCATGAAAGGCCGTGTGCGAGTTCGCCTTTGCGCTATATCCTTCGGTGGTGGCAAACGCTACCAGCGGCCCGAGCGGACTCCTCGGCTGACCGTCTGGCGAATCCCAGTACAAACCGTTTTGCTGGCCAGTGTCGCTGATGAACTTCGGAGCGAATTGTTTGGTGTTTCCGTCCGCATGACGCTGCGAGAAATACTCGGCCTGAGCGTCCGCCAGCGCACCACAAACGTCAATAACTGCCAGCTCATTTCTGCCAATACGGCGCGTCAGAATCTCATCCTCGCCTGCAGCGGTGTCGAAAAACCAGCGGCCCGAGCTGTTCTTCTTCAGCGGGATCGGGAAGGGAAAATTGTCGGCTCCAATTAGCAGGATTTGGGCTTGATCGGGCACCTTGCGCCAGCGGTGCATCGCCCCATAGCCCGCCACAAATGCGTCGACCGTGGCCTTGTCCTGCACGGCATCGCCGGAGAAGATTATCGCTTTCGATTCCGGACCAAAAATTGCCAGCAAGGCGTTTTGATCTCCCGACTTTGCCGCTTCCAGCAGTCCGTTACCCGCGTCGTCGGGCGAAGCAAACGCTCTAACCGACGGTTTATCGGATTTGTTGCAGGCGGAAAGGGGGATGATCAGCGCCAGAAATACGGACCGAATCGCAATTGCGCTTCTGCGGGTTGCGAGCGACATACCTATCCTCCAAATCATCGACTGTAAGAAATTTCACTGACACCGCTCACCTACGTTGACTTAGTTTCCGCCGGCATCGCTGGGTTCATCTGCGACCACCGCCGCCCCAGCCTCCGCCTCCGCCCCGGCTTGCCGAACCGCGAGCACTCGCCGACCTTGACCCCCAGCCTCCGTCGCTGCCTCCGCTAAAGGCGGACGATCCGCTGCTCTTTTCCTGACCTCCCCAGCCCTTGGAAGCGCCGGAGTTGTAACTTGAGCTGTTGTATTTGTTTGAGTTTCCACTGGTGTTCTGCCAACCGCTGCCGGTGTTCTTGTAGGTATTGCCGTTCGCGCTCGCATACTTATTGCCATTTGCAGTCTGACCTACCGCGGCGCTGTTGCCATACTTACCCGACGCGCCGTAAGCCGAGGCACCGTTCGAAGTTTTCATCGACGCTGTGGTTCCCTGGGAGGTCGTTTGATGCTGGGTGTATGCGGTGTTGCCGTTTTTTGAAACCGTCGAGCTTCCCCAGCTCCCGTCGGCATTGGATCCCTGCTGAGTTTGGCCGTATGCCCCGGTCCTTGGGTTGTACGCTTGACCGACGCTTTGGCTGCCGTAGCCGTTCGAGACTGTGCCACCACGCGCGTACGTCCCGGTGGACGGGTTATAGCCAGAGCTGGCGTGCGCAGAGCCGTAGGGACCATAGGCAGAGGCGCTGGAGCCGTAGTAGCCGCCGTGCCAGGCGCTGTTTCCGTAGTATGCTCCGCCGCGATACACCACCGCGGTGGTGCCGTGCCAGCCACAATTCCAGCTGCTATATCCCCAGCTGCAACAACCACCGCTCATCATCGCGCCCACCGCGATACCAGCGCCGAACGCAAGCATGCCGGTCGCCACTACGGCGGCGGTGCTGTAGCCGGGAGTCACATACGGATAACCGTAAACCACCGCGGGGTTGTACGTCGGGACGTACACGACTTGCGGATTCGTGGGTTGAATCACGATGACTTGCGGCGACTGTTGCACGACCGTAAGCTGTGACCCTGATTTCAGGTTGCCGGCAGCCAGTGCTTTCGCCCGCAACACCTGGACCGCCGACATGATGTCGGCCGCCTGCGTGTGATAGGCCTCTCCTAACGCGGACGTCCAACTAAGGTTCGCCGCCAAGTTGCCGAGCACGGTGGGAAATTGCGTGAGCGCCTTCACACCGGGATCCCAGGGTTGCGTATCAACGGCCTGCATCAGAGTCGCGCCTGTGAGATAGCTGTTCTGTTGAAGCCAGCTGGCAGCGGCAGCCACCTGGTCTGGAAACGTCGCAGCTGCAAGAATCTGCGCTACCAGGGAATCCGGGTAAAGCGCGATAGGCGCCACCAGTTGTTGCAACTCTTCCGCGGACAGCGGCACGCCTTGCCCCGAATACCCTGTCGAACCCGTTTCCTGAGCTTCCAATGGCGCGGTCCCGATGATCAGCAGGAGGGATAGCATCGCTGACACAAGTTGTTTCGTGATGTTATTGATCATTTTCTGCTCTCCACTTCTTCTCTCCGTCCGCGAAATGGCAGCAAGGTTGGCTGTGGCGACCTGACGGTCACTTCGGCACTAGCCTCGGCGAGTGGTTGAAGTCGGGCAACTGTCAGTCCTGACAGACCTCGGGGGCGCCTTTCTTGGCGCTGCGCGTTCGACCCAAGCAGCAGCCCGAGGAGGCCCACATGGCCCGCCACTTGAGTTTTCCACAGCCCCACTGGACTCCGCCAACACAGAGGGATAGGCTTGCAGATTCCGTTCGGTAGGGGCCGCCTCCCACGGCGGCGCCGGACGGTTTAAGAGGCATACATGGCTACAGCTACCCCCATTCCCGGGAACCTCCCGGAGCATCGGGGTCTGACTCATTGGATGCAACGGGTTCCGAAGGAACTGGACGCTCTGCAAACGGCGCCAGACAAGGACGCCGTCCACGACTTGCGTGTGGCCATCCGGCGCTGCCGCTCCGTTGCGGCGGTCATGAGAGAAGTCGATCCCGATCCCTCCTGGCACGAAATGCGCCGCTTGCCGAAGAAGCTCTTCCGCAAGCTCGGCGAGCTGCGCGACACCCAAATCATGGACGAGTGGGTAGCCGAACACGGCGCGGAAAACGACAAGCTTCGCGTCGCCCTTCACAATTTCTTTCAGGAAAGAGAACCAAAGCTGCTGCAGGAAGCGTTGCGGCTAGCCGGCAAGTTTGACGCGAAGAGCTGGCAGCGCTTGGAACGCAAGCTGCGCAAGCGTATTCGTCTTGTGCCCACCGGCAGCCTCGCCGCGCAATGCTTGGCCGTAGAGCGCCTCAACGAAGCGAAGGAATTACACGCCAAGGCCCTGCGCGCGGACAAGCCGTCCGCCTGGCACGGCCTTCGCATCGGCCTGAAGAAATTTCGCTACACGGTGGAGAGTCTGCTGCCCCAGCAGTACGAGGCGTGGAGCGCGAATCTGAAGCAGATCCAAGACATCCTGGGCGAGGTGCACGACCTCGACGTGCTGCGCGTGATCATCAAGCAAAAGGCCAACGGCGAAGCCGCCGAGCTCCTGCCGGAGTGGGAACGTACCATCGAGCGCCAGCGCGGCGCGCGGCTGCAGGAGTATCGCGAACTGGCTATCGGGAAGGACAGCGTCTGGAACGCGTGGCAACAAGCCCTGCCGCATGGCAAGCGCCTCGAAACCACGGCGACTGCGCGGCTTCGCGCCACCGCGCGCGCCACGAACGCGCATCCTCTCCGCGCCGCGCACATTTCTCGCTTATCAACGGCATTGTTCGACGCGCTGGGCCGTGCGCACACTGCTCCGGTCTTTGACGACGCAGACATGCGGCGCGTGTTGCGCGGAGCGGCGCGGCTCTGCGGTATCAGCCTGAAAGGCACAGGCAAGCCGCCCAAGAAAGCCGCGCGCCTCTTTTTGCTCGAGCGCCCTGCCCCACCTTCCTGGACGCACAAGGAATGGGAGCTTCTGGCCTGGACAGTTCGTTTCCACCGTGGCACCGAACCCAAAGGAACGAGTGACGCCTTCGCCGCTTTGCACCAGGACCAGCAGGCAGACGTGAAGGCGCTGGCCGGGGTTATCCGCCTGGCTCGCGGGCTGCGCAAGTGCAAGATCGAACAAAGCAGCGGGTGGCGCGCCGAGAAAACCGCCGCTGCGGTGCTGCTGCATGTTCCTGGGCTGGTCGATTCCGCGGAGAACGCCGCGCTCCTGGCCTCCGCGAAACATCTCTTGGACACTTATCTCGGCAAGCCACTCATCTTGAAGCCAGCCTCCCCGCCTCAAATACTGGCGCTGCCTTCGCCCGCCACCACAATTCCCTTCGCCGCCGCTTCCGACTGACACTTTGGTAGAAAAGCCCGCGCGTTTCACTAACAGTGTTGTAGGGGCGCGCTTTTAGCGCGTCCCAGCCGCCGCCAGGCGGCATCGAATTCGTGGTTCGGAGCTTTCTAACCGCCGGGTTGCGCGTCCCCGGCGCCTACTCTACACTCACAGCTCGTCCTTACTAAGGGGTTGGTTTGCGAGCGATTTTGCGGACTCTGTCTTGGGTTCTTGGGATTGTCCTCGTTCTCGGCGGCGCCTTGATTTGGTGGCTGGTGTACCAGCCGCTGCCGCAGTTGGATGGCAGCGCGGCGTTGCCGGGTCTCCAGAAAGAAGTCACCGTCGAGCGTGACCGCTGGGGCGCGCCGCACATTCGCGCCGATTCCGTA
>Ga0210409_10001931_pt1 | contig 25891 bp, 22 predicted proteins | sample IncBWH17MmetaG_FD_161649 | JGI IMG/M metagenome (GOLD analysis project Ga0210409, IMG submission 161649) | Forest soil microbial communities from Barre Woods Harvard Forest LTER site, Petersham, Massachusetts, United States - Inc-BW-H-17-M | ecosystem: Environmental > Terrestrial > Soil >...
CTCGGAGTAACTTTTCTCGATGGTGCCACCCGTTCCGATAAGGAAGATTGTCTTCGGTTTCATGTCGTGTGGTGTCGGTCTAACACTCGATCACATTGAGCGCGAGGCCGCCAAGCGAAGTTTCCTTATAGCGGGTCTGCATGTCGAGCCCGGTCTGGTACATAGTACGTATGACTTGGTCGAGAGAGACGCGGTGCCCAGTGGTGTCTTGCATGGCCATACGCGCGGCGTTGACGGCTTTGACCGCCCCGAAGGCATTGCGTTCGATGCAGGGAATTTGCACCAGCCCTCCCACGGGATCGCAGGTCATCCCGAGGTTGTGTTCCATCCCGATTTCGGCGGCGTGCTCGATCTGATCGTTGGTTCCTTCGAGAGCCGAAACGAGCCCTCCTGCCGCCATCGAACAGGCCACACCGACTTCTCCCTGGCAACCAACTTCTGCTCCGGAGATCGACGCATTCTCTTTGTAGAGGGCCCCGATCGCTGTAGCAGAGAGAAAGAAGCGAATGATTCCTTCATTGTTACCGCCAAGACAGCGCAGATAATACTGTACGACCGAGGGAATCACTCCAGCAGCGCCGTTTGTGGGAGCGGTGACGACCCGTCCGCCCGCGGCATTTTCTTCGTTGACGGCCATGGCCCAAGTGTTCAGCCAGTCCATCGCTGCCAGCTCGTTCTCCCCTCGCGCCTTGAGCGCGAGCGCCAGTTTTGCCGCGCGGCGCTGCACGTGCAGCCCTCCCGGAAGTTCGCCATAGGTTTCCAGGCCCCGGCGAATACAGCCGGCCATTACATTCCAGATTTCGAGGATGCCGCCGCGGATCTTTTCCGTGCTTCGCCAGGTCATCTCGTTGGTCAGCAGGATGAGATGGATGGGTAGGTCGTCCCGCCCACCGATCGCCAGAAGCTCCGCAGCGCTTCGGTACGGATAGGGAACGGAACCACGTTCTCCGTCCCGACTCTCGTCTCCTTCCTCGGTTACAAATCCACCGCCGACCGAGTAATAGACGCGGGTGTCCAGCACACCGCCGTTCTTGTCGAAGGCCGTGAAACGCATGCCGTTGCTGTGTCCGGGGAGTACCGCATCCTTGTGGAAGACGAGATCTTCGGGTCCGAACTGCACCTCACGGCGGTTGAAAAGATTGATCTCATGCCTTCCGCGAATGACCCCGACCAGTTCGTCAATTTCGGCCGGATCGACATTATCGGGCTGCCAGCCGATAAGGCCCAAGAGCACCCCGCGGTCGGTCCCGTGGCCTATCCCGGTTAGTGCCAGCGAACCATAGAGTTCAACGCGCACGCGTGCGACGCTGGTCAGAAGCGCCCGGAGGGAGAGTTGCCGTACAAAACGATAGGACGCCCGCATGGGACCGACCGTGTGGGAACTCGAAGGTCCGATGCCGATTTTGAAAAGATCAAACAAGCTGGTTTGCATGAGCGCTTTCGCCGCGCGGTTTGCGGCCCTCTTCTCTCCCCTGTGGCCCTTTTTTCGGGGTTTCCCGTTTTTAGTGTAACGTGACATGGGTCAACCAATCGTTGTACCGCGACGTTCGTCCCGAGACCGCTTTCTGAAAAGCATCCTGAAGCCGGGTGGTGACCGGACCGCGAGTCCCTTTCCCGATAAGATTCATATCGACTGTGGCAATCGGAGTAATTTCCGCCGCGGTACCGGTGAGAAACGCTTCGTCGGCCTCGCGAACGTCGGCGAACGTTAGTTTTTGGATCGAGGCGGCGATGCCGAGATCCTTGGCAAGGTGGATGACCGTGTCGCGGGTGATGCCGAGAAGCACGCCGCTCTCCTGGTCGTTGGTGAGCAGGAGATTTCCGCGGACAAAAAACAAGTTCTCGCCCGGGCCTTCGGTGAGATTTCCGGCATCGTCGAGCAGCAGGGCTTCGCCGAATCCCCGTGCGATGGCGTCCTGGGTGGCTAGAACAGAATTGACGTACTGCCCGCAGGCCTTCGATCTCGCTGGAATCGCTTGGGTACTGAATTTGCGCCACGGGGTGATGCAAACGTCGACACCGCCGACGATAGCATTCGGACCCATGTAGGTTTCCCAGGGCCACGCGAGGATCGCTAGTTCTATCGGACATCCCTTCGGATGAATGCCTAAGGTGTGCGAGCCGTAGAAGGCGATAGGCCGGATGTAACACTCGCGAAACTGGTTGGCCCGGATGACATCGAGCACCGCGTGAGCGAGATCGTAGCGAGAGTAGGACCAACCAATTCCATAGACTCGGGCGGAGGCAAACCAGCGATCAATGTGGGCGCCGAGACGAAACACCGCGGGACCGGACGAAGTGTCGTAGCAGCGTATTCCTTCGAAGACGCCAGTGCCGTAGTGCAATCCATGACAAGAAACGTGGAAGGTGGCATCGACCCAAGGGACGATCTTGCCGTTCTTCCAGACGAACTTACAGTCACTGAGAGGCATCGGGTTGAGTGTCAAAAGACAATCGAAATGGAATGAGCACGAATGGATAACACAAACTGCGGCAAAGCGACTTCAATATTGCTTATCGCGAGTTGGAAACGTCCGAGCAAAGTCCAAACCTACTTCTCGGGAGAGTGGGCCAAGACCGACCTCACATGGTGTATTCTCCGTCCTAGGTATCTTAAGGAGAGAATTCCTGGCCTTTCTCGAACCGTGGAGTCGGGATGCGATATTGGTGGGTCAACCAGAACCAGACATTCCGCCAAGAAATTGCGGGCGGCTATCTTTGGTCTCCGAAGCGCCGCGGCATGGTGAGTCCCTGAACGGGAATGTGTAGGCGGTGCAGAGGCAGAACCGTGCGAGCCAGAAGATCCGGCTGATTTCCCGCTGCGACCGCAAAAGTGAGCGCTTTCAACATTCGATGACGTTCAGCGCGAGCCCGCCGAGCGCCGTCTCTTTGTAGCGAGTCTGCATGTCGAGGCCGGTCTGGTACATGGTGCGAATAACCTGATCGAGCGAGACCTTGTGACCGGTGGTTTCCTTCATAGCCATGCGGGCGGCATTCACGGCCTTCACGGCTCCGAATGCGTTGCGCTCGATGCAGGGAATCTGCACGAGGCCCCCAACGGGATCGCAGGTCATCCCAAGGTTGTGCTCCATGGCGATTTCAGCGGCGTGCTCGAGTTGCTCATTCGTTCCATCGAGAGCCGAGACCAGTCCAGCGGCGGCCATGGAGCATGCCACTCCCACTTCGCCCTGGCATCCGACTTCCGCGCCGGAGATCGAGGCATTTTCTTTGTAAAGTACTCCGATCGCAGCTGCTCCAAGAAAGTAGCGCAGAATACCCTCGTCGTTTCCCTTGAGGAAACGGCGGTAGTAGTGCGCTACCGCAGGAATAATTCCTGCCGCGCCGTTGGTTGGAGCGGTGACGACGCGGCCACCTGCCGCGTTTTCCTCGTTCACCGCGATGGCCCAGACGTTCAACCAGTCCATTGCGCCGAGGGGATCGCAGGCGTTTGCTTTCTCAAGATTCTGAGCCATGTCGGCGGCACGGCGTTGCAGCTCAAGACCTCCTGGCAGTTCCCCACGGGTTTCGAGCCCGCGCGTCGTGCAGTCTTGCATGGCCTTCCAGATTGTTCGTACTCCGTCGCGTATTCTTTCGATCGGCCTCCAGGTCAATTCGTTGGTGAGCATGATGAGGTGGATCGGCAGGCTAGTGTCCTTCCCAATACGAAGCAGTTCGTCAGCACTGCCGAACGGGTAGAGGACAAATCTGTCTGCACTTACAGAGTGCGGCTCGCCATCTTCAGTAATGAATCCTCCACCGATGGAGTAGTAGACGCGGATGTCAAGGGTCCGGCCGTCCGGTCCGAAGGCAGTAAACCGCATCCCATTCGAGTGGCCCGGAAGCACCGTATCCTTAATATAGGCAAGGTTCCCCGGCTCAAACGCGACAACATGACGCCCAAGTAGGGTAAGCAAACCTGATTTTCGGATCCCTTCGATAAGTCCTTGAATCTCAGCAGTGTCGACCTCGTCCGGCTGCTTTCCCATCAGCCCGAGAAGCACGCCGCGGTCCGTGCCGTGCCCGGGTCCCGTGAGGGCGAGAGATCCGAAGAGTTCGATTCGGACCTCGTGCGTTTTCTCGAGGAGATCGTACCGGGAAAGTCTCTCAACAAAGCGATGAGCTGCTCGCATCGGGCCGACGGTGTGGGAACTCGAAGGCCCGATTCCGATCTTGAAGAGGTCAAACAGACTGGTGTGCATGAGTTTAGAGTACGACCCTCCCGTTAGGAGTAGCAGCGCGACCCCATCCAACTGGAATAACACACATTAGGAATATCGGGACTTAATAATGCTTATGCCGATCAACGGTTTCGTGCTGGACCTTGTCCCGCAATTCGTGGCGCAATCGAGAGATAAATGGAATTGAATTGCCTTGAGCCTGGCTGCCAGGGACTAATTGAGACAACCCGCTCTTCCAAGGCCAGCCACTTTGGGGGCAACCGACCGCTTTCCTTGCGTGGAGAAGCAGGTGGCGTTGTGCCTGCCGCGTGGCGGACCTGTGCGGGGCGGAAAGCACTTTGATGTCTCTCGAAAAGCGCAATCCGGAGCTTGTTCTTCGACTTTTTCGCTCGCGGGTTGGCTTGGCATTCTTTCCCTATGTCGTTCTGTGGAGTTGGTTGCGAGAATCCACGTCGACGACGTGATCCTGGAAAGGCACTTTCAGCACGTACCTGATCGCATAGTTCTACGAACGCCAGCGACGAGGAGCGTGCGACCGGGAGCAGCTTTTCCGCCGAAGCAACCCCAATATCGAGCAATTTGCGTGTAGGGAATATCGCGACGGATATCAATGCGTCGGCATCGAAGAGACGCTCCTCCCGAATCTACTGACAACTAGGAGTTGCCGAAGGTGGAAAAGAGCAAAAAACAACTTCTGCTGATTCGCGACTTGGGAACTGAAAATCCATGGTGAGTGACCAGGCAGAATAGGGGATGGATGATTGGAAGACGCAGGAGAGGGGACAGGGAGCAGCCGGGAATACGTCGTAAATCGAAAAACATTCCATGATCACTGCGTCGCGGTGGTGTCAGGGGACTGGCTTTCGGGAAAATGGGCCTGTGGAAACTAGTCAGTGGTGTAATGCGGGTTGCTTCCAGCCTGCCGTTGAGCGAGAGGATTTCTTCTCGTTAAACGTTCAATAAGCGCTATTTAATTGACTGTATGCCCGAAGCATCTTATTCATGAAGATACATGTGAGATGCAAGGATTACTCAGGATTGACCGGACTTTCACATAGGTTGTTTGTTCTGGCCGCATACCAGCGGCGCTTATCCAGAGTGGCAGAGGGGACAGGCCCGATGAAGCCACAGCAACCAAGCAGCGATGCCCAGGTGCTCCTTCCTGCCCTTAGGGGAGAGATAAGATCCTTGGCCGACCGGCGGACGGTCGGAAGCAAGATTCTCCCACGCCAAGCGAAGGTGCGAATATGGTTTTCGTGCGTCAGGTAAGAAAGGGTGCGTGTGTCCGACTTGAAGAGATTTGGAAAAGAGTTCGTGGTGCTGAAAGTGGGGGGATCGGTTCTAACGGGGAAAAGATCGTTTCGCCGGGTTGCCCTGTTCCTGAAGCAGCGCTCGGAGTTGGCACCGACCGAAAAACTGGTGGTCGTTGTCTCGGCTCAGAAACTGGAAACTGACACATTGGAGCGGAAGGCGCGGCGCATTCTGCGCGAGCCGAGTCTACGCGCGCTTGACCTCCTATGGTCTACGGGCGAACTCCAGTCCGTCGCGCTGCTTGTGCTTCATCTACATGCCATAAAGGTTTCTTCCGTCGGATTCAACGTGCACGAAACCGGGTTGCTGTTCTCATCCGGCAGCCAAGCGTCCTTGGCGCGCCCCAGCCTGACCGGTGGGCATCTCAGGGCCGCGCTCGCTCGACATGCCGTGGTGGTAGTTCCGGGTTTTCTCGCGACCCGCTGGGATGGGGCGATCGTTTCGCTGGGCCGCGGCGGTTCGGATTTCTCGGCGGTTCTCTTGGCCATCGGACTCAAGGCCTCGCGGTGCGAACTGTTGAAAGATGTTCCCGGATATTTCTCGGACGACCCGCACAAAAACACGCGCGCTCTGCAGCTACCTTCACTATCGTTCGAAGAGGCGCTCGAGATTGCCGAACAGGGCTGCGAACTCGTGCAACCGCGTGCGCTCCTCGCGGCGGCTGCAGCCAAACTTCTGTTGGTGATTCGCAGCATAGACGAGCAGGCCCCTGTCACTGTCATTTCCCCGGGCAAGAAGAGCGGTCGCACGGAGCCTCAGAATGAATTTGTGGCGGCGGAGCCGTGAACGGGTGGCCACGAAGATCGAGGTAGGTGTGCTGGGCGCGACCGGGACGGTCGGCCAAGAATTGATTCAGCTTTTGGACCAGCACCCGTGGTTTCAGGTCACCTGGCTCGCGGCCAGCGAGCGCTCGCGAGGTCAGCGCTACGGGGATTTGGCGTGGACGTTACCAGGGAAAGTGCCGGCCGGCGTCGCGAACCAGAGGGTTGAGCCGCCATGGCCGCGTGGCGCGCCCCACATGGTGTTTTCCGCGCTCGATCCGGCAGCCGCAGGCGAAGCGGAACCCGCCTTTGCTGCGGCCGGACACTACGTGGTCAGTAACGCGCGAAACTTCCGAATGGATCCGCTGGTCCCGCTGCTGGTTCCCGAAGTGAACGCTCAACATCTCGATTTGGTCGAGATCCAGCAGCAGAAGAAACGATGGAGCGGAGCGATCGTCACCAGTCCCGACTGCTCGACAGTTTTTCTCGCCGTGGTGCTGGGAGCGCTGCGCGAGTTCCAGGTGAAGCGAGTTCTTGTGACCACCTTGCAGGCGCTCTCGGGCACGGACTGTCGCGGTGTAGCCTCGGTCGACGCGGCCGCCGACGTGATTCCCTGCGTTGATGGGGAGGAGCACAACATAGAGACCGAGACACAGAAAATTCTTGGCCGACTTGTGGTGGATTCGATCGTACCGGATCCCGTGCAGATCAGCGCGCAAGCCGCTCGCGTCCCCGTTTTTCATGGCCATACAGAAATGGTTTCGCTGGAACTTGACGAGCGTGTTTCGAGCGAGCAGGTTAGGGAAGCCTTCCAGGAGTTTTCAAGTTCGGCGCACGCGTTGCACCTGCCCAGTGCCCCGGCGAAGCCGATTCTGGTCCATGAGGAACGCGACCGGCCGAAATCCCACCTCGACGCCGAGAGCGGACGGGGAATGCTGGTACACGTGGGTCGGCTCCGGAAGTGCTCCGTGCTGGGCCACAAGTTTGTGGTCCTAGGGCACAACCTCATTCGCGGGGCAGCCGGGGCGGCGGTGTTAAATGCAGAACTCATCGTCGCCAGATCGCTGTTCGCACCGGCGCAAAGGTTGCCATGAACCGGATAACCACCGTGAACACGCGGGAGGCGAAAATTCCGCACAGCAGCGGAGGAGTGTGCTTGCGAGTGCAGACTTTAGAACGGGAACTACGGTGGCAGCCTCTGGCTTGCTTACGACGCGTAGAACTGTCGTCGAAACTCGCTGAACCACCGTTCGAGCAGTTCCAAATTCATCGAACTCGCTTTGAGGGAAGGAAACTACCGGCGTATGTCCAGTAACGTTGTGCTTACAGGCAGTGATCTTACGCTCGACCAGCTCTATGCGGTTGTCTTCGATAACGTCTCCGTGACGCTGTCGGAGGAAGCGCGACGTTCCATCGAGGCGTCACGTGCAGTCATCGAACGGTGTGTGGAGTCGGACGCGGCCGTCTATGGTGTGAATACCGGTTTCGGAAAGATGGCATCAACGCGCATCTCGCGCGAGGAAATCCGCGAGTTGCAGACAAACCTGGTGCGCAGCCATGCATGCGGCATTGGCGATCCTCTCAGTGAGCAGGAAACGCGAGCCATGATGCTACTTCGCGCGAACGCACTAGCCAAAGGCTTCAGCGGCGTGCGTCCCGTGGTCGTCGAGACCCTTTGTGTACTACTCGAACGAGGCGTTCATCCGGTGATTCCCTCGCAAGGATCGGTCGGAGCGTCGGGCGACCTGGCGCCGCTGGCGCATCTCGCCGAGGTGGTCATCGGAGAAGGCGAGGCGATGTACCAGGGCAAGAAAAGGACGGGTGCTGAGGCGCTTCTCCTTGCCGGAACTTCTCCGCTAGGCCTCGAAGCAAAGGAAGGCTTGGCGCTGCTCAACGGAACGCAAGGGATGCAGTCACTGCTGGCTATGGCCGTGTACGCGGTGGAAATTCTTGTCGAGACCGCCGATGTTGCCGCCGCGTTGTCGCTCGACGCGCTCCGCGGAAGCCCCGCTGCGTTTGACGAAAAGATCGCGCGTGTACGACCGTTCCCGGGACACGCCACAACCGCCGCGAATCTAAGGCGCTTGAATGAGGGCAGCGAAATCCGTGAGTCGCACCGCTCGCCGGACGTGGACACGCGCGTCCAGGATCCGTACTGCCTGCGGTGCACGCCGCAAGTGCATGGCGCGGTGCGCGACGCGCTTTCCTATGTGAAGGCGAACCTCTCGATCGAACTGAACAGCGCGACCGACAACCCGCTGGTGTTTGCCGAGACCGGAGAAGTGCTGAGCGGAGGGAATTTTCACGGGCAGCCGCTCGCGATGGCTGCGGACCAACTGGCGGTTGCACTCGCCACGCTCGCCGGGATTTCCGAACGCCGAACCGAGCAGATGACCAACCCGCAGTCGAGCCAACTCCCGGCCTTTCTTGTCCGCAAGGCCGGACTGCATTCCGGTTTTATGATCCTGCAGGTCGCCGCCGCGGCGCTCGTCAGCGAATCGAAAGCCTTGGCAACTCCGCATTCGGTCGACTCCATTCCCACTTCGGCAAACCAGGAGGACTACGTGTCGATGGGCATGAGTGCCGCACGGCGTCTCAGGCCGATGCTCGAAAACGTCCGCAACGTGATCGCGATCGAGCTACTGGCAGCCGCGCAGGGCCTCGATTTCCTGGCTCCCTTGCGCACGGGGTCGGCCGCGCAGGAGGCGCGCGAAGTGGTCCGGTCGGTATCGAAATTCGTCGAAGCCGATCGTTCTCTTTCACGCGACATCGCCGCCGTTTCTTGCGTGATTGCTTCCGGCAGGTTCCGCGAGGTGCTGCGTCAGCTCGCCTGATTGTTTCGCAGAACGTGTTTGCTTTCGATTTTGGAGACCGCCCCTGTTACTGCCTGCCGATAAGGGATTATTGCGGATGGCATCGATGATGAAGGCGCTGTAGTTCAAGTTTGTTGAACCTTGTGGGCCCCGATTGCCCGGTTATTATCCGCCCAAAAATGGCGGCACACCCAGCATATCGGATTGCTCGCCGATGAAGCGCTGCTTCACAACATCGCGCACGGCTGCGAGGAATGTTTCGATCTGCTTTTTTCGCAGACCCAGTTCTTGCTGGAGTTCCTCCCACGCGTGCGTCTGAACTTTTCAACCGACTCTATCTCATGTTGTTTCGGGAGCCGTCTTCGATTTAGACAGACCGTTCCCGCCCTCCCAACGCGCAATGACTACTGTGGCTAGACAGTTTCCCAGGACATTTACTGCAGTCCGCGGCATGTCCATCAACTGGTCAATACCAAAAAGCAGGAATAGCGGCTCGGGCGGAAGGTGAAATGAAGCTACAACACCGAGGACGACCACCAGCGAAGCGCGAGCGACTCCGCCGGTGCCCTTACTGCTCACAAGCAAGGTCAAGAGCATCAGGGTCTGCTGCTGTACGGTGAGGTGGATCCCTGCGGCTTGCACTACAAATAGCAAGGCCAGGGACTGATATAGGCTGGAACCGCTGAGGTTGAAGCTATAGCCTGTAGGAATCACGAACGCTACCGTCTCTCGATCGACGCCCAGGGCTTCCATATTTTCGATGGCGCGGGGCAATGCGGCTTCGGAACTAGAGGTGGCAAATGCAATTGTGACCGGCTCGGCCACAGCCCGCAGGAAGGGTCCGAGCGGCACACGAACAAAAAGGGCAATGGGAAATAGCACGAGAGCCACAAACACAATGAGGGCCAAATACATGGTCAGGAGAAGCTTTGCGAGAGGCAACAACACGCCCAGACCGAGACGTCCAACGGTGAAGGCGATCGCGCCGAAGACACCAGCCGGCGCAAGGAACATTACGAGGTTGGTGAACCGGAACATGGTCTCTGACAGACTGTCCGCCAACACAATGAGTGGCCGACGCTTCGCTTCCGGGACCATGGCTAAGCCAAGCGCGAACAGGATGCTGAACACCACGACCTGCAGAATCTGTCCGTCGGCAGCGGATTTTGCGATGCTTTCTGGAAAAATGTTCGTGATCACATCCGTTGCCGAATGGGAGCTGGCAGGCAAGCTTTCAACGACCGCGTTCGACGAGGCATGGACGCCTGTTCCCGCGTGAGTGAGACGAATGGCGACAAAGCCGATCAGCAGGGCCAGAGTCGAAACGATCTCAAAATACACCAACGCCTTAAGGCCCATGCGTCCGACCTTCTTGAGATCGGCGTGGCCGGCGATTCCGACGACCAGGGTGGCGAACAGCAGCGGGGCGATAATGACCTTGACCAGGCGGAGAAAGATGGTGCCGAAGATTTGCAGGTGAACTGCAGCAGCCGGCCAGTCATGGCCAAATTCAGCGCCCGCTGCCAAGGCGATCATGATCCAGGAGGTGAGCGACCCGCGTTTCCTCGCCCAGTTAGCGAATAGAACAAGCAGTATCCAGCGCACAAGAGCAAATGCGTAAAAGGAATCGGGGATCCAACCGAGGGGTGTATCGCAGCTGAGGAGACCGAGGAGGGAGCCGACCGCGATGGCGACGATCAAGTGGGACTTCATCAAATCATCGTGAGCGCAGTCTCTGTCCCAAGGAAAGGCGCAAGGGTGAGCGAATTGCGATGAATAAACTGCGTCTTCCTTCTCCGTCGTTAACCCGCGGCGACTGAGAACAGGATGAGGGCCTAACGCTCCTCCAGCAATTTAATTCGGTTTATGAACGGTGGAGCTGTGCCGCTTAACGCCGTTCGCCGCTTCGTGCTTCTCTTCACTTTTGGCAGCATGCCGGTTGAGAACAGAGAGCCGGACATCAATCCCCTGAGCACCATCATGGTTTTGACGAGAAGTCCATCGATGGCGGCGATCCCGGAGCACGCGAAGTGTCCTTCGACGAGCTTGCAAATACGAGTTGGCTGCTATCGGCTTCCCAAGAATAGTTGCAATGGAATCCATGGGATTTCGTCCGACTCCATTTTTCTGGAACGATCCAGCGATAAACAGAACTAAATTGCAGTGTGAGAGTGTTGCAGGTAATTTTGAGAGCGCAGACCACTCACGGGATGAAAGGGCAAAGGAAGAAGCGCAGCGAGAACCTCACATGGCAGCCGACCTTCGGATGCTCGCTGCGCGCCCTTTCGATAGTTCGTATTCCAAACGATCGCGTCAGGCATCCAGGTGGAGATGTCCGTTGAGCGTCCCGTGCGCCTATCGCCTTTGCCGGGAAAGAACCCACGGTTCCAGGGTGCCCGGGGCAGATTGTTCAGAGAGCTGCTCTTTGTGGAGAATCAGCGCCGCCAATGCCGATTTCGAGCCATGCACCTGGATCGAAGGAGGAATGGCCGAGATTGCAATCTGAAGTCTGTCACCTCAGCTTTCGAAAAGAGGGCCATGAACCTTCATGAAGTAAAGACTCCCTGTCTGGTGCTTGACCACGAGAAAGTAAAGAACAACGCTCGAAAGATGAGGGAACGAGTAGGTTCGCTGGGTTCGAAGTTGCGGCCTCACGTCAAGACTCACAAATGCGTCGAAATTGCCGATCTGCAGGTAGCCGGTCAAAAAGAGGGGATTGCCGTTTCCACGCTGGAAGAAGGAAGAGTGTTTTCCGCAGCTGGATTCACAGATGTTTTGTATGCGGTTCCGATCGAGCCAGGGAAGTTTTCGGCCGCAATTGAACTTGCAAGAAAATGCGACCGATTGCGCCTCATCACCGATGACATCTCGGTCCCTCCGATATTGAACAGTATGGCGTGTCAGGCGGGGGTGAAGTTAGACCTCCTCATAGAGGTGGATAGCGGCTATGGTCGCACCGGGGTGGCGCCTACCGGCGGAGCAGTGAATGAATTGGCAAGGGCGATAGCCAACTCATCGAATCTCCGCTTCAATGGCTTGCTTACACATGCAGGGCATGCCTACCATGCGCGGTCACGGCAGGCGTTGCTGTCGATTGCCCGCGAGGAACGGGATGTGATGGTCGAGCTCGGCAATGGATTACGGAGCGCAGGAGTGGAAGTGCAGCTAATTTCGATTGGATCGACACCAACCATCAATGCGGTCGATCATTTGAACGGAATTGATGAGGCCAGACCTGGCAACTATATCTTCTACGACGTCTTTCAGGCATCGCTTGGGGCATGTAGCTTTGACGATTGTGCAATCACTGTGCTTGCAGCGATCGTGAGCCGAGATCGAACTCGTCGACAGATTGTTTGTGATGCGGGGGCGATTGCCTTATCCAAGGATCGAGGGCCAGTGGAGTTAGATCGTGCTTGCGGGTACGGAAGGCTGTTGGATCTGGAAGGAATTGACTTGGGTGTCCGGTTGGACTCGGTCAGCCAGGAACACGGCTTGGCAACTGTCGCAGACGAAGCTACGTTCGCACGTCTGAAAGTGGGCATGCGAGTACGAATACTTGTGAATCACTCTTGTCTATCTGCTGCCCAGCACGACTTCTATCACGTCCTTGAGAACGGGGAGATCGTCTGCCAATGGAAAAGATACAGGGGTTGGTAGTGTCCTCAATCACAGGTTGCTCGGTGCCGGCGGCGGGCGAGTGCTCGCAAATGGTCGTGATGATGAAAGCGCTTCGACAACTAGATCCGCTTCTGCCTCTTGCGACAACCCTGACACTCTTGCATGTGTTTGACGGAGGCTCTTTGCAATGAGGGCTATCGCTCATGCCGTCGCGGCTTATAAACGTGCGGGGCGGGTGGCCAAAGAGCGTAGCTCGGATGCGTCGAGCCTGGGAGAGTAAATTTGCTTCCTTATGTCGGTATTCCTAGCTTCGCAAGAGCTCCGATAATCTCGCTGGATTCGGCATGGAAAGCCGACGTGGCTGTACTGGGCATTCCGTCCGACCTGGCGCTCGGATATCGCCCCGGCGCGCGCTTCGCGCCCCGCGCTCTACGCGCAGCTAGTTTGCGATACAGCCTCGCGCGTGAGGGTTTTTATGACCTTCGGGCAGACAGGGTGCGACTCGAAGGTCTTAAATTCTATGATGCGGGCGATGTAGACCTTCCGAGTCTTGAGCCGGAACTTTCACGAGAGCGGATAGAAAATGCGGCCAGACAGTTGCGTGCCAGAGCTCGTTTGCCGATATTTATCGGCGGCGACCACAGCGTGAGCTATCCGGTATTGCGGGCCTTCCGGGATGTCGTAGATTTGCACGTGGTTCAAATCGACGCGCACCTGGATTTCACAGATGAGCGCGACGGTACACGTTATTCGAATTCGAGTACATTTCGACGGGCCAAGGAGGATCTAACGAGCCTTGGAGGCATTACTACACTCGGGCTGCGAGGCCTGCGCTTCGACAGGGAAGCAGTGGAAGCGGCACGGCGCTGCGGCCACACGCTTGTGCCGATGTGGGAATTGCACGAGCAAGATGCGGTCGCCGCAAAGCTGCCAAGAGGAAGAAGTGTCTATTTGTCGTTCGATGTCGATGCCTTGGATCCGAGCATATTCCCCGCGACTTCAAGTCCCGAAGTCGACGGTATGACATACCGTCAAGCCACGGATGTAATCCGAATGGTCGGCGAACGCAATACGATCATTGGTTTTGATCTGGTCGAAATGACGCCGGAACTCGATGCCAGCGGGAATAGTGCATTGCTGGCGTCACGGCTGGTTTTGGAAACGATAATGGCGGTGTTTCCATAGATGACAGAGGCAGTCATCGTTGTCAGACTTCACTTTCAGCGATCTGATTCAGGCCGAGGTCCTGCCATGAAGGCTAGCGATTTCGTATGTGAGACGCGAGAAGTCTCAACTCATCAACAAAAATGTGTTAGCACAATTTGTGATGTCGTAGCAATATCGCCCTTTTGAAGTCGCTCTTTCTGTGATTACTCTCCCTAACCACGCGACCTCCGGGAAGCTGACGGAGTGTAATTGGGTAAGCTGCAACACTTTTGCTGCCAGCAGCGGGTGTCACATCCGGCGAAACAGTCGAGAAGTCACTGCAGAGGTGGCTTCCGATGTCATCGAACGAGGAGCGAAACCATGATGCACTTGGACATCCCGACGATTGGGGACGTGCAACGGGCCGCGGTGAGAATACGTGAGCGGATACATCGGACGCCCGTTTTAACTTGCAGGACATTTGACGAACTGACGGGCGCATGCCTCTTTTTCAAATGCGAGAACTTTCAAAAGGTTGGGGCGTTCAAGTTCAGGGGTGCATGCAACGCGATCATGTCTCTCTCAGAAGACGAAGCTCGGTTGGGTGTGGTCACTTTGTCTTCGGGAAACCACGCGGCGGCAGTATCGCTCGCAGCGCGACTACAGGGCATTCCGGCCTATATTGCGATGCCGGAGACTGCGCCTGAGTCCAAGAAGCGAGCGGTGGAGGGTTACGGAGGCAAGATCACATACTGCGCGAACATCAAGGCGCTTGATGAAACCGCACTCAAAATCCAGAAGGCGACAAAAGCGCATTTCGTTCATCCGTTTGACGATCCGCGTGTCATCGCGGGTCAGGGTACTGCGACGCTGGAATTGCTGGAGGATATCCCTGGTCTCGATATCATCATTGCCCCGGTGAGCGGCGGGGGACTGTTGAGCGGCACCTGTATTGCGGCAGCGGGAGTGCGGCCTGGAACCGAATTTTTCGGAGCCGAACCGAGCATTGCGGACGATGCCTGTCGGTCATTTCAGGCTGGGCGTTTAATTACGGACAATGTGGGAAGCACGATCGCTGACGGGCTGCGCGCGACATTGAGTGAGCGCACCCTGAGCATACTGAAGAGCCACGTGCGGGACATTATTACTGTCACGGAAGAGGAAATCGTCCGAGCGACAAAGATTATGTGGCAGCGCATGAAGATAGTTGTTGAACCGTCTGGCGCGGTCCCGCTGGCTGCAATTATTGCTCAACCGAATTCCTTTGCCGGCAAACGCGTGGGGGTAATCGTGAGTGGTGGCAATGTCGATGTTGATCACCTTCCATGGCACTAGTGTTGCACGACGGATTATTTATTGATCAGTTATCCAATAGAGCGGCGAGGTTGCCCGAATTTCTTACGCAGGCCAGATGTACTTGAAGTTTGCGATCATCGCGGATGACCTGACAAGCGCGACTGACGTCGGCATCCAGTTCACTCGCGTCGGTTACCAAGTAGGTGTGTTGTTTGGGATTCCAGGAGACCCGGGCAGCGACCTAAACGGTCTGGAGGTTCTGTCCATAGACTGTGACTCGCGAACAAAATCAGCCGTCGAAGCGCACAGTCGGACACGAGATGCCGCTAGGAGCATTAGCGGAGCTCGCATTGTGTTTAAATCTGTTGACTCGACGATAAGGGGACATCTGGGTGCGGAATTGTGCGGGGTGCTCGAACAAGGAGGTCGCCAGACTGCGATTGTCGCTCCCGCATTTCCCTCGGCGGGCCGTACCACGCGCGCGGGCGTTCAATTACTTAACGGTCAACCCTTGCATGAGACTGAATTTGCTAACGATCCGATTAATCCCGTGAATGAGAGCCGCATCGTGGAACTGTTGGGCGATGCTGCGCTGCATCCCATCGCCGTTTTAGATCGCTCGCGCGCCGGCGATCCGCTCGAGATGCGTCGCGCGATGATGTCGTCGCGCTGCGTTGTGGCCGATGCCGATTCCGACGAAGACCTTCGAGATCTTGTTAGAGCTGTCGTTGATCCTACGGCGGTGTGCTGGGTCGGGTCACCTGGCCTCGCCCGCGCACTTGGTGAGGTATTTCCGGGGAGCATCTGCACTCGTACAGCACTCGATTCGTCTCAAAGTTTAATTATCGTAGTCGGCAGCTTGCATAGCGTTAGTCGGAGACAATTGTCGCATCTGTTGGAATCGGGTCTTGCTGAGGCTGTCGAGCTCGACTCAAGACGCGTTGTCGAAGGCAACTGCAAAGGTGCGATTCGGGATGCGGTTCGGTCAGCTCGGTCGGCGCTCCATCAGGGACATCCGGTCGCGCTGTTCTCGAGCCCAAGCCGGCTGACAATGTCGAGGTCCGCATACGGAATAAACCTGGGAGAAACTGGTGCGCGGCTCGTTGCTACATCGCTAGCCGGGGTGGTGTATGAACTGGTCCGGGAATGGGTCGCAGGAGGTCTGGTCATCGTTGGTGGCGATACTGCTTCGGTGGTTTTGCGTCAACTCGATACCGTCGGCGTGAAACTTCACGCGGAGTTAGAACCAGGTATTCCCATCGGTCAGCTCGTTGGACCTTACCCCCTGAGAATCATTACGAAGGCAGGCGGTTTTGGCAGCGAGAGCACACTTGTTCATGCATGTAACGTCCTCATGAAGGCAGGATAGGATATGACGCCAGAGACGATCGCAATCACTATGGGAGATCCTTCGGGAATCGGCCCCGAAATCATCGCCAAGCTCTTCACTGAAACCAAGCCGTTGCCGAGGGCAGTAGTTGTCGGAGACAGTGGCGTTCTCGAACGAACGATCCATTCGCTTGGATTACCGCTGACAGTTCGGGTGATCGATGGTCCGGAACAGGCTAAGCCTAATCCAGGTACGATAGATTTGATTTCCGGGAGCCAGCTCCCGCGAGATCTACCGGTCGGCAGAGTCGATGCACGATCAGGGAGAGCTGCATATGAGTATGTGCGTATGGCGATCGAACTCGCAATGCAACATCGAGTCTGCGCGATTACCACGGCACCCCTAAACAAAGAGGCTATGCATGCCGCAGGCATTCAGCACCCTGGACATACGGAGATTTTGGCGGATCTGACCGGCACGGACGATTACGCCATGATGCTAATCAATGAAGAGCTTCGCGTCATTTTGGTAAGCGTTCACGTGCCGCTCGTGCAGGCGATTCGCAGTCTCACCGTTGAGCGGGAACTGACCACGATTCGGCTGGCTGAACGGGCCGGTCGATGGCTCGGTGCGAGCAAGCCGCGTATCGCAGTTGCGGGGGTTAATCCTCACGCAGGGGAGAACGGCATGTTCGGGTCCGAAGATGCGGAAATCGTTGCACCCGCCGTCCGACAGGCGCTCTTGGAAGGTATTCAGGCCAGTGGTCCTTGGCCGGGCGATACCGTCTTCATGCGTGCCCGCCGCGGAGACTTCGATATCGTAGTTGCTCAATACCATGATCAGGGTCTGATTCCCGTGAAGTACCTCGGGATCGAACATGGAGTAAACATCACTGTTGGGTTGCCGTTTGTGCGGACTAGTGTCGATCACGGAACTGCATTCGACATTGCCGGCACCGGTCGCGCGGATCACACGAGTCTGAAGGTTGCACTTGAACAAGCAGCGATTTTGGCGGCAGCCACTCGTTGAGGAGGTGCGCATTGACGCGTCCAGAATTTATTTTCATGCTTACGAAGGATGACGTTACGGTCTCGGACGCAATTCAGCGTGTCCAGGATGTAAAGCATCCTGGAATTCGAATTTTGGGTTTCAAGGACATCGGTTTGGGATTTAGAGAGCTTGAAAACCTGACCAGCGCGATTCAGTCGAGTGGTCGACAGGTGGCTCTTGAAGTCGTCAGCCTCAGCCAGGAATCGGAACTGCACTCGGCAGAAATGGCTGTATCGCTTGGTGTGGACTGTTTGCTGGGCGGTACTCGTGGCGCGCAGGTTTGTGAAATCATTGCCGGGACGCCCATTCGGTACTACCCGTTTCCGGGTCACATCGTTGGGCATCCCAGCCGATTGCGTGGGACTCGCGAAGAGATCATTGAAAGCGCGCGTCTCCTCGCGGCCACGCGGGGCGTAACGGGTCTCGATCTGCTGGCCTATCGCTATGACGGAGACGCAGAAAATTTGATGAAACTTGTCGTGGATGCGGTCGACGTTCCCGTGATTGTAGCCGGGAGCATCGACTCTCCTGAGCGCATTCGCGCTGTGGTTGATGCAGGTGCCTGGGGTTTTACGGTTGGAAGTGCCGCGTTCGCTGGCCTTTTCGCACCCGAACAGACAAATCTCGAGGCTCAACTGCGGGAGATACTGCGGACACGCGACAGCCACGCGCATAGCCCGGAAATCCCGTCAACGTAAGGCCAACTTAGACTCGGCAGCATCCGGCGCGTCGGCGCGCGCGCGCATACGGCCTATCAAATATTGTTCAACATATGGACTGTTGACACCGGTCCTGGTAGCATCGAGGTCTGGGCTCGGACCACCGCTGGGTGCGGGAGGAGGAAAAGAGTGAGGAGGAAAAGAAGATCGTCGATAAACGCACGCAGCGCTGTGTTCTGTTGGGCCTGTATCGCTGGGTTGGTGGGAGCTTCAGGAGTCCGCGGTCAGACTTCCGCTGAGCTAACTCGCAAGCGCCTCGAAAATACACGCTCCCATTACACGAAGTACGAGTTTCGCATCCCCATGAGGGACGGGGTCAAGCTGTTTACGATCGTATACGCACCGAAGGATACCGTGCAGCGCTATCCGATCTTGATACACCGAACGCCGTACTCAGTGCCGCCGTACGGGATCGACAATTATAAGGCGGTCCTCGGTCCTTCCGAATTGTTCACAGAAGAGGGATTCATATTTGTCTACCAAGATGTGCGAGGGCGCTATCTTTCCGAAGGCACTTTTGTCGACAATCCGACTCACCAAACTAGGATGAATGGTACCAACGTCGCCGACGAGAGCACGGATTCGTATGACACCGTCGACTGGCTCGTGAAGCACGTGGCCAACAACAACGGCAAGGTGGGGATGTGGGGTTATTCCTATTCAGGGTTCTTTGCGGCATTTAGCTTGATTGATTCCCATCCCGCATTGAAAGCCGTGGCGCCAGAGGCTCCGATGGCTGATGTTGGAAATGGCGACGACGCCTATCACAACGGCGCTTTTTTTCTGGCCGCTAATTTTGATTTTTATAGCAACAATCTCAAGCCGCGAAACGGTGATCCCGCCCGACCCACCCCGTACATTCCCTTCCAATTCGGAACGCCCGACGGGTACGACTTCTATCTAGAATTGGGTCCCCTCGCTAACGCCAACAAGATTTATTTGCATGACCAGAATCCGTATTGGAATGCTGTGCTTGAGCATCCGAATTATGATGAGTTTTGGAAATCGCGCGCGCTGGCACCGCTCATGAAAAACGTTCAACCGGCGGTGCTTCTTGTTGGCGGATGGTTTGACGCAGAGGACCTTGCGGGTCCATTGAAGCTGTTTCGTGCGGTTGAAAAAAATGGTCATGTTGGCCCGGATACGTTGGTTATGGGCCCTTGGCCCCACGGTGGGTGGCGTAAGGACGATGGCGACCGATTCGGAAATCTAGATTTCGCGTCCAAGACAGGTCAGTTCTTCCGAGAGAACATTGAATTGCCGTTCTTCGTTAGGGAGTTGAAGGACAACAGAGGAGACGGAGGAAAGGCTGCTCCTGATGGGTTTCCTAAGGCTTGGGTATTCCGGACAGGGACCAACGATTGGCACCGATTCGATTCTTGGCCGCCGCAAGACACAGTTGACCGTACTCTCTACTTAGATGCAGCGGCAAGACTTTCCTTCTCGGCGCCTTCCTCAGCAGGGTTCGATGAGTATGTTAGTGATCCGAGCAAGCCGGTACCTGTCATGGGCGAAATCAGTGAAGGCATGCGGGACGACTTCATGAGTGCTGATCAGCGTTTCGCTTCCAAGCGGCCGGATGTTCTCGTCTATCAGACCGGGCCGCTGGACCACGACATAACCGTTGCGGGACCTATGACGGCGATTCTAAAAGTGTCCACCAGCGGCACAGATTCCGACTTTGTGGTGAAACTGATCGATGTGTATCCTAACGATTATCCCGATCCGATTCCGAATCCGACAGGCGTACATATGGGTGCCTATCAGCAGTTGGTTCGAGGCGAGCCGTTTCGCGGCAAGTTCCGAAACAGCTTGGAGAAACCTGAGCCTTTCGTCCCGGGAGAGCCAAGCAGCATTGAGTATGTGATGCCGGATGTATTTCACACATTCCGGCCTGGGCACAAGATTATGGTACAGATCCAAAGTTCCTGGTTCCCTCTGATTGATCGGAACCCCCAGAAATTCGTGGAAATTCCACTGGCTAAGCCTGAGGACTTTGGTAAAGCAACGAATCGAGTGTACTGGAGTCCTGGCGATGGATCGCGGATTAGGATTCAAGTGCTCAACTGATTCGCACATCTTGAGTTCACCGCTGTTGCGACGCCGGACGACGCAGCGTGAATGGGGGCAAACCATTCGTGTTTGCGTCGATCGTCGGATTAACTACCGCTGATAGACAGCAGGTAGCGGAGGAACAAGGACAATGGAATCAATGAGAAGGTGGGATAAGGTCCGACGTTTTTACATATTGTGTGTCTATATTCTGCTGGTTGGCCCCGGTACCGCTTTGTGTAGCGCGTCGGAGATTGAAGTTCAGCCACGGCGTGCGTGGACGGTCATCCAATACGTCGCCGGCGACAACAACGCAGCCCGCTTCCTTGGGAAAACATTGAATCCGCTCAAGAGCAGTATCGGCAGTCACGAAGCGGGTTTGAACTGGGTGTTGCTCGTTGATCTCGCAAAGGGTTATGGGAGTTACTCGGACGTGTTTGGCGAAGACTTTGTTGGCACTCGGATATATGAGCTACAAAGAGACAAGTTCATAAGACGCGGTGGCGGGGACATCCTGCCGCAGATTACGACGACTTCGGCAACGGAAGCGAACACCGCCGATGCAAAGACACTGCGCGATTTTATTCGCTTCGCGAAAAAATACTATCCCGCAGATCACTACGCCCTCATCATTCTCTCGCACGGGACAGGCCCGTATTTCGCGCCCGATGAAAGCCACGGCGAAGATGTCATGTATACACCCGAAGTGACGGATGTCCTCACGGGCAACGAGTCTGTCGATCTGATGATTCTCGACCTGTGCAGCATGGCGTCGATTGAGAATTTCTATCAATGGAGGCCGGGAAATGGAGGATTCAGTACGCCATTAGTCATCGCCTCCGCTCCCAGTTCCGAGAGTCCCGACTACGGAGAGCTAGTCAACAGGATAACCGCCGGCAAGATGAAATCGACAGCCCGCGACCTCGTTGTCGGGGGCAACAAAGTCAGTTATCGGCCGGAGGAGCTTACCCCTCGTGTGTTCGCCACAATCGTCTTGAGCGACCTTGCAGAGAGTGACGCGGACAAATCGTGGGGAATGTTTGACATTGGCAAAGCAGAGGCGCTGAAAAAGGCGTTTGATGAACTCGCGGTGACGGCTTCGGAAGATTCGAAAGCCCGTGTCGCGCTGGAGCAAATTCGTGGAAAGGGCAGCCATTTGGTCACGATGACGTATCTTCCGGGAGCGGAGGAGCACGCAAGTGAAGACTTAAGCTGGCTTCAAGGATATGGCGGAGACAAGAGCTGGCTGCATTGTCCTTGCCTGGATGTCTACGATTTTGCGTCGCGAGTAGCAGCCAGCACGAGTGTGTCTGATTCCATGCGCTCTGCGGGGCGGAAGATTAAGCTTCTTTCCGAGCAGATGACGGTCTATTCCTTTGGCAGTCGAGAACACTGGCGTAACTTCGAAGCAGGAAGGAACGGCGTCTATTTCGTGTTTCCTGACGGCGAACTGCGCCTGGAGGGCATGCGCGCCTGGGATCTGATGAAGTGGTATTCGAGCGATGACGTAAGGTCTAGTCTGGCGGCGGACGATCAAGCAATTGCCGCGCAGGGCCAGACGAAACCACCTTCAAACGTGATGAAACTGCTGAAGTTCCAGCGTATGGCGTACGGGAGGTTGTCGTGGGCTCAGGATGGCGCCCACCCCGAAGGACAGGGCGTGGGTAACTGGTATCAATTAATGGAATCGTGGTACGGAAGAAGGCAAAACGACTAGGGCGCGCGTCGAGGGCCGGGCGCTCCACCCCTTACGACTCTAGGTCGCAGTGGATCTTGGGACAGAAGGCAGAGATGGGTCCGATGATTCTTATCTCATTCGAAAAGTGAGTCCAGCTTCTGCGGACGTGCCCCAATCCGGAGAAGCTATTGATATGAGCGCCGGCGGACATGAGCAGCCGGGAAAATCATAGAATAGCGTCGTGCGATCTTGGTCGACTGTGGAACGGCAGGCGAGAGATTGTTGCTGTAGAATTCCGCGGGGCTACCCGTTTTCCTCGGTCGGCGGCGATGCATATATGTGCCTTGGCGGGATGGTTGTGAACTTTCAACCGTGAGAGCGCTTCATTCCGCAGGCCGAGGATTTGCAAGGCATATTCATAGAGCATCTGACCGGCCGACGTGAGTTCTCGTGCTCCGCGTCTTGGTCCCTCAAAAAGCGGCGTTCCGATTTCATTTGCCAGTTTCCCCAAAGAAATACTAATAGCTGGTTGGGTTCGAAAAACGCGCTCAGCCGCTTTTCGGACGCTCCGTTCTTCGACTAAAGCCACAAACATCTCAAGCTGCATCAATTCCATCGCGGTGTGCTCCCGTTCAATGCGGGTTCTTCCGGTGGTTGCCACCTGGAGCTCGACGTGAGGACCGGACCAATGTGGCGGAATCGAAAGAGAACAGAGGGCATGAAAAGTATCGTGCTCTGTACCCGGGCATAGAGCAAATTCATAATAACTATGAGTATTTATCGATTGTGCCGATGCATGCTCAAGGTGCCCGAGCTACGGCGTCGCCTTAAAGCGTTGCTGCAGCAATGCAATGAGAGCAGAAACCGCAGGGCGGACAGTCGCCGCCGTACGGTGCACCATCGCAAGTGACCGGGAAAGGTCTCGAGGTGCGATGGAGAAAGTCCGAACACCGGTGTATCGTCGCCCGTCTAGAAAGGCGCTTTCCGGGAGGATGGATACTCCGAAGCCACGAGCTACCATTGCCTTGATTGCTTCGGTCTCATCCAGTTCAATCGCCACTCGAGGTGTGATGCGTTCTTTGAAGAGGAAACGGTCGACGAGTTTCCTCGTGTTTTGGCAGCGCCGTTGTAAGATGAAGCGCTCGGCGCGTATATCCTTAATATTCAGGTTAGGCCTCTTTGCCAGGGGGTGCCGGGCAGGGATAACTCCGACGAAGGATTCTTCGAATAATGCGATCTTATGAAGGCCTGGCGCGCTCAGCGGGAGCACCACGATTGCCAAATCGAGTGCTCCAGACCACATCTGCGACGCCACGTCTTGGATCGTGCCGCCCGCGACATTCAGCTCGACGCTCGGATACTTGTCGGCATATTCCTGCAGGATCGGCGGAAGTCGGTAGACGAGCGTAGTCGACGCACATCCAAAAGAGAGTCTTCCGCGATAAGGATCTTTGACGGTCTTAGCCGCCAATTCAGCATGCTCAATCATCTGGAATATGTTCTGCGCATGTTCGAGCAGCTTCTCTCCCGCCGGTGTAAGCGACACATTCCTCCGAGTGCGCTGGAAGAGTTTCAGGTTCAAAGCATCCTCTAGTTCATGGACATGCTGGCTAACTGTAGACTGCGAGATGAACAGGCTGTGGCTCGCTCGGGTAAAGCTATTCGTTTCTGCGACTGCCCGGAAAACCTCAAGCTGGCGGAAGTTAATGGACATTTGTTCGATTATACCAATTACTGACCCCTGGAATTATCGGATTTTGTGCGCCGATCACATAACGAGTGCGGGAAAGAGACGAGTTTTGCATATGGTCATCCTCGCCAAGAATTGGATATCCGTTTTGCGGCAAAAATTACCTGTGAATGCCTCAACGTGGATGGTTGTCAATCCAGGGCATCCAGATTTTTGCACATCCGCCAGTGGGGGATGGACTCGAATAGGGTGTCGGCGCGACCGGTCAAACGATAATGTCGTTTCCGGTAAAAGCCCAGGGCACTCTCTCTTGCATTCAAGATCGTCAGCTTCGCGCCGATTTGTCTGGCGCGGTCTTCCAACGCTTTGAGGATTACAGTTCCCACATGCTTCCCGGTATAGCCTTCTTCTACAGCCATGTAACGTATTTGCGCTTCTTCCCGAGAATTAAGATGAACCCGGCCGACACCAACCAGCTTGTCGTCGAACCATGCCATCAAGTGGATGGCGTTCTGTTCGTACTCGTCTTTGCTGCTCTCGCGATCTTGTGTCCAGGGTTCTCTTAGAACGCGCCATCTCAGATCATAATAAAGTGCAAAATCAGCGGCAGTCTCGGGCTCGCGCAACTGAATCTTCATTTGGTAGTGATCTCAATACAAGAGCAGCGAATCGTCAAACTTCGGGACCGTAAAGGCTTCCTCCCTCATCACATGGCTTCGATGGTAGCCTGACCGTATTTTGAACCCGGCGGCTCACAATCTCAAGCTTCTGGACAGAGGACGCATGGACCGTCGGGGCAGCCAGGAAAGCGCAGCAATTATGCCGGACGGTGCTAGTTGTTCGAACCGACGGGCAATAAAGGAAGTTCGATCTGCTGAAGTTGAGACCGTGCTTTAGGTATCGGTCACTCCGATATAAGTGCAGTAGAAATATCGATTTGAAACCTCCGCGACAGGATGTCAGATTGGATTGCGTTCATAATTATGAACAGCGACGGTGTGGTGATAATGTTTCGAATGTCGGTCCTCACGGCCCTACTCGTGATTCAATTTGGGTCCTCAGAGTTATTGGCGCAGACGCGTCCTCTAGCACCGGAAGACTATTTTCGATTGAAGTCAGTGAGCGATGCTCAGCTGTCGCCTGATGGAAAATCCTTAGCCTATGCAATCAGGACACTCGATTCTAAACGCGACAGCAAGGTGTCGGATCTATGGGTCACAATTGCAGATGGAAGCGGATCCCCCAGCCGAGTACCGACTCAGGAAGGACGCCATCCGCGATGGAGTCCCGACGGCACGCTGCTGGCGTTCATTTCGGAATCCCAGGTCTATGCTTGGGATTTGTGGAGTGCCGAACTAAAGCGCCTTACGGACTTTAAGAATGGTGTCGAGGACTTCGAATGGGCTCCAAACGGGAAGCAGCTGGCGTGCGTTAGCCGCATCGAATCCTCTGTCGCTCGAAACGACACCAAACATTACATCTACGCTGCGATGAAGGCGAACAGCGTCGGCTATTTTGACCGAAAGACTTCACACATATTTGTGATGGATCTTCAAACAGCTACCCCGAGGCAGGTCACGTTTGCCGAAGATCGAAACGACAGCAGCCCGTCTTGGTCGCCCGACGGTGCGAGGATAGCTTTCGTTTCAGAGCGCAAGGACGACGGTTTGCTAACGAATTCTGACATATTGGTGGTTTCCGCCGGCGGCGGGGACACCGTTCGGTTGTCGGCCCAACGGTCCACTGATTTGAGTTTCCGCTGGTCTCCGGATGGACGTTGGATAGGGTACATAGCGGCGGGGTCACCGGGAGCGATGCCGCGGATCTGGGTTGTTGCGAGTATGGGAGGGGAAGCCGCACTGGCCTCCAAGAATCTTGATCTAGTTCCGTCGAGTTTGGAGTGGTCGGAGAGTGGGCGGTCTTTGGATGCGGTTGTATGGGTGCGGGGGGAGGCACAGGTTTATAGAATCGAGCTATCGACGGGTAAAGCGGAAGCGATGACCTCGGGAGCGCATTGGATTCAAGAGTTGAATGTGAATATTGGGAGTAACCGGGCAGCTTTTGTGACGAGCGATGAGAGGCATCCGGGGGAAATTTATGTTTCGGATCTGAGCTATCGCAACGAGCGACGGATTACGCATGAAAATGATGAATTGCTGAGAGAGGTGGAACTGCAGCCGGCAGAGCGGTTGACGTACAAAGGGGCAGACGGCTGGGATATCGACGGTTTTCTGATAAAGCCGTAC
>Ga0210409_10001932_pt1 | contig 25877 bp, 18 predicted proteins | sample IncBWH17MmetaG_FD_161649 | JGI IMG/M metagenome (GOLD analysis project Ga0210409, IMG submission 161649) | Forest soil microbial communities from Barre Woods Harvard Forest LTER site, Petersham, Massachusetts, United States - Inc-BW-H-17-M | ecosystem: Environmental > Terrestrial > Soil >...
GAAGCGGACGGACCCATCAGATCAATGTCCGTCTAATTGCAGCCACACATCGTGATCTCACAGAGCTGGTCCGACTGGGAGAATTCCGCAGTGATCTTTATTATCGGCTCAACGTCTTTCCTGTTCTAATTCCGCCCCTGCGGGAGCGCCGAGAGGACATACAACTTTTGATCTCGCACTTTGTCGACATGTTTGCCCGACGGATGGCTAAGCACATTGACCAGGTACCGCAGGCAACGATGAATGCGCTGACAGCGTACCCCTGGCCAGGCAATGTGCGCGAACTGCAAAACCTCATTGAGCGGGCAGTCATTCGCTCCGATAACGGAGTGCTTCCGAATCCTCTGCCCAGATCAAAAGACGATGCGCACGCCGCGACCCTTTCAGAGGGTACATTTAGGGATTCGCAACGAGCCCTGATTTTGCAGACATTGCGGGCCGCCGGTGGAATGATAGGGGGACCGCAAGGAGCAGCTGCCCGACTGGGTCTTAAGCGTACAACGCTAGTGTCGAAAATGAAGAAGCTCGGGATCTACCGACCGCGGCACGAACGAGTCATGGATGAGTTTAATGAGCGTTCGGAATTAGCTATGTGACGCACCGAATCACAAAGTGCCGACATGCCGAAGAGACGAAAAAGCGCTGTTGTCCCAACTGTGCATCCGAGAAGGACGATTACGGCAGCACTCCAAAGCGGCGCGATGTTTAGCGGTCTACGCTCCTGGAATTGATTGCGGAAGCGTACAACTGAACAAAAGACAACTAACGGCCCCTGCACTCGCGACGCCGAAGCTAAAGCATGTAACTGACGTCTGAGCCATGTGTCGGGTACGCAAATATCGCTTGTTGAAGCGCGTCCATAGTTGCTCCTGATTGGATAGCCCATGCGAAGACATTGATGAGTTCATGCGCTTTCGGCCCAAGCAGGTGCGCCCCCAAGATTCGACCCGTCCCCTCTTCAACGAGACCTTAAGCCGGAGCAATCCTCAGCAACCCTGCCAGACGAATCTCACGTTCTGTGTTCTTAGCCGCAGTTCCACCTCATTACATGTCCGTTGCCATTTCGAGAACATACGTTTGTCACCCGGCATCACCGGAGTTCTCGTCGGTTCTTAATCGAGTTCCGCTGCGACTACGTGTCGTCCCGAAGTCGCGTGTCGCGATAGCAACGCAGCCCAATCACCGGAGTGCGTTGAAAAAACGAAATCCCGTCGTCGTGGCTTAGACCCTGCAGGTCTTTGAAAGGTCGATGACGGCATGAAAGTGCGTGACTGCGCTCGCGAATCTTAAGCGACGAAAGCAAAGGACACTTGCTTGCTGAGCGTTTGGAACCCGGCATGCATTCAACAGGTGACCAGGAGTTCCGTCTATGGCGACCACAGCGATAGAAATCAATGCAAACGTTGCAGGCGAGTGTTACCAGAGAAAAGTGCAGGAGCTAACAGACGTCGTCGCTAGCCACTCCCTTCGCTTTCGTCGAATCGCGTTGCGTCATCTAGGCAATGCAGCTGATGCGGAGGATGCAGTTCAGGATGCTTTGTTGGCAGCCTTGACGCACGTACACCAGTTCAAAGGACGAGCGAAGATGTCCACGTGGCTGACGACGATCGTCATTAATTCCGCACGCATGAAGTTGCGTCGGCGTTTTCCACAAGTGCAAGTCGCTCTGGATGAACCCTGTAGCGGGCAGAATCTCTCCCCGGCAGACTTGGTGTCGGACACCCGACCAGATCCCGAAGAGGCATATCGCAAGCGACAAATTGCGGAAACACTGGCTCATGCGACCTTGCGGCTCTCGCCCGCTCTGCGCACAACCTTTCGATTGCGCGATGTCGATGGTTTGAGCATTCGCGAAACGGCGCACCTCCTCGGGGTACCAAGCGGAACAGTGAAGGCACGGCTTGCCAGAGCTCGCATGAGACTCAGACAAGTAATTAAGAAGAGCTTTCGGAAAAGCGTGAAGTAATCCAAGTACAGTCGCCAACAGGAATGCACCGAAATCGAGCGCGTCGCAGATGTTGTGCGCTGACTGACCTCTTGAAAGACCAGTCTTTCTCTCAGTAAAGGAGTTGCTTGTGGATAGCTTAATTCGGTCAAATGCAAATGTCAGATCTGCCATTGTGAACTGCATCTGTCCTGAATGCGGGGGAGCCCTTGAACTAGGCCTAAACCAGTTCAGATGCGTAGGACGATGTGGGAAAGATTGGCGACCTACCTGGGAGAGCGAACACTGCAACGGCGGCACCCAAACACAGCAACGCGATAATCATCGGCAGTTTCGCAGTAGCCGCAGATGACTGCGCGTGGGAGGAATCATTCTGGTCAGCTTGCGGAAGCTCCACGCACTGCACCACTTTCCTTTGTGCGGATTAATAGTGTTGCCTTTTAACGGTTTTCTCAAGCAGCGGTTGACAATCTCTGTTTTAGCTTCGGTACGCAATCGCACCCTTACCTAGCTAAGCTAGGCTGATTTCTTTTTCGATGAAGGAAACTCAATCACTTTTCCACGTTTGTTGGGAGCTATGCAGTTAACTTTTTTCGTAAAAGAATTCGGAATGTAGAACTCGATCACTTTCGCCATGACATCCTCCATCGTCTGCTGCATCGCCGTGAGTTCGCCTGCGGCTTGCTGATGATTTCGAAAGCAACTGGCATGCCAGGACCACTCTCTGTCGTCCATTTCTCGGCCACGATCACAGTGGCGCAGGTGCAAGCGCCAGCAATCAAACATCGCCGCTGACGTCAAGCTTGCGTATGCGTGGATCGTGGGCGGGAGGCGGGAGCCTAATGCGACTAACCACTAGGTTCTCGCGCCCGTCGCGGCAGGAGAGCGGAGAAAAGCTGGTGGACAGTAGGCGCTAGTGAAACCAGCTCAACTGGAAACGGCCTGCGTCTGTATATTTCGATTGCAAAAGAAGTGCCAATCGGGAAGGGCGCGGATCATTAAAGGGACCTGGTCACCCGAAACACGCATTCGCAGAGGTAAGGCTCACTGGCACGTACACTGTGAATACCAATGTCAGTCAAATCGGAAAAGCTTCTAAGCCAAAGCTTACGCGCATCCTCCTTTTTGCCGATCCGGAAAGACCAACACCCAATAGATTTTTCCACATCCGGGAGTATCGTGAGTTGAGTTGGAGCTGGGAGTGTTAACGAATCCAATCTCGGTTGTTGTCGGCGTGGCAGTTAGAGTCGCACCGGTTCTTCCCTGCATGAAATCCGCACACGACCCTTGTTTGTTGTTGGCTCTGTTCTTCGCGTTGGTCTCAACGTGTGGCTGGTCCCAAACACAGCTTGGGGCAGTTTTCGGTACCATCACAGATCCAACGGGCGCCGTTATTCCGGGAGCCGAAGTTATGGTCTCTAGCGTAAGCACGGGATCGAAGCGCGGTGCGCTTACCGACACGAAGGGTCAGTATTATGTGGTGGGACTGCCGACCGGGAAATACACGGTTCGCATTGACAAAGAGGGGTTCCAGAGAGAGATTCGAGAAGGCATAGCGATCAGTCCGGCTGCTGCAATTGTCATAAATTTGACACTGCGGATGGGCACGGTGCCACAGCAAGTGACGGCCAGCGCGGACGTTCCGACAATAGACAGTAGCACTTCCACTGTCAGCACAGCTATTTCTGAACGGAGCTTAACCGAGCTTCCCTTGAACGGCCGCGATCTGTTTAAGGTCGCTATCTTGGAGCCCGGTGTTGCCCCAACGCCTAGCAGTGCTCCTTCATTGCTTTCGAATGGCAAGACCGGGCAAGTGTCAATTAGCGGTATGCGTCCGAGTTGGACGAACGTTCTGATCGACGGCATGGACGTAAACGATCCCGTGTTTGGTTTTTCCCCGGCCGGTGCCTCCGGACTTTTTCTCGGGTTGGACGAATTCGCGGAGGTAAGAGTCCTCACCCAGACCTTCAATGCAGATTATGGCAACCATGGCGGCGGAGTCATCGAGGCCTTCACCAAGTCCGCAAGCAATCAGCTTCATGGATCGCTATTCGAATTGCATCGCGACGCCGCCCTTGACGCCAAGAACTACTTCGATTTGCCTAATCTTCCGATCCCAGAATTTGTGCGCAACCAATTCGGCGCCAGCGTTGGGGGGCCCATAGTGCACGACCGCACATTCTTTTTTGTGAGCTATGAAGGCTTCCGCGAAGTGCAGGCATCCACAGCAATCGCCACCGTCCCTGACGCGCTTGCTCATCAAGGCCTGCTGCCCTCTGCTAGCGATCCCAGCGCTTGCAGCAGTGCCACCCCCAACGGTTGCATTCCCATCGGTGTTGATCCCCCCGTGCAGCCGTTCCTCACCCTTCTTCCGCCTTCGAATGGGGCAGACAACGGTGACGGAACGGGCGACCTTATCACTGCCGATAAGGGCGCAACAAATGAGCAGCGTGGTATGGTCCGTATAGATCACAATTTTTCCGATCTCCATTCATTGTTCGGGCGTTACATAATCGATGACAGTTCGTCGCTGGTTCCCTATTTCGGCTCTCCTCCCGGTACGTACGTCCCTGGCTTTCCAGTGAATCAACAGGCTCGGAATCAGTACTTCACTCTGCAGGATCGGAAAAATTTCGGGCCCCAGTTGTTCAATGAACTCCGCTTCGGCGTTAACCGTACAACCGCGTCAACTTCGATTGTCGACACACACCCTGGTCTCTCTATTTCCCGAGCGCCTGGTCGGCCCTTCGGGATGCTCGACGTTGCGGGTATGAGCTTCATAGGCAACAACCTAGATATTCCCCTGGGTGATTTTTCGACGGTATACCAAATCCAGGAACAGCTTTCGCGCACGACTGGTCGGCAGACCTTGAAATTCGGAGGCGAGTTTAGAAGGATTCAGTCCAACGGCCCCCTGGATGCTGCGGTGAATGGACTGTATTCGTTCATGGATCTGAGTCCCTTCGGTTTTCCAGCACACAGCAACAATCCAGCTCTGGAATTCTTTCTTCAGGGTCTGCCTTTGTCATACTTGGGCTCTGCTCCTTCCATGTCCGATTCGCACCGCGACTACCGACAGAGTATTGTGTCTGGGTTTGTGCAGGATTTCCTGCGAGTAAGCAACCGTCTGACCGTGAATGCCGGGCTACGATACGATTTTTACTCCAACCCGACCGAGGTGCACGAGCGTTTGTCTGTCATTCGTAATCCGGCCACGGATTCAGGGCCGACGGTCGGCAAGGTATTTGCTGCGACACCTCTGGATCTGTTCTCACCGCAGGTTGGCTTCGCTTGGAGCATGTGGGGTGACGGCAAGACCGTACTACGTGGTGGAAGCGGTATCTTTCGCGATCAGTTCCCCGTAGTTCTGTTTGGTATCGATCGGTTTCTACCTCCTTTTTTTGGCATAAATACGTTGATTTTCCCCAGTTTTCCCAGCCCGCAAACTGCGGTGCTCACGCAACCGTTGTTCCTCATCCAGACTACTTACCATCCGAAGTTCCCGTACGCGCTGCAATATAACCTCAACTTGGAACGTGAAATCACGCGAGGTACGATTCTCAGCGCAGGATACTTTGGTGCGCGCGGCAATCACCTCACGCGCGCGGGAGAGCAGAATCCCTTCGAACCAGCGTTGGGACACCGCTTCAATCCAAACTTGCCTTCACCTCTGCAGATGGTGCTAACCGATGCTCAATCTTTCTATAACTCCTTCCAACTGTCCGTCTCAAGACAGCACACTGATAATTTTTCCTGGCAAGTCTTTTATACGTTGTGTCATTCGATAGATGATGCTTCTAACGCTTTTCTGATAGAAGCTGTCAATGAACCAGAGTCTCAGGATATTTTCAATCGCAAGGGAAGCCGAGGTCGTTCTGGATTCGACATTCGGAACAATTTCGTCGGGAACGTTGTGTATGAACTGCCCTTTGGACGCGGAAGGAGGTTCGGTGGATGGCAACTCTCTGGGATTGGCAGCGTTCACAGCAACGTGCCCTTTACGCCAGTACTCTCGTTCGACAATGCGGATTTGCAGTCTGTGGTAATCGCGGAAAGACCAAACCTTATCGGTAATCCTTACTCGGGCGTTTGTCCAAGCGGCACCAGAGTGGGCACGCCGGCATGTTGGTTTAACCCGAGAGCATTTGCGTTACCGCCTTCCGGTCAATTTGGCACCGCTGGAAGAAATTCCCTGAGGGGACCTGGCTTCGCAGAATTTGATCTGGCCCTCCGTAAGTCCTTTCATTTACCGAAAGAAACGGAAATCGCCTTCGGAGCAGAACTATTCAATTTCCTGAATCATCCGAATTTTACTGTCCCCAGTAATACGCAAAATCCTATTGCCCTGGGAGGGAACGGAGACGCCGTTTTGAAAGATGCAACGGGACATTTCGCTAACAACTCCGGCCGTATATTTACCACCGTCGGTACTGGCCGCGAGATTCAACTAGACGCGCGGTTGATCTTTTAATGGTCAAACCACTGCGTAGCTCTTCATAGCAGCCATTTTGTGGATTTCCTTACAGCGTTAACGGACATCATCTGTTCGGCTGCAGATGTGCCGTGCGTGACATTGCTTGGGGGCAAGCGAAGCCGATACAGGTTTACAATTCGGGCGGGCTGGGGGCTTGACGTCGCCGCAAGCCGGTGCGGACGAAATTGAAAGGTTGCTCGTTGGGCGAGTTCCGCGCTATGGAGCTTCAGCTCCGGCGCGCGAGTCTGGAGCTCACGTGACCGCTCTCTGCCGCTCCGCGCACGCTGCAAGAGCCCACGCGGGCGGCGTCCCAACACCTATGGTGTTTTGGCGAAGGGAGGACAAGAAACTGTGGAGCTCTCAGGATACACGCTAGAACTTTTACGCAAGGATCAGGACCTTGTCCTCTACAGGGGCCATTCAAACGGGGGAAACGCCACCTCCATCCTCCTGCTGACAACTCTCTCGGCACTCCCAGCGCCAGAGACCCTTAGGAAGATAGAACATGAGTATTCGCTGAAAAACGAGCTGGATACAACATGGGCGCTCCGGCCGATGACTTTGTCCCAGTACAACGAGCGGAGTGTACTCGTATTCGAGGATCCTGGGGGTGAGCCTCTCAATCGGCTAGTTGATGGATCAGTGGAAATGAAGGTGTTTCTGCGCCTGGCTGTTAGTATTGCAGATGCGGTCGGCCAGTTACATAAGCGGCATGTAATCCATAAAGACCTGAAGCCTTCGAACGTCTTAGTTGCATCTGAAAGCGGTCGAGTCTGGCTTACAGGTTTCGGAATCGCTTCACGCTTGGTGCGCGAACGCCAGCCGCTGAAATCTCCCGAGTTCATCGCGGGAACCCTCGCCTACATGGCACCGGAACAGACGGGCCGCATGAATCGTTCGATCGATTCTCGTACCGATCTCTACGCCTTCGGTGTCACGCTCTACGAACTGCTGACCGGTAGCCTGCCCTTTATCGCATCGGATCCGATGGAGTGGGTGCATTCCCATATCGCACGACAACCCGTGCCTCCCCACGAGAGGTCGAAGAATATACCGCTACCGATTTCGGCAATCATCATGAAGCTGCTTGCCAAAACTCCTGAGGACCGTTATCAGACGGCGTATGGCGCCAAAAGGGATCTTGAGCGTTGTCTTGCTGAGTGGGAAAACCATGGCAATATCAATCAATTTCCGCTTGGCGAACACGATGTGCCGGACAAGCTGCTAATTCCCGAGAAGTTGTACGGGCGAGCATCCGAGATCGACCGCTTGGTCGCCTCCTTTGACCGAATCGTATCCGGTGGCAGGCCGGAGTTGGTGTTGGTTTCCGGATATGCCGGTATTGGTAAGTCATCCGTGGTAAATGAGCTCCACAAAGCTCTTGTTCCGCCGCGCGCACTTTTTGCATCCGGTAAGTTCGATCAGTATAAGCGCGACATCCCCTATGCAACCTTGGCGCAGGCATTTCAGAGCCTCATTCATCCACTTCTCGGCAAAAGCGAAGCAGAGCTGGCCCAATGGCGCGATGCCCTACATAAGGCGCTAGATCAGAACGGACAACTCATTGTGGATCTGGTTCCAGAATTGAACCTGATCATAGGAGAACAGCCGCGCGTTCCTGAACTTTCGACGCAGGACGCACAACATCGCTTCCAGATAGTGTTTCGCCGATTCATCAGCGTTTTTGCCCGGTCGGAACATCCTCTGGCACTTTTTCTCGACGACTTGCAATGGCTCGATGCTGCGACGCTGGATTTGATCGAGGATCTTCTAACCCAATCGGATGTGCGGCACTTCATGTTGATCGGCGCCTACCGAAATAACGAAGTGGACCCCACGCATCCGCTGATGCTCAAGCTGGAAGCGATACGGCAGACGGGAGCGATCGTGCAAAATATCGTACTTGCTCCCTTAACTCGCGAAGATCTCGATCTACTGATTGCAGATGCTCTTCGTTCTGACCCAGACCGTGCTAACCCACTGACCCAACTCATCCATGAGAAGACCGCGGGCAATCCGTTTTTCGCGATTCAGTTCATCGCTTCTCTGGCTGAAGAAGGATTACTCGCCTTCGATCATGGCGACGGGCGATGGTCTTGGGATCTGAATCGCATTCACTCCAAGGGTTACACCGATAATGTGGTCGACCTATTGGTGGAAAAGTTGAGTCGCCAGCCTGCCAAAACCCAGAACGCATTAAAGCTGCTTGCGTTTCTAGGCAACAGCACAGGGTTCAGCACGTTACAGATGCTCTATCAAGAGTCAGAGGAAGACATCCACGACCAGCTTTGGGAAGCCGTCCGAGCGGGCCTTATCTTTCGCTCGGAAGATTCCTACTTGTTCCTCCACGACCACATTCAGGAAGCTGCCTACTCCTTGATCACAGAACAAGCTCGCGCCGAGGCGCACCTCCGAATCGGAAGGCTGCTGGCTGAGAGAACTCCTTCACACGAGCGGGAAGAAAGAATCTTCGAGATCGTGAACCAGTTCAATCGCGCCGCTCACCTCATTACATCGGATGACGAACGGAAGCTCGTCGCAGAATTCAACTTGATCGCGGCTAGGCGGGCGAAGCTCTCGACTGCCCATGCCTCAGCTCTTTTTTACCTCGCGACGGGTCGGGCACTACTGACAGATGAGAGTTGGGAGACAGATTACGAGCTTATTTTTTCGCTCGAATGCCTGAGAGCTGAATGTGAATTACTGACCGCCGATATGGAGTCCGCCGAAAAGCGGCTTTCGATGCTCGCCGGGCGCGCCAATAGAGCCCATGATTTGGCTGTTGTCACACGTTTGCAGCTCACGTTATACACGGCGTCGGATCGACTCGATCGTGGCATAGAGATATGCCTTGAATATCTTCGGCGGGGCGGGACGAACTGGTCGGCTCATCCGACCAGCGACGACGTACGGCGCGAATACGATCGGATCGGGTCATTGCTCGGCGACCGGCAGATAGAGGACCTCCTTCACCTACCCTTGGTCGCCAATCCCGATATTCTGGATGTTCTAGAGGTTTTGACGGAAATTGTGACGCCTGCAGTGTTCTTCGACAAAGACTTGTGCGCACTCGTAATTTGCCGAATGGTGAATCTTAGTCTCGAGCACGGCAACAGCGACGCGTCATGCTTTGCTTATGTATGGTTCGGAATCGTAGTGGGACCGCGCTTCGGTAACTACGAAGATGCATTTCGATTTGGTCAGCTTGGCTACGACTTATTGGGAAAGCGCGGTTTGAAGCGTTATGAGGCTCGCACTTGTATGTGCTTCAGCGTCGTAGTCCCGTGGACGAAACATGCACGGCACAGCCGCGACCTGGTGCGCCATGCCTTCGATGTCGCTTACCGGATGGGTGACTTTACATACGCTGCCTATAGCTTTACACAGTCGGTCACGAATTTTCTGGTTGTGGGAGATCCCCTTGCCGAGGCACAAGTGGAGGCGGAGAAAGGAGTCGCGTTTGCCAAGAGCGCGCGCCTCGGACTTGTTGTCGACATCGTCGTGTCGGATCTCCAGCTAATCCGGACCCTCCGGGGATTGACGAATAAATTCGGTTTATTCAACGACAAAGAGTTCGACGAGGCTGAGTTTGAGCGGCATCTGGCAAGTAATCCCGCTTTAGCGGACCCTGGATTTGGATACTGGACTCTCAAGGCGGAAGCACGCTTCTTTGCACGTGACTATACTTCCGCCGTCGATGCCTCGTTGAAGGCGCAACAACTCCTTTGGGCAGCACCAGCACTGCTTGAACAAGCAGCATTCCGATTCTATGGTGCTCTTTCCCATGCGGCAGCCTGGAATTCCGCATCTCCCGACGAGAAGCAGAAGCATTTCGAGGCCCTAACAGCTCACCACAAACAGCTGGAAATATGGGCGGAGCATTGCCCCGCGAATTTTGAAAACCGCGTCGCACTGGTCGGTGCCGAAATCGCACGAATCGAAGACCGGGTGCTCGATGCCGAAGGCTTCTATGAAAAGGCCATCCGCTCGGCGCACGCAAACGGATTCATTCACAATGAGGCGGTTGCCTACGAGGTTGCTGCCCGCTTTTACTCGGCACGAGGCTTCGACAAGGTCGCGGATACTTATTTGCGAGAAGCCCGGTATTGCTATCTTCGTTGGGGAGCTGACGGCAAAGTAAAGCAACTCGACCATCTTTATCCTTACCTCAGGAAGGAAGCCCCAGCTCGGGGCACGACGAGCACGATCATGGCGCCGGCTGAACTCATGGATCTGGCGACCGTAATCAAAGTCTCGCAAGCAGTCTCGGGCGAGATGGTTTTGGAAAAACTGATCGAGAGGATCATGCGCGCGGCCATCGAGCACGCTGGCGCTGAACGCGGTCTCCTGATCCTTCCCCGATCTGATGAGTTGCAGATAGAAGCAGAGGCCACGGCCAGGGGAAACGATGTCACGGTGCATCTTGGACATGGCACTGCAGCCGTGTTGCCGGAGTCCGTGGTTCGCTACGTGATGCGCACTCGCGAGGACGTTATTCTCGACGATGCCATTGCGGGGAACCCATTTTCAGCCGATGCCTATATTGTTCAGCATCGCGCGCGTTCCATTGCCTGTTTGCCGTTGGTTAACCAAGCCAGGCTCAACGGAATCATTTACCTCGAAAACAACCTGACCGCCCACGTTTTCAATTCCGACCGGATCACGGTTCTGAAGGTGCTTGCGTCGCAAGCGGCCATATCGCTCGAGAATACGCGCCTCTACCGCGATCTCGAAAACCGTGAAGCGAAGATTCGGCGCCTAGTCGACGCCAACATTTTGGGAATCACGACTTGGAGTGTCGAGGGTGCCATCCTCGCGTCCAATGAAGCCTTTCTCCGCATGGTGCAATACGATCATGAAGATGTCGCCGCGGGTCGCGTGCGCTGGTGGGACATGACGCCTGCGGACTGGCGCGAGCCCGTTGAACGCGCCTTGGCAGAAATAATACAGACCGGGACCGTACAGCCCTTTGAGTCAGAGTTGTTCCGGAAAGATGGCAGCCGCGTGCCCATACTAGTTGCCGGAGCGCTATTCGAAGAAGCTGGCAACGAAGGTGTTGCTTTTGTGCTTGATTTGAGCGAACAAAAGCGCGCCGAGCAGTCATTGCGCCGGAGCGAGAGTTACCTTGCACAGGCGCAGCAACTCGCTCACATAGGGAGTTGGGCATGGCAGGTTCCTGAAAGAAACGCGTTGTACCTGTCAGCAGAATGGTACCGCATATACAACTTCGATCCGAAAGTAGGTATGCCTACTTGGGAACAACGGCTGCAACGTATCCATCCAGAGGACCGGGCCTTGTGGAAAGCGCTGGTCGATCGAGCAATCGCCGAAAAATCGGATTATGACGTGGAATTCCGGATTCTGCCTCCTCACTCTACTATCAAATACATTCATTCTGTCGGGCACCCTGTTTTGGATTCGTCAGGGGAATTGCTCCAATTCGTCGGCGTTGCGATGGACGTAACGGAACGGAAGCGTGCGGAGGAAGCCCTTCACTCGAGTGAAGCCTATTTGATGGAAGCGCAAAGGTTGACCCACACGGGCAGTTGTGCCATTGATGGCACAAGCCGCGAGATCCTGTACTGGTCGGAGGAAATGTTCCGACTTTTCGGCTTTGATCCGCAACATGGCTTACCGATATGGGACCAATGGCTAGAGCGAATACACGCAGAAGACCGCGACAAGTTCAGGATGGCTGGTGATAGGACGTTCCTCGAGAAAGTTCATTGCGACGTCGAGTTCAGAACCGTGCAACCCGACGGAACAGTCAAACACATTCATGGCACCGGGCATCCAGTTTTGAGTCCTAGCGGAGAGCTTGTTCAAGTGGTCGGCACGATGGTGGATGTTACGGAGCGCAAGCGTGCCGAAGAGGCGCGCGACAGGCTGCGCCAGCTCGAAGCGGATCTCGCGCATATCAGCCGCGTGAGCACGATGGGCGAGTTGACCGCCTCGCTTGCGCACGAAATCAAGCAGCCAATTGGGGCAGCCGTCACAAACGCTGAAGCGTGCTTGCGACTACTTGATCGCGATCAGCCCGACCTACCGGAGGCGCGAGAAGCTATGTGGGAAATGGTCCGAGATGCCAGGCGTGCAGCCGATATCATCGACCGCGTCCGCTTGCTCTACCAGAAGGGCTCTCCACAGCTGGACATAGTTGACGTAAACGAAGTCATCAGAGACATGGTCATTGTGCTGCACAATGAGGCGAATCGCCATTCAGTTACGATGCACACCGACCTCGCCGAAGAGCTGCCCAAAGTGATGGCGGATCGGGTCCAGTTGCAGCAGGCGTTGATGAATCTCATGCTCAATGGTATTGAAGCGATGCGGGACACGAGGGGTGAACTCAGCATCAAGTCGCAGTTGGCTGACGATAGTCGACTGCTGATCTCCATCGCCGATACTGGCGTGGGACTGCCCTCCGAGAAGATAGATAAAATTTTCAACGCATTCTTTACCACGAAGTCTCAAGGCACAGGTCTCGGCCTAGCAATCACCCGCTCCATTGTCGAGTCGCATGGTGGTCGTATCTGGGCCACGGCGAACTCCGGACGCGGGGCAACGTTTAGTTTTACCCTGCCCAGTAGGGTGGCAGTAGCAGCATGACCTCCTCCGATACTCCCACTGTGTTCATTGTCGATGACGATGACCACATGCGTGCAGCTATGCAGCGTCTGTTGAAGACGGTGGGGTTGCACTCGGAGTCGTTTGCTACGCCACAGGACTTTCTGCGGCGGGAACTTCCAGATGCTCCCAGTTGCCTCGTACTGGATATACGACTTCCCGGAATGAGTGGCCTGGAGGTCCAAAGCAAATTAAACGAGACAGGAGCTCAGATCCCCATTATTTTCATCACCAGCCACGGGGATATTCCCATGACTGTCAAAGCGATGAAGTCTGGCGCGGTGGACTTTCTGACCAAGCCTTTCCGCGATCAGGATCTGATCGATGCGATTCAGCAAGCCATGAAGAGCAATGCACAAGCGCGGCAGCAACAGAACGAGCTTGCGCAATTGCAAGAACGCTACGGGAAATTGACAGTGCGCGAGAGCGAGGTCATGCGTCTCATTGTTTCCGGCATGCTGACGAAGCAGATTGCCTCGACACTTGGCACCACCGAAATCACCGTGACCGTGCAGCGTGGGCAAGTCATGCGCAAGATGGAAGCGAACTCGCCCGCTGAGCTAGGAAGAATGGCAGAAAGGCTCAAGCTCCCGACAGCCCCTTAGCCTGTACCGGCAACCCTACCCCGCCCCGCAAGCACGACTACGAACTCCGTTATACAAACACATGACCGCGCTTATCATAAACAATAATTGCTTTCTGTGGAGGGCGGATCAATCCTGTACCTGCATGGCTAGCGAGAGGAAGAAAAAAATGGTTGCCGTTATCGAAGACGACGAAGCGTATCGAGTCGCCGTGCAGCGTTTGGTGAAATCGGCGGGTTTTTCGGTGCAATCTTTCGCCTCCGCTGAGGATTTCTTGAACTCTGGCCGGCAACGCGAAACCGGCTGTCTAATCACCGATATCCGCATGCCGGGGATGTCAGGGCTAGACCTCCAGTCCAAGCTGAACTCTGATCATTGCCCGATTCCGACCATCTTCATCACTGCTCACAGCGACGAAAAGATGCGGCTGCAGGCAATGCGAGGCGGTGCAGTGAAATTCCTTCCGAAGCCTTTTGACGGCGAGACTCTGCTTGAGGCCGTTCGAGTGGCGCTCGAAAATTGAGGGCTTGGTCAAAATTGCCAGCGGAGTTTTGGTGGGAGGTATTTGTGGGCTCTCTCGAGAGAATTCGGTCTGGCGAACAAGACGAAAGAGACCGCCAATTTGACCACATCGTAGGCAGCAGCCCTGCTCTGGAAGCCATGCTTGCCGAAGTGGAGCGCGTGGCACCCACCGATTCCACCGTGCTGGTACTAGGAGAAACCGGCACAGGCAAGGAGTTGATTGGCCGCGCCATTCACAATCTAAGCGCGCGCTACGGACGGCCATTCGTGAAGCTTAACTGTGCTGCCATTCCCTTCGATCTCTTGGAAAGTGAGTTGTTCGGGCATGAGAGGGGGGCCTTTACCGGGGCCGTGGCGCAAAAAATTGGCCGCTTCGAAATGGCTGATACCGGCACTCTCTTCCTCGACGAAATCGGGGATTTGCCGCTGGCCCTGCAGCCGAAACTTTTGCGCGTTTTGCAGGAACAAGAGTTCGAACGCCTCGGAAGCGGCCGGACGCATCACATCAACGTGCGCCTGGTTGCCGCCACCCATCGCGATCTGGCCGAGATGGTGGCACAGAATGAATTCCGCAGTGACCTTTACTATCGACTGAATGTATTTCCTGTCCTGGTTCCACCCTTGCGGGAGCGTCGAGAGGATATACGCCAGTTGGTGCTGCATTTCGTCGAGGTATTCGCACGGCGCATGGGGAAGCACATTGAACAGATACCGCAGACAACAATGAATGCATTCATTGCATACCCTTGGCCGGGCAATGTGCGGGAACTCCAAAACCTTATTGAACGGGCCGTAATCCGATCGGACAACGGGGTACTTCCGAATCCCCTTCCGACATCGCAGGGGAACACAACGCCCCCGACCGCCGCCCAAGGCACACTGCGGGATCACGAAGCAGCCCTGATTTTGCAGACGTTGCGGGCCGCCGGTGGAATGATAGGGGGGCCGCAAGGAGCAGCTGCCCGGCTGGGCCTTAAGCGTACAACGCTAGTATCCAAAATGAAGAGGCTCGGGATCTACCGACCGCGGCATCAACGACCGATGAGTGAGTTCAACGAAGGATCCGAATTGACCATTTGAGGCCCTCGCTGGGCGGGGCCAGCGCTTGATCGCGTGGCTGCTTCATCTCGTGTCCTCCATAAGTTCTGCTACGCGCGTCCTTCCAATCGCAGTCGTCAACTGCAGATTCGGCGCCCATCGAATAAGCAGAGGGACTTTATCTGGGCAACACCCCGGGTACGCTCTTCGGCTGACCTTTCCTGGAGAGCACCGGGCCACGCCAGCGGGCATGCACCTTAGACTTGTGTCGCCATTTCGCCATGAGAGTCGAAGTGGCTATATGCAAACTCGTGCCGGTATCGAATCCTCCCTTCGCCACCGTTCCCGAGGTGCCGATTTGAGATCCGACGCGAGATGCGTCAGAACGATTGACAGCGCAAGGGTTGCATTTATTCCGTGAAAGGTATGCTCCACCACGGTTCTTTTCTTCGATCTAGTCACTCAACTTAGACCATGCAGTTGAAGCGATTGGCACGAGTCTTGCACATCTCTCCGGAGAACCTGTGACCAACATGAAACATTCTCGGCCCGGAGGATCAGAGTGAAATCGAACAATCGAAATTGGATGCTGATGCTACTCGTTTATGCGTGCGCCATCATCCTGCCCGCAAACCACGCATTGGCAGCTAGCTCTGGCAAAGTCTGCCGACTCTCGAACGGCGAAGGCGCGAAAATTTCAGGATTGATCTTGTCTCGTGCTGGAGACCTCATTCGCGTTCGCGACAACAAATCATCTGAGCTGGTTGTCATAAGAATCGACGACACCACCAAGATCGAACGCACCAAGTACAAATTCCCCTTTTATCGCCATGTCGACATGGACATCACGGCGCTTCTTCCCGGCCTAAACATCGAGGCGGAGGGCGTCGGCAATTCCGTTGGTCAACTCGACGCCCACAAGATTTCCTTCAGTCCGGATAACTTCGCGATCGAGGTCGCTGAAGAACAGCAGGTCTTCGCCAATAAGGCGGCGACGCAGCGTGCACAAGCCAGTGCGGACCAAGCCGCCACGGAAGCGAGTCAGGCACAAACATCGGCTGATCAGGCTCAGAATTCTGCCGATACTGCACAGAACTCAGCCGATCAGGCAAGCATCGCCGCGCAAACGGCTGGCGTGCTCGGCTTGGTAGATGCCGCCGCAGTTGCCGGAGTTAACCAGCGCGTCTCCGATCTCGATGACTACAAGAACGAATTTGAGGTCGACGTCTTCTTTCCGGAAGGCTCAACTGTCCTAGATGAAACCGCCAAGAGAGATCTGGCGAACTTGGCCGAGATCGCGAAATCGCTCAACGGCTACATGATCGAAATTTCGGGCTTCGCCGCGCACCACAAATTTACCACTGCGGAGGATCAGAAGCTCAGCGAGGAGCGGGCGGCTGTTGTAGCACGATATTTTCTCCAGGTCAAAAACATCCCCATGCGACGAATCTTGGCGCCGGTCGGATATGGCGCGACCCATCCCGTCGCAAGCAATCAGAACGCTCAGGGTCGCGATCTCAATCGTCACGTGGACGTTAAAGTTCTCGTCAACAAAGGTGTAGGGCAAGGCACTGTAGATTGACGCTGCATTTCAAGAAGGAGTGAAGAATGGCACCCACTCCGACAGGCTCGCATGGCTATTGCAGTGACGGGCCATTCACAAGAATTAATTCCATGGAGGAGTCATATGTCAAAGAAATTTTCAGGGAAGATCGCGGTTGTCACGGGAGGCTCGGCGGGCATGGGCCTCGCTACGGCGAAGCGCTTCGTCCAAGAAGGGATGGATCACGTGTTCATTACGGGCCGCGGTAAAGATGCGCTCGATGCGGCAGCTGCCGAAATTGGAAAGAACGTGACAGCGGTACAGGGCGACGTGGCCAAGCTTTCCGACCTTGATCATTTATACGAAACCATAAAAAAGCACAATCGAAAGATCGACATCATTTTTGCGAATGCCGGCCTCGCGAAGTTGGCCCCGTTTGGGACGGTGGACGAGAAGTTGTTCGACCTTCACTTCGACGCCAACGTGAAAGGACTCTTCTTTTCCGTGCAAAAGGGTCTTCCGCTAATGAAGGACGGAGGCTCCATCATCCTTAATGGATCTATTGCAGATATCAAGGGCTTTCCCGCCATGAGCGTGTATAGCGCCACCAAGGCCGCGGTACGTTCCTTCGCGCGGACTTGGACCAATGACTTGCGGGACCGCCGCATCCGAGTGAATGTGCTCAGCCCGGGTCACATCGACACTCCGATTCTAGAAGACCTTCAGCAGGGCGAGGCGCTCCTGAAGATGAAAAAGGAGATGGAGAACAACGTCCCACTCGGAAGATTGGGGGACCCCGACGAGGTCGCCAAAGCTGTTTCATTCCTCGCTTCCGATGAGGCCAGCTATGTCTCGGGTGCAGAGCTTTACGTCGATGGAGGCGTGGCGCAAATCTGAGTGACACAATTCGTTCTGAGCCCTCCGAAACTCTCACGCAGTTGCGGATGTTAACCGTGTGATCGGGCAGCACTAAAGTTGCGAGTCTAATTCGATCCAACGGGACGAGACAGAGAGGAAAATACTGCCGGGTTCGTACACACAAGTTGGTGCATGTCGCGCGGCGATGACGAGAGGTGTCGGCGGAACGTCGAGATGACAACGGGGAGACACAGGCCCTCCGTGCGGATCAAGACCGACCAAGATGTTTGCCGTTGTGGGGCAGGCCTTTTGGATACGTTCAGTGACCGCACTGACTTTGGCAAGGCTGGTGCTCACCAGAACTATGCGAGAAAGACCGTCAACATTAGGATATAAGCACCTGGCCCCAGCGTTTTGCTCCGTCCAGATCGTCTGAAGGCGAATGCGCTTCCGCACGGCGAGTTTGTGACTCGAGAATTCAAAATGGACCACATAGCGTACCACGATCACGAACCGGTTAATTCGCACGTCGTCGACAATGTGTCGGGAGCCCCCGCAAGTCACGACCATCACGCGGGACACTCCGTCGCCATGTTTCGGGACAAGTTTTGGCTGAGCTTTGCTCTCACGATTCCCGTCGTCTTGTGGTCGAGCGACGTCCAACATTGGCTTGGATACACAGCACCCTCCTTTGCGGGATCGAACTGGATTCCTCCGATCCTCGGAACGGTCATCTTCTTCTATGGTGGCCTGGTTTTCATCCGTGGAGCTCGGAATGAGCTTGCCGACCGCAAGCCCGGCATGATGACTCTCATCAGCTTGGGAATCACCGTTGCCTTCTTGACGTCGCTTGCGGGAACATTCGGCCTCCTCAAGATTGAGGTCTGGTGGGAAGTGGCGACTTTGATCACGATCATGCTTCTTGGACATTGGCTCCAAATGAGAGCAATCTCCCAGGCCCAAGGCGCAATCAATGCCCTTGCTGCGCTGCTTCCGGACATGGCTGAACGAATAAGCGGTGCAGAAATTGAAACCGTCCCGCTCTCCGCGTTGCGCGTGGGCGACGTTGTTTTGGTGAGACCCGGAACCCGGGTTGCGGCGGATGGGACAGTGGTCGAGGGTGCTGCCGATGTCGACGAGTCGGTAATCACGGGCGAGTCTCGAACTGTATCGAAAGAGCCTGGTGCTGCCGTCATCGCGGGCACAGTCGTGAGTGGCGGGAGCCTTCGAGTTCGCGTTACGGCCGTCGGTGAGCAGACGGCTTTGTCCGGCATCATGCGTCTCGTTGCCGCTGCGCAAACCTCCGGATCTCGCACGCAGGACCTTGCCGATCGTGCTGCCGCGATCCTTTTCTATGTGGCCGTCGCGTCTGGAGCGATCACTCTCGCCTACTGGTGGCTTTCAGGGGACAAAGAGCACGCCCTGATCAGGACGGCGACGGTTCTCATCATTGCCTGCCCGCACGCCCTGGGACTGGCGATTCCGCTGGTGATCGCGATCTCGACGTCGCTCGGCGCCCAGAACGGTCTTCTCGTCAAGGACAGACTCGCGCTTGAGCGCGCTCGCAATTTGGATATAGTGATTTTCGATAAGACCGGAACGCTCACACGTGGATCTCCTATAGTGTCTGGGGTCGCGGTTGTGCCTGGCGGCAACGAGAATGATTTGCTCGCTCGCGCCGCGGCCGTCGAATCCAACTCCGAACACCCGCTCGGCAAGGCCATTGTGGCCGAAGCTAAACGTCGAAACCTGCCCAACTCAGATGCCGCTGACTTCCATGCGCTGCCTGGTCGCGGAGCCCAGGCACGAGTAAACGGCAAAAGCATCGTGGTCGGCGGACCGCGTCTGCTGACCGAGGCCAAGGCAGCAGTCCCGCCAGAGCTTGCAGAAGTGACGGCCAACTGGGCGGCCAAGGGCAAGACCGTTACGTTTGTGATTGAGGAAGGGCGCTTGCTCGGGGCTCTCGCTGTCGAGGATGAGATTCGGCCCGAATCCAAGGAAGCGGTTTACGAGCTTCATCAGCTCGGTCTCCGGGTGGCAATGATCACGGGAGACTCCAAAAAGGTGGCCGAGTCCGTGGCTCACGACATCGGGATAGACGGAGTCGCAGCCGAGGTCCTTCCCGCTGACAAGGCATCTGCAGTGAGTCGATTTCAGGAGGACGGTGCGAGGGTCGCCATGGTTGGGGACGGCGTGAATGATGCACCCGCGCTGGCTACCGCAGATGTTGGAGTCGCGATCGGCGCGGGTACTGACGTGGCGGTTGAGTCGGCTGGCATTGTCCTAGTGCGGAGCGACCCGCGCGACGTCGTGGGAGCGATCGAGTTATCCCGAGCGACCTATCGAAAGATGATTCAAAATCTCGTTTGGGCGACTGCGTACAACATTGTTGCCATCCCGGTCGCTGCAGGACTGTTCGTCCGCTGGGGAGTGGATCTGCCCATGAGTGTGGGAGCAGTGGCCATGAGCCTGTCCACCATCATTGTGGCCGTGAATGCGCAATTGCTCCGCCGATTGAAATTGCAGCGCACGGCCATTTAGTGGCATGTATCTCTTCGCACCTCCGTGTCACACCCGCTCTTGCCCCGTCCTTCACGGCTTTACATGAACTTAGAGGGCGCAGGTGGTGCTGTAAGGCTTCACAAACCCGCAGGAAAAACTACGGTCTATAACGTGATTGCCATTCCGGCGACTGCCGGGATGTTTCTCCGATGGGGAGTGAATCTGCCCATCAGAGTGGGCGCTATCGCGATGAATCTTTCCACGATCATTGTGGCACTCAACGCGCAGCTTCTCCTTCGCATAATACTGGGACCTTGAGGGCTATGCAGGCTTCTTCGCCTCGGCGCAGAACACAATGACCTTTCCGTTCTGCGACCGCGCAATGAGCGGCTCTCTTCTTTGGAATTTCGCAGGTACGTAGAACTCAATTATGCGGGCCATTACCGCCTCCTTCCTTCTTGAAATCCTTTGTGTTTTGGTTTTCCTCTCGCACATTGGTTTGGAGCGGAGAAGCCAGCCACCACCAACGAACAGAATCATGCAAACGAGTCTTTTCATAAGTGGCTTCAAACGAGCGTCCGGGCTCATCCAGATGTCATTTCCCAATTGACGATTTCTCCAAGACGGTGTGGAGCACTTGGGTTGCCAAAGGTCAGAACAGGAGCCTGCAGATGGAGAACGAATTGCAGGAGCATTAAGTCGTAACACATCGATGAAAGAGTTTGACCAACTCGTTGGCGGTGAAATAGAGGATGAGTGTTAGGTAGTAGCTTTTGTCATTTCTAGGTTTACTTTATGTCGGACCAAGCTCCAACCACGTGGTTTCACAGCAACCGTTACAGTGCCCAGGGCGCGTGTGAGCACTGCGGCGGTGCCGTTCGCCACGAGCCCTGGTGCATGACGCTCAACACAGAGATTTTTTATGCCTACAAGATTGTTATGGATCCCACGGCGCTGACTGTAGGGGATGCCCTCATACTCCACTCGCTCGGCGCCGCGTGGTCGAAGCAAGGTTGCCAGGGTGATTGCGGCCAGCAATAAGTAAATTGGTAATTCCTCAGATCTTTTCGACCGCAGAGGAATTTTTCGTCAACCCAGAAGGTCAACGTGCGCATGAGCCCAAAAATGGAGAACAAATTGCCAAGGCAACAAGTTGTGAAACTTCGAGTACAAACCGTCCTCGAGCGGCTCTTTGGCTGCTGGCATCGCAACGTAAGCCGTCCATTCACGATTTCGGGCCGGACTTACGAGGTGTGCCTTGATTGTGGAAAGCAGTTTGCGTACGCTCGCGTTGACTTTCAGCACAGTGGAGGGAATTGATCGGCAACGCATTCGCCCAAAGGGCTGAACTGGCACAGCGGCTGGTGTTGGCGGTTCACCTCCGTCCCTGGCTGTCATATTTCAAAGGACTTAACATAATTGGACCAGGACTGGGATAAATCATTAATTCTGGCAGCCCGCAATTGAGGGGATAGGAGGTAGAGCGATCTGAAACTGCCCTCGTTACCGATGAGTAAACAGAATTGGGCTTGGTTGGGCGGGCGTGGGGGCGGGCCGAAGGCTTGATGCGGACTTGTCGCGCAGTCTGGTGTTTAAAACTGAAGTTTGAGTGCCAGCTGAATCGAGCGCGGGCCGCCGATCTGATACAGCGGATTGAGGCCGCCATTCGCGCCGCTGGAGCCCAAGCCGCTGGCAAGGGTTTGCGTCGAACAGCCGAAGCCGGTGCTTTGTGCAGGCGGGAGACACTGCGTCTGGCTCAGGTCGGTGTTGGGACTGCCGAAGTTTGGATGGTTAAGAATGTTGAAGAACTCAGCTCGGAAACGCAGCCCAACGTTCTCGGTGATGTGAAACTGGCGGTGCAAGCCTAAATCCACCTGCGCAGCCCCAAAACCTCTTAGCACGTTGCGTCCGAAATCACCCTGATCTCCCGGCGAAGGCAACGTAAACGCATCCTTATTGAAATGTTTGCCGCCGGGATCCTGCGCGCTGTGGATGACGATGGGCACTCCGGGATTCAAGTCCGGCCGGGGTTTAAGGGCGACGCCGTCAGCGAAGAGAGTTGCACCCACTACATCAACCGGCGGAGCCGATCTGGCCAGAACAAAACTGTTCAGTGACCAGCCGCCAAGTAGGTAATGGACAACGCTTTGCGACCCCGGGGAAGGGAGATCATAGGTTACCCCAGCAGTGAACGAATGCCGGATGTCAAAATCCGAATCGGCGCGGTCCGTGTCCGGAATCAAAATCGTGCCCGGCGTGCTCCGACTGGTAGATGCGTCCGTCGATGCAATGTCAATCGAGTGTGAGTAGGAATACGAGGCTAGAACTTGGATTCCACTCGACAGACGCCGTTCGAACTTGAGTTGCAGGGAATTGTAATTCGAGGTCGCCGAATTGTCGGTTATCGAGACAAACTGAAAATCTGGATTCGGATTGAACAGACACCTGGAAAATCACGCCCCGAATCACCGTGACTTATAGGTTGAAACACCGCCGGCTGAGCGAAAAAAGCAGTTGTCATGGCGCCTGGAACCGTTCCCGAAAGAGCGTAGCCCGCACACGACTTTGGCAGCGGAGGACACGCTACTCCCGAGAAGTCAGCAAACTGACGGTAAGAGAACGGACTGCTAAAAGGAGAGAGCCAGCGATAGTCCACTCCAAACCTCAACTGGTGGGCGCCCTTTGTCATTGATAAATTGTCGATAAGATTGATTTGGCGTTGCTCGTCGATGGCCGCCTTGCCCTGCCCGAACTCCCCAGCGCCGCTTATGAGTAAAAGGAACGCATCATCGTTGGACGAACTTCCGGCCGCAAACAAGACGGAGTCGGGAACCGGCACAGCACCGCCGAAATGATCCAGAGCAAACGCAGTTCCCAAACGGTGATTGCTGTAGTCTGCCCGCACTTCATTGCTAAGCCTGGGCGTGACCAAGTGTGTGAGTCCGACGGTGAATGTATTTACGGAGGAATCAAGCGATTCTGTCGAGCTGAGGGCTGTCGATGTAAAGGAAGCGCCTCGCTGTTTCAGGCTAGAGGGGGAGTGGTTGTAACGAGCGAACAAATTGACCTTTGAGCTGACGACTTGATCCAACCGGATGCTGTAGCTGTCGAGGGACGAGGGGTTCGCAAAACTAGCATTGAATTGTGCCGTCCCCGTCGCAAGCTGGCCGGACGGTGGGCATCCATTCACATTCGGTTCGCACTGCGCAAAAAGCTCTGCGCCGTTTGGAAATGGGTACGCGTTCAAGAAGGGCTGCATTGGAAGTCGGCGCCATGGCCCGTGCATCACCAAAGACCTGACAGGTATTGTCAGGCACGGCAGTCGCCTGGGTCACCGGCTGGCGCAAACGTAGCCCTTCGTAAGAAAAAAAGAAGAACGTTCTGTCCTTGAAAACTGGTCCGCCGATCACACCGCCGAAGTCGTTTTGTCTCTCTTCCGGCTTCCTCAGATGGTTGAAGTTGGCGAACCAATCGTTGGCGTCCAGCACGCCGTTCCTGAAGTATTCAAATAACGTGCCATGAAAACGATTGGTTCCAGAGCGTGTCACGATTGAAATCTGTCCCCCAGGCATGCGCCCAAACTCCGGAGCAAAGGAAGAGGTCTGAATGCGAAACTCCTGCATGGCATCCGCCGACACCAGGCTGTTCGTCCCGCCTGAAACGGTCAGCGCTGGTAGCCCTCCACCTGCAGTCTGCCCCAATGGAAAATAGCCAGTCACACCGAAATTGGCGCTGACCCCATCTACCGTGAAATAGTTGGCGTCCGCGCGTTGTCCGTTCACGCTAAATTGTCCCTGGTCGTTGAAAACCGTTGGAGTCACCACCACACCGGGCGTGAGCATGATCAGCGTCTGAAAACTTCGGCCGTTCAGCGGCAAGTTATCGGCGAAAGTGCGATCCACCAGTGTGCTGACGGTGCCGTCTGTTGCATTCACATTCACGGCATTGGCTTCGACGGAAATGGAATCCGAAACAGCACCCACATCAAGCCTAAAATTCTGGTCCAGATTGTCTTGGGCGTTGACGGTGATTCCCGTCAGACGGACGAGTTTGAATCCGCTCTTTTCTGCTTCCATCCGGTAATGGCCGGGACGAACATTGGCGAAGGTGTAGAAGCCTCCGTTGCCAGTTGCCACTTGGGTTTGAGATCCACGATCGACGTCAATCAGTCGGATGCTGGCGTTGGGGACGACCGCGCCAGCCGGATCAATGACAGAACCTCGGATCGTGCCAGTTTTCGTCTGTGCGAGGGCGGGCGGAATAAAACAAGCGAGCACGCAAAGGAGAGCGAGTACAGCTCAGCGGCCGGTCACCTCTAGGGAAGTCATATTCCCCCGCTGAGATTTGTTTGTGATAGGGTTTGGTTCAAAAAATGCGGCTCTCACCGCATGGAGATTCCGTATGGTACATCAGCAGGCGAGAGGCCATTGTAAGTTCTCGCGCTGCCCAGAACCTCGCAATCGTGCTCTCGGCCTTTTAAGCCGTCAGCTGGCGGTGACAAGATCCATCACTTACAACCTTTTCTTCGTTTCCGACGTCACCATTGGCGAACAGTTCTTCAGCAACGCGAAGATCAATCTCTCTTTCACATCCCACACATCAAAGGTTCAACCGCTTGCCGGAGTTGGTCCTAAAGCGTACGTCGATAACTACGGCACCGCCCGCGTCGTGATCACCAAGGGTTCACGAACCATCAGCGCCGAATTTGCGCCCGGTCAGCTCTATGTCTTCTTTAATCCCAACACGGCGAGTGTCGGATTCGGGTCTTATGCCCCCGACGGCTCCCGTCAGCTTGCCTACCCGATCATCTTGGGGCCACACTTCGGAGCCAGCCCTCAGTTGCTGGAAGACCTTTCCGACATCATCACTAACAACGATGGGTATAACTACAGCTTTGAGACCCAGGATATTGCCGCAGTAACGGACCTAAAGCACCCCACCCTTTTGGCAGACTACGTCTCATCCTGCACCGCCTTCACCTTCGATCCGGCTAACGGCATTATCTGTTCTCCGCAGGCTCAACCCGCCGGGCTGATGACGGACAAGGGCTTGTTGTATATACCGGAAAACGCTTTTGGCTGGGGGGTCTTCTGGTCGAGTTTTAACCCGCCGAATGATGATGATTAAGTGAGATCTCTTCCGCGCGCCCCGCTCCCGCTTCCCCTCACCCCTTCACTGGTGCCCCCTCGCCCTATTAACACGTCCGCGCCCAACGCCCCTTTGTCCCCGCGACGTTAAACCCAGAATGCCCGCCCGAGTCGCCGAGTCGCTCAGCCTTCCTCGGTTCTCACCTTCCGGGCCTTGCGCACCACCCGGTTTTTCTTCTTCTTCCACACGCACCGCGCCTGCCGCCACAAAACGCCTTCTCTTGGCTTATGTGGTGACCCACTTCAATGCCCCACTCTATGCAGATACGGCATTGCTGCCATGACGACTCCGTTACTCCTGCCTGCGGCCGATGTGACGGCTACACAGGCGTCACCTGCCAGTATTGCGGAAGCCTCGGATCAGGAACTTTCTCGCCGAAGTGCCGAGAAGGAGACCGCTCGTACTGCACATGCCACCGCTGCAACGACTTTGGCTTCCGTCCGAAGACCTTCGAATCTATCAATCTGAGAGGTACAGGCTGCGCCGAAAAACTTATGGTCTAGGTTGGACCTTTCGCCAACGGGAGCCACACTTGGAAACGTGTGTCCCCAGGTCTCGAACTGACTTGAATAGTTCCCCGGTGCTTCTTCACAATTCGTTGAACCGTGTCGAGACCGAGTCCTGTGCCCTCTCCGA
>Ga0210409_10001934_pt1 | contig 25857 bp, 14 predicted proteins | sample IncBWH17MmetaG_FD_161649 | JGI IMG/M metagenome (GOLD analysis project Ga0210409, IMG submission 161649) | Forest soil microbial communities from Barre Woods Harvard Forest LTER site, Petersham, Massachusetts, United States - Inc-BW-H-17-M | ecosystem: Environmental > Terrestrial > Soil >...
CGACCAACATCGCCAAGGTCTTCGGGCGTCCGTTTTTCCCGAAATCCCCGCGTGGGGAGGTCTACTTCCGCCCCATCGTCACTGCCTCCTTCATCATGGACGCCCAATGGGCGGGGATCGGGCCCCGGGCCTTCCACATCACCAACGTCGCCCTTCACGTGGGATGCACCTGCCTCTTGTTCCTCCTGCTCCTTCGCCTCGACTTCGGCCTGTGGCCATCGCTGATTGCGACCGCCGCTTTCGCCGCACATCCGGCGCTCACCGAGGCCGTCGCATGGATCCCCGGAAGGTGCGACACGCTCCTGGGGATCGGGGTGCTCGCGTCAAGTTTTTGCTTCCTTCAGATCCTGGACCGGCTGGACTGGAGACCCTTGCTGGGCCACTTCGCGGCCTTTGCGTTTGCCCTTCTATCGAAGGAGGCTGCGCTCGTGCTCCCTGCCGTCTTGAGTGCGTTTATCCTCTTGGTCGGTGAGCGGCGCGATGTGCTTCGCAGCCCGCGGCTCTGGCTAGGGTGGCTGGGAGTCGTGGGCCTCTGGTTCGTCCTTTGGCTGGGGGTCGTAGCAGGCGCTGGAGAGGGGATCGATCAGCGCCTTGCCAACCTCATCCACCACCTGCCCATCCTCCTGATGCACCTGGGCAAAATCCTCTTCCCGGTGAACCTCGCGGTCCTTGCCTCGGCGAGGGACACATCTCTGATTCCAGGCTTGATTGGCGCGGGGGGCCTCTCTGTGGCGGGCGTCTTCCTGCGTGGGCGCTCCCTTCGGCTCTATTGTTGGGGGATTGGCTTCTTTGTCCTCTTCGTCCTTCCAAGCCTCCCCGTGTCTGACTTCTTGATCCTTGAGAACCGGCTCTACGTTCCCGCCGTCGGCGTCGTCGTCGCGATCCTCGCTGCGACGGGGTCGCTGCTGGGAAGGGTCGGCGGTCCGATTCTCGCTCGATCCGCCGCGGCAGCAGGGTTGCTGCTTGTCCTGGCGTTCTCGGCTGAGAGCTGGAGCTATACCGAATCCTTTAGGGACCCCCTTTCGTTCACGGAACAGGCCGTGCGGTCCGCGCCCCACCTGGGTCTTGCGCACTTGAACCGAGGCATCGTCCATCAGATCGAAGGAGGGGTCGTGGAGGCCGAACGCGAGTACGAGACGGCCATCGCGCTCGATGCGGCGTTGACGGTGACTCACAACAACCTCGGCCTCATCTACCTGAACCGAGGGGAGATCGCTCACGCCGAGGCAGAGTTTCGGCGGGAGATCGAGATCAACCCCACTTACGACAAGTCCCTCTTCAACCTTGGGCTTGTGCTGGAACGAGAAGGCCATCCCGAAGAGGCTCTCTCCTCCTGGCGCCAGGCGCTCGCCGTAAACCCAAGGAATGACGAAGCACAGGCTCGGCTCGGGGTCGTTGAGGCGCAGGTCAGGAACGGGAGAGCAACCGGTGTCCCTAGTGGAGCCTCGCCGGTGGCCCTCGACCAGGTTCCTACTGACGTCCTGGTCCGCCTTTATGAGGACGCCCTCAGGCGAGAGCCCACAAACCGCCAGATCCGTAAGGCGTACGCGGAGGTCTGTGCACGTCGAGGGCTTCCCTGCGCAAGGGAGCAGGAGAACATCCTCCTGGACCTGGACTCGGGGAGTGAGTCAACGACTGGCAAGAGATGATCATCGCGGGAGCTGGCCCTGGCTGATGACCCTCGCGCACTCCTTCCCAAGAGGGTCCCAGGTTATGCCGCTACTCCCCCGGCACCCCGCGGCCGCGGGCGATCTCCACGCCCAGGCGAGCAGCCTCTCGTTCGCTCGGCTGCGGGTTCGAATAACCCCGGTCTCGTGGTAGGGTGCCGTCGGGTCAGGAATGGAGGCGCAGGGATGGAGTCACAGGCAATTGCACGGAAGCTAGTGACGGTCGGTCACGACAAGCTCGGTTGGTATGTCTTGCTTGCGAACCGGGCCTCGCGCCGGAAGGCGACCCACTGGGACATCATGTCGTGCCTGGGCAAGGCCCAGGCGCGCACCTACGCTCGGGTGATCCGGAGGGCCGTGGCGAGCGGGATTCGCGAGGCACGATCGCGAGCAACATGATGCGGGCGTTCAATCCTCCCTGCGAAGCCGCGGGTGTTTGGGGTCACTCACCTTGGTCAGATGATCTCCGACGCTGTCAGTCGCACACCTACCCTTAGTGGTGGGAGGCAGAGGCGGTTGCCAAGCGCTTGCGCTCGGAGACGAAGTGCTCGAGGCCTCGGGCTCGGGCCTCCTTTGCCAGGCGCCTCGCTTCCGTCTCGCCGTATTTTGCTACCGAGAAACTCTTGAAGGCCCTGCCTTTGAGCGTCGGCCAGTTGGCCCTGTAGCGGCGGCCGCGGTTCCCCGACCGAATGCGCTCGACCCCGACGGTCACGCCGACGACACCAGTCTTGCTGAGAATGTGACGCTGCTTGGTCTTGATCACGGGCGGTAGCCGCGCTAGCAATCTGTTTCGATAGGCGAGGGCCTTCAAGAAGGAAACTGCACGGCCCGCTGTGCCGTCGCGGAAGTACCTCTGGTGAAACCGGCCTCGCCGCATGGCACTCACGACCCAGCCGCGGAAGCGGTGGTACTCGTAGCGGCGGATGTTGGAATGGCGCGTCATCGCCGGGTGTATCTCTCTAGGGAAAAAGGGGGCGAGCTAAGACCTGCATCAGGTCTCTGGGCAAGCGTTCTGGCTGGTGGCTGAGACGTGCGCCCGTAGACAGTTGCTGTGCCCCCGCAGCGCCTGGAGCGCTACCGCGGCCCTGGGACTGGGGGCCCCTCTTCCGCGAGAGACGCAACAGTCGAGGGCTTCACCGGGTAGCGGACCCTCGCGACGGCCGTCGTGAGCGTCTTCGGGCGGTAAGTGAGCGCTATGAATACCTCAAGGAACTGTGCCTGTGCCGGCACGATAACACAGTCCTCCAATGTCACCGTGTCCCGCCCTCGCTTAACGGCGCGCTTCACTTGAGCCGTCTTGCCCGTGAGGTTCTGGCCAGACTGATCCTGCAACGCGAGCATGATCGCCGCTTTGTCCGTCGACTGAAGCAGGTACTCGACACGCGCGCGAATTCGGGTCTCACGACCGGCAGTCAGCTCGATCGCAGGAGCAGGGTCGATCTCTAGCAGAGCGATGGTGTCCGGCACGCGCGGAGACGGCGACGGGGCCTGGGCAGCGAGAAGTCCCGAAAGCAGCCAGATCACCTTCGATCTCTTCTCGCCAGCGTACCAGCTTGCGCCTCACGATTTCCACTGAGTGGCTTCGGGGAGAGCACAGTGGTGGGGAAGTCGCTCCCAGCCCGAGAGATTAGCCGCTTGCCGTTGCGGCCGCTCTCGGTAGAGGGAAGGCTTGGAGCTTGCCCTGGTCCTCCTGGAGGAATGTCAACAGCCTCACTCGGCGGGCTCAGTTCTTCGGTGGGATCCCAAAGAGCGGGAACGCGAAACGTGAGCAGCAGGGAACCTAGGAGTAAGGTGTCACCGTCCTGTAATGTCACCGGCGCCTGCACTCGTGTCCCGCTAACGCATGTCCCATTCCTGCTGCCGAGGTCTGTGAGGACGGCCCTGTTGCCGAGAACCACAATTCGAGCGTGATTTCTGGAGACGCTCGGGGAGTCAATGGGAACGACTGAATCTGGATGCCGCCCAACGAGGTGGGCGCCCTCTCGTAGTACTACCCGGCTTTCGTTGTAGACCAGCCAACAGAAGGCCCGCGCATCGCCTCTTCGGCCCGTGGAGGCGACCTCGGCGCTGAACCCATAACCGTAACCATGGACTGTTCGAACGCAGCGAGGCTCCCTCGGGCAGTCTCCTAATGCCGCCCGGATTTCGGAGACGAGATTGGTCAGGTTGGCTTCGGCCACCGTGGTCGTTGGCCACAGCTGCTTCAGCAGCTCAACCTTGGGCACCACGCGCGGGCGGGCGGTGAGAAGGATCTCCAATAGTTTGAAGGCCCTTGGCGAGGCATGAACGGGCTGCCCGTTGCGGTGCACCACGCGAGCGTCGGTGTCGATCGTGCAATCCCCGAATCTAATTTCCATTCGTCTCCACTCCGAGGCGCCGGGAAAGTGCAAATTTCGTGCAATTTCCTTATGACTTGTTGCGAGGAATGTCTATTTTGTGCCCCAGAGTGGCGATGTGCTGTGCGGAGATAGATGCTGCGAGGTTTGACAGACGTGAGAGACGGCGGCAGAAAATGCTCGCGCGATCGGTCGCTATTCCATACCGTGACCGGGGCTCGGCCAGCTGCAACCCTAAGATATGACGATATGTAACACGGACTCTTGCGCTCTCGCTGTCACCGCTTGGCTCGTTCCAGTCCGGAGCGGTGGAGTCGCTGCTGCGGCCTTCTCTAAACAGCGGATCCGCCCTTGGGAGCGGGGGCCTCAAGCTGTCCACGTCTCGATGAGCCCCCGGGTGGACAGGGTCGCGAGAGAGGGGCGCGCTCTTCCACAGAGTGGTATCCGGGTTCCCACCCAGGCACACGAGGCACGCTCGTCGCACCGCTCCAATCAGTCCAATGGTGCATTCTGTTCCGTCCGTTTGCACGGCACAGTTCTCGCATAGAAGCGGCGCGGGAAATGCCTACCGTTACGGGAATCAAGTGACTCCCGTCACGTGATCGTGACGAAAAGCGGGGCAGGGTTCGCGCCGTCCAGCGACCTCGGGCCCGGAACATCAGGCCGCTGAGGCTCGGGGATCCAAACAGCTCAACGCAGCCCCACGCAGGTGGGGGCAGTTCGCAGGGGAAACAGTTGCTTATGAAGAAACTGGGGCTGACGCTGACCACGCTGGCCGTGGTCTTTGGTTCATCCGGCCGGGTACAGGCAGCCACAGCGGCCGCCGGGTCTTACCACAGTGCGGTCGTGGACAGCACCGGGAACGTGTGGACATGGGGTGGCAACAGCACTGGCCAGCTCGGTGTTGGCAATACCACCCCAAGCGCGCTTCCAATCCAGGTGACCGGGGTCGCGGGCATCACGGCGGTGACTGCGGGAGTCGGCCATACCCTGGCTCTCAAGTCCGATGGGACGGTGTGGGCCTGGGGCGACAACACTTACGGCCAGATCGGTGATGGGACGACTACGCAGAGGAACGGTCCCGTCCAGGTGAGCGGCCTTACGGGGACCTACACCGCTCTAGCCGCTGGGGCTTACCACTCGGTGGCCCTGAAGAACGACGGCACAGTCTGGGTCTGGGGAAGGAACGACGACGGCGAGCTCGGGGACGGTGGCACCACGTCAAGGAGTACCCCGGAGCAGGTCACCGGCATCGCGGCGAGCGCGATTGGGGCGGGCGCCTTCCAGACGTTCTTCGTCTTGAGTGGCAGCGGCAACATCAAGGCTTGCGGCTTCAACGGGAACGGGGAGCTTGGTATCGGCTCGACAACACAGCAGACGAGCCCGGTGGCGGTCAACGTCGTCTCCAGCATGACGAGTGTTGCCGGGGGCAACTATCACACCCTGGCCGTGAAGAGCGACGGGAGCGTCTGGGCTTGGGGCTGGAACGGTTATGGGGAGCTGGGAGATGGAACGATCGACCAGAACCTCTCTCCGATCGGGGTCGCGAGCCTGAGCCAGATCGCGTCTGCCTCGGGCGGCCAGTTCCACTCCCTGGCCGTCTCGTCCACGGGCACCTTATGGGCTTGGGGTAACAACCTGAACGGCCAGCTGGGGGACGGCACGCTCACGGACCGGGCCCTCCCGGTCCAGGTGCCGGGTCTACCGAGCGTGAGTTTCGCGGCGGCGGGAGCCGTTCATAGCGTGGCGGTAGGGACCGACGGTTCGGTGTGGGCCTGGGGCGACAACACCTACGGCGAGATCGGAGACGGAACCCTCAGCAGCCGTTCCTCACCGACGAAGATTGCCGAAGCGGGGTTTGCCTGGAAAGTCGGCACACCTGTCTTCAGCGTTGCCATGGGTACGTACAACGTGACCCAAAGCGTCACGATCACGTGTGCAACCGCAGGCTCAACCATCTATTACACGACCGACGGGTCCATTCCCACGAGCTCCTCGAACCTCTACACGACAGCCGTGAGCATTCCCACCTCGGAAACCCTTAACGCCAAGGCCTTCAAGGGGACGGGCAGCAGCAACCTGGCCTCGACGCTCTACACGCTGAAGGTGGGCATCCCGACGTTCAGCCCGGGCACGGGCACCTACACCTCTGCTCAGAATGTGACCCTCTCCTCGATTTCCCCCGGTGCCGCTATCCACTACACGACCGACGGCACGACTCCCACGAGCTCCTCGACGCTCTACAGCAGCCCTGTGAACATCGGGACGACCACGACGGTCAACGCCGCGGGTTTCATCACCGGGTGGACACCGAGCGATGTGGGGGGCGCGACCTACACGATGAACTTTGGGACGCTCGCCGTGCCTCAGCTCAGCCCGGGCACCGGCACCTATATCTCCCCGCAGTCCGTGACCATGACAGCGGGCACGGGGACGACGATCCGGTATACGACGGACGGGTCCACGCCGACACCGGGGTCGACGGTTTATTCCGCGCCGGTCTCCCTTCTGCAGACGACGACGATCAACGCAGGCGCCTTCCAGACGAACTACACGCCCAGCCCCGTGGCCACGGCGACCTACACCCTTCAGGTGGCGACGCCGACCTTCAGCGTGACTGCGGGCAGCTATGCCGCGGGGACGACGGTGACCATCAGCTGTTCGACCCCCGGCGCGACGATTACTTACACCACCAATGGTGTTGACCCGACCCTGAATGACACCCCCATCGCCTCCGGCGGGACACTGGTCCTGGGGAACTTCACACTCAAAGCCAAGGGGTGGAGCACCAATACGCTTCCGAGCGCGGTTCAGAGCGCGGCTTATACCGTGACCGGCCAGTGGGTGCCCGGGGCTCTGGCGGCTGGAGAGCGGTTCTCGCTCCTATTGAGGACCGACCAAACCGTGTGGGGGTGGGGAGACAACCAGTACGGGGAGATAGGAGACGGGACGACCATACAACGGCCCTCGCCAGTACAGGTGTCAGTTGTCAGCGGCGTAAGCGCGGTCGCCGCGGGGGACGACCATGGCCTCGCTTTGAAGGGCGACGGGACCACCGTATGGGCTTGGGGAGGCAATGCCTACGGACAGCTGGGGAACGGCGCAACCAGCAGCCCCAACAGCACGCCGGCGGCCGTCCCTGGGCTCAGCGGGGTAGTGGCGGTCTCGGCGGGCTACTTCTTCAGCCTCGCGGTGACGAGCAACGGAAACGTGTATGCATGGGGGAACAACCAATACGGCCAGTTGGGTGACGGCACGACGACGCAGAGGAACTCTCCCGTGCAGGTGACGGGCCTTACGGGCGTCACAGGCGTCGCCGCGGGCCAGCGCCACTCACTGGCGGTGAAGAGCGACGGGACCGTCTGGGCTTGGGGCGACAACGCGTCTGCCCAGCTTGGGGACGGGACGACGACGCAACGCCTCACCGCTGTTCAGGTCGTTGGCCTCACGGGAGCCGTGGCGGTGGGAACGAGGAACTTTTCTTCGGTCGCGCTCCTGAGCGATGGCAGCGTCTTCGGTTGGGGGCAAGACGACCAGGGACAGCTCGGGGACGGCGCGCAGATCAGTGCGGGCAGGATCGCGCCCGTGCAAACCGTCGGGATCGTCGCGAAGGCAAACGCCGTTGCCTACTACGCCGGCGCGGCCGTGCAGACCGACGGGTCCGTGTGGACGTGGGGCGCCAACACCTCCGGGCAGCTGGGAACGGGGGGGGCGTCCAGCCAGCTCAGCAACGTGCCCCTTTCCGTCCCCGGGCTTGCCGGGTTCTCCGCCATAACAGAGGGCGCCTACCATGTCGTCGCCCTTACCTCCGACGGGACCGTCTGGGCGTGGGGAGACAACGCGTACGGGGAACTCGGAGACGGCACGACCGTGATGCGGTTCTCGCCGGTCAAGATCACCGAGACTGGATTTGCCTGGAAGGTGGGCACCCCGACTTTGAGCGTTGCCTCCGGCACCTACACGACCAGTCAGGTCGTCACGGTCTCCTGCTCGACTTCAGGGGTGACGATCCACTACACGACCAACGGGAACGACCCCACGGCCAGTGATCCCACAGTGGCCTCGGGTGGGACGGTCACGGTGAGCCAGAGCCTCACCCTGAAGGCCAAGGCCTTCATGACCAACCTTTCCCCGAGCAACGTCACGGCGGCTTCCTACGTGCTGCAGGTCGTGGCCCCCGTCATGAACCCAGGGGGCGGGAACTACACCTCGACACAGAGCGTCGCCATCACGACTACGACTGCGGGTACGACGATCCGTTACACGACAGACGGGACCGATCCCAGTGGCTCCTCGACCGTATACACGGGGGCGATAGCGGTCAATTCTAGCGAGACCCTGAAAGCGAAGGCATCCTTGGCCGGCTGGACGGATAGCACGATCACTTCGGCGACGTATACCCTCAACCTCGGCACGCTGGCCGCACCCAGCATGAGCCCCGGCACCGGGACCTACACTACCTCTCAGGCGGTTACGATCTCTGCATCGGGTGCCACCAGCATCACATACACCACCGACGGATCGACACCGACGGCATCATCGGCGGTCTACACCGGTCCCGTCACCCTCACGGCCACGACCACGCTCAACGCGGTGGCGTTCAAGGCCGATTGGACCGCGAGTTCCGTCACGAGCAACGTTTACACGATCCAGGCCGCGACGCCGGTCATCAGTCCCGGCGGTGGTAGCTACGCAGCTGGGCAAGGGATCACGATATCGACGACGACGCCAGGGGCCACGATTTACTACACGACGAACGGTAACAACCCCACGACGAGCGACGGCACGCTCGCTTCGGGTGTCAGCCTCGTTCTCGAGGCGGGCTTCACCTTGAAGGCGGCTGCCTTCAAGGTCGGAGTGACCACGAGTGCCATCGCTTCGGCTGTCTACACGGTAACTGGGCAGCTTACGGGCGGACTGGTGGCTGGGGGTGACAACCACTCGTTCGCGGCAACGTCGAACGGGACCCTCTGGGACTGGGGTTATAACTCCACGGGCCAGCTCGGGAATGGCGGCACGAGCCCGAGCCAGATCACGACTCCTGCACAGGTCACGACGCCGTCGGCAGTCTCGGCCGTCGCGGGCGGCACGGGCCACAGCCTGATGCTGAAGACGGACGGGACACTCTGGGTGACCGGCTCCAACGCAAGCGGCCAGCTAGGGACAGACTACCCCAACCAGCACGCGACCCCTACACAGATCCTCAGCTCGGTTACGGCGGTGGCGGCGGGGCCGAACTTCAGCCTCGCTGTGCAGAACGGATCGGTGTTGGCATGGGGGGACAACACCTACGGGCAGCTTGGGGATGGGACGACGACGCGGAGGACCGCTCCCGTCACCGTGAGCGGCCTCTCGAACGTCGTGGCTGTTGCGGCGGGGCAATATCACTCCCTCGCCGTGACTAGCACTGGAGCCGTATATGCGTGGGGATACAACGTCTACGGCCAAGTGGGTGACGGGACGACGACGCAGAGGAATGCTCCAGTACCGGTACAGACTACGGGGACAATTTCGGGGCACGATCTCACCGGCGTGAAGGCGATTGCGGCCGGTTACTGGCATAGTTTCGTTCTAAAGACCGACGGTTCGATCTGGGGCTGGGGATACAACGGCTACGGCCAGCTTGGGGACGGGACGCCCACGACGCGCCTCAACCCTGTGCAGGCGACCGGGCTTGCGGGTTACCTGGCGATCGCCTCCGAGTCCGGTGCCCAGCACAGCCTCGCCCTAGGGCCGGACGGCACGGTCTGGGCGTGGGGGTACGACTACTACGGCCAGGTCGGCAACGGCGGAGCGGACGGGAACGCCCACCCGACGCCGACCCAGGTCTCCGGACTCGAGGGAGTGGTCGGCGTCGGCGCCGGCGCTGCCCACAGCCTCGCCGTGACGAGCGATGGGAGCGTCTGGTCCTGGGGCTACGGCTATTACGGCCAGCTGGGTAATGGGCTGTCGGGAAATGGGGCCACTCAGGTCACACCCATGCGGGTGAGTCAATCGAGCTTCAACTGGCAGGTGGGCACGCCTTACTTCAGCTATGCGACCGGGAGCTACAACACGAACCTGAGCGTCGTCGTCACATGCGACACGCCGGGGGCGACGATTCACTACACGACCAACGGCAACAACCCCACTACGAGCGATCCGACCGTGGCCTCGGGCGGGACCGTCCCCGTGAACCAGAGCCTCACTTTGAAGGCGGCGGCTTGGAAGACGGGGATGGCCACGAGCGCGGTGGATGCGGCCACGTACTCCATGGTCATCTACAGCGTCCAGCCCTCCCCCGGCGGGGCAACCTACAACGCGCCTCCGTCGGTCAGCCTCGCAACCTCCCCTGCGGTCCAGGGGGCCTCCATCTACTACACGACCGACGGCTCGACACCTACGAGTTCCTCGACACTCTATACCGGGCCGTTCACGATTGGAGCGACCACGACGCTCAAGGCCATCGCCTACGAGACGGGGTGGACGAACAGCGGGGTCGCGGGTCCGTGGGCCTACACCCTCCAGGTGGCGACTCCCACCTTCAGCCCCGCCGGAGGGAGTTTCACTTCCCCGCAGACGGTCACAGTCTCTACGATCAGTCCGGGCGTGACCATCCACTACACGACGGATGGCAGCGAGCCGACCCTGGAAAGCCCGACTGTCGCCTCCGGGGGCACGGTCGCCATCAATGGAACCGCGACTCTTAAGGCCAAGGGCTGGGAGAACGGGTGGACGACGAGCACCACGGGCATAGCCGACTTCATGATGGTTTCCGGGACCGCGGTGGCGCCGATCATGAATCCCCCGGCCGGGCCCTACACCGCGACCCAGAGTGTGATCTTGACGACGTCAACGACGGGAGGGGCTATCCGGTACACCCTGGACGGAACGGACCCGACACTCACCTCCAAGCTCTTCACCACCCCCGTGCCCATCAACGGCACCACGACCCTCAAGGCCAAGGCATTCCGGGCGGATTTCCAGGCGAGTCCGACGGCTACCGCAATCTACACGCTCACCCTCGCGACGGTGGCGACTCCGGTGTTTAGTCCGCCGGGCGGGGTGTACCCCACTCAGCCGACCGTGACGATCACCTGCGCCACCTCGGGTGCCACCATCCACTACACGACCACCGGAGTCGATCCCACGACCAGCGATCCCGTCATCGCGTCCGGGGGCACCGTCGCGGTCACCTCGTCCATGTCACTCAAGGCCAAGGCCTGGGGTACTCCTCCCCCGAGTGCCGTGCAGCGCGGCGACTATGTCCTGACCGGAGCCGTGGCGGCAGGCTTCACACATTCTCTGGCTTTGAAGTCGGACGGTACGATCTGGGCCTGGGGCGATAACACTTATGGAGAGCTCGGTACGAACGACGCCCCCACCCAGCATCTGACGCCATTCCAAGTGAGCGGTCTCACAGGGGCAGTTGCCATTTCCGCCGGCTCGAACTTCAGCCTCGCGGTGAGCAACGGGAACGTGTATGCATGGGGCTATAACGGCAACGGCCAGCTGGGGGACGGGACGACGACGCAGAGGAACGCTCCCGTCCAGGTAAGCGGCCTCACGAACGTCGTCGCGGTCGCGGCCGGATACCTCCACGGCCTGGCCCTGTTGGCCAACGGTAACGTCTATGCGTGGGGATACAACGGCTCCGGCCAACTCGGTACCAACAACTACAACTCATCTCCGACTCCCGTCCAAGTCGGCACCACCGGCAATTGGCTCACGGGCGTGGTGGCGGTGGCGGCGGGGGACAACTTCAGTGTCGCGGTCAAGAACGACGGGAGCGTCTGGACCTGGGGAACGGGCGGGTCCACGGGTTCGCTCGGGGCGGGAAGCACGACGGTGAGCCTCCTGCCCACAACGGCCAGTGGGCTCACGGGTGTTGTGGCCGTGTCGGCCCGAGCCGCCAACGCCGTGACACTCAAGACGGACGGGATGCCGACGGGGACGGTCTGGGCCTGGGGATCGGACGTGAGCGGCACGGTTGGAGACGGTGGGCACGGCGCTTCGACGATGGCGCCCGTGCCCGTGAAGTCGCTGACCGGCGGGGTTGCGATCGCCCAGGGAGGGACCCACACGGTCGCGCTCCGGAGCGATGGCACGGGATCCGACATGATCTGGGCCTGGGGATCGAACTCTGCAGGCCAGATCGGGGACAACTCAGGTGTCGACCAGTATTTCCCAGTTGGGGTCAACTACCTCAGCAACGTCGTGGAGATTGCGGCGGGAACGAATCACTCGTTAGCCATCACGCGGGACGGGAACGTCTGGGCATGGGGGGCTGGCAACTCCGGCCAACTCGGCAACAACAGCACTAGTGGGAATTCTCCGGTTCCCATCCAGGTGGGCACTCTCAGCCTCGCGAACAACTCCTGGCTTCTGGCGGACCCCGACCACGACGGATTGACGACGGGACAGGAGCTGGAGATCGGGACCGATCCCCTGAACCCCGACACCAACGGAGACGGGATCCCGGACGGTGTGGAGGTTCGGATGGGCCTGAGCCCCACCAACATGGACATGGATAACGACGGCCTCTTGAACCCGGTCGAGCTCGCCATCGGGACTAACCCCTTCAACCCCGACACGGACGGGGACGGGGTGCTGGACGGTCAGGACTGCTTCCCGCTCGATCCCACTCGCTGGCAATGTCCCGTTCCGAACCCGACGGATCACACCCCGCCCGTCATCACTCTGACCTATCCGACGAACGCAACGCTCATCAGCAGCGTTCCATAACGCATGGAATCCAGGGGGAACCTACTCATGAAGAGTCGAGAGCGGTCAATGTTGAAGAGGGAGAGTCGGTCTTCGTGGATCTTCCGAGCCGTGGCGTGGACCCTCGTGCCCGGCCAGGTCCTGCTGTCCGTCCCGATCGCCTCCTCTTCACCTGCAGACAAGAACAGCCCGGCTCCGGCCCCGCCGCCCAAAGTGAACCGGACGGTCCCGAAGGTCACTCCCCCATCGGCGATGCCCGTTTTCTCGGCGCAGCCGACTGAAGAAGAAATCTTCCGGGCGCGGGTCTTCGAGGAGCCGCTCGTGCCCCTCAGGACCCGGCCCACCGCCGATGAGAACAAGGCTCTCTCGCAGGCGCTCGTGTCCTACCTTACCCTGGGAAGGGACGATGGACCCCCGGCCATCGAGGCTTTCCTGGAGGGGCATCCCGTGTCGCCCTGGCGCGCGTCGCTCTTGACTTCGCTCGGCCTCGTTTACCGGAGGACGGGCTATTACTCCCGAGCCCTCCTGGCTTGGGAGGAGGCGTGGGCGCTGGCGAAAGACGAAACGGAGCCGAGAGGGCAGGCGGTGGGGGACCGGGCTGTAGGCGAGCTTGCGACGCTGAACGCCCGTCTCGGACGGGTCGAGCCTCTAGAGGCTCTCTTGGAGGAGGTGAGCCACCGGAGCATGCACGGCTCGGCCGCCCAGAAGATCGATCAGGCTAGGCAAAGCCTGCTCCTCATGCAGAAGGTTCCCGCTGTGTCGTTCCGCTGCGGGCCCCTCGCCCTCAACCAGATCTTGGCACTCTCCCGGGCGGACCATTCTCCCGACCCCACGGTTGCGGCCTTCCCCTCGACACGTCAGGGGACCTCCCTCCTGCAGCTCAAGGACGTGGCCGAGAAGGTGGGGACGTCCCTGATGATGGCCAAACGGGAGGGGGACGCCGAGATTGTCTTCCCGGCGGTGGCGCACTGGAAAACCGGCCATTTTGCGGCCCTGATGCGAAAGGAGGGGAGTCTCTACCTCGTGGTCGACCCCACGTTCGGCGACGCGATCTGGATGAGCCGTAAGGCGCTGAACGACGAGTCGACGGGGTATTTCCTGATCGCTGCCCCGATGCCCATGGGCTGGCGGGCCGTGGAGGACCAGGAGGGGGCCAAGGTGTGGGGCAAAGGAGCCGCCCCGGGGCAGAATACAGCGCATACGAATCCGTGCGACCCGACGACTGGATGCCACCCTCTGTGTACGGGCGGCGGCGCTGGCGGTGGAGGCGGCGGCGGTGGGGGAGGTGGTGGAGGCGGCGGCGGCGGTGGGGGCAACTGTGGCTGCTCGCCGTCTTCCACAATGGGTATGGCCACCTACCGTTTTCACACCATGCTTCAGAACCTCAACATCACGGACACCCCGGTTGGATACACGCCTCCCGTTGGTCCGTCTGTGTACTTCAGCGTTTCGTACAACAGCAAGGAGTCCTATCAGCCCCAGACCTTCTATTACTCGAACCTGGGGCCGAACTGGACTTTTACGTGGCTTTCCTACATCCAGGATGACCCTGCGAATCCCGCGGCCGACGTCAGCCGATACGTGAGTGGGGGAGGCGTTGAGAACTCTACTGGGTACAGCGCGACGACGCAGACCTACGCTCCCCAATACGACAGCCACGCCGTCATCGTGCGCACCTCGACCTCTCCCATCCGCTACCAGCGCCAGCTACCCGACGGGTCGGTAGAGACATATGCGCAGCCCGACGGCGCATTGACCTTCCCGCGTAAGGTCTTCATGACCAGCCGGCAAGACACTGCTGGGAACACGCTCAGCTTCACCTACGATTCGAGCCTCCGACTGGTTGCAGTCACGGACGCCATTGGCCAGGTCACCACTGTCGCGTACCAGAATGCCGCCGATCCCCTGAAGATTACGAGCGTCACAGATCCTTTCGGACGCTCCGCTCAGTTCCAGTACAACTCGCTGGGACTGCTTACCTCCATTACCGATGTGATCGGCATCACATCCAGCTTCAGCTACGAGGCAAACACTTTCATCTCGGCGATGACGACGCCTTACGGTACGACGCGCTTCACCCTTGGAAGCTACGGCAGTTCGAATCAGAACCCTTGGATCCAGGCTACGGATCCCCTCGGGGGTACGGAGCGTCTTGTCTTCATCAACGGTTGGTTCTTGGGGGGAACGTCCGGATTGCCGGTGAACGTTATTCCTGCCACTGAGCCAGCCGCGAAGGTACCCCCGGGTTTTGCTACCTACAACATCGGGCTCAACGCTGCGGCGAGCGTCTACTTCAGCAAGCGGGCTATGAGTCTGTCGGGGGGGAACGACTTCACGATGGGGAAGATCACGACTTGGCTTTTCGAACCTTTCCTGCTTCAGGTCTCCACCACCAAGCACAGCGAAGTCGTTCCCCTGGAAAACCGGGTCTGGTACGGTTATCCGGGGCAGCCGCCCGTCCAAATAGCTCTCATAACACAGCAGCCCTTCGTGGTCATTGGAGGTTCCAACCAGCCCACCACGGTGGCTCGCGTCCTGGACGACGGCACAACCCAAGCCTACCGTTATGAGTACAACTCTCTGGGAAACGTCACGAGAACGACCGATCCTGTGGGAAGGAGCACTTTCTATCGCTACGACACGAACGGCGTCGACCGACTCCAGACCCGGCAGGTGAGCGGCCAGATGTCAGATCTCCTCGCAAGCTACACGTACACCTCCCAGCACAAACAACTGACCGCTAAGGACATGTCCGGACAGATGACGACCTACACTTACAACACCCGGGGACAGGTCCTGACCATGATCACGCCACCCCGCGCAGGGATCACCGAGAACCGAACCACGACCGATGCCTACGATGCCAACGGCTACCTGCAGAGCGCCACAGGGCCCGCGCCGGGGGCCACCACAACCTACACCTACGATGGCTACGGACGAGTCCGCACGGTCACCAACTCGGACAGTTACACGCTAACTTATGATTACGACGCCCTCGATCGGACGACCAAGGTCACCTACCCCGACGGGACGTACGAGCAGACGGTCTACAACTTCCTGGATGCTCAGGACCAGCGTGACCGGCTCGGGAGGTGGACGCACAGTTATCACGACGCGCTCAGAAGAGTGGCTTTGGTGCGTGACGCCTTGGGGCAATCGACCACGTACCAGTGGTGCTCGTGCGGGAGCTTGGACGCGATAATCGACGGGAACGGCAACCAGACGAGCTGGAGCCGCGATGTCCAAGGGAGAGTCACCGCCGAGACCAGGGCGGACACGACGCAGTTCCAGTACACGTACGAGAACACAACGAGCCGGCTCCTCCGGAGGACGGACGCGCTGAACCAAGTCAAGGGATACCAGTATTTCGTCGATAACAACCTCAAGCAGAACACCTACACGAACGCCGTGAACGCAACGCCGAGCGTGAGCTACACTTATGATCCCGTCTATAGCCGGATCGCGACGATGACGGACGGGACAGGAACGACCTCGTTCACCTACAACCCGGTGACGAGCCCTCCGACCCTGGGGGCAGGACGCCTCGCGAGTCTTTCGACGACTGCTCTCCCTAACGCGACCGTCAACTACACCTACGACGAGCTGGGTCGTGTGGCGAGTCACGGCCTGTCTGCCTTTACCGTGACCAACTCCTACGACACGCTCAGTCGGCTCGCCACGGAAGCGAGCCCCGTGGGGACCTTCACGCTCGGCTACGACGGGGTCACGGGGCGTCCCCTGAGCCTCACGTACCCAAACAATCAAGTGACGCAGTACAGCTACTTTCCGAACACTGGAGATCGAAGGCTCCAGCAAATCACGAACCTGAGCCCTTCCAGTGCTACGATCTCCCAGTACGCTTACACATACGATCCCGTGGGCAACGTCTCGACGTGGTCGCAGCAAGTGGGGTCAAGCACACCCAAGGTCTATGCCTTCGGGTACGACGCAGACAACGAGCTCAAGACGGCGCAAGTCACGGGCCCCACGCCTTTGCCCGTCCCGAGCCGGTACGGTTACGCCTACGACGCTGTGGGCAACCAGACGGGGGTACAGCTAGACGACGCACCTTCCGCCGCCACCTTCAACAACCGGAACGAGCTCACCCAGCAGCAAGGAGGGGTGGGTCCACTGCTCTTCCAGGGGACGGTCAACAAGCCGGCGACGGTCACCGTGCAGGGTCAGCCCAGCCCCGTGTCCCCCAGCAACGCCTTCAGCGGCCAGGCCCAGGTGCCGACGGGGACGAGCAACGTTGTGGTCAGTGCGACGGACGCGAGCGGGAATACCCGCACGAATACCTACCAGGTGACCGTTTCGGGCGGGACGACGACCTACGCCTATGACCTCAACGGAAACCTGAAGAACAAGACCAGCGGGGGAGTCACGACGAACTACGACTGGGATGCTGAGGGTAGACTCCTCGATGTCAAGCAGGGAACCACTACCCTCGCCAGTTTCGTTTACGACGGCAGTGGGAGACGATTCCAGAAGATCGCAGGGGGCGTCACGCACAGCTATGTCTACGACGGAGCGAGCATAAATGAGGAACGGCTCTCCAGCGGCCAGACGTATGACTACGTCCAAGGGCCTGGAATCGACCATCCGGTTGCAATGAGGGATCAAGCGAGCGTTGTGAGCTACTACCTCGCCGATCATCTCGGGAGTATCGTTCAGACGACGAACAGCGCAGGCACGATCACAGTCTCCCGCGACTACGATCCCTTCGGGAATCCCCTCGCGGGGGCAGCGACGGCAGGATATGCTTTCACGGGCAGAGAGTGGGATCCCGAAACCAGCCTCTACTACTACAGAGCGCGATACTACGATCCCAGCGTCGGAAGATTCCTGAGCGAAGACCCGCTCCCCGACCCTGGATTCAGCCTCTATGCATACGTCCACAACAATCCGGTCGGCAGCATTGACCCGAGCGGGGAAGAGGAGATCTGTGTTCACGCCTCATCGGTCTTCTGGGCCGGCTATGGCCCGTCAACGGGCCACCACATCTGGCCGTTGCGAGGGGTGGACCCTAATGGAGATGTGGCCGCGTGGTTCAATTTGATCTACTTCAGTGGGGGGTGCGCGTCTTCTCTGCCCCAGCACGCTCACCTCAAGAATCCTCCTCCGAATCTGCCTTATACGATTTACGCGGAGACCACGGGCATCAACACGGTGGTTTGGAAGGTCAGCGTAGGAACGACATGGATCTTCTCTCACGGCGGCCAGAGCGGCTTTCAGAAACTGGGGGCGGAGCTTGTGCTTTGTTACGACTGCTGCAAATGAGAAGGCGGGACAGCCGATGAGCGTGACTAGTGGCAGGGTCTTATTCGCGCTAGTTATCGCAACGAACGTCGTTCTCTTCGGGTTCTCGCCGCTTCAGGTTCTTCAGCATATGGTCAATGCGGCCAGTGAGTTTGTCGTGGCACATCGTCCTGCCATCTCTGAGGGTACGGCAGCGGCTGCAATTCTCGTGGCTATAGAACTCGCGCTCGCTGCGATGAGCCTGGCTGTGAGACACGCCTTGGGTCGGATCGCATTGATTTCCAGGGGGGAGCTACGATTCTACGTCGCCACGTGCGTCGGCATGGCGATATATAACGTGCTTTTCCTCGTTTGGTACGTAGCTCTCTGGGCCGACCATGACTGACTCTCGGCTGGCCTAGTCGTCAATCTCACGGCCGGTGCTCTTGTCGGCCAGGGCGACGGCGACCCGAAGCTGGGGCGATTCATCTCCGAGGATCCGCTGGGTGTGGGTGGCTTGGTGGGCCAAAACGAGTCGCCGAATGTCTACCCGTACGCAATCAACAACCCAGCGCTCATGACACGCTGCCCTCCACGGCCTCCGCGGCGGTCAGCGAGACTTCTCTCCAGTGTCTCGAGAGGGCTCTGGTCGTTCGCCGGCACCACAACCGCCCTCTCTGCGAGCCGCCAGAGCCCCTCGTAATACTCCTGATCCACGACCGGGGCGTGGGCTCGCACGACCGCACGTGCATGGCGACGAGCTTGGTCCCGTGAAAGATGCTCACCCTGAAAGTGGCGGCCTCCCGGGCGGTGGAATGTGGAGTATCTCCCACCATAACTTTACTTATCGCGTCAGTTCGGGCTAAACTCACGCGATAACCGATGGCCGAACGATTCTTGGAGGAGACGACAACTCACGCGATAACCAGGCTGGACCTGGCTAGGAGCACCAATAGCGGCCTCAACAATAAGGACGGTCGGCCGACCCTCCCATGACGGGCCTGGATGCTCTCGCTACCGACGCGGAGTGGGAGCGCCACGAGCGCTTCCTCACGACCTTGCGCGAGCGTGGGCGGCGCGACCGGACCGCGGATGCCTATGACTCCGACTGGCGCGCCCTCGCGCGCTGGTACGTCGATTCGACCGGCCAGAGCTTCGACGTCGCGAATCTCACGCCCATGGACGGGGCCGACTACCAGAACTTCCTGGTTCGCAGCGCGAAGCCCGCCACCGCGGCTCGGAGACTTCTGTTCCTTCGAACATACGTCACCGAGGCTTTTCGCCGCAAGGAGGTGTCTCGAGACCTCCACGAGCGCATCCAGATGTTGCGGGCGCCTAAGCCCCAGCCGGCCGCGCCCCGCAGCCTCACTGCCGAGGAGGCAAGGGCTGCCCTTCGCAAGGTCGAACGGGAGGGCAGCCTCCGGGACAAGGCAATCCTCTTCGCTTTCCTGCTTACGGGCGTCCGGGTCGGCGAGCTATCCGGCCTCGAGGTCCGTGACCTAGAGTTGACGGAGCGACGGGGAGCGTTCCACATCCGGGCGGAGATCGCGAAGGGAGGCCGGGAGCGCGAAGTACCGCTCCCCAAGGCGGCCCGCGACTATCTCAGAGAGTACTTGGCCGAGCGAAAGGACACCGACGCCGCCCTATTCGTGGGTCAGCGCGGGCGCATGACGCCAGCTGGGATCCGCGATGTCGTCGTTCACTTTGCCGGGGTACCTCCCCACCGGCTGCGGCATACCTATGCCTACGAGTTCCTTCGCGACAACAATAACGACCTCGTCGCCCTCGCCGACATCCTCGGACACGCCTCCCTCAACACAACCCGCGGATACACTCGTCGCCGGAAGGAGGACCTCGAGGAGGCCGCCGAACGCGTCCACTATGCTCGGGACCCTAGGCGTGGTAAGCCCCGCTAGGGATCCATGGTGTTACCACTCTAATGTCCCTGCCGACCTGCTCGAGCCCTCCGGATGGTCGGACCCCGAATTTTCTCCCGGAGGGGCCATCGGAACGCGATTCAGGGTTGTGATAGCCGGCAGTGTAATAAGCCAGCCTTTACAGCTCGGCTTGCAATGGTCTCCAAAACAAGGCCGCCGAGTCATAAGATCCCCCCATTCAAGGGGAAAGGGCGCCCCTAGCCGATATGGCCTTCCTGACGGCCTCCGGAAGCGTGAAGACCGAGTCCGCCACGTCGTCGAAAGTCACCGACTCGACGAGATCAACGGAGACCGCGTCGCCGTCTCGCGACGTCGTCTTCGTCGGCAAGAGCACGCCGCCGAACTCCTTGTAGTCCTCGAAGGTCACGGTCGCGTCTCCCTTACCACCCCTCCAAGCAGTGTTGAAGGCGTAGCCGAGAAGGAGGCCGTTCTCCTTGTCGTAGAACTGCTCGTTGAGCTTGCCCCAGTTGTTGACGCCCTTCAGGTGATAACACGCTCGCCCCTTGAACTCCCGGCTGTCCGCTACCTCCATCGATCGGAAGTACTTAAGCACGTGGAGGTGGTAGTACATATCCGCATCCCGGGCGACCGTCTTGACGACGTCTCCGTGGGCGATGCTCACCTTCCCCGATCCATCGATCTGCCACGCCGTCAGTCCGTCGTATCCGGCGAGGAACTCCTTGTTCTCGGGGAGGGTCGTCTTCTGCAGGAGCTTCCCATTGGCACAATAGACAACGGTCTGCACGTTCGCGTGGTTCGTGAGATTCTCGGTCCGGCTCCAGATGGTCATGGACTTGTGCCGCAGGAGGGCGGGAGCCCCCCCCGTCGCCTGGACATAGCGGTTGAGAACAACCTCGACCGTCGGCAGGGGTTCGGGGCTTTGCGACCAGGCGATGGCGGTTAGGGCGGCCGTCCCCGCTGCGCCGAGAAAAGATGGCGTGACCCAGAACCTGAGAGAATTCCGCCTCTTCATCCCCCACCTCGATTCGGCTGTGGCACACTTCACCATCCCACTGATCGTATCCAGGGGGAGGGCGGACTTCTTGCGCGGAATTAGCTCTTCAAATGATTGAATCGTGATGGCTCAATCCACCTCCGGACTCCCCTATACGAAGACATCGCGGCGGGTCCTTGGGGTCATCGAGACGGGATCCCTACGGGTCGATGAGGTCGAATACGCTGCCGGGTTGTGCCTCCCTCGCCATTCCCACGAGCGGGCGAGCTTCTCCTGCACCCTGGACGGAACCCACTGGTCAGGGCACAGCCGGGGGGCCGACCTCTGCCCTCCCGGGACCGTGCGTTTCCTCCCGGTGGGCGAGCCCCATGAGAACTACTTCCCGTCCGCCTCACGATGCCTGCAGGTAGAGGTAAAGCCTTCCCTCCTCGGATTGGCCGCCGAGGAACGCATGCCCATGGGGCGCCCTGGCGAGATCCGGACCGCGTCGGCATCGCTCCTCGCGGCCCGCCTCGAACGCGAGTTCCGGAAGAAGGACGACCTCTCCCCCCTCGCGATCGAGCTCCACGTCCTGGAGCTCCTACTCGACTCTGCCCACAGGAAGACCCCCGCTCGGGGAGGGACTCCTCCGTGGCTCCTTTGCGTCCGGGATCTCTTGAACGAACACGAGACGACTCGCCTGAGCCTCGCGGACCTCTCCCGCTGTGCGGGGCGGCATCCCGTCCAAGTGAGCCGTCAGTTTCACCGTCATTTCCGGTGCACGATCAGCGAGTATGTGCGCAGGGTCCGGATCGGTCGGGCCCAGAGGCTCCTCGTGGCCTCGGATCTCGCCCTCGCCGACATCGCCCTCGTGAGCGGGTTTTCCGATCAGAGCCATTTCACGACCGTCTTCCGTCGCCTGACGGGTGTATCCCCGGGCCGCTACCGCGCGGAGGCCGCTCGAGCTGGGCCCTAAGGGCTGGGCTCCTCTTCGAGCCCCGACTCCCCACAGTCCTGATGCTCCCGTTAGAGGGAGAGGGGGCACATCGAGCTAACGGAGGAGCTGCGAGACGTCCTCTGCGAATGCGATGCGTTCTTGAAGTCAGTCGACTCAACCACTCAGCGAATCTGCTTCGAATGGATCTCTCGTTCGTTTCGCCATCGGGACAATCGAGACATCCACCCGCAACGCCTTGCACAGCTTGCCCGGCTGGGTTTCTTGGAAAAGGAGAATGCAACGCGAGGAGGAGCGCGGCGGCACTACCGCGTCGTCGTCCAGCAGAGCCGAGGCTCGACTGTCGCAGGAACCTTGCACTCCGTGGGATCCGACGGTTCTGCCCACATGGCATTGGGCCGCCCGGCGCCCTGGGACTAGGGCTGGATCTGCTGGATCGCGGCGATCCAGTTTTCGACGTGGTACGCCGACGCCAGCTTGTCGCCTCGCACGGCAAACACGTCGAGGGCCATCGTTTTGAAGCTCCTGCCGGTCGCGCGAGCACCAAAGAGCTCGCCCGTGGGAGTTCCGGTCGCCTCGCCGCGGACGATCACGCGATCGCCGGACACCATGATGTCTTTGACGCTCCAGGCGAGGTCGGGAACGCTCGCGCCAATTTGTTTGAAGACCTCCGCCAGCCGGTCGCGCGAGAGCCACTCTTCGTTGGTGGAATGGGACTTGTAGTCCGCGTGGCAAGCCTGTGCGAGAAGGGCGTGAACATCCTTCTTTTGGGGCTGGTTCAAGGCCTCATAGAGCGGCGCCGTTATCTTCCTCGCCATCTCCACCGTCAATTCCGATGGCGCGGTGGAGAAGCGGCCTCCGAACATCGGAAGTCCACTCTTCGACTCCTCGCGCGTGACTTCGTCTTGGAGAGTGTCCCAGTGCTCGACAATAAGGCCGTTGTCGACCCTGATGACATCCCCTGCAACCCAGGCGCGCGGCCTTGCGTTGTTGGTGAAACGGCCGTGCAGCAAGACGAAGTCGCCGTCGGCGGCAGCCACGTGGTTTTCGTAGCGCAACTCGGGCGGCGCCGCTTTTACGAGGTTGAAGAGCCCATCCCTGCCCGGCGGGATATGCGCGCTGTGTTGGATGTAATTAGGTGACCAGAATGTCGCGGCTGTTTCGTAGTCTCGTTTGTTGAACAGCGTGTCAAATCCCTTGAGAACAAACGTCTTGTTGTCGGTCATCGCAATACCCACTTTCGATCACACTTGGGCAGCCTCAGAATGCGGCTGACTCCGACGTAGACGACAGAAACGCCGCGGCGTGCCTCGTGAAGGACTCCGAATACTGAAAGAGCGAGCCGTGGCCCGCGTCCGGGTACGTGAGCAAGACGGCGTTCGGCAGGTGTTCCCCCAGTCGGTATGAGTTGGAGACGGGGATCATCTCGTCGTTGACGCCATTCATGACGAGCGTGGGATGACGGATTACCCGCAGATCGGCGAACCGCTCGCCGGTGAACGTTTCCCATTCCCGAAACGCAGCCATCTGCGCGTTCGCGACGTTCGGCCCCGCGACCGGATCGCGGTCCTCCTTGCGCTGCTCGAGCCTCCGAGTAAACGCCGCGCCCGCAGCCTGACTCGCGGGCGAACTCGTGAAGAAGATTTTCTGGAGGACGTCGTAGCCGCGGTTCGCAGGGTCCTGGATGCGCTTCGCCAGGCCGGGCTTCTCCAGGTGCATGATGTCCTCGCCGCCGCGCGGCGCCGTCCCGACGAGGATCATCTTTCGAAAGAGGGAGGGCCGGTCCTGCACCATCTGCAGCGCGACCATCCCGCCGAGCGAGTAGCCGAGCACGTCGCACGTCTCGATTCCGAGGCCGTCGAGAAAAGCGGTCGCATGGCCTGCCATTTCAGCGACTGTCGGCGGGACCTCCCCCGAGGAGCGCCCGACGCCCGCGTTGTCGAAGAGGATGACCTCGCGTCCGCCAGCGAGTGCGTCGGTCACGGCGGGATCCCAGTTGTCGAGCGTGCCCGTGAAGTGCTGCAGGAAGAGCAACTGCACTGCGGCGCCATTGCCGAACCGCCGGTACGCGTAGGAATGGCCGTTCACCTTGAGGAATTGCGTGGGAGCGGTCGTGTTGCTTGCGGTCTTGATCGATGACATCGGATTCTCCAACTGAGCGGGGATCTATGGCTTGACGGCGCGCGCCGAGCTCCACAGCGCCCACCCGGGATTGATCCGGTGAGGATAGAGTTCCAGCATCTTGTTGTAGAGTTCTTGAGCGGTTCTCGTCGTCTCCGCCAGCCGATCAAAATCACGGATGTACTGCCGCGTTTCTGCGACAATCCTCGGGGTGTCGTCGTTTTCCGGTCGCTTATGTGTAGCGACAACCGCGCGTGGGTTCAGCGACTCGATTTTGTCGAGCGCGGCGATCCACTCCTGTCGCTTCTGAGCAGTCGACTCGGCAAGATAGAGGTGAACGTCGTTGTAGGCGGCATCGCCCGCAACGACGAGCCCAATCGAAGGGACGTGCAGGCACGTCGTGTGGTCCGTGTCGGTATGACCAAGCTGCACGACGACTAATTCGTGCCCCTCCAGGTTGATTACATTTCCTTCGAGCTCCTTCGCGATTACCAAGTTGGCGGGAATCTGGCGCGGGAAGGAGGGTTCCCAGGCTCCGCGGAGGACCTCCGGCGACGCATTCTGGCGCATCATCCTGACCGTACTGGGAGTTGCGACAACTCTGGCGTTCGGGAACCGATCGAGAATGGCGCCAACTCCAAACCAATGATCGCCATGGCCATGGGTAATGTAGATGGTTGTCAGGTTCTTGTTCTTGGACGCGACCCAATCGGCCAAAGCAGTGGACTGCTCCGTCGTCATGAACGCATCCACGAGCAGGGCGTCCCTTGCTCCATAGATGAGAGTTGACGCCATCGCCTGAAAATACGTCTCTCGTACGCCCGCAGGGCGGTCGGGAGTAACCACGGGGATGCCGGGCGTCACGAAAACTTCCCATTTCAGAAGAGGGTTCTCCGCCGTATCCGTGAGGGTATCCAAAGTCTTTGTCTGCTCAGCGTCAGTCTTTGATCTAGTGACCTTTTCCATGGCAACCAGCTTTCCCTAAGTGTAATATGTACGACCGTATTGCACGTGTCAAGCCGCAAGCCGACCGCCCTCGAGCGATCGAATTCAGCGAGCAGCCCTGCGGCCACGCCGCTTCGATGCTGCGTTGCCCTGAGGGAGAAGGTGCTGAAAGAGGACGCGCTCGAAGCGTTCTACCGGGATGGGACTACGCTGCGACTTCGCCACGAGAATGGCGCCTTGGAGCGAGCTGACGATGAAGCCGGCGAGCTCCCGTACGTCGGTTCTTGGCGCCAGCTCGCCTGCCTCGATCGCGGCTTCCAGACAGTAGGCTACCGATGCCTGGTTCTCGGCGAACACCGAGGCGACACGAAAGCGGATCGCGTCGCTCGCCTCGCTCGTTTCCGCACTGAGGTTGCCGTAGAGACACCCTCGACGCATGTCGTCCCTGCGAAGGTACTCGAGTTGCCCATCGATCCACGCTCGCAACCGGCGAAGTGGCGGCAGCCTGTCGTTTCGCAGCGTCGCCCTGACAGCCGCGCTCGTCATCTCTCGGTAGCGCTCAAGGATTTCGAGCCCGAATGCCTCCTTCGAAGCGAAATGGTTCGTGAACGACCCCTGAGGCACGCCGGCAGCCTGGGTGATGTCACGCACGCTCGAGCCACCAAAGCCGCGCTCGTGCACCAATCGCAGCCCGTCGGTGAGTAACTTCTCCTTGTTCGAGGGACGTGGCACATTACATCAATGCGCACGTCCGTAGTGCTTGTCAAGTCGTCGTGTCGCCGTATCGGTTCTTCCGCAATCTCTGTGTTTGCTAGCCCCGCTTTGATGGATGCAAACCGCGCTTCCCCCCCCTCCCGGGCCTCCGGAGCCCACGGGCCGTTGATTTACACCCCCGCGCAGCGGCGGGCGGAGCCGGTCAGGTGATGATAGTCGGCATTACCGCAGGCCAGATATCGCGCTACTCGGATCTTAGACTCTAGCGGCCGGGGAATGCTCGATCTCCTTGCGCAGGTATATCATC
>Ga0210409_10001935_pt1 | contig 25835 bp, 18 predicted proteins | sample IncBWH17MmetaG_FD_161649 | JGI IMG/M metagenome (GOLD analysis project Ga0210409, IMG submission 161649) | Forest soil microbial communities from Barre Woods Harvard Forest LTER site, Petersham, Massachusetts, United States - Inc-BW-H-17-M | ecosystem: Environmental > Terrestrial > Soil >...
CGTCTTCGTTGAAGGCAGCGCCGGCGGTAACGGCCACGTCGGTAAACGTCCCGTCGCGATTGTTGTGATACAGGATGCTGGGAGTGCTGTCGCAGGCCACGAAAATGTCTGGCCAGCCATCGTCGTCAAAATCCAGGGTGGTGACGCTGAAAGAATAATGCCCGGTGGTTTGGTCGATGTGCGCCTTAGTCGTGACGTCTTCGAAGGCGCCGTCCCCGCGATTGCGGTAGAGGATATTTTTCGAGCCCGGCAAGCCCCGTGGCCCGCACATCACCGGCACGCCTTTCCAGATGCAGGAAGGCCGTTCGCCGGGAGCAGGCGCCGCCGACAAATCAAAATCGACATAGTTGGCGACCATTAAATCCAGCCGGCCGTCGCGATCGTAATCGACAAACGCGCAGCCGGTGCCCCAAGCCTTGCCGGTGCCGCCGACGCCAGCCTTATCGGTCACGTCTGTGAAGGTTCCGTTGCCGTTGTTGTGATACAGAACGTTTTTCCCGTAGTAGGTGACGTAGAGGTCTTCCCATCCATCGTTGTCGTAATCGCCGACGCAAACGCCCTGGCCCCATCCGGTGCGCGCCAGCCCGGCCTTCTCCGTGACATCCCTAAACGTTCCGTCATGATTGTTGTGATAAAGATGATTGGTGGGGGCTTTGCCCGCAGGAAAACCCTCCAGCGTCGTTCCGTTGACTATGAAAATGTCGGGCCAGCCGTCGTTGTCGTAGTCAAAAATCGCCACTCCGGTGCCAGTGGTCTCGATGATGTATTTCTTCGTATTCACGCCGCCGAAGACATTCATCATGGTGAGGCCGGCTTCCTTCGCGATGTCCGTGAAGTACGCAAGAGGTTTTGGTGATTTAGAGTCTTGGCTGCCGGAACCGCGCGTCGTCACGACGAGCGAAACCGCCAGCAGAACCGACAGGCAAACTTTCCACAGAGGAGAAAGGCCGTGCGAGCAAGAAGGATTTCTGAAAATCATGTCCCATCGGCATAGTAGGTGGCGCTCGCATGGCGGTCAAGCCGCGCGCTTCAACGGACGAGTGCACGCCGCGTGCGTGTTACTATTTTGTTTGAAATCGATTATGGGTTCCGCAACTACGCTCCGCACTCTGGCTACACCCGCGCTTCGTTTTTGCGCACTCGCAGCGGCTTCCTTCCTTACTATTCTTCCCCCATTCGCTCCGCGCGCGCTGAACGCCGCCCAGCAAACGAAGGCGCCGGCGCAAGCAGAGGCGAGTTACGCGGAGGGCATGCGGGCGCTGCAGCGAGGCGACCTAGCGGCGGCGGAAACAGCGTTTGAAAAAGTTCTGCGCCTCGCGCCAGGTAGTGCAGAAGGTCACAACTCCCTGGGCTGGGTGCTACTTGCACAAGAGAAGTTGGCATCCGCGATTCGCGAATTTCGCGCCGCCATCAAACTCGAACCCGAATTCCCGCAAGCGCACATCAACCTGGCGAATGCCCTGCTGCGGAGCGGCGACCGAGCCGGCGCACTGCGCGAATCTAAAGAAGCCGTCCGGCTGGCCCCATCCGATTCCGAGGCCCACCGCACCTACGCGGGGGCACTGGCCGCTTCGCGAGAACTGGCTTCGGCGATACAGGAAACGCGCCGGGCCATCGCGCTCGAACCGAATCGCGCGGAGCTGCACGACGATTTGGGTTCTCTGCTGGTCCAGCAAGGCTTGAGCAACGAAGCGATCGGCGAGTTCGCCCAGGCTCTTGCATTGCAGCCCAGCCTGGGCAGTGCGCACTTGCACATGGGCGTACTGCGATTCCAGGAAAAAGCATTTGAGCAAGCGATAGCGGAGCTCAGGATTGCGGTGGACTCAAATGCGGGAGGGGCGCAGGCGCACTATTACCTAGGGCAAGCGCTGCGGGAGGCAGGCGACGTTGAAGCTGCGACTCGCGAACTCCAAGCCGCCGTCCAGTTGCAGGCCGATTTCCCTGAAGCACAAAACACTCTGGGCGTCTTGTTGCAGCGCTCTGGCAACGTGGACGACGCCATCGCGGTCTTTCAGCGCGTCGTGCAACTGCAGCCGGGAAATGCCGAAGCCCACAACAATCTCGGTCTCGCGCGTTTGCAACTCGGAGACGCTGACTCTGCCATCCGCGAGTTTCAAACGGCCCTGCGATTGCGCGCGCAAGACCCCGGCTTTCAAACCAATTTGGGTATCGCGTACCTCCAGAAGACGGATTTCGACTCGGCGATTGCGCAATTTCAATCGGCGTTGCAGAAAGCGCCTCGGGACCCGACGCTCCACTACGATCTTGGACTGGCCCTAAAGCTGAAGGACAAGCTAACCGAAGCGGTGGCGGAGTTCCGGACCGCCGAACAACTTGATCCACATCAAGCGGACGTTCACTACACGCTGGGCGTGACCCTGTGGCAGCAGGGTGATTTCGACGCAGCGGCTCATGAGCTGCAGGCGGCCATTGATGCGAAGGCGGACTACGCTGAGGCCTTCTACACGCTCGGAACCGTTCTGAAACAGCAAGGCAAATTACCGCAGGCGGCCGATGCTTTGCGGCAGGCGATTCGTTTGCAGCCCGATTTTGCGGGAGCGCACACCACTTTGGCAGTGGTGCTTCGGCAGCTTGGCGACAACGAAGGAGCCGCTGCCGAATCCAAAGCGGGAACGGAAATCGGGAAGGAGAAGAACAATCAGCAGTCGGCGCTGTTCGCGACTAATTCGGGCAAGCGGTTGTTCAACGCCGGAGATCTGGAAGGCGCTATCTCGCAGTTCCAAGCGGCAATTCGCGCGGTTCCCGGCTACGCGCCCGCTCATTTCCAGTTGGGCTTGGCGTTGCAGCGAAAGGGAAACAAAGCGGAGTCAGCCCGCGAATTTCAGAAGGCCCGCGAGCTCGATCCGCGGCTCACGCCACCGTCTTAGCGCCATTACGAGCGCCGTTATGATGTACCGCTGCGTAATGCTACCAGCTCGGTTCCAACGGGCACGCCGCGCGTTACCTTCACGCGAATTACCGCTTCAAATGGCTTGAGTTGCCCCTCTTGTGATACAGGCAGCCGCAGGAGAAGTTCCTCAACGGAACTCTGCCGGCAGACGAATTCGACAGCCGCTTGCGTGCCTATCGTTGTCGTGCCCGCCAGGATCAGCACCGCCTGGCCGGGGTTGAGTCCTTTAACCAATCCGACCACAGCGTAGTCTTCCGTTAAGGGCGCGTTGCCAGCACTGGGGAAGTATTCCTTGGCCTCTCCCGGCTGAGGATGGATGTTGATAATGGCCTCGTCGCCTTTACGCGATCCGGAAGCCATCCGGCGGAAAACGAATTCCCGAGTACCAGGGATTTCCAGCAGCGTCAGGTTCTCGAAAGGAGAGCCGATGAAGATCAGATTGTTGTTCTTTGCGTCGTCGAGCGAAAACAGGCTGCCGCGCTTTATGCGAATTTGTCGGTGCAGCAATCCGAAAACACGGTCCAGCTCATGGACGGCCAGAACCTCGCCCACCCCGGTGTAATGGTCCAAAATAAAGCTGCCCTTGTCCTTTGCGGTATCGTAGTAGCGCATACCCGTTTCGGGCCGGCCCACAAACGCCGCGTTGCTGAAAATTACCCATGGCTCCTCTTGCCCGGTCGCGAAACCGTTCCAGAACACCCGAAATGCCGCTGGTGCGAGCTCACCCTCCCGGGAAAGACCCGCCTGCGCTGAGCTCCGGCTCCAAAGCAGCCCCAGGATGGTGACCGCGGCCAACGCCAGCAGTACGCTCATCGAGATCGTTGCCGCAACCCATTTCTGACGGCTACCATTTTCCTGCCATTCGGTTTCGGTCGGTTGGACGAGATGGGGCCTGCTCCCATGCGCACGGTGATGGAACGCGAGGAGATATGTGCCCTTTGGGAGTTCTACAAAGATGGCGTCGTCGGCGCCGTTTGCGCCGTAATACTCGGCGAGTTTCCCGCGCAACCTGCCGGCCTGTACGCGCACCATGGAATCGAGCTGGGGGTCGAAATCATCGGACCGCCCGAATACCTCTGTCGCAATCTGATATTCCTTTATTGGAGTTCCAGGGTGATCCAGCGCGTGCTTTGAAAGGTACCGGAGGAGTTTGCACAGGGACTCAGAGCCATGCAAAATCTGGCTGCCGACCAATTTCTCTACCTGCGCAAGATACTGTTCGCGTTCGGACAACGAGTAACTCCCGGTTACATCGGTTTAACAGGAGTGTAACAACTAGGTTCATCTCCATGCAAGTGCTGGCTTTACTTCCCGTAACGGTATCAGACGGCATGAGACTTCTATTCGAGTTGCCAAGAAACTAATAGTGAGCATCATTTTTTCGGTGCGCAGTCGGGGTGTACCGCGGGCCCGTCGAAGGGGACCTGCGGTAGTTACTGGGATGTTTGGGGTGCAATTCGCGTCGAGGGTGGGCTGGGTGCTTGGAGTGCGTGAAGAAGTTTTCAGCACTGCTCTTCTTTTCAGGACACTCAAGCCTCTTAAACTCTTCTAATCACGGCCATCTACGAATGCCGGAAAGCCGGTTCATTCGTTCACAAGCAATCGCTGGTAAACCCTGGGTTTGACGTGGGCTGCGTTTCTCGAAGGAGGGTGTAATGGTGAGGCGATCGATTTGGGTGGGACTGGTAGTTGTTTGCTTGGTGTGCGGTCTTAAGACGTCAAGCACGTTGGCGCAGGCCGTTTTTGGAAGCATTATCGGCACGGTAACGGACCCGCAGGGAGGTGCGGTGGTCGGCGCAAAGGTCACCGTCACTTCCGTGACCAAGAGCTTTGCCTATGATACGACTACGAATGAAAGCGGCAACTACTCAGTCACGCACTTAATCCCGGACACCTACAAGATTCGCGTGGAGTCCGCAGGCTTCAAGGCTACGGACATTCCCAGCGTGCAAGTGTCCGCTGATGCGTCGGCGCACGTGGATGCGACGATGCAAGTTGGCGCGGTGACTCAGTCCGTCGAAGTTACCGGCGACATCCCCCAACTCGTGACGGACCGCGCCGACGTGGACGTCGAGTTCAGTCAAAAGTACGTCCAAGATCTGCCGGTCCTCAATCGCAACTTCACCAGTTTTGAATTGCTGTCGCCGGGCACTCAGAAATTACCCGGTTTCAACCACGCTGCCACAGAAAATCCTCAGGGTGGCGGGCAGATCCAAGTCAATGGCCAGCACTTCTCGGGCACCAACTTTGAGCTCGACGGCACCGACAACCAGGATCCCATCCTTGGCATTATCGTGGTGAACCCTAACCTCGACGCCATCGCCGAAACCAAGATTGCTCTCCAGGATTACGACGCGGAATCCGGCAAGGCGACCTCTGGCGTGATCAGCGTGCAGACCAAATCCGGATCGAACGAATTCCACGGCAGCGGCTTCTATTTCTACCGCAGCAGCGACCAGCAAGCCCGCGACCCATTCACCAATAAACCCGGTGTGCCTCTCGCCAGTGCCAACTGGAAGCAGTTTGGCGGCTCTGTCGGTGGCCCCATCATCAAGAATAAACTCTTCTTCTTTGGCGACTACCAAGGCACCAAGACGCAGCAGGGTATCACCAACCAGTACACCATTCCCACTTCGGAGGCAGTCAGTAGTTGCAATCCCGCCACGAACGCCGCCAGTGCCACTCCCGGTTTCTGCGACTTGAGCCAATACATAAACATAACGGGTGGCGGCCAGATTTATCAGCCTGGAACTTATGTTGCCAATGGATCCACGACCTGCCCGAACACCCCGACTCAAGCGCAGACTCAAGCGGCGCTGCTAACCGGCAGTTGCAGGGCGCCGTTCGCGGGCAACAAGATTCCTATTGGAATGATCAACCAGAATGTGGGCAAAGTCTTGGCCTTATTTCCGACTCCCACTGTCACCGATCCGACGTCTTCCAACTTCCTTCAGAATAATTTCGTCTCCCAAGGTGCAGGTCCCTTCGACCAGAAGTCGTTTGACACTCGAATTGATTACAGCGCTCCCCACAACTACCAGGTTTTCGGACGCTTCAGCCTCGACTACTTCTCACTGTCCGGTAAGGGCGGCCTGGGCGCGCTTGGCGGAAATGGCTTTGGTCCGGGCGGATTGGCCGGCAGTTCCATCGTTCATAACTACAGCTTGGCCAGCGGTTTCACGAAAGCCATAGGTGTCAAGTGGCTCACCGACTTCCGTTTCGGATATTTCAAGTACAATCCGCAGACTGCATACCCCGACCAGAATACGGCACCCATGGATGCTCTCGGGTTTCCGTGCCTGAATACCCCCAGCACACTCCCGAACACAAATTGCGCGTCGGGAATCAATGGCCTACCTACGACCGGCGGATTATCGGGTTTTCTGTTCAGCTCGGGGGGTGACACTGGCAAGGGCATATTCTCGTCCTTCGGCAATGGTCTCAATATTGCCCGCTGCAATTGCCCGCTAACGGAAAGTGAACAGCAATTCCAGTTCGTCAACAACTGGACGCGTTCCCAAGGCAACCACACCATCAAGTTCGGCGCGGACATTCGCTATGCCGAGAACCTTCGGGTGCCCAGCGACCAAAGTCGTAGCGGGCTACTGTATTTCGATAGCGGCGATACTTCCAACGCTGGAGTGCAAGGCCTCTCGTTCGCGACTTTCCTTCTCGGGGACGTCAACCAATTCCAGCGCTACGTCAGCACCAGCGTGAATGCCGCCGAGCGCCAGAAGCGCTGGTTCTTTTACGGCCAGGATTCTTGGCGCGTCAGCCCCAAATTCACCATGACCTACGGTGTCCGCTGGGAAATCTACTTCCCCGAAACCGTCAACGCCAAGGGCAATGGTGGTTTCGCTAACTTGGACCAGGGCATAACCAGAGTGGCGGGTTTCGGTGGAGTCGGAACAGATGGCAATGTCAACAATACTTACAAAGCATTCGCGCCTCGTCTCAGCGTTGCCTATCAGTTCGATCCCAAGACCGTCGTTCGCTTGGGCTACGGCCGTGGGTTCGACATCGGCGTCTTTGGCTCCAACTTCGGCCACGTTGTGACCCAGAACCTCCCGGTGCTGGCGAAGCAGGATCTTGCGGATTCCAACTATAATTCAGCCGCATCCAACAATCGCAGTCCCATTTTCACACTTAACCCTAATAACGCGGGCGTACCTTTGGGTATTCAACCGGCCCAGACTACGACCTTTGGACCCCCAGCTTTTAATTTTACGCAAATCATAAGTTCTATTTCTTCGAGTGGTACGTTGCCCATCGACGGCCTCGATGGCACCACACAGGGCAACGCACGCCCACGGGTTCAGCGGCTTCCCACCATTGACCAGTGGAATGCCACCATTCAGCGCCAGATCACTCCTACGCTGAACATTACTGCCAGCTACATCGGTAACAAGGGGACTCACGTTTTTGCTGGTGGTGGGCCATCCTACAACTCGAACCAACCCGCGGTAGGCGGAGGCACTGGCCTTTATGCGTGCACCGCGAACCCGGCACCTAATTCGGGAACATTTGATTGCAAGCCAAATTTCTCGGCATTTCAATCCCAGGGCGCCCGCCGCCCCCTTTTCCTGAATGGCGTACCCGCCTTCACCTATCCAGGGTTTACTTACGTTAACGCGTCTGGCGTGGTTACTCCCACACCCCCTTGCTGCTCGGTGGATACCAACTATTACGGCAACGACGCCGACAACAAATACAACGCTCTGCAGGTGAAGGCGGAAAAGCGCGTGAGCTACGGACTCACGTTCCTCGCGCACTACACTTTCTCTCATGCTTATGCCTATGACAGTACTTATTTCAACATAAACAAAAGGATTGCTTGGGGTCCAAACCAGAACAATCGCAATCAAGTGTTTGTGGCCAATGTGATCTACGAGTTGCCCATCGGCAGAGGCAAAAAGTTCATGGGCGATGCCGGCCGGATCAAGGATCTAGTTATCGGCGGCTGGCAGCTAACTGACACTCTCACATATGGCACCGGCCTTCCTTGGACTCCAAGTCTCAAGAACTGTGGCCAGGTTACCGACACTGGCCCATGCCGTCCCAATATCGGCACCGGCACTCTTTCTACTGGGCTCAGTCATCAGAACGGCGCTACGTATTGGTTCACGCCGATATCGGAGCTGACTGAGGAGATCCCCCTCTCACCTACTAATATTACCGGTACGGACGCCTGCCTGACGGCCCGACCTGCCTCCGGGCCGTTCGCTCTTCCCGCTTGCGGCCAGATTGGCAATGTAGGAATTTATTCCTACCGAGGTCCGCATGCCTTCTACGACGATATGGCGTTGTCGAAGAACTTCACCATCACCGAGCGCGTCAAGGCGCAGTTCCGCTTCGATGCCTACAACGTCTTCAACCATCCCGTACTCGGCCTGCCCAACAACTGCGTGGATTGCGGTGGCCAGTCTGGCCAGATCACGGATATCGAGGCCGATTCCGCCCCGGGTGCCCCTATTGGCATGCGTCAACTGCAGTTCGGCGTGCGGGTCACTTTTTAACGCGTAACACCCCAAAACAAAACGGGGAGTCCCTCGCGGGCTCCCCGTTTTTTATGCTCTAATGACTTTTTGGAGTGCGGCAGCCGGGCTGCCGCTTTTACGGTCTATGCACCTTTTACAATTCAGAATTCACGCATTCTCTTCACTTCTCCTCCTCGCCCTCTTATTCCTTTTTCGTCCTTCCCTGAATGCGCAATCCGTACGCGACGCGCCACCCTCTTACGAACAAGTTCACCGCTTAAGCGATCAGGGCAAATTCGACGAAGCACTCTCCGCGCTTCATGACATCGAGACGCAACATCCCGCCGCCAAGGGGCTCTCGCATGAACTAGGTGTTGCGTACTACAAGAAGGGCGATTATCTGACTTCGGTCACGTATCTGAAGAAGGCGCGCGAGGAAAATCCCGATGATGCGGAAGCCGTACAATTGCTGGGACTCTCCTTTTACCTTGCAGGCCGGCCCGGCGACGCCATCGCGCCCCTCGAAAAGGTGCAGACCTGGTTCCCCAGCGCTAACGTCGACGCCGCCTACATCTTGGGCATTTGCTACATCCAGACAAAAGACTATCCTGACGCTCGCGGCGCCTTCGCGAAAATGTTCGGCGTCTCTGCCGATTCCGCCGCCAGCTATCTTTTCACCGCGCGCATGCTGTTGCGCCAGGATTTTGGCCCGGTCGCGGAAGAATACGCGCAAAAAGCCGTCGCGCTCGATCCCAAGCTCCCGCTTGTTCATTTTTTGCTCGGCGAGCTGGATCTGTATCACTCCAAAATCCCCGAGGCGGTCGACGAATTTCAAAAAGAACTGCAGCTCAATCCCGGCTATGCCCCCGCGTACTACAAGCTGGCCGACGCCTATTCCCGCATTCAAAAATTCGATGAAGCTGAAAAATTATTGCAGCGCTCCATTTGGCTCGATTCCACTTCCACTGGCCCGTACATCTTGATGGGAAAAGTTCTCGTGAAAAAGGGCGAGACCGAGCTCGCCGTCCGCAGTCTGCAGCGCGCCCTGGCCATGGACCCCAACAATCCTGTCCCGCATCATTTGCTCGGCCAAGCCTATCGCGATCTTGGCAGAGCCGAAGACGCCGAACGCGAACTAAAGGTTGCCGCCCAACTCGAAGAACGCCAGAGCGCGAAACCGTGACCCGCAGCGCCGCGCGCCAAGAGCCGTTCCGCCGCTTCGTTCTCCTCGTGCTGCTTGCTTTCCTCGCTGCGAAGTTTCTTGCCGCCGCGCAGAGAGTTTATGATGAGCCGTGGCGTCCCCAATATCACTTCACGCCCGCCACGAACTTCATGAACGATCCCAACGGCCTGGTCTACTACCAAGGCGAATACCATCTTTTCTACCAGCACAATTCGCAGGGCGCGGAGTGGGGGCACATGAGCTGGGGCCACGCAGTCAGCGACGACATGATTCACTGGCGGCATTTGCCGTTGGCCATTGCCGAAGAGCCGGGCCGCTACATGATCTACTCTGGCAGCGCTGTGGCCGACTGGCACAACTCCAGCGGTTTGTGTTCGAGTACCGAACCTCACGATCCCTCCTGCCTCATCGCCATCTACACCGCCGCCGGATCCGACTTCCAGAAGCAGAATCTCGCCTTCAGCAACGATCGCGGGCGCACCTGGTCGAATTATCCCGCCAACCCTGTCGCGGACTTGCATCAGCCGGATTTCCGCGACCCGAAAGTGTTTTGGTACAGACACCAGAAAAAATGGGTGATGGTCGCGGTCTTCGCCGACGAAAAACAAGTGAAGATCCTCGATTCGACTAATTTGAAGACTTGGATGCTGCGCAGCACTTTCGGACCCCTGGGCCCGGGCAGAGGTCAGTGGGAATGCCCCGATCTCTTCGAACTGCCGCTCGACAACGGCTCTGGCGCCAGGAAATGGGTCATGGTCGTAAACCGCAATCCCGGCGCGCCTGCAGGCGGCACCGGCGTCGAATATTTCGTCGGAAGCTTCGATGGCGCTAAATTCACTAACGAAACTCCCGCCGGCCAGGAGCTGTGGGCCGACTACGGCAAGGATTTCTACGCTACCAACAGTTTTTCCGACGTCCCTGCAACAGACGGCCGCAGAATCTGGCTCGGCTGGATCAGCAACTGGCAATACGCAAACACCGAGCCCACCAAACTGTGGCGCGGTGCGCAATCCCTGCCACGCGCATTGCGCCTCAAAACGTATCCGGACGGCATTCGCCTGATTCAGGCTCCGGTCAAAGAAGTCGAACTCCTCCGCACGAAGCAACTTTTCCGCGGCAGCGAGATCTCAATCCAGCAAGCCAACAAGGAAATTCACGCGGCCAACGTTCAGGGTGACACCCTCGAAATCGAAGCAGAGATCGCTCCCCGTGGTGCCGATGAGAGTGGTTTCCGCCTCCGCAGGGGTCCGAACGAAGAAACCCTGGTCGGAATCTCCGCAAAAACGCACGAACTCTTTATCGACCGCACGCACTCCGGCCTGGTTTCCTTCTCTTCGGATTTTCCGGGGCGTCATCGCGCGCCGCTGCACTGGACTTCCTCCGTGAAACTTCATATCTTCCTGGACCGTTCCAGTGTCGAGGTCTTTGCAAACGACGGCGAAACCGTACTGACCGATCGCATCTATCCGTCGCCCGGCAGCGACGGCCTGAACGTATTTTCCGACTCAAGTGGTTCTCAAATTCCGTCGCTGACCATCTGGAAGTTGAGCTCGATCTGGAAATAGAGAAGAGACCAGCGCGTGACTCCCGCAAAACCTTTCACTGTCGTGGGCCTGGGTGAACTCCTCTGGGACATGTTTCCGGAAGGCAACCAACTCGGCGGAGCGCCCGCCAACTTCGCCTACATGACAAATCTTTTGGGCGACACGGGCGTGGTCGCCAGCCGCATTGGCGATGACGATCTGGGCCGCGCCGCCATACAGCGACTTGAGCGCTTGCGGTTGAGTTCATCTTCGGTCCAGCGCGACCCCGTTCATCCCACGGGCGTAGTGAAAGTGGACGTCGACCCCGCCGGCCAGCCCACGTTTCAGATTGCCCAAAACGTTGCCTGGGATTTCTTCGAATGGACTCCTGCCTGGCGTTCCCTCGCTGAAAGCGCGGACGCCGTTTGCTTCGGTTCCCTCGCGCAGCGTTCCGCGCAATCTCGCCAAACCATTCGGGCTTTTCTGAATGCGGTGCGTCCAGGCAGCACGCGGGTGTTCGACGTAAATCTGCGCCAATCGTTTTACTCGGCGCAAGTGCTCGAGGAATCGTCGCAGCTCGCCGACATCATCAAGGTGAATCACGACGAGCTTCCGGTCGTCGCCAAGCTTTTGGGTCTTCCCTTCATCTACGACGAAATACGCGCCGCGCAGTGGCTGCGCGCCAAGTACAACTCGAAGCTGGTCTGTATCACGCGAGGAGCGAAGGGCAGCTTGGTGGTCAGCGAAACGGAAACCAGCGACCACCCTGGCTATCGTATTCACGTGGCCGACACTGTCGGCGCGGGCGACGCCTTTACGGCCGCGCTCGTCTACCACTACCTTCGCCACGCTTCCGTTTCCACGCTCAACGAAGCTGCTAACCGTATGGGTGCGTGGGTAGCCAGCCAGACCGGCGCTACTCCGGCTCCCGACGAATTTCGTCTCGAAAAGGTTCGCTCCGCGGTTGGCGTGGAAGAGTTCTAGCGGCCTGAACCGGGCTTGGCAGTTTGCTCGTTGGCCAGGCGCGTCACGGCAGTCTCCGGCAGTTGTTGCAGCAATACCAGGAACACTCCATTCGTCCATCCAAATCCCACGATGTTCATGTGATAGCCGGCGGTCACCTGTGTTTCCGAGGAGCGCGTCACGGCATTATATTTCTCGCGAATTGTGCCGTCGCGCCGGAAATTTTCCGCCACCGTGGAAAGAAACTCGTAGGAAACGCGATCGGCTTCCGCGTTGAAGCCATAGCGCCGGAACCCTTCATCGGCAACCAGCTGGTCCGGCGCCCAAGCGTACGGGAAGTCCCATTGCGCGCCGGTCTCATGCGGGCTCATCACCAGGCCCCCTGGTTTTTCAAACGTGGGCAAATGTTGCATGACCGCGCGCGCCTGCTCTTGTGTGGGAATTCCAGCCCACAGCGGGAAAAATGCCGTTACATATTCGTAGTCCGAGCGCTTTCCATTTTCAAAGTCGTAGTCGAAGTACAAACCTCGCTCGCTGTCCCAGAGGTATTTCTGAATCCTTTCCTTGCGTTCCTCCGCCCGCTTTCGCCATTCTTCCACGTCCGCCGGGCGCCCGAGCATCCCGCTCATCCGCTCCAAGTCTTTCTCCGTCTTATAGAGCAGGCTGTTCAAGCATACCGGCGCGAAATGATGTGTCCTCGCCCCATGCGGTCCAAAGCGAAATGAGACGTCGTAGCCGGACTCCCGCATCGCGCGGTCGCCTTTGTAATAGTCCGCGCTCAGTGACGCCGCGCCCGCCGAATCGCACGCCGCCTGCGCCATCGTCTTGGCGGAATCACATACCTGCAACGCAAACAGCGGCCCGAGATGCGCGTCGCCCGGCTTTTGCGGAACAACGTAGTCGCGCCAGAGTTCCTGTTGCTGCCCAAGGAAAAACGCTGCCACCTGCCGGTAATGCCCCGTCTCGTCCTTCACGCTCTCCGGAGCCGGCCCGTTTCCAAAATCGTAGTAGCGCGAGAGCCCGGTCGTCCCTGCCAAGTGCGGCTCGTGTGTCCACAAGCCGTAGTCTCTCGCGGCGTAGCCATAAGCGCGCTCCAGCCACGCGCGGTCTTCCTTACCGGCCGCTTTTTGCGCGTCGTACACCGCCAAGATCATGGAGGTAAGAAACGGCGGCTGCGACCGCGTCAAGTAATACGTGCGATTCGCGTTTAGCACCGCGCCGTAATGCTCGATCTCAAAGAAAAAATTCTCCACCATCCCCCGCGCCAGCTCGATTCTCTTGTCCTGCACCAGCCCGCGAACGATGAAGTAGCTGTCCCAACCATACATCTCGTTGAATCTTCCGCCCGGAACCACGTACTTGTTGTTCAGGTACAACAAGCCCGGCGGTTCGAGATTGCTGGCGTCCACCTCGCCAAGCTTATGAATTACTTGCGGCAGGTGCTTCACCTGCACGTCGCACCGTTTCTGCATTTCCTGCACGTCCGCCGGTGCGTCGAAATCCGCGGGAAGGTACAGCACCGAAGCCGACGCCAGTTTTGGATCGACAATCACCTTGCAATCCGTCAGCGAGCGCGTCAGCGTGTCCCACCCGGCAGCTATGTAGCTTCGAATTTGCCGCAGCCCCGCTTCTTTGGCTCCCGCCTCCTGAGCAAAGCTCGCGGGCGCAAAAATGGCGCAGAAAGCGAGCGTAACAAGTGCGGTTTGTCGACACCGAAAGAAGGCGCGGTGGGTCCTCGACGATGCCCTCGAACGTGGGTATTTCATGGTGCCCAAGAGCATATTCTGTTGCCCCGCGAAGGGCAATATCTCTTTTATCAAGAACACGATACGGGCGTATGCGGGTCAGGCTATCAGGCCGGGTTTTCGGTTTTGGCCGAGGCTTGCGTTCAGGCGTTTGCGCCATCTATCGGGATGGCCGTTCCGGTGATGTGCGCGGCGCGCTCATCGGCGAGCCAAAGCACCAGATCGGCGACCTCGGCTGGCTGCAGCCACTTCGAAAAATCCGCACCGGGCATGGCTTTGCGGTTTGCGGGCGTGTCCATCGTGCCAGGAAGAACCACGTTAGCGGTGAGTCCCGCGTCCCGGTTCTCCAGCGCCACCGTGCGCACGAGACTCACCAGCGCAGATTTGAATGTGACATAAGCCCCAAGACCGGCGTGCGGCTCGACCGCCGCCAGGCTGCCAATGGCGACGATGCGGCCCGCGCCGGATTTTCGCAGGTGCGGAATCGCCGCCCGCAAAACGTAGAACGCGGAAGTAAGGTTCAGGTCGCGTATCTGTTCCCACGTCGTATCGTTGGTTTCCGCCACGGAGGTACCGCCTGCAAAGCCGCCTAACACGTGCACCAGTACGTCGAGCCTGCCGTATCGGCCAACTATGGAGCCAATCGCGCCACGAACCTCGGCTGCCTTCGTGAAGTCCACCGGCAGCGCTACGAAATTGGGAAGCGGAAAATCCTTCTGCGAGATGCTGCGCGACGCCCCGACAACCGTGGCGCCCGTGGCCAGGAAACGCTGCGTGACAAAGGAGCCGAGCCCCCCGTTTGCTCCCGTGATGATCACTACTCTGTTGCCCATGGCCGCCAATTCCTAAAGGTAATTGGTTTATCCGACAATCAAATATGCGCTGCAAAAGAAAGTTTCAACGGAAATTGTTCGACAAACTTCCGCGTGCAGCCAGCGCTGCTGGATTTTGCGATTCCGACGCTCCAGCCCAGTATTGCACTAACTCCTTCGATTCGTTAACTTTGTATTGCCAGCGCCCGGGTGGCGGAATGGCAGACGCTGAGGACTTAAAATCCTCCGGGGATTTTTCCTCATGTGGGTTCGACTCCCACCCCGGGCACCAGTTTGTGCCCATCCTTGTTTTGACTCATAAGACACCCGCCGGATTTTCCCCGCTGGCCCTTTCCTCGACGTGCCGCAGAATTGAGTTGGGCGCTCTTGCAAGAGCGGGCCGGATCCCTCTTGATTCACCCCTTCGTATTTTGCAACTAACGCTGTGAACTTCTCGGAGTAGTTCCCCCTTCCACGAAAAGCAGTGAACGACTGCGCGTAGCTGTTCGCATGACCGCGGCGGCTTGATTTGTCGTTCGTTCAGTCGCTGGAAACCGCACCTGGGGGAGGTCGAGGAATGATCGTTGGTCCGGAATCCATCTGGAACGCGCGCCGCTGCACGCCAGCAGCGCCTAAATCCGAAATCCGCAAGGCTCTAAGGCGTAGCCTTCTTGCCTTGGTGACAGCCCTGCTGCTGGCAACTTCTGCTGGGTCCCAGGAAAACCCAAGAGACCTGGCGGAAAAGAGCATCGAAGACCTGATGAATATGGAGGTGACTTCCGTATCCAAGAAGGAGCAGAAGTTATCCAGCGTGGCCGCCGCCATCTTCGTGATCACCCAGGAGGACATCCGCCGTTCCGGCGCCACCAACATTCCCGACCTGCTGCGCATGGTTCCCGGTTTGGATGTAGCTCAGATCAACACAAACGCGTGGGCTATATCAGCACGCGGCTTCAATTCACAGTTCGCCGACAAACTGCTGGTGTTGATCGATGGCCGGGCCGTTTATACGCCTATCAATGGCGGTGTTTATTGGGATACGCAAGACGTGCCGTTGGAGGACATTGAGCGGATCGAAGTGGTGCGCGGGCCGGGCGGAACTGTATGGGGCGCCAACGCGGTGAACGGCGTCATCAACGTTATTACGAAAGGCGCCGCAGTCACGCAGGGCGGTTTGCTGACCGGCGGCGGGGGCACGCAAGCGCAAGGATTCGGCACGCTGCAGTATGGCGGCAAAATCAAGGAAGGCACGAGCTATCGAGTCTTCGCAAAGTACCTGAACAACGACCATTTCCCCGACCTCCGTGGGCAGGACTCCGAGGATGGCTGGCATCTGTTGCATGGCGGTTTTCGCGTTGACACGAACTTGTCTGGAAACGACTTCCTCACAACGCAAGGAGAGATCTATACCGGGAACGAAGGCGCGACCGTTGTACATACCGTCTTGATTCCTCCCGAAAACATAAACGTACAGAGCCGCGCCGCATTATCGGGAGGAAACGTGCTTAGCCGGTGGAGTCACTCTTTTTCAAGCCGCTGCGATACGACGCTGCAGGTTTATTTCGACAGGTACACAAGAAACGGTCCGCAATTCGATGAGGTCCGCGATACCTTCGATTTCGACTTCCAGAATCACGTCCTGCTGGGTGCCCGTCACGATCTTATTTGGGGCGCAGGATATCGCCATACCGCGGATCAAACGGCTGGCACGATTGACGTGGCCTTTATTCCAGTCAACCATGCCGCCAGCCTGTTCAACGTATTCATACAAGATCAAATCACACTGAATCCCAATCGCGTGGCTTTGTATCTGGGATCGAAACTCGGCAACGACTATTTTAGCGGCTTCGACCTTGAGCCGAGTGCCCGCTTGGCTTGGACACCGAGCAGTCGACGCACGCTCTGGGCCGCCATTTCGCGCGCCAGCCGCACTCCTACGCGGCGAGATACGGGCCTGGATGCGGCGCTCGTCGCTCTGCCCGGGCCTGCTGAAGTAGCGTTGCTTGGCAATCCGAACATGAAGTCGGAGCACGTCATCGCATATGAGTTGGGTTATCGGGCGCAGCCGACGGGCCGGTTTTCTCTCGACGTCACGACGTTTTTCAACAATTACTTCGGCCTGGAAAGCACAGAGCCTCTTCCGTCATTCTTCCGCCCGACCTCCGTCCCGCCCCTTCTAGTTATCCCGAAGTCGCTGAGCAACAAAATGTACGGCACGACAGAGGGCGTGGAGGCCTCTGTCAATTGGAAGCTATCGAATCGATGGACGCTGAGCCCCGGCTATTCTTTTCTGGAAATGCATCTGCATACCACATCCGCCAGTCTAGACTCAACCAGCGTGGCGGACGCGCAAGGCTCAAACCCCGGACACCAGGCGCAACTGCGGTCCCGTCTTCAACTGTCCGGTGGCTTGACCTGGGACGCGAGCGCCTATTTTGTCGGGCGCTTGCCGGCGCAATTCGTCGCTTCTTATATGCGCCTCGACACGCAATTGACCTGGAAGCTCGCGGAACGAGTGGAATTGAGTCTTACGGGTCAGAACTTGCTCAGGGATCATCACGTGGAATTCAACGATCAATTCCAGGCTGTCAATTCATCAGAGATCAAGCGCAGCGTCTATGCGAAGGTCACCTGGCAGTTTTGATTGCCGAGCGATGGTCTTGAACCATACGAGCCGATTGCGAGAAAGTTTGCGGCACAAGGAAAGGGATACCCGCTGGCTGCGGACTGCGCGCATCCGCATCCGGCTTTGCGCCGCCGCTCTCCTGGCGCTGGCTTGCGCAAATTCGATGCTCCCGCAGGACTCGTCCCCCGTCGAGTATCAGCTCAAAGCCGCTTTCCTTTTTAATTTTGCAAAGTTCGTCGCCTGGCCCCCGGACGCATTTCCAAGCGACAAGGCTCCGATCAGTCTCTGTGTGTTCCGGCACGACCCTTTTGGCGCCGCGCTCGATCAAGTCATCGCCGAAAAAGAAATCAATAATCGCGAACTGCTGGCCCGGCGGATCAACAACCTTCCGGAATTGAAGACCTGCCAGCTTGTTTTTGTCAGCGAAACGGAAGAGAGGCAGCTGCCGGAAATCTTGAGCAGTTTGAAAGGGGCCAGCGCGCTCGTAGTGGGGGAGAGCGCGGATTTTGCGGAGCGCGGCGGCGCGATTCAATTCTTTCTTGAAAATAACAAGTTGCGTTTTGCCGTCAACGTCGACGCGATTCAAAGGGCCCGCCTGCAAGCCAGTTCCAAGCTGCTCGCCCTGGCCAGGATCGTCCATGACAGCGGTCATCCAAAGGGGAGTTAACATGCAGTTGTTCCGAGACCTATCCATCCGTCACAAGCTTCAAGGGATTGTCATAGTCGCCTGTAGCGCCGCTTTGTTCGCGGCCTCCACGGCTTTCACCCTCTACGATCGGGCCACTTTCCTTCGTTCGAAGACCAATGATCTGGTGGCCTCCGCGAAAATGATCGGGTCGAACAGCACGGCCGCGCTTACCTTCCACGATTCGGGATCGGCGCAGGAAATCCTGGGTGCTTTGCGGGCCAAACCGCACGTCCTCCACGCGTGCATTTACGACTCCGGTGGGACTGTCTTTGCGACCTACAGCCGGGACCCAGCCCAAGGCGTTTTCTCCCCTCCTCCGGTCCAAGAAGAAGGAAACCAGGTCGTCGCAAAGAAGAGGATGGTTTTGTTCCAGAACATTGTCCTGAATGGTGATCCCATCGGCAGGATTTACATCGAAGCAGACCTGCGGGACCTTGATGACCGGTTGCTACGATTCGTGATGATCGATTTCGCCGTGCTGCTGGGTTCGTTGGCCATTGCATTCCTGCTGTCGTACCGCCTGCAGCGCGTAATTTCGGGGCCAATCCAGGAGTTGGCGGAAACCGCATCCTCGGTCTCCATGCATGAGAACTATTCCATTCGCGCCACCAAGAGAAACCAAGACGAAATCGGCGTCCTCTTTGACCAGTTCAACAGCATGCTCGACCGCATCCAACAACGCGATGTCGCCATTCAAAACGCGCATGATGACCTCGAACGAAGAGTCGAAGAGCGGACTTCTTACCTCAATGCGCTCATCGAAAACAGCCCGCTGGCCATTATGGTGTCGGACTCGGCGGAAAAGATTCAACTATGCAATCCCGCGTTTGAGCAGATGTTTCAGTATTCGAGGGCGGAGATAATTGGCGGACCGGCCGACAGACTCCTCGAGGAGGGGAACCTCCTCGCGGAAGCTCGCAACATCTCTCTCGGGACTCTCGGCGGCACTAGGGTCACTTTGGTGACGCAGCGCATGAGAAAAGACCGGAGTTTGGTGGACGTCGAACTTCACGGCGTTCCCCTCGTCGTAAACGGCCAGGTCGTTGGCTCGCTGCGTATCTACCAGGACATTTCCGCCCGCAAACGCGCGGAAGAAGCCATGCAGAAGGCCAAGGAAGCAGCGGAAGCCTCCAGCCGCGCCAAGAGCGAATTCCTGGCCAACATGAGCCACGAAATCCGTACGCCGATGAATGGAATCATGGGTATGACGGAACTGGTTCTCGACACCGAACTGGACTCCGAACAACGCGAGTACTTGAACATGGCGAAATTATCCGCCGACGCTTTGCTTTCTCTGATCAATGACATCCTGGATTACTCCAAAATCGAAGCGGGAAAGCTGGAAATAGACGCCATTGATTTCAATCTCGGCGACAGCCTTGGCGACACCATGAAAACACTGAGCCTTCGTGCCCACCAGAAAGGGCTGGAACTCGCCTACGACCTTCAACCCGACGTCCCGGATGCACTCGTCGGCGATCCCGGGCGTCTACGGCAAATCATCGTAAATCTGGTGGGCAACGCAATCAAGTTCACCGAGAAGGGTGAAGTGATTGTTTACGTCCGGGTAGACTCGCGGACCGAAGACGACATCCAGCTCCACCTTACAATCGCAGACACTGGTATCGGAATTCCTGCCGAAAAGCAAATGGCGATCTTTGAGGCTTTCACACAGGCTGACGGATCCATGAGTCGCACGTATGGCGGCACGGGCTTGGGCCTGACCATTTCCGCCCGGCTCGTGGGATTCATGCACGGACGAATCTGGGTGGAAAGTGAGCTGGGCAAAGGCAGCCGTTTCCATTTCACCGCGCACTTCGGCTTGCAGAAGAGCCCCGTCAGAACGTTAGTGCCCAGGGACCCGATGACTTTGCGTGACATGCGAGTGTTGGTCGTGGACGACAATGCGACAAACCGGCAAATTCTTTTAAAGATGCTCGCCAACTGGCACACCAATCCCACGGCCGTTGACAGTGGGGCGAGAGCGATAACGGCCCTAAGAGAAGCACAGGGCCTGGGAAGGATTTACCCCCTTATTCTGCTTGACGCCCAGATGCCCGAGATGGACGGATTTGCTTTGGCCGAATGTATAAAGAGGAATCCGGACTGGAAGACTGCAACAATCATGATGTTAAGCTCCGCGGGGCAGCGTGGGGACGCGAAACGTTGTCGTGAACTCGGAGTCGCCGCCTATCTGACCAAGCCCGTTCGGCAAGGGGAGCTGTTGGACGCCATTTTGACCGCATTGGGGACAAGACCGACAAAAGAAGCTTCCCCTGCGCTGGTTACGCGGCACTCCCTCCGCGAGGCTAGCAATCACCTGCGCATCCTGCTGGTCGAGGATAACGCCGTAAACCAAGTGCTGGCGACACGGCTACTCGAAAAGCGCGGGCATAGCGTGATAGTGGCCGGAAACGGCAAAGAAGCGCTGGCGGCTCTGGAAAAACAATCGTTTGACTTGGTATTTATGGACGTTCAGATGCCCGAGATGGACGGCTTCGAAGCAACTGCAGCAATTCGGGCGAAAGAGAAAATCTCCGGGAATCACCTGGCCGTCATCGCTATGACCGCTCACGCCATGGTGGGTGACAGAGAACGTTGTCTTGATGCCGGAATGGACGACTACATTACCAAGCCGATCCGGCTAGACGAATTAGCTCGAGTCCTCGCGTGCTACTCGCCCACGGACGTCGCGGGAAGGCTCGCTTAATTTTGATTATCGCAGACCTGTTTCTCGCGCTACATTCAATCCATGCATCGCATCTCCGTGCTTCCGGTGGTTTCTCTCTTTTTAGTTGCCAGCGCGCCGTCTCTCCCGGACCCTGGCGTTCCAATCACGGAACCTCAATCCCGCACTCTCGCAGCCGCGTATCCTGGTTTCGATCTCAACACCTACCCTGGCGACGCCGCTCTCCCCTTCCTGCGCAAGACTTTTTACTTCGCCGGCTACTGGCTCAGTCCTCCGCCAGGAGCAAAGCGAAACACTTGGGTCGGCAAGCGCCAGCTCCTGCTGTCTCAGAAATTCGGTTTTCTCCTCCTCTATCGCGGTCCGCAAACCAGTGAGCTGAAATCTTCGGCGCAAGCCGCCAATCGAGGAACAGCGGACGCAGCAAATGCTGCGGCAACGGCGAAAAAGGAAGGGTTTCCTTCCCGCGCGATTATTTTTCTGGATATCGAAGAAGGTGGGCGTTTGCCCGCCAAGTATCATGCCTACCTGCGCGCCTGGATCGACGCGCTGGCGCGCGCCGGTTATCGCTCAGGTGTCTATTGTTCCGGAATACCCGTCAACGAAGGCAACGGCGTGACCATCATCACCTCCGACGACATTCGCAGCAATCTCGGCAAGCGCGACCTTACGTATTTCGTTTATAACGACGCCTGCCCACCCGCGCCCGGCTGCGTCGTCCCGAACAATCCGCCGCCTCCCTCCGCGAGCGGCGTTCCCTACGCTGTAGTCTGGCAGTTCGCGCAGTCTCCCCGCCGCAGGGAATTCACCGCGCGCTGCGCTGTCACGTACAAGGCCGACGGCAATTGCTACGCCCCTGGCGACATCGCGCACGCCTGGTTCCTCGACATCAACTCCGCCGCAAGCCCAGATCCTTCGAGCGGCCGCGGCGGAGGGCCCTAGCGCGAGCATCCTGTTTACCCTGTGCCTCGAAGGGCTCGCGCGTAGCCGGAGAGGACAGCAGCGCGCTCTCCGCCTAGCTGCCTCTTAGATCTGCCCAAAGCCGCCGTCAACCGGAATTTCCGCCCCCGTCATGTACGAGGCGTCCGATGAGGCAAGAAACGCAACAACGCCCGCAATTTCGTGTGGTTGGCCAATGCGCTTCATCGGTACTTGGCTCACGATGCTGTTCGCAAATTCCTCCATCGCCTCTTTCGACAGCCCCGTCCGCGCAAAGCCTTCCGGCGTGTTGATCGGTCCTGGGCTCACGGCGTTCACGCGGATTCCGCGCCCGACCAACTCGGCCGCAATCGATCTCGTGAATGACCGCAACGCGGCTTTCGTAGCGGCATAGACCGTTCCGTTGACCAGTCCCATTTCGCCAGCGAGCGAAGTATTCAAGATGATTGATGCACCGTCGTTTAGAAACGGCAGCGCCTTCTGAATCGTGAAGTACGCGCCCTTGGTGTTGATATCAAAGATTTCGTCGTAAAAGCTTTCGGTGGACGCTGCCAACGGCGCAAATTTGTAGATTCCCGCATTGACGAACAGCACGTCGATCTTTCCGAACTTCTTGGAAACCGCCGCATACAGCTTGTCCAGGTCGGCGGGATTGGCCACGTCGGACTGCACCGCCAGCACGCCGTTGCCGATCGTCTTCACCGCACCGTCGAGTGTCTTGGCGTTGCGCCCCGAAATGGCTACTCGCGCGCCTTCTTCCTGCAGCCGCTTCGCCGCCGCCAGCCCGATGCCGCTGTTCCCTCCGGTTACTACCGCCACTTTTCCTTCCAGTCTCTTCATTGCTTTTCTCCAGTTTTTTCGACCGATCTTTTGACTTGGCTTGACCAATTTCGATAGTTAGATGAACATCTAAGTGTTTGGTTGCATCTAGTCCTTAGGAGCAGCCGCTGCCGTGTTATTTTCACCGGTCGCCCGCGGACTCCGCTAGACTGGATCCCGTTACCATGGAACGTGCCCGTATCGAGAAGATTTCAAAGGCTTTGGCGGACGCCACGCGCCTCATGATTTTTGAGGCCATTTCCGCCAAGAAAGAGATGGTCTGTGGAGAACTCGTCGCCCTCCGCGGCGTCACTCCGGCCACCGTTTCCCATCACCTCAAAATTCTTTCCGACGCCGGCCTGATCGAGTGCCGCAAAAAAGGCCAGTTCGTCCACAACCGCGCCGTCCCCAAGACCATCGGGGAATACTCTCGGGCCCTGGCGCGCATGGCTGCCGGCAGAAAAGCCGCGCACCGCTGATTTTCCAAATGTCGGTGGCCTGAAAAGCACAAGGGCTAACGCCGCGCCATTTTTCATTCGGAATTGCCGCGTTGTGCATTCAACAACGCCAGCGTGGAGACTGGCAACAAATGTGCGTTTTGGTGCGAAACTTAGACAAAGCAAACTGGATGGACCAGAAAGAAACTTTGGAGGTGCAATATGTCCGATACTTCTCACGTTTTAGAGGCGAGGCACATGAGCCAAGACAAAGGGTTTTTCGAACGCTTGCTGGATTTTTCGTTTCAGCACTTCATCACCCAGAAGTACGCGAAGCTCCTCTATGGCATCCACCTGCTGTTGGGCTTGATCGCGGGCACGTGGTACGTTTTCAACGGATTCCAGACCTCCACGTCCCAGGGGCTCCTGACCCTGTTAATGGCCGTGGTCGGCTATTTTCTGTGGATTGTCTACGTGCGAGTGGCTCTCGAGGTTCTGGTGACCATTTTCCGCACCGCGGAAAATATTGCGCGCGCCAGTGGTGGCGGCCGCGAGTAGCCTCCCAGCCACCTTTGCAGCGTCGCTACGTTGTCTGAGAGCGCGGCCCGCAAGCGCGCAAATTCACGAGCACGCATGCTATCCTTTTGCCCCGCGAAGTAATCCAAGCTTATGCCCGCCGGACGCGCCTGCGTCCGCAGAAATCACGCTGGCAGAGGTGCATTGCTTCTGCGTTCGAGGAGAAAACTAATGAGTCCCAAAAATCATCGCTCCAATTCCAAAAGCGAAGAGCAACTCGAGGCCGGATCGGATCGCGCACGGCCCATCCTGCACCAGAAAGCCCGCGAAATTCAGCCCTACGGAAAGCTGACGTCCATGCCCATCGCCCTCGACGAAAATGTGCGCGCCGAGAGCGTGACCAATTTAAATCAGGTTCTGGCGGACACCATGACGCTGCGCGACATGTACAAGAAACATCATTGGCAAGTGGCGGGGCACACCTTTTACCAACTCCACCTGCTGTTCGACAAGCACCACGGCGAGCAGGACGAACTGGTTGATTCTATCGCCGAGCGCATCCAGCTTCTGGGCGGCATCAGCCTGGCGATGGCCGCGGACGTTGCCGAGACCACAATCATTCCCCGCCCGCCGCGTGGCCGCGAGGAAGCGCCGGTACAGATTTCACGCTTGCTCGAAGCGCACGAGTTCATCCTCAAGGAAGCGCGCACCATGGCCAGAAAAGCCGCGGAAGCCGGTGACGACGGCACCAACGATTTGCTGGTCAGCAATGTGATTCGCACCAATGAGCTGCAAGCCTGGTTCGTCGCCGAGCACGTGGTCGACGTTCCGCTGGTGCGCGCGGCCAACGCGTGAAGATCTAGACGCCCGCTGACAACTCAAGCTTCGCGTCTAGGACCACCAGAAACTTGGCGAGCCATGTATGGAGTGCCGGCCACGCAGGCGCCGTGACCAGGTTGCCATCCACGATTGCTTCGTCCATGGCGATGTCCGCGTACGTGCCTCCCGCGATGGTGACGTCAGGCGCGCAAGCGGGATAGGCGCTGCATTTCCTTCCTTTCAATACGCCGGCGGCGGCCAGGAGCTGCGCTGCGTGGCAAATGGCGGCAATCGGCTTCTTCGCGTTGGCGAAGTGGCGCACGATTTCCAGGACGCGCGGGTTCAGCCGGATGTACTCAACGGCGCGACCGCCGGGAATGATGAGCGCATCGTAGCTTTCGGGTTTGATTTGGTCGAACGTCGCATTCAGGCCGAAATTATGCCCGGGTTTTTCGCTGTATGTCTGGTCTCCTTCAAAATCGTGAATTGCCGTGCGCACGAATTCGCCGGACTTCTTGCCTGGGCAGACCGCGTGCACGGTGTGCCCGACCATCAGCAGCGCCTGGAACGGGACCATTACCTCGTAATCTTCCACGTAGTCGCCAATCAGCATCAGGATCGATTTCTTGGACATTGCTCGCCTCCCGAAACATCATACCGTTAGTTGCGGCAAACCGCCCTGCGTTGACAAAGGCTGCGGTGCCGGGCAAAATTAATTTGCCTCGCAGTGTGGCTGGCTCGTCGCGAGCCGGCTCAACACACCGCACAAGTGCCCGAGTGGCGGAACTGGCAGACGCGCTAGATTCAGGTTCTAGTTCTCGCAAGGGAGTGGAGGTTCGAGTCCTCTCTCGGGCACCAATTTTTTTCATCCTTTCGCCGCCGACAGCACTTTTTCCGCGTGCAAAGCGCCTTCCGGCGTGTCTTCGTGCTTGAAATAGATATAGACATCGCCGCTGACGCCCAGCCGCGCGATTCTTTGCTGCAACTCTTTGCGCTCTTTCGCTGAATACTCTTCCTTGCGCAAGCGCAGGTAGGCGAAGTCAGCGGTCTGCACGTCCGGCGTCTCGAGCTTTTCGCTTTCGGCGTTGCACAGTGCGGCGTTCGCGGAGCGCAACGCTCCATAAACTTCGTCGCTGAACCAGGACTCATGGCGAAACTCAAAAGCAGCGCGGAGCGATCTTGGGAGCGCGGCCAGGAAATCCTTCAGCAAGGCAATATCACATTTCAGGAAGGGCGGCAGCTGAAACAGCACCGGCCCAAGTTTTTTCTCGGCGTCCAGCGGCTGCAGCGAGCGGATAAAATCGGAAGTGAAATCGGCAACATTGCGCAGCCGCGCTACATGCGTAATTTTCTGGTGTGCCTTGATAGCAAATTGGAACCCCGCAGGCGTAGCTTCGATCCAGCCGCGCAAGAGCTTTTCTGTCGGAAAGCGGCGAAAAGTGTAGTTGACTTCGACGGTGTTCAGGCGCGCGGCATAGTGACTCAGGAATTTTGCGGAAGCAAGCTTCGCCGGGTAGAAGCCAGGCTTCCAGCTCGGATATGCCCATCCCGATGTGCCCGTGTAAATCATGAATTTTTGGTTCCGACGCTGCTCATTTCGACAGGAGAATTTTCCAGCGGGCCCAGGATTCGGTGCGGGCTTTGCGGTTGGCTTCAATGGCGTCGGGAGCTTCTCCGGCGCGCATGAAGCC